>ERZ773169.3100-NODE-3100-length-10968-cov-3.306698_pt1 | contig 10968 bp, 3 predicted proteins | sample MGYA00580536_ERZ773169 | MGnify/ENA primary metagenome ERZ773169 (study PRJEB29015, sample SAMEA2737814) | human gut metagenome | biome: human gut; feature: human-associated habitat; material: faeces | place: China | collected 2012 ...
GTTTTTGGCAAATGGGGGAAACGACCGGGGATATGATACGAATTGGATGGATGAGATTACCCGAACTCCGTTCTCCCATTCGCATAACTTGGCATTGACAGGAGGTACGACCGATTTTAATTACCGGGCTTCTGTATCTTATCGAAATAATCAAGGTATCGCTCTTAAGTCAGGGTTCAATGAGATGATCGCTCGTTTTTCCGCTAATCAGAATTTATTCGATAAAAAGATTCAAATAGCATACGACGCTACTTATCGTCGTTTTGACCGGGAAGGTGAGAATTCCAGCTATGATGATTATTCCGCTTTTAAGCATGCGTATTATTATAATCCTACGGCACCCGTATACGACGAGACGGGAACGATAGATGCCGGCGGGTATTATGCGCTGGATATTCAAGGATATTCAAATCCGGTGGCTTATATTATGCAGCGTGACCGTCGTACAAAAGGCGGACTTTTCCAAGGGTCTGCTCGTGTAACTTGGAACATTTTGGAAGGACTTCGTGCGCAAGCTTTTGGCTCATTGAAATACTCTGATATAAATAAGGGTACTTATACCTCACGAGAGGTATTTAACACTTCTAGTTTCGGGTCAGCGTCTCGGAGTTTTAATACTCGTTTTAATAAAACACTGGAGACGACGATCGACTATGTAAAATCTTTTGGAGAACACCATTTGGTGGTATTAGGTGGGTATACCTATGAGCATAACTATTGGGAATCATTTGGTATGAATAACTCGAATTTTGATTCGGATGTATATTCTTACTATAATTTGGGTGCGGGTAGTAACTTGATTAATAATCCTAGCCAAAGCATGATGGATGGTTCGGTTTCCCAAGATAATTTGGTTTCGTTCTTCGGCCGTGTAAATTATAACTGGGGAAATCGTTACTTGTTATCAGCGTCTGTACGACGTGAGGGTTCTACTCGTTTAGGTGCGGATTATAAATGGGGAACTTTCCCTGCGGTAAGTGTCGGTTGGTCTATCGGTAATGAGGCTTTTATGGAAAGCGCTAGCTGGATTAACGATTTGAAATTGCGCTTGGGATATGGCGTGACAGGAAATATGCCTTCAGATAATTATTTGTCTTTGTCAATGATGGGAGTGGTAGGCCGTTTTTATGATCATACTTCTAAACAATGGATCAATGCTTATGGGCCGACACAGAACCAGAATCCGGATTTGAAATGGGAGCGGAAAGGCGAATGGAATCTAGGTGTTGATTTTGCAGCGTTGAATAACCGCTTGAACGTGACCGTTGATTTGTATACCCGTAAGGTTTCAGATTTGTTGTATAAATATAAGGTTCCGACTCCTCCTTATCAATATTCTTCTATGTTGGCGAATGTTGGCGACGCTACAAGTAAAGGTCTGGAATTCTCTGTTTCCGGAACCCCGGTGCAGAATAAGAACTTCTCATGGACTAGTTCTATTAACTTCTCATTTAACACGAATAAATTGGACAAATTAAGTAATGAGACTTTCCAGACTGACTGGATTGAGACCGGTTATTTGTCGGATGGTGATTTAGGAGGTATGAACTCGACTCCATTGATTCGTTTGGTCCCGGGTGGCAAGGTCGGTGATTTTTATTTGCCGGTATTCGAGGGATTTACGGAAGATGGTAAATGGAAATTCAAGGATGTCGATGGTAGTGGTGACTTTACATATAATGAGGATCGTGAGATCGTAGGTAATGCGCAACCTGATTTTATTGCAGGATGGACTAACGAGTTTAAATATCGTGACTTCGATTTATCGTTTACATTCCGTGCTGTCGTAGGCAATGATGTATATAATGTAAGCCGTATGGCATTGGAGAATCGGAATGTGGCTGGAAAGGAGAAGAATATGTTGGCTTCGGTAATGGATATCCCTTTGCAAGATGCGGCTCAAGCCTCTAGTTATTATTTGGAGGATGGTTCTTTTGTGAAGTTGGACAATATCACATTGGGTTATAATGTGCCGGTGAAGAAATTAGGTTTCATGCAAAACTTACGTTTGTACTTGACTGGTCAGAACTTGTTTACGATCACAGGCTATAAGGGTATCGACCCGGAGGTTGATATGGTAGGATTAGATAATATGGGTATTGAGAGGACTCGTTATTATCCGGCTAGTCGTTCTTTTATTCTTGGTTTGAATGTTACGTTTTAATGGATACTCTAAATATCGAAGGTTATGAAAAAATATAGTTTAATATATATAGTGTCAATGATTTGTTTCTTGGTTATCGCTCCTTCTTGTACGGATATGGATGAAGATACGACGGGACAAATGGTCTCAAATGACTTTTATGCGGATCCTTCTTTGATTCCGCAAGCGGTAGGTGCTGCCTATGCGGAATTGCAGGCTTATCAGAATCACTGGGGAGTATGGGGGTTGCAGACTGTTTCCTCGGATGAATGTGTTGTTCCGACTCGTGCGCCGGGTAATGACTGGTATGACGGAGGGGTATGGCAGGATTTCCATCGTCATCAATGGCAATACAATCTGGATGCATTGAATAATGTGTGGATTTCCGTATTTTCTGGAATAACGACATGTAACCGTGTGGTTTACGACTTGGATACATATAAAGAGGAGATGGATGTCGATATCTATAATAAATATCGTGCGGAGACTGTTATCTTGAGATGTTTCTATTATTCTATCTTACTGGATTTATTCGGGAACGTTCCTTATATCGACACGTATGAGAGTGAAATCACGGCTTCTCCTCAGACAAGCCGTCCTGAGCTTTATCAGAAAGTCGTAGATTGTATCTTAGATAATATGGAATATTTGGATGACGCTCCGTCTGCCGAGAATTATGGAAGATGTACGAAATCGATGGCTTATACGATGTTGGCAAAACTATATTTGAACGCTAAGGTGTTCAAAGGGGCCTCTTCTTATGATAAGGACGATATGAATAAAGTGATAGAGTATTGCGATAAAGTGATTAACTCCGGATATTATGAGGTCGTATCTGATTTCTCCGCTCCATTTAAAGTGGCGAATGAGTCTTGTAAAGAAAATATTTTCGTGGTACCGATGCAAAATGGTATCAATTCAAATGGAGACTACGAGTTTCATTTCCATAAATTCTCCGGACATCCCAAGTCTCGCCAGATGTGGGGTATAAATGTGGGCGGTTGGAATGGAGGTTGCGCTACTCCGGACTTCCTTGCTTTATATAAAGATGACGATACCCGGAAAAAGGCGACTTTTATTTACGGTTTGATTTATGATAAGGTCACGGGCGAGCCTGTTGAGGATGGTGATAATCCGGGAAAACAATTGGAATTGACTATTGAGGTATCTTCTATTAATGCCGCTTATCGTTGGGAAGGCGCTCGTATTCAGAAGTATGAATATGAGTTGGGTATGACTGGTAATATGAACAATGATTTTGTTTTATATCGTTTAGCTGATATCTATTATATGAAGGCTGAAGCTATTTTGAGAGGTGGTAATGCCGCTACTTTATCAGCTTTGTGTGCGGAACCTGCATTCCAGTTAATACGTGAAAGGGCAAATCAGCCTGTGTATACTCCGGAAACATTAACGTTGGATGAGTTGATCAATGAACGTGGCCGTGAATTTGCTTGGGAAGGTTGGCGTCGTCAAGACTTGGTTCGTTGGGATAAGTTCGCTAAAGGTAGCTGGACATTTAAGGAAGCCTTGAATAATAATTCGCGTGATTTATTCCCGATACCATACGATCAGATTACGAAAAACCAATCTTGGAAACAGAATCCGGGATATTAATAGTTGTGTTTTTATGCATATGGATAGACGACAATTCGTGAAAAACCTAGGACTGGGCACAGCCTCTTTAAGCATGGGAAGCTTGGTAACGGCTTCCTCATGTGCCCCGTCCGGGGATTCCTCCCTTAAACAAAACGTCAAGGAAGGAGAGGATGGACAGTTTTTATTTATCGGTGACGATATCGCCATCGCCCAGACAGAGTATGGGAAGGTGCAGGGATATCTGCTGAATCATGTATATACGTTCTTGGGAGTTCCTTATGGGGCTGATACGTCGGGAAAAAATCGCTTTATGCCTCCCCAAAAACCAGAGCCGTGGACAGATGTGAGACCTGCGGTTTTTTATGGGAATACGGCGCCGCAACGTATGGAGAACCGGTGGCCCAATAATTACGGAACTTTTGCCGATCATTGGAACTACTGGGATGTGAGTGAGGATTGCTTATATTTAAATGTATGGACACCGGGCATTGCGGATGGTAAGAAACGTCCCGTATTGGTGTGGCTGCATGGCGGCGGTTTTACAAATGGTAGTGGGATCGAGCAGGATGGATATCATGGAGAGAATATAAGCCGGGAAGGAGATATCGTATTCTGTTCCATTAATCATCGGTTGGGGCCGATTGGCTTCTCTGACTTATCTGGTGTTGGTGGAGAAGCGTATAAGGATTCCGGAAACGTGGGGATGTTAGATATTATTGCCGCCTTGCGATGGGTTCATGATAATATCGCCAATTTCGGTGGAGATCCCGGGAACGTAACGGTTATGGGACAATCCGGAGGAGGTTCTAAGGTCTGTACAGTAGCCGCTATGCCGGCGGCAAAAGGTTTGATCCATAGAGCCGTGGCTTTAAGTGGATCTACGGTAGGAGCTTCCGATCAGGTGATGACCCGGAAGGTGGGAGAATATATTTTGAGAGAAGCGGGGCTGACCGCTTCCCAACTGGATAAATTGCAAAGAATACCTTGGCGGGAATATTTGGATATAGCGGATAGGGCTTGTAAAAAGTGCTGGGAAGATCAAGGGATTAGCATGAGACGGACTTTTGGCCCTGTTGCTGATGACCGGAATATTCCGGCCGGTGTATTCTACTCCGGTGAGAGCCATTTGGAGTCTCCTGTCGTCCCGATGATATTCTGTACGACTTTCCATGAATGGAACCCGAACAGGGTGGATGCGGCCTTGGAAAAAATCACTCAAGACGGTGTGATCGAGAAACTGAGAAGTCAATATGGTGATAAAGCGGAATCGATCGTGAAGGCTTTCGCCAAGAATTTCCCGGATAAGACTCCGATGGAGCTTTGGGCGATGATTTTGTCTTCCCGTCAACGAGTGGTTGAGGCGGCTAACGCAAAATTAAAGCAAGGCCAGCCTGTGTATGTAGCTTGGTTTGGCTGGTGTCCGCCCTTGTTTAATAACCGTATGCGTGCGTTCCATTGCTCGGATATCTGTTTCTGGTTTAAAAATACGGATCGGATGTTTACCCATACGGGTGGAGGTAAGGTACCTCGTGCGTTGTCAGATAAGATGTCTGGCGCTTTGTTGAATTTCATGCGGACAGGAGATCCGAACGGAGGAGAGTTACCCGCTTGGCCGAAATACACGGAAGAAAATGGAGAGGTGATGATCTTGAATAATACGTGTGAGGCTCGGAATGATCCGGACCGGGAGGCCCGTAAATCTTTGGAGGTTTAATTTAAAACGAGAGTGTTATGCTTGAGAAAAAGATTTCAAGACGTAATATGCTTCGGACTACCGGTTTGGCGGTTTTGGGCAGTACGTTCGCAGGCTTGGCTTCTTGCGCTCCGAAGAAAAAAGAGGAGCCATCACCCGAAGCATCCTCTTCGAAACGTCCTTTCCGTGTCTGTCTCAATGTCTCTACGATAGCGGGTTATAAACTTCCTGTTCAAAAACAGATTGATTTATGTGCCGAGGCTGGTTTTGAGGGAATTGAGTTATGGACCCGTGATGTGGATGCGTTCGTAAAGCAAGGGGGAACTTATGAGACACTCAGGCGTCAGCTGGAAGGCTCCGGACTTTTATTGGAGAATATGATCGGTTTTGCCTCGTGGTTTGCCGATGATCCTTCGAAACGGAAGGAAGGGCTAAACCAAATGCGGCATGATATGGAGATGGTAGCGGGATTGGGCGGTAAATTTATCGCCGCTCCTGCTCAAGGAGTTACTCAATTGGATCGTACACGGTTGCCGGAGTATTCCGAACGCTATCGGGCGATACTGGATTTAGGGGATGAGATGGGTGTCACTCCGATATTGGAACTATGGGGGGCCGGGGTTCTGAATCAATTATCGGATACCATGGCGATAGCGATCGCCTCCGGGCATTCGCGGGCTTCCGTCTTATTGGATTTCTACCATTTGTACAGAGGAGGAAATAGTTTTGATAGTTTACGCTTGATAAATGGGAAGATCCTTCCGGTTTTTCATATCAACGATTATCCGGAGTTGCCTCCTCGTACGGAGTTGAGAGATTCGGATCGGGTGTTTCCGGGAGATGGTATTTGCCCGTTTAATAAAGTACTTCCTTTGCTATACGACTCCGGTTTCCGGGGTGGGTTATCCGTAGAGCTTTTTAATAAGGGATATTGGGAAACCATGGATGTAAAGGAGGTCTTAAGGAAGAGTTTTGAGAAAACCACACAGGTAATCAATAGTTCGATGGGATAAAAGTTTGTTGGGATTTAGGAAAGGGACTGCCTCGAGGTGTTTTACCTTCGAGGCGGTCCCTTCTGTTTTTATAGTATCTTCTCTTAAAAATCAATTATTTTATAATCCGCTGTGATATAAAAAGTAGTATATTTGCGTACATCCAAAATAAACAGTTGTTTTGCGGAGGGTTATAGGGGTTGTTATCATCGGAAAAGCCGGTAATAAAAGATATACATTATAATGAACTTACTTCAGAGATATGTGAGTCATGGTATAGCTATAGGTTTGTTAGTATTTATAATGCTAGCGTTTAATTTGTCTGTGTTAGCGCAGACAAGTGAAAAACGTGTACTTAGGGTTGCCTTTCCGCAGGTAGATGGCATGAGTTGGACGGCCGAAGATGGTACTCATCATGGTATGCTCGTAGACTATCGCAATGAGATCGCCAAATATACCGGTTGGGAATACGAGTACATAGATACGAAGGGACCGGCTATGTTGAATGAATTTGTTGAGGGTAAGTACGAGTTGATGGGTGGAAACTATTATATACCCGCTTTAGAGAAATATTATGCTTATCCGAACTATAATATGGGATATAGCCGTTCATTATTACTTGCCCGATCTGATGATCGCTCTATCCATAGTTATGATTTGGAGAGTATGAATGGTAAAACCATCGGTGTGTATGAGAATGCAAGGGAGAACATTCGCCGTCTCAAAGAGTTTATGGCTATCAACGGATTGTATTGTAATATCCGATATTACAAACAGGAAGATATGGTGGGGAAAATCGGGTTATATCCCTATCTGGCTAAAGGTGAGATCGATTTGTTACTAAATAATGTTGCCCATATTAGCGATTCTGTCCGTGTAGTCGTGGCATATGACTCTCAGCCTTATTATATCGTGACCAATCCGGGTAATAAAGAAGTCTTGGATGGTTTGAATATGGCTTTGGAACGGATATTGGATGCCAATCCTAATTTTGCGGCGGAACGTTATGCCGTTAATTTCCCAGACCGGCTCGTAAACATCCAACTGAGCGACCGGGATCTGGAGTATGTCAATGAGAGGAAAACGATCACGGTAGCCGTACCTGAGAATTGGTATCCTTTGTATTGTAAAGAAACGCCGCTGAAGAACCATACGGGTATCATGGCGGATGTACTGGATGAGATTAAAAGTTTCACAGGGCTACGATTCTCGTATGTATATGCGAAAAATTATGCTGATGCGATCCGTTTGATACAGCAAGGGGATGCCGATATCTTAGGTTTTTTCTTGGGAGATGAGAACGATGCGGCCCAGCTAGGGCTTGCGCTTTCAGCCTCTTATGTGAGTGCGAACAATATCATAGTACGCAATAAAGCCTGTAGTTATCCCGCTCCGGGTTTGGTTGGTGCTTTGGTGGAAAGTCAGCGATTTCCAAGTGGCATATCTGCGGAGAAGATTCGGTCCTATCCGGGCATTAAGGAGGCATTAGCCGCTGTCAATAGCGGAGAGGCTGATTTTATCTATGGATTGTCCTCTAAAATGGAACAGGATATTTCGCGTTATCATTTCACCAATCTTGCTCCTGTGACATTGGTCAATGATCAGAGTGCGATAAGTTTTGCGTTACCTACCCCGGTTGACCCGGATTTATTAACCGTACTCAACAAGGCGATCAATAATCTTTCTGAGTCCGAGAGGACTGTTATACGCAATCGGAATCTGGAATCTATCGGCGTGAATGAATTCTCTCTTACGGACTTTATATATGCGAATCCCTTACAATTTATGTTTATCGTGATGTTTGTCCTGTCGGTGCTATTTACGGCATTACTGCTGGCTATAGGGGCCCGGATGAAAGCGACCGTGATACAGGGCAACCTGAAACGGGCTGAGGCGGCTAACTTGGCGAAGAGCGAGTTTCTTTCCCGGATGAGTCATGAGATCCGTACGCCGATGAACGGAATTGTAGGTATGAGTACTATCGCTATGCAAAACATAGATAATACCGATAAGATAAAGGATTGTCTTGAGAAAGTAATCATGTCTTCCAAGCATCTTCTCGCTCTCATTAACGACGTGCTGGATATGTCGAAGATAGAAAGCGGAAAAGTGGAACTTCGACATGAGAGCTTTAATTTCCGGGCATTCTTGCAGGACTTTGAAAATCTGTATGGCGAGCAGGCCAAGAGTAAAGGGATCAGCTATGAGACGATATTGGCTAGTGATCTGGAAGTACAGATTATAGGAGACTCCTTGCGCTTGAATCAAGTTCTCTCCAACCTGTTATCGAATGCGCTGAAATTTACGCCGGCCAAGGGAATGATTAAACTTCGGGTATCTAAAACAGGTGAGGATCAAGAGAATGTTTACCTTCGTTTCGAGGTAATCGATACGGGATGTGGTATAGCCGAGGAGAACTATGATAAAATCTTCGAATCGTTCGAACAGGAAAATGTGGATGTTACTTATAAATATGGAGGTACAGGATTAGGGCTTTCTATCGTTAAGCGTTTCACAGGGTTGATGGGTGGTGGCATACATGTGACGAGCGTGCAGGGGAGTGGCAGTACATTCACCGTTGATCTGCCTTTCGGCAAAATAAAGGAATCGGGTAAACCCACTCGTTTTTCCGATATTAATGGGAGGAATGACCTTGCGAAGGATTGTTATGCTGTTGATTATGACTTCAAAGGTAAACGGATCTTATTGGTTGAGGACAATGAGCTTAACCGGGAGATAGCGGAGGAATTGATCGGAGTTACCGGTGCGTCGGTGGAGAGCGCTGAGGACGGGGTACAGGCCGTAGAGATGTTTAAGGAATCTGCCGAAGGATATTATGATTTGATATTGATGGATGTGCAGATGCCTCATATGGATGGCTATGAGGCTACCCGATGTATCCGGGCATTAGGGCGTTCTGATGCTCAAAAGGTTCCTATCTTCGCTAGGACAGCCAACGCCTTCGCTGAGGATGTGCAGAAAAGTAGGGAAGCCGGTATGAATGCTCATATATCTAAGCCGTTGGATATACGTGCCGTGTATAAACAAATGAACCGATACCTTCAAGGATAAATAAAGGATCGATGAATAAATAAAAAGGGACCGCCTCGGGAAATTAGGTTTTCGAGGCGGTCCCTTCTGCTTTTATTAGATATTCTTTATTTTTCCGTAATTACCGAGAATTCACCGATACCCGCTTGCTTTTTATTATCTACGATACGGGTTGCGACCAAACGGATTTGGTTACCTTTCGTTATTGGGAAATGTACGACTTGCTCGATCGGGTTAGCCTTGATATTGGAGAATTCGCCTTCGGCCACCTTCTTTCCATTAATATATAATTGATAGTTGGAGATATGACCGCTTGCGTCACGTCCTTGGTTCGGGGTGTAGCGGAATCCGGATATAGGCATTTCTTTCGCTAATTGTACGACTAACTCTTGTTTCCCTTGTGGCAAATAGTAGGTCGTGTAGCCGTTTCCGTCTAGGATCAGGCTGGTTTTCTCATCTTTCGGTGATACGATCGTGTAATCACAAGCTGGAATATCGAACGTTTGCGCGGAAACCGGACTGACTGTATCGAAAGTCGGATCATAGGCAATCGCCTTGACAGTTCCTTTTTGAGCGAAAGCGAATGGCGCCTGATAAAGCGGTGAGTCCTTGGTCGGATCTGAGCCGTCGGTGGTATAATGAACCTCGGAGCCTTTATCCCCGGCCTGTATGGTTACCTCGTCATTGATATTACGGGCAATCGTTGGCTCGGTCACCAAGGCGGGGGCAAGGTATGCCTCCACGTTATTGATACAAAGCGGTCCGCGGGCATCCGTGAAGTTGATGCGTATCTTCTCCGCTTTCTCGGTCTGGAAACGGACAATTCGTTTATAGCCGACAGTTGTCGTAGAATCCACGGTCTGTGCCGGAATCCATTTACCCTCTTGCTCGAGTTCGATATTGAACGAGCGTACTCGTTGTCCTAATGGGATATATTCTTGTATGACCAAGCGGTTTACATCGGTAGGATGGGTTAACGTGAAAGTCAATGAACCACTGGTTACGCCATCGTCCGTAGCCCAATAGGTATCCCAATCCCCATCTACTGCCTTATTGGGACTAAAATTACGTCCTCTTTTATTGCTCGCTTGTACGTAACATCCTTTCAAAAGATTCTCCTTAAAGTCATTTTGGATGGTTTGATACCATTGTACGGCACGGGCGGAGTCTACCGGACTTATTTTTCCGTTCAACGCTACGGGGAAGTTCAATAGGAAATTGGCGTTATGCCCGACGCTTCGGTAATAAAGATCGACTAATTTTGCCAGCGACTTGACTTGGTGATCTTCCCGGGAGTGATAGAACCATCCCGGACGGATAGATACATCGCATTCTCCACCTAGCCACATCGGTCCGTTCTCATCTCCCCATACACTCTGTTGGAAAGTAGGCATGGAGGGTTCCGGGGCGAAGATGCTCCATTGGGTATCACCGGCCCAACCTTCCTCGTTACCGATCCAGCGGATATCGGGTACTGTCCCTCCGAAAAC
>ERZ773169.3109-NODE-3109-length-10941-cov-4.382234_pt1 | contig 10941 bp, 10 predicted proteins | sample MGYA00580536_ERZ773169 | MGnify/ENA primary metagenome ERZ773169 (study PRJEB29015, sample SAMEA2737814) | human gut metagenome | biome: human gut; feature: human-associated habitat; material: faeces | place: China | collected 2012 ...
TGCCGCTTGGAAAAATCCTTCGCCCAGGGCGGCGTGATCTATGTGCTGGACAAGTATAGACTATCTATCCGGCTGTAAGCACCGTACAGCGAGGAACGCAGACGAAAAGCCAGCGAGAGCGCAAAGCAAACCGGGTTCAAGAGCCGAACGGAATAATGTAACAGTTAGGGGGCGATATGCGGTCAGAATGTCGGGCTTGCATCCGATGTTTTGACCGTTACATAAAGCAACAGTATAGGAACATTACTACTGCCTTTTTCCTAAAGATACATTCCAGAGTTAACGAGTAATTGAAAAATTCACGTTTTCGTGATATACTATGGAGCAGTAAAATGTCAAAGCGAGGAGGACAATATGGCTGTCACATATAAAAAGCTGTTTCATCTGTTAATAGAGCGAGGTATTGCAACATCTGAGCTTACAGAAAGAGCTGGCTTTAGTGCAAATATATTGACCCGCCTACGACGAGATCAATATGTTTCTTTAGAAAGTATAGAAAAAATTTGTGCAACTTTGGGATGTAAAGTTGATGACATCCTCGAATTTAATCAGCAATGCAAGCAGGAAAGGTAACTAAAATGCGTATGAGTGGTGAAGGACAAATGATGCTAACACTTGAGAATTATATACCAGTTGAGACAGCGACCGAGGAAACTGATAAGACATTTTCAGAAGTAGTCTTTGATTTCGATTCTCTGTTTGAAGGTCAATTAGCAGAAGAAAACATGAAAAGCAACAACTCAATGGCTATTCTTGGAGATAGTCTTTCTGTGTTAAAAAAAATGAAAGACAAGTCTGTTCAGCTTATTTTTGCCGATGCCCCTTACAACATAGGTAAGGATTTTGGTAACAGCAGCGACAAATGGGAAAGCGTATACGCCTACATAGATTGGTGCAAATCTTGGATAGATGAATGTATGCGTGTCCTTTCTGATAATGGAACAATGTATTTTATGACAGCTACACAGCATATGCCGTATTTGGATGTTTTTGTATCAGAAAAATACAATGTTTTATGTCGAATTATTTGGGCATATGATAGTTCTGGCGTTCAGTCGAAAAAAATATATGGTTCACTTTATGAACCTATTTTGATGATCAATAAGAGCAAAAAAGCGATATACACCTTTAATTACAACGATATTTTAGTCGAAGCGAAAACTGGTGCTAAAAGAAAACTGATTGATTATAGGAAAAATCCACCCCAGCCGTATAGCACAGAAAAAGTACCTGGTAATGTTTGGAATTTCAGCCGTGTAAGGTTTAAGATGGATGAGTATGAAAACCATCCCACGCAGAAACCAGAAGCCCTACTTGAGCGAATTGTTAAAGCGTCGTCCAATCCGGGGGATGTTATTCTTGATCCATTTTCTGGTTCGTTTACCACTTCTGCTGTTGCGGTTCGCTTAGGTCGAGTTGGTATCGGAATTGATATGAATGAAGAATATTATGAAATGGGATTACGGCGTACAGGAATTGCTTTTGAGAGAAAAGGAAAGAGCCTTGAAAAAGTGAAAGCTCGAAAAACAAATGCAAAGTCCAAGTATGTAAGAGGTGAGTAATATGAAAATTACAGAAGAGTTTGTTTCAGATATTTTAAAAGCCGAATATCCTCAGGATTATCAACAGGTTTATGATAAAAGCCCTCTGCTCCAATATCTGGATAAGAAAATGAAGGCTGTACATGGAAATAGCAAAACAAGGCGAAGTTTGGCAAATATTTATGCTATCTATTCTATCTTGTATTTCTACCGAGACGATTTCTTTGAAAAGAAGGAAGCGTATCTTAAATTTGACGGGTACGATTATATGCAGTTGTTCAACTTTTATCGCAGTCTTTATGGTGGAAGCAAACTCCAGAACCACGCTTTGAATTCTCGTGTAAACGGAGAGTTTCGTAACAAAATCAAAGATGTTGTCAACGATTTGATCATCATCAATAATGGCAAATACCTTATTCACATTGACTATATCTATGTTGTAGGACATGATATTAGTAAGGTGTCATGCAAGATAATTGAGAGATACATCGATTTACTTATCGCAAAAGATCATGCGCTAATTAGCATTTTGGAAGAATTGAGGGAGCTGAATGATTATTCGCAGAAGAAAGCAAAAATTAAAGCTCTACTTTCTGAAGATGCTGAAGCCCGTATCTTCGAAATTATCAGTTATGCCATACTGAAAAATCATTACAAAAATATCACGGTTTTCTTTGGCTACACAAGAGATACGATAGATGAGGTTGCACTGGAATTGTACAAAACCGGACGAACAAATGCTAACGACGGTGGTATAGATTTTGTTATGCGACCTGTGGGAAGATTCTTCCAAGTTACTGAAGTTAATAACTACGACAAATATCTTTTGGATATTGACAAAGTTATGCATTTCCCAATTAGTTTTGTCATCAAGACAAGGCTCAGTAAGGAAAGAGTTTTAACTGATATGGAACAATATATTGCTCATCGGTCAAGTGGTATGGCGGTATTGGAGGAACGGTACCATAAGGCAATCGAAGAAATCATTACCATAAACGAACTACAAGCATGGACAGAAGAATTGAACGATTCTGATGTTGATGGGATTATTAGGGACATTGATATATACTACAAACTCGAGATGAACCTTGAGGCTGAAGATGAGGAATAACAAATCATATAGGGGGGTCATTAATGCAAAAGGGAAACCCTTTATCTGCGGATATACTGACAAATTTGTTTCGCACAAGTCCAAAAGATCCTTTGCGGATAATTAATCGTGAAGGCTCGACCATTGAATTTAAGGAATCATATAGCCATGCTGGCATGGCACAATATTTTAAAACTATTGCAGCGTTTGCCAATAATTCAGGTGGCTATATCATTTTTGGTGTTGGAGACAAGCCACGGCGTTTATTGGGCTTGAAAGAAAAAAATTTATCTCAGTTTGAAGAATTAAAGGTTGAAGAATTTACCAAGAATTTATTAGAATACTTTTCTCCCGAAATTCGATGGGAACATTGCACTTTTGAATATAAGGGTATGAGCTTTGGCGTGATTTATACTGAACCTCTTTTGAATAAACCTTGTATTTGCAAAAAATCATATGATGCGCCAAATCCAAAGTATACACTAAAAGAGGGTGACATATTTTATCGTTATGGCGGTCGATCAGAACGAATAAGATATGAAGAACTGTCTGCCATTATTGATCATGCAAGAAAAGTAGAAGAACAGCTATGGCTCAACTTTGCACAAAGAGCTGCTAAAGTTGGTATTGAAAATGCGTGCCTATTGGATTTAGGAACAGGAAAGATTACTGGAAATGGTGGTTCCATAGTTATAGATGAAAACCTTTTATCCAAGATAGCCTTTATCAAAGAGGGCGAATTTGTTGAGACCAAAGGCAAGCCAGCAATTCGTCTTATTGGCGATATTGAGAATGTAAGCACAGGGAAAATAGTTGTTAGAGAAACCACACGGAAAGTGGTCAATGCAATTGAGTCCAATGACTTAATTAAAGCATTCCTTAAAGGCATAAATGTAGAAGATCCTTTGGAATACATTAGAGCTGTTTGTTCTGCAACAACAGGAAATTATCCGATTTATTTTTTGCTCCAACAAGCAAATGCTTCTATAAACGATGCGATTAAAATGGTAGATGATACTACTGCTCGTGGAGCAGCAAAGAAAAGCCTTCGAGAACGATTGGATGGAAAGAGAATTGTCCCAACATCCGCTTCTGCATCTAAAAGCTCTGCTTCTATAAAAAAGTCGTTATATCGAGAAGCGTGGAAAAGCGAAAAAGTTGTTCTTAAGCAGGATGAACTTACATATTGCATTACTGCTCTACTATCGCTATCTGAAGAAGATATTAAAAAACATGAACAGTATATCAAAAGTATGTTGCTTGAAATATTTGAAAAGTATTACGAGAAAGCATCATCGATTCTTGCATCCAACATCAGAAAAGCGATCTGTAGAGTAGATGAAGTCCTTTTTCTTAATGAATAATGACCAAGCCAAAGGCGATCAACCGTAAAAAGTTGGTCGCTTTTGTTTTGCCCATTATCAGAAAGGAGAAGTTGCCCATGAGCGAAGAATTGGAAAAGCTGAGACACAAACAGTAACAGGTGCAAAGAATGCAGCAGATGCAAAAAACAAATTTGCGATAAGAATAACGAATCTGCGTGATTCTTGAAATTGATGACTGTTGCACGTTGGTTTCTCTTGATCAGTGGGTACTCGAACAGGGCGGCGGCACGGCACAGGAAAAAGTCTTTTGGATGGTATAAAAATGTGATTGCCAGCAACGGCGAAGATCTGAACGAATAAAGAAGAATGCTGCCTTTCCCTGATGTGGAGAAAGACAGCATTTTTATTGCGTTTTTCGGAAAGAGGTGAGCAGCGGCCCCTACAAATGGGTAACGGCTGGCCATAAAATGGCGCTATTACATGGTGTAGCGCTGTAGTGTGATGATATAAAACGGATGGGTGCATGGTGTGCGCCCCTACGGAATTACAACAAAACACCCCCGCCCGTGCGGTAAATGAACTGCATAGGGCGGGGGCACTGTTATTTTACAAAGAAAACGCGCAGAGCGGTGTTGCCTTTACTGTTCCACGGCACCGGTGGGCAGCTGGGGAACAGCGGTCAGGATGCGCATGAACTCTTCGCCGGTGATGGTTTCTTTCTCGTACAGGTACTTGGCGATCTCGTCCAGCTTGCCGCGGTTTTCAATCAGCATCTGTTTGGCTTTTTCATGCTGCTGCTTGACGACTTCCACGACCTTATCGTCCACTGTGGCGGCTGTGCGCTCACTGCAGGCCAGGCTGGCATCGCCGCCCAGGTAGGCGTTGTTCACGGTTTCCAGGGCAACCATGTCAAAGTCGTCGGTCATGCCGTAGCGGGTAATCATGGCGCGGGCCATCTTGGTGGCCTGCTCGATATCGTTGGATGCGCCGGTGGTGATGGAGTTGAACACCACTTCTTCGGCGGCACGGCCACCGGTCATGGTGGCAATTTTGGCCAGGATCTCTTCCTTGGTCATCAGGGTGTGGTCGCCGTCCTCTACCTGCATGGTGAAACCCAGCGCGCCGGAAGTGCGCGGCACAATGGTGATTTTCTGCACGGGGGCGGAATGGCTCTGCAGGGCGGCAACCATGGCATGGCCGACTTCGTGGTAGGCCACGATGCACTTTTCTTTGTCGCTCAGGATCTTATTCTTTTTCTGGGCACCGGCCAGGATAGTATCCACGGCTTCCTGCAGGTCGTACTGGGTAACGGCCATGCGGTGGTGGCGCACAGCGCCCAGGGCAGCTTCGTTGATGATATTGGCCAGCTCGGCACCGGAAGCACCGGGAGTCATGCGGGCAACCACGGCAAAGTCACAGTCGGGGCCGATTTTGACCTTTTGAGCGTGCAGGCGCAGGATGCTTTCGCGGCCTTTCAGGTCGGGCAGCTCCACGGGCACACGACGGTCAAAACGGCCGGGGCGGGTCAAAGCGGGGTCAAGGGATTCAGGACGGTTGGTGGCGGCCAGAATGATAACACCCTTGGCGGCGTCAAACCCGTCCATTTCGGTCAGCAGCTGGTTCAGGGTCTGCTCGCGTTCATCGTTGCCGCCCATACCGGAAGCACCGTCACGCTTTTTGCCGATGGTATCGATCTCATCAATAAAGACAATGCAGGGGGCTTTTTCGTTGGCCTGTTTGAAGAGGTCACGCACCTTGGAAGCGCCCATGCCGACGAACATCTCGCAATGGAGAAGAAAGGAACACCGGCTTCGCCGGCAACAGCGCGGGCCAGCAGGGTTTTACCGGTGCCCGGGGGGCCGACAAGCAGAACGCCCTTGGGCATTTTGGCACCGATATCCTCGTAACGCTTGGGGTTATGCAGGAAGTCAACGATTTCCTGCAGGCTCTCTTTGGCTTCGTCCTCACCGGCAACATCGGCAAATTTGATGGACTTGCCATCCTCAACGACATACTGTTTGGCACCGGATTTGCCGCCGCCAAAAATCATGCTGTTGGCGCCGCCGGTCATTTCACCGACCCGCTTGCGCACCATGCGGTTCAACCAGACGATCAGGATGATCATGGGCAGCAGCGAGATGACCCAGCCCAGCAGGGTATCCACCCAGGTGGTCTGGTTGTACACCTTGCCAAAGGAAACGCCGGCGCTTTCCAACCGGTTGACCAGCTGCAGGTCCTGCGCAATGGAGTTGGTGCAGTAGGTGGTATCGTTTTTGTCCACAAAATAGATCTGCTGATCCTGAATTTCAACGGTGCTCAGTTCGCCGCCTTCGAGCATGTTCAGGAAGGTGCCGTAATCGACCTGTTTGACCTGGCCTTTCATCATGGCGGGGAAGGCCCAGAAATTGAGCAGCAGCAACACCACAAGGATCACGGCATATACAATGCCGGTCGTCTTTTTGGGATCGCGCGGCTGTTGGGTTTCGTGCATAACAATTCCTCCAGTTGGGGGCGGTAATAGGGGCCCCCGATAGATTCTATCATGAAGAATAAAAATGAACTGCGGATGAACAAGGCATGAAATAGCTGGAAATTCCGGTAAACTTTGCGTGAACAAGGGCAGTTTGTGGGCAAAAACAGGAATGCAGACCGCGTAACGACAGGGAAAAGTGAAAAGAATCTGAACGGTTTTCCACAAACAGAGGGGCTTCTTGTGGAAAACAAAAACGCGCGACGGGGAGATAGGATGTTGATGACAGTATACCATGGTTGCAGCTCAGTATGCGGGACGATGCAGGCATCGTCCTCTACAGATCGTTTACAGGTTTGCGGTGGATGGATTTACGTTTCTCCGCGGCGCGATGAGGGCATCGCGCCCTACAAATCTTTATGGCAATACCGCATAATTCTAAGTGCCGATACGGCGAGCGAGGTGCCGCAGCTGCCGGAGCGGTGCTTAAGCTGCAAGGCGGGAATTGTGCGGTGTTGCCTTATAACAAAGGCGGGGCGCTGCCAATCAGCAGTGCCCCGCTTAATTTTGTGTTATGCAGTTTTATCGCCCCAGGCGCACCGGCTCTGGAGGCTCCTGGCCGGGGCGCAGGTCCATCCACCAATAGGCAAGGTCCAGCCATTGGCCGAACTTGTACCCAGTGCGGGGTTCCACGCCGATTTTTTTGAAGCCGAGCGCCTTATGGAACGCGCAGCTCTCTTTGTTCTGGCCGGTCACAAGGGCAACGGCGTTGCAGTAGCCGCGCTGGCGCACGCCGTCCAGCAGGGCTTTGTACAGCCGCCCGCCAACCCCCTGGCCCACACAGTCGTGGGCGCAGTAAACGGTTAGCTCCACATCCCACGCATAAGCTGTGCGGCTGTGCCAGGGGTGGGCGCAGGCAAAGCCGCACAGCTTGCCCGCTGCATTGACGGCAACCAGGAACGGCGCGCGCTGCTGCACATAGGCGATATTTTCGCGCTGGAATTCCTCGGTACACAGGTCATACTGGAAAGTGGCCGTGGAGTGGGTGACATACCAGTTGTACAGCTCCGCCACGGCAGCGGCGTCCTCCGGCGCGGCATCCCGCAGGGTGATGGTGTTTTCAGCGGTCCACTGGGCGGCAAGGGCTTCCTTTTCGGGTTTTGGCAGCTTTTTCAGGGCGGCTTCCCGCTTCAGGGCGGCACTTTTATCGGTGCAGCGCTCGGCATAGGTCAGCTTAACGGCACCTTTGGCGTGGGTATACTTGGCACCGGCCTTGCCGCCCTTGTGGGCGCGCAGGCGACGGGCAAGGTCATTGGTCCAGCCGGAATACAGGCTGCCATCCGCGCAGCGCACCATGTAGACCCAGGCGGAAGCCGGGTCTGGCTGGCAGTCCGCCGCGGTGCTGGGGCGGGGACCAAACTGCTCTAGAGTTTCGGCGCTCACTGTGCGCTCACCGACCTTCCAGCGGCGCGCAGGGCACGGCGGCATGCCTCAATGGCATCCTCTTTGGTTTCCGCGGTGACAAGGAAACGGCTGGGGTGGCAGAACTTGAGAGCCAGGCCGCTCTTTTCGCGCAGGATCTCCTCCGGCTGGCCGCCCCATGCGGGCGGAAACGGCACCTTGCTGCGGCGGGTCTTGTAATCGGTCACGCACTGGGCGCTGTAGCCGCCGCGCTGGCTGGGGTAGACAACAAACAGGGCATCGGTTTTGTACAGGCCGTTTTTCCAGGGCATGTAGTCCGGCAGGACCACAATGCCGTCCTTGGAGTTCTTGTAGGCGTTCTGGACGGTCTCGTCCGCGCGGTTCACGGCGTTGGCTGCGGCAATCTCGTTTTCCAGCACCTGCTTGGCAAAGGGCACGGCACGCCAGAAGCAGGCATCGGAATCTTCGCCGGAATCCCACACGGGGTTAAAGCTGCCGATGGCATCGGCCAGGGAGTTTTGTTCGCCGGTGTTATCGTTCAAGTCCAGGGGCTGAACAAAATTTTCATCCAGCAGGCGGGCCTGGTGGGCACCCACCAGCTGGGCACCCAACACGCGCCACAGCAGGCCAAAGGCCGCATAGGGCACGCCGTTGGGGCGGCTTTCGCGCGGTTCCTGGTGGTGGTCAAACATACCGCAGCCCACATCGTACACAATGCCGTCAAAACCATCCGGCACAACAAAACCGCGGGTTACTTTGATATCCGGCCGCACAATCATCAGCAGCGCTGTGGCAAACACATCGTCTGCATGGAACTTGCCGCCGTGAGTAAAACCTTTTGCAGGAATTTTCATAGAATAGCCTCCGTCTATGGGGTAAAATGATGATTAATTAATATTATAACATGAAAGCGTAGGTTGGTAAATGCAAAATCTGCGCGAGCGGGCCGGATTTGGAACAAGTGGCAGCATTTGGCCGAAAAACGGTGATTCACAACCGGCATAAAATGTGATATACTAACCTAATATGCCCTTTTGCGGGCATACCGGACATTCGGCGTGTTGACGCGGAATGTTGACCGCAACTTAATGAACAAACAAAGCGAAGGAACTGGATACCCATGCAAAACATCAAAAAAACATTAAAAAGCAAGCGCTTCTGGCTTGGCACGGTGCTGCCATTTGCGCTGGCTGTGGCAGCGGCCTTTGTGGCGCGCTACCAGTTAGAAATTTCTGACGGCGTAACTGCCAACTACATGGCGGGGCAGTGGCCGGTATACGCACCGCTCAATGCGCTGACGGCGTTCTGCCTGACGCTGGTGGTGTTTGCCCTGTGCGGCAGCTGGGGCATTGCAACTGGCGTTTCCGGCCTGATTTTTACCGTGCTGGCGCTGGTCAACTATTACACGCGGGACCTGCATGGTTCCGCCCTGATGCCGCAGGACATCCTGAACCTGGGCACCGCGGCAGAGGTGATGGGCAGTTATACCCTGCACATTACCCAGACAGTTATTACCATTGCGCTGCTGTACATCCCGGTGCTGGTGGCTGCCGTTGTGCAGGTCAAACTGGCCGGCAAGCATAAGCGCAGCTGGAAACAGCGCGGCGCCCATGCGCTGGCCTGCGCCTGCGGCATTTTTGCGGTGCTGTATCTGGGGTATTTCAGCCCCAACCCCATCAAGCCCGCCGCCACTTACGGCTGGGCCTGGCAGGAAACCTATTATAAGTACGGCTACCTGGCGGGTAGCCTTGAAGCCGCCAGCCTGATGGTGGACCCCATCCTGCAGCCGGACGGCTACAGCGAGGACGCCGCCACCGAGGCCGCTGCAATGGCGCAGGACTATCAGGCCAGCCCCGAAACGGCAAACGAGCAGGACTACCCCGATGTGTTCCTGATCCTGTCCGAAAGCTTTTATGACTTTGACCTGGTAACGGACCTGCAGGCCGACCAGGAGATCATGCAGGTGACCAAAAACCTGCCCAACTCCATTTATGGCCACACCATCAGCCCGCATGTGGGCGGCGGCACCAACTCCAGCGAGTACGAGATGCTTTCCTCCAACTCGCTGATGCTGATGCCCTCCATCACACCGTTCAACTGGTTGAACCTGCACAAGGCAAACAGCCTGGTCAGCAACCTGAAAGATCTGGGGTATGCCACGCTGGCAGCCCACCCCTATACCAACTCCAACTACCGCCGCGATTCTGCCTGGCTGACGCTGGGCTTTGACGAGACCCACTTCCAGGATGATTTTCCGACCAAGGAAACCTATGGCAGCCGCCCCTACCAGACCGACAGCGCCACCTACCGCGACCTGGAAGGTTTGTATGAAGCAATGCCGGAGGACCAGCCGCGGTTTGTGTTCCTGGTTTCCATCCAGAGCCACGGCGATTACGATATGAATCCCCCGGAGGAGGATATCGTGCATGCCGCAACCGATTACGGCGAGTATGATTCCATCATGGATGAATACCTGAGCAATATCTATATGACCGACCGTGCCTTTGGCGAACTGACCGAATACCTGACCGAGCAGTACGAAAAGACCGGCCGCAAGGTGATTGTTGCCATGGCAGGCGACCACGCCCCCAGCTTTGTGGATCATGTGGCCGACCATACCTTTACCGATGAGAACAATTTGCAGATTTTGGAGCGCAGCACGCCCTACCTGATCTGGGCAAACTACCCGCTGGAAAACGCAGGCCAGACCAGCGCCACCGACGAGTACAACCGCATGGATATGTGCATGCTGGCTCCCACCCTGGTGGAAAATGCCGGGCTGCCGCTGACCCCGTATTACCAGTACCTGCTGGCACTCAAGCAGGTGGCCCCGGTGGTGACAGCCGCCAATGACTATATGGACGCGGACGGCGTGACCCACACCTACGGCGAGAATGCAGAGCTGGATGCCTGGGTGCATGGGTACTTCAATTTGGAGTATAACAACATCGGTGCCAAAGCAACCCGTCAGCAGAATTTGTTCCAGGTGGAAAAGTAAGAAGCTGATAAGCAGACGTCAGCCAGGATTCCTCTGATTTAGGGCAACACCGCACAATTCCCGCCTTGCGGCTTAAGCACCGCTCCGGCAGCTGC
>ERZ773169.3114-NODE-3114-length-10913-cov-4.006355_pt1 | contig 10913 bp, 9 predicted proteins | sample MGYA00580536_ERZ773169 | MGnify/ENA primary metagenome ERZ773169 (study PRJEB29015, sample SAMEA2737814) | human gut metagenome | biome: human gut; feature: human-associated habitat; material: faeces | place: China | collected 2012 ...
GTCAGCCCCTTTCTGTTTATCATTGTGAAAAGAAGATCCTGAAGAGGCATTTTTCTGGTTCTGGTAAAATGATTTTGGTTACCAGACCGACAAAATGCCCTAAATTCATTAGAATTCATTTTTTCTATATCCATGAATGTATGTTTTTGAGAATGTTTCATGAGCATCACATCCTTTTCTGCGGCAGGTTCATGGTTTCTCTTTACAATATAAGCATATCAAAAAAAGCAGAAGATATCTAATCCTTTTGGAATAAATATCTTCTACTTTAAGTTAATGACATTGTTATTTTACAAGGCTTTTGCGGGTTCTTACTTTTTGTCTGAGAGCGTCAAAAATCGTCATTTTTTGAAAAAATAGTGTAGTAAATGGTGTAGTGGAAGTGTGTAATTAATATATTAGAGTATCGGTGGATATGTGTGGTAATTGAAGAATTCTCATCAGGCGGTACACTTGTCCGACACTGATGATCATGCCATAATCGCATTGAAGAATATATGTGATTTTGTAAGCACAAAGATGCTTATTGTAATCAGCATAAATCTGAAGAATAAGTTTGGAGGTGAGCCGGCAAATAATCTGATCGTGGAGAAAGATAAGGATGCAAAGTACGGAGCAAGACCGCTCAGATGTTTTTTCAGACTGCAATATTGTAAAGTAACAGATACTGCAGGACCGAACAGGGTTCTGGGGTATTTTAGATTCTGTGAATTTCTGTAGAAGTATATTTTTTTAGTTTTATCTACATTATTTAAAATTGTTTAGTTCCTTCCGAAAATATTATAATTTAATCATCAAAAATAAGACAAGGGGGTCTGGCGATGAAGAAGAAAATCGTAAGGACAATTATTGCATCTCTGTTGGCGACGACGCTTGTGGCAGGATGCGGAAGCAGTGGAAACAGTGGCGGTTCGGATGCTTCGGATAGTGGGAGCAGTGACGAGGTAACACTTACATGGGCCGTATTTGAGACGGACAACTATACAGCAGATGTATGGCAGCATATCATTGATTCTTATGAAGCAGACAATCCAGGAGTAAAAATCGAGAAAGTCCTGATGACTGGAGATTCAAGGCCGCAGTTTTTGAAAACCATGCTGGCAGCTGGAAATATGCCGGATATTAATATCGATCCCGTAGACTTGGCAAAAACAGACGGAATTTATGCTGAAGTTCCCGAAGAACTTCTGGAAAAATACGAAGAGGCGACAATTCCTACATATAATGGAAAACATACTCTGATTCCGGCTTATAAAGCGCTTCGTACACAGTGCTTCTATCACAAAGATCAGTTTGAGGAAGCAGGAATTACAAAAGAGCCAGAGACCTGGGAAGAGTTCCTTGAGGTATGCCAAAAACTTCAGGATGCAGGTAAGACCCCGATTATGGGAGTAGGAGCGTCTGATATATGGGCGACAAGCTTTGGTTTCTGGACCGGGGTTGTCAATTCCGAAATAATGTCAAAGTATCCGGATTTTAACGAGCAGGTACTCAGCGGAGAGCTTTCATGGACAGATCCTGTAATCGAAGATACTTTAAATGAGTGGAAAAAGTTGATTGATGTAGGCTATTATCATGAGGGAAGCATGTCTTTCAGCAATACACAGGCAACAGAAGAGTTTAAGAACGGCTCTGCGGCAATGTTCATGGACGGATCTTGGTCTGCACTGACGTATGATAACGAAGGGCTTACGACGGACGATATTGGTGTATTTGTAGTTCCGACTCCAAGCGGGGCGAAGACTTATTGTACAATGCCACAGTATTGGGCTGTATCCGACACATGTGAGAATAAGGGAGAGGCGTTTAAGTTCTGCGAATATGTCCTTGGTGGAAATGAAGAGATATATAAATATTACCTTCAGGCTGACGGAACATATTCAGTCACAAAAGATCCGGTAGAATATGATATGGGATCAATACAGAAAGAATTTTTTGATAATTATGAAGGATATGAATTGGTACCTGAGATCATGAAGACAGTCGGAGATAATGCGATGCCGTCCGGATTTGAAGATTTTACATTGAAATCTTTGCAGAATATCTTTACAGGATCGGACGTTGCCAAGGAACTTTCAACATGGGATGCGGAAATGGATAAGCTGAATCAAGCGTCGACCGATGAGTGAGAAAGGCAGAATGTAAGATGGGTTAAGGCAATTCAAGCAGGGCGCCTTAGCCCATATTTTATGAAAGAGGTGAAAAAATGCGAAAGAAATCAAAAATCTTTATTCTGCCCGCGCTGATTATCTATACGTTTCTGATGATTATTCCGATTATAGGGGCATTCGGACTAAGCTTTACAGACTGGAACGGGCTAACTCCAGAATATAATATCATAGGTCTGAGAAATTATGTTGAGATGTTTCAGGATGAGCGATTGCTCAATGCAATCGGAGTAACGCTCAGGATTACGATTACGGTAAGCGTGGCTGTTAACGTGCTCGGACTTTTTATCGCATGTCTTTTGAACTGTGCCAAAAAACTGACTAATGTGCTGAGAAGCGTATTCTTTCTTCCATATGTCATAAGTACGGTTGCAATTTCTTTTATCTGGCTTTCCATACTTTCTTATACAGGAGTGCTCAATAATGTACTGGAGCTGATAGGGTTAGAAAATCTGGTTACAGATTATATCGGAAATGCAGAAAATGCTATCCGCAGCATCTGTGTCATTGAAATATGGAGAATGCTTGGATTTCATATGGTGCTTTATCTGACCTCGATCCAAACTGTTCCGGAAGAACTGTACGAGGCGTGTACCGTGGACGGAGGCAGCAACTGGCAGAAGTTTCGTTATGTAACGCTGCCGATGATCGTACCGGGAATTACAATCTCCGTGATCATGAGTATTATGACAGAGATGAAGCAGTATGATATAGTAAAGATTATTACAAACGGAGGTCCGGGATATTCTACAGAAACAATCACCTACAATATTGTGACACAGGCATTTGGAAACAATATGCTCGGCTATTCTTCAGCCATTGCAGTATTTCTTTTCGTAGTGATCGCGGCGATATCGATCCTGCAGCTTAAGCTTGCCGACAGAATGGGAGGGAAATAAATGCAGAAAATAGAAGGTAAACGTACAAAAATCATTAATTTTATACTGCGAGTTGTGGTATTGATACTGGCTTTTATATTTGTGGTCCCGCTGTATATCACGATTGTCAATGGGTTTAAGCCTACAGCAGAAATATCAGCTAATCCGGTCACACTGCCAATTCCTCCAATTATGGACAATATCATAAACGTGCTGATTAGTCCGAATGTCAATCTTGGGGAAATGTACTTTAATTCTATATGTATCACTCTGTTTGGAACAGCAATCTGCATATTGGTTTCTTCTATGGCAGCATATTACCTCGTCAGACTGAAACACCGGATTGGACGCATGCTGTATGTGTATTTTCTATTTGGATTGATGGTTCCGTATGCGATTGTTTATGTACCTTTGGTTACTATGTTTAACAAGCTGGGTATTACAGGAAATCTTCCATCTCTGATTATGGTATTTGTGTCGGGAAGCATTTCTCTTTCGGTATTTCTCTATTATGGATTTATCCAAACTCTTTCAATAGAACTGGAAGAGGCAGCAATTATAGACGGAGCCGGACAGTTCACCGTTTTTTTCCGGATTATTATGCCGCTTGTCAAACCGTGTAGTACAACTGTGGCCATCTTTATCGGGTTGTCAATGTGGAATGACTTTCTTACTCCGCTACTGATTGGGCAGGTGAAGACAATCACGGTAGGAATTTATACAGCAATCGGGCCCCATGCATCGGACTGGGGCAGTGTATTTGCATATGTACTTTTCGCGACGCTCCCGATTGTTATCCTGTATTTGCTAGCGCAGAAACAATTTATTGCAGGCCTTACAAGCGGCGCTTTGAAAGGATAGTATGTTATGAAAAAAATATTATCACGAACATCAATTGGGGATATGACGGCAGTCTATTATCTGTCAGAAGAAGACAGCGTAGAATTTGTCCTCATACCGCAGGAAGACAAAAGTCAGCCGCCACAGGGAGCAGTGGATTCACTTGTTCAGCTCAAGGCAGAGGGAGATGCGTTTCCATATGGGTTTGCCAATGGATGTACAATGAGAAACTGTGAGACCGTGCTAAGACTTCGGTATCATACACAGGAGATTGAAGAAAAGAATGGAAAATTTGTGATACACACCATTCTGTCAGATGACAGAGGCCTTAGAGCGGAGCACGTGTTGACGTTTGAACAGGGAGACAACGCCATTGGTTTGAGGAATATCATTACCAACTGTGGGAAAGAAGAGATAGTTCTTGAGATGGTATCAAGTTTTTCGTTGGCAGGATTAAAAGGAGCAGAGTCGGAAGAAAGTGATTTGTTCCTCCACAGGATCCGGAGTAAATGGAGTGCCGAGGGGATGCCTGAGAGACGCTCGATAGAAGAGCTACAGCTTGAGCCATCGTGGAGCAGATGGGGGATAAAGAGTGAGAAATATGCACAAGCCGGTTCTATGCCGGTGAGGGGATATTATCCATTTGGCGCAGTGGAAGATAGAAAGCGAGGGCTGATATGGGCTGCGCAGCTGGCTGTCCCGGCATCCTGGCAGATCGAGGTTTATCGGAGAGATGAAAATCTCTGTCTGTCAGGAGGAATTGCTGACTATGATACCGGGCATTGGTGTAAGACCCTAAAACCGGGGGAAAGTTTTGTTACCCCGGAGGCATTTGTAACGGTTACACATGGAGGATTTGATGATGCGTGTCAGAGACTTGTCCGGATGCAGAAAAAGAAAATTCGTACAGGGCATGACAAGCTCCCGGTGCTGTTTAACGAGTTTTGCACGACCTGGGGATGCCCCAAAGAGGAAAATATTGAGAGGATTCTTGATGTGATAAATGACTGGGGAATAGACTGTTTTGTCATAGATGCCGGCTGGTATGCTGATGAGAGAAAAGGTTGGGAGAGTAATATGGGAGACTGGGAGGTCTCAGAAGCGCTCTTTCCGCATGGGCTAGGCAGCGTGGTAGACAGGATTCACGCAGCAGGAATGAAGGCGGGAATCTGGTTTGAACCTGAGGTCACCGGGCAGGACGCGATCGCGTTTCATATGGAGAATCATCTGTTGAAACGACGAGGAAAAGTGATCACTTCCGGTGCACGGAGATTCTGGGATATGAGGCAGGAGTGGGTCAGGAATTATCTGCGCGTTAAAGTGATGGGCTTTCTGAAAGAGTACGGATTTGATTATATTAAGGCAGATTATAATGAGAGTATCGGGATTGGATGCGATGGTGAGGAAAGCCTCGGCGAAGGACTGCGATGCAATATGGAGGCGGCAGCTGGGTTTTATGAAGAAATCCGTAGGGAGATACCCAATATCCAAATCGAAATCTGTGCTTCCGGGGGGCATAGACAGGAGCCTTTCATGATCGGTATTTCCGATTATGTCTCATTTTCAGATGCACACGAAGAAAAGGAGATACCAGTGATTGCAGCAAATCTACATAGAGTGATGTTACCGGAGAAAAGTCAGATATGGGCGGTGTTAAGGAAGGAAGATCCGCCTGAAAGGATAGTTTATTCCATGACAGCGGCAATGCTTGGCGTGATGTGTCTATCTGGAGATGTTCTTGACTTTGAGGAAGAACAGAGAAAAATTGTGATGGAAGGGGTACAGTTCTATCGTAAAATATCGTATATTATTAAGGATGGCATAACCAGATATTTTGGGACGGAACAGGATAGTTACAGACATCTGCGCGGATGGCAGGCGGTTGTGCGTTATGGTAGATCCGGCGATGTGCTGGTGATCATACATACTTTTGAAGAAGAGTACAGACGCAGGATGGAAGTGTCTCTCGGTGGCAAGTACATGATAACAGATATATACCCGGATAGAATGGGCGAGATAAAATGTACGAAAGACGGGATTTTGCTCAGTATCGAAGAAGCATTCGTTTCTGTCGCAATATATCTGAAGCGGGAGAAGACGCAGGAATAAAGTATACTAACAGGCGGTGGGAAGATGGTAAAATTAGCTGCATTTATACATAAGAAAGCAGAACATGCCAGTGTTTTTTTTAAATTCATGGTTTTGATCGAGACAGTGATGTTTATAGCTACTGGAATTGTAGCCATATTGGTATCTTATATGTTTACCGGTATTATCCGTGAAAAGGAGATTGTTCTGGGAAATACGAATCTGGAACGTGTGGCGGCCTATATGCGTGAAAAATACGAGCGAGTTGAGAGTCTCGCTAATTCCATGAATGATAATTATATTTCGAATATTATGACAGATATATATGAGAATCCGCAGAATGTATATGATTATGAGAACATCAGCCATGTGAATGTATTTTTCTCAGGAATAAATGCAGCTGATCCTGATTTTAGCGATATTATACTCATCTCGTTGAATGGAGAGTCTTATTCCTATACACCGAAACCATATGCAAATGTAAATACTAGCTATCAGTTTATGGAAAGTAAACGTGTACGGCAGTTCCTTCAGTCAGAAGAGCATATTGATATTTTCCGTAGTGATCCGACTGAATATTGTCTGAAAGAAAGAGAAGACGTGGTTTCTTTTATGGGAAGAATTTACGATGCAAGTCTTCTGCCACAGAAAAAAGTGACAGGTATTTATATTATGAACATACCAGTGGATATTTTGCTGGAAAAAGCATTGACAGAAGATACACAGATGAAAGGTACGATTATATTAAGTAACCACACTGGTGAAATGCTGTTTGGGTATTCTCAGGGAGAGTTTTACGGGAAAGAAAGTGAGAATGGAAAAACAGCATATTCTGCAGAAGAAGAATTGTTTAATTCCGGCGTTGAGGCACAGTATATTCTGCCTGAGAATGAACTGTTGGAGGAAAGCACACGCCTGAATATAAAAATTGCCCTGCTTTTAGGTATGGAACTAATCCTTTCTGCCGTAATCTGTCATAGAATCGGTAGAATCTATAGACAGAGAGTGCAGAGGCTTCTCGATGCAATGAACAACGTGGAAAAAGGAGAATTCAATGATTATGTACCGGTTGAAAGTAAAGATGAGTTGGGGGTTATCGGCAATTCATTCAACCATATGTGCCAGCAACTGCATGACTATATCGAGCGAGTATATGCGGCGGAAATTCAGAGGAAGAATGCAGAGCTGAATTCACTACAGATGCAGATTAATCCACATTTTCTTTATAATACTCTGGAGAGTATTAAGGCGAAAGCTATCAGTGTAAATGATGAGGAGACCGCTGAGATGATAGCCCTTCTTGGTAATCTGTTCCGTTGGAGCTGTCGAACCGATGAAAAGATCGTCATACTGGATGAAGAACTGGAGTATGTAAAGACTTATCTGAAACTGCAGTCGTTCCGGTACGAGCATGAGATGGAAATCTGTATTCAGGTAGAAGAGGAATATCTGGATTGCGCTGTGCCTAAGCTTATCCTTCAGCCAATTATAGAAAACGTGATCAAGCATGCTTTCCGGTGGGTTGAACGTCCCTGCCTTGCAGGTATTACTGTGAAAAAGAAAGAAAACAATCTGGAGATTACAGTGTATGATAATGGCTGCGGAATCGAGAAGGAGAAGCTGGAAAAGCTTCGGAAGAACCTGGAAGAAGATGTGGGACAGGATGAATTTGACAGTATAGGAATACAAAATGTCCATCATCGGCTCAGGCTTCTCTTTGGACAGGGATACGGGCTTCAGATTGCTAGTATATTTGAAAAAGGCACGGCGGTTAAAGCGGTGCTTCCTGCTATGGATAAAGAGGAGATGATAAAGCGTGTACAAGATTCTGATAATGGACGATGAACGGCAGATCAGGGAAGGAATTATGAAGATTATTCCATGGGAACAGTACGGATTTAAGATCTGCGCAGAAGCGTCAAACGGGGTCGAGGGACTGAAAAAAATTGAACAGCACTGCCCACATGTAGTATTTGTTGATATCCGGATGCCTGTTATGGACGGCATAGAATTTCTGCAGGAACTGCGGAAGAGGAAACTTCACTGCGAGACGGTCGTGCTGAGTGGATTTAATGACTATGATCTGGTCCGCAGGGCAATGAAGCTGGGAGCAATAGATTATTTGACGAAACCATTTGGAAAAGACGAAATTATTCAAGCATTGGAAGATATTACGGAAAGAATCGAAATGCGCCGGGTGGATCGACTGGAGTATGACAAGAACATGGAGCTGATGCGCAACAGCCTCATGAACAGAATGATACATAATCAGATTACTTCTATGGAACTTCGTAACTGTATGGAAATGCTTGAGATGAAGATCCCGTCAGGAGAGTGCAGAATCGCTGTAATTCAGGGGCGAGAAGATGTTACCATGCCGGAGCAGCCTTATATATATCCTTTCAGGGATGGGCAGGGGTATCTTTGCCTGTTTGCTTATGGACAAGAGAATCCGGAGTACGAACGTAAGCTCAGGATCTTGCTTCGAGAAATTATTGATAAATCGACAGATAAAAGCGGAATTAAGATAACAGCTGCACTTGGAGTAAAAGTAAAGACATACAGAAGTATTAGACAGTCTTATGAGTCTGCGTTGAAGACGTTGGAGTATCAGTTTGTATTCGGTGAAGGCAATCTTCTTGATGCGGAGGAAATTCATGCCTATTTTGGCAAGCAAGATAACAAGCTTTGTGTTGACGGAAAAGAGTTCAGAGACCTGATGGATAAAGAAAATCGAGAGGAAATAAAACACTATATTCTGTCTATCTTTCAGGAATATAATAGTAAGACAGTTGTTGCGGATACATTTGTACTAAAAAACTGTGCATTAGAATTGGTTATTCTCGCATTTCAACGGTTGGACAGTCTTTCATTTACTGAATCCGGTGACATATATCATATGAAAGCAGAGGCAATGAAGGAGATTGAAAATGCACGGACACTGGATGAAATGCAGCAAATTATACTGCGGCATACAGATAAAATACTTGATAAAGCAAGAAAAAGCAGAGACAAGACATACAGTCGTTTTGTGGCAGATGCTGTCCAGCATATTTATGCAGACTATGCAGATAAAGAACTGTCTCTTCAATCTCTGGCAGATATGATGCATGTAAATGCTGCTTACCTTGGAAGGATATTTAAGAAAGAGATTGGCAGCAGTTTTGCCGATTACCTTAATCATGTCAGAATCGAAAAGGCCAAAGACCTTCTGTCTTCGTCAAACTATAAAGGAAGTGAACTTTGTGAAAAGGTAGGATTTTCGAATTATAATTATTTCTATATCGTTTTTAAAAAAATAACAGGTATAAAACCTACAGAATACCGTAATTCCTGATATAATTAAAAAATATAATCATGAGAAGGTATTTAGTGATATCCTCATATAGAGATAAGATCATGGCTCTCAGGAATAAACAGTGGATATAAAAAGTAAATGCTATATTGATAAGCCCCGAAGTCAAAATAATGCTTCGGGGTTTATTCTATCTGTTAACACTTGTAGAGCAGTCAGGAAGGAAACGAATGTATGTTAAAAACAAAATAAAAGTTTTTATTGAGGTTATCTATTTCCAGACACCCCCTTTTTATGCAAGGTGTTTATTTTTTAAAATGTTTTCTTTTTTCTAAGGTAGAAAAAAACTCATCAAGCATGGGATCAAAGGGAGTTTCCTGCTTTCCGAGGACATTACTATACCATAAAACAAGAAAACGCAGATGGCGGTAGTTATCTGATGCATCCTGGTCACACCATTTCTTAAAGGATTTGATACGCCACTGTACATAACTGCCACAGCCGTCGACCAGGTAGTGGATGATGGAAATCATAGACACGACCAGGGTTACACCTGTTAAGATAATGATATTTTCAGCAGATTCAAATTCATCAACCTGCCACATCAGCGATATGAATATAAGGAGCGCATGGATAAATCCCAGAATCCCCCACTCATTGTCACACGACAAATGGAAGATCCAGGCGAGCACAAGAGTCAAAAGTGCGGTGACTATGACCACCCAGTCCCATCCGCGGCCTAGCAGACGATACACAATTGATTTTCATGCGATGTATGATGAACTGCCAGCTCCAAAACCGGAAAAGAAGAAATAAATAACTTCCAGTCTGTTTTACGTAGTTATTTTTGCCATTGAGGCTTAAATATAAATATTTATTTTTAGGATGAAAGTCAAGTTCTTTGATTGCTTCTTCTATTGCCAGGCGTGTGCTTTCTTTTACTGTTTTGCCATTAATGTATTTGGAAACAGTACCTACAGAAAGACCGGCACGAGCTGCAACATCGCGTATTGTTGAGGCCATAATAACGCCTCCCTTCTTAATGTGATTGCTGTTCGCTCCGTTCACAGCAACTTGGTCAAAATCCATTCCACTTGCTGTAAACTGTCAGGAATGCTATATTATAAGAAATATCTGTCGTACTGTACAGTTGTACCAAAAATAAAATGTATGGGAAAGACGGTGAAAAAATGATACCGCCTGTAAGAATACACGGACGGAAATGGGATGTGGAGGAATGGAGCATGTTTAAAGAAATTAGAGATGAACGGACTTTTAACGGGATTTTAAATCAGATTATAGAGAACATTCAGAATGGCAGTCTCAAAGCGGGCGATGCCCTTCCGGCGGAGCGGACAATGGCGGAGATCATGGGAGTATCCAGACCGGCAGTCAGAGAAGCTTTGAGAGCACTGGAACTGCTGGGAATAGTCAAGCCGGTGCCGGGAGGCGGAAATTATATTACGGAGGACCTGGATACCTGGCTGATCGAACCTTTATCCATACTTTTTAAATTAAATAATGGATATCTGCGCCAGAATCAGCAGTTCCGTGCGGCACTGGAGCGAGAAGCGGCAATTCTTGCGGCACGAAAGTGCACACCGCTGGATGCAGCAGAATTATGGGTGATTCTTGCACGGCTGG
>ERZ773169.3119-NODE-3119-length-10900-cov-3.018626_pt1 | contig 10900 bp, 8 predicted proteins | sample MGYA00580536_ERZ773169 | MGnify/ENA primary metagenome ERZ773169 (study PRJEB29015, sample SAMEA2737814) | human gut metagenome | biome: human gut; feature: human-associated habitat; material: faeces | place: China | collected 2012 ...
GATGGCCACGGACACGCCGCCGGCACCGAAGTCGTTGCAGCGCTTGATCATGCGGCAGGCGTCCCCGCGGCGGAACAGGCGCTGAATCTTGCGCTCCACGGGCGCGTTGCCCTTCTGCACCTCGGCCCCGCAGCTTTCCAGAGATTCCACGGAATGGGCCTTGGAAGAGCCCGTGGCGCCGCCGATGCCGTCGCGGCCCGTGCGGCCGCCGAGAAGCACCACCACATCGCCCGGCGCCGGGGTCTCGCGACGCACGTGGTCGGCCGGCGTGGCACCCACCACCGCGCCGATTTCCATGCGCTTGGCGGCGTAACCAGGGTGGTACAGCTCGTGCACCTGACCCGTGGCCAGGCCGATCTGGTTGCCGTAGGAGGAGTAGCCGGCCGCCGCCGTGGTCACGAGCTTGCGCTGAGGGAGCTTGCCGGGAATGGTGTCGGCCACGGGCACCGTGGGATCGGCCGCGCCTGTGACGCGCATGGCCTGGTACACGTAGGAGCGGCCCGAGAGGGGGTCGCGGATGGCGCCGCCCACGCAGGTGGCCGCGCCGCCGAAGGGCTCGATCTCAGTGGGATGGTTGTGGGTCTCGTTCTTGAACAGGTACAGCCAGTCCTGCTCCTCGCCATCGACATCCACCTTGCACTTGATGGTGCAGGCGTTGATCTCCTCGGACTCGTCGAGCCCGGTGAGAATGCCCTCTTTCTTCAGCCACTTCGCGCCGATGGTGCCCATATCCATGAGGCACACCGGCTTTTCGTCGCGCCCAAGCTCGCGACGCAGCTCCAAGTAGCGGTCGAAGGCGGCCTGCACGTTGGCGTCGGCGATTTCCACCTCATTCAGCACGGTGCCGAAGGTGGTGTGGCGGCAGTGATCGGACCAGTAGGTGTCGATCATCTTGATCTCGGTGATGGAGGGGTCGCGACCCTCCTCGGCGAAGTACGCGCGGCAGAACTGGATGTCGGCCAGATCCATGGCCAGGCCGCGCTCGTCGATGAAACGGGCCAGCTCGTCATCGGCAAAGGTAGTGAAGCCCTCGATGACCTCCACGTCAGCCGGGCGCTCGAAGGCCATGGCCAGAGTGTCGCGCGTATCCAGCGAGGCCTCGCGGGCCTCCACCGGGTTGATGACGTAGCGCTTCACGGCCTCCACGTCGTCTTCAGTCAGATCGCCTTCCAGGTAGTACACCACCGCCGAGCGTACATCGGGACGCTCGCCCTGGCTGATGAGCTGGATGCACTCGCTCGCCGAATCGGCGCGCTGGTCGAACTGGCCGGGCAGAAACTCCACGGCGAACACCGCCGCGCCGTTGGCCTCGGGCAGCTCGAAGGTGGCGGTGTCGGATTGTGGCTCGGAGAACACCGTGGGCACGCAGGCGGCGAACAACTCGTCCGTCGCGCCTTCCACGTCGTAGCGGTTCACCAGGCGCACGCCGGTCAGCCCCGAAATGCCGACGATGTCGCGCAGCTCGGCTGCCAGGGCGCGGGCCTCGCCATCAAACCCGGGCTTCTTCTCAACATAGACGCGAGATACCATGAATGTGCCTCTCTCTTCAAGGGACGGGCGCTCGAACTTTTCCGTAGGGACAGACCTTGATCTACCCTCCCAAGCGGGATCATCCCACTTGAGGAGGGGCGACCGAGGTCGCTCCCTACGGTGGGGGTGCTACTCGGCTTTTTCAGCTTCCTTCGCAGCCTTCTTCTCGGCTTGCATCTTCTCACGGTTGGAAAGACGGAAACCGCTGCCGAACAGGCCGCGGCGGGCCGGCTTCACCGGAGCCTCATCGGACTCTCCGGCACCGGCGTCGGCGTCTTCCTCGACCTCGCCGCCCTTCTTCTGAGCCGCATGGCGGTTCTGGTTCTTCCCCGAGCCCTTCGCCTTCACCTGCTTGGCCTGCTGCACGCGGCGCGCCTGCTTCTCGGCCTTGGCGTTCTTCTCCTCAAGCGCCAGCATGCGCTCCTGGTAGGCGACGCGCTCTTTCTTGATCTTCCAAAAATCGAGCACGAAAGCGGCGATGATGAACACGTAGGCCAAGATGAGCGTGACCACGCCCACCGCCGGCGGCAGCGACTGTTGGCCGACGAAGCTCAGCGTGGTGCAGCCGATAGCCGCAATGAGCAGCACCCACCAGATGGCGCGCAGACGCTTGTAGCGCGGCGTGTCGGGCTTGTAATACTTGCGCTCCACCTCGCGCTGCTTGGCGGCAGCGGCCTTGCGGGCGGCCTTCTCCTCGGCCTTGCGCTGCTCGGGCGTCTTCTTCGCCGACTTCACGGTGACCGAGGCGGCGGCCTTGGCCTTCGGCTTGGCCGAGGCGGCCGACTTGCGGGTCACGCCGGTGCGGTCTTCGGAGGTGTACCGCTCGTTCATAGGGTTGCGCTGGGACATGTTGCTGTGGTTCTCCTTCAAGTGGTCATTCGGGTGGTGGCGGTCACGGACCCGAAACTTACCCGGCTCCTCCAGGTCGCTTCAGGAAAAATGCCCTGGTCGATCCTTCCTTCGCGGTGAGATCGCCGGCAGTTGCCGTGACCTTTTCTTGCGTGCTAGAACGTCGCCGGGTCAAACGTCTTTCCCGTGATGGTCTCGTAAGCCTGGATGTACTTGGCCGAGGTGGCGTCGATGATGTCCTGGGGCAAACGCGGCGGGTTGCCAGTCTTGTCCCAATGGGCGGTGAGCCAGTCGCGGACGAACTGCTTGTCGAAGCTGGGCTGGTCGCTGCCCTCCTCGTAGGTGTCGCCGGGCCAGAAGCGCGAGGAGTCGGGCGTGAGCACCTCGTCAGCCAAAATGATGGTGTCGCCGAGGCGGCCGAACTCGAACTTCGTGTCGGCGATGATGACGCCGCGCTCGGCCGCGTGATCGGCGGCGGTGGTGTACACCTTGAGCGCCAGATCGCGCAGGGCGGCGGCATCCTCTTCGCCGAGGATTTCCACGAGACGGTCGAACGAGATGTTCTCGTCGTGGTCGCCGATTTCGGCTTTGGTGGACGGAGTGAAGATGGGCTCGGGCAGCTTCGAGGAGTTCACGAGACCCTCGGGCAGTTCGATGCCGCAGACGGTGCCCTCGCGGTTGTACTCCTTCAGGCCACTGCCGGCCAAGTATCCGCGCACGATGCACTCGGCGGGGAACATGTCGGCTTTCTTCACCAGCATGAAGCGCCCGCGTAGATAGTCGGCATAGGGCTGAAACTCATCGGGCAGGTCGGCCACATCGGTGGAGATGAGGTGGTTTTCCACGACGCCATCGAGCAGCTCGAACCAGAACTTGGAGAGCTGAGTGAGCACCTGGCCCTTGTAAGGAATCTCGTCCTCCAGAATGTAGTCGAAGGCCGAAATGCGGTCGGTGGCCACAAGCAGCAGCTTGTCGCCCAAATCGTACAGATCGCGCACCTTGCCCTGCGCGTCGGGGGTGATGTCGATTCCCGCCATGGAACGCCCTTTCTCCTTGATGAGCCCGAGCGCCGCCCCTCTCGATCGTCGCCCAGCGGACGCCGTTCGAACGCAAATGCCCGAGCATTTTTCGCATACCGGACATTATGGCACAAATGAGAACACCCGCGCCGCGCCGTCCCCCACACGGCACAGCATCCCTAAAGGCCGGAACCGACGGGACAAACCTTATGGCTCTTCGGAGGCGGAGTTCTGCAGAAAACGGCAGTTGATCCCTTCTCAGGACTCCCGTCCGATAAAGCGCCCCTATTGGCCCTACCCTCTCAGGACCCCCGTCCAGTAAAGTACCCCTAAAGAGTGCTGATCGGCACCCTCCCCAGAAAAAGTAGCCGCAAATCGACGGTTGTTACGTAAACTTCGTCGATTCGGGGATAGAAATGGCCAGCAGCGAGTTTTATCGGCTCGCTTTCGCGGGCTTTTTGTGGCCGGTGCGCTTCTTGGAGTTGCGGCGGTGCTTGGAGGCGTCTTCGTCATACAGCGGGATGTGGATGGTAAAGCAGGCGCCCTTGCCCTTCTCGCCTTCCACCTGCACCCAGCCGCCGTGGCGGTCGACGATCTCCTTCACCACGGCCAGGCCCACACCAAGGCCGCCGCTCTCGCGGTTGCGGCCGGCGTCGGCACGCCAGAAGCGCGAGAACACCATGCGAGCCTCCTCTTTGGAAAGGCCGATACCGGTGTCGCGCACGGCAATGGAGGCCATGATGTCGCCCTTCTTCACCGACACCGTGATGTGGCCGCCTTCCGGCGTGTAACGCACGGCGTTGGAAATCAGGTTCGCCGTGGCCTGGCGGATCATATCGGCGTCGCCCACCACCATGACGTCGGGCTGGGCGTCGTATTCCAAGGTGAGGCCGGAATCGGACACGAACATCTCGTGGGTGGCGACGATGCCGGAGATTAGCTCGCCGACGTTGACGACCTCCTCCTTCATGGGCTCGGCGCGGTTTTCCAAACGGGACAGCTTCAGAAGAGCGTTCACCAGCCGCGACAGGCGCTGGATCTCGGAATTCACGGTGACTAGGCGCTCCTCGTCGGCCTCGTAGACGCCATCGATCATGGCCTCAACCGTGGCCTGAATGGCCATGAGCGGGGTGCGCAACTCGTGGGCGACGTCGGTCGTCAGGCGCCGCTCCAGGTCGCGATCTTTCTCGACCGACTCGGCCATGACGTCGAAGGTCTCGCCAAGCCGGGCTACCTCGTCCTCGCCGGTCAAATGCGTGCGAGCCGACAAGTCGCCGTCGCCGATGGCCCGGGCCGTCTTCATAATGCGGTTGATCGGCGACACCAAGTTGCGCGCGAAGAGAAAGCCGATACAGGACGCAAGCACAATGGCCACGCCACCGGCAATGAACATGGCCTGGTATGAATTGTCGCGGAACTCCTGATCGGGCTGACGCATAAGGGCCTCGGAGCCGTAGACCCACAGGCGCACGGTGCCCACCTTCTCACCATCAACCTTAATATAGGCCGTGGCCACCTGCGAGGTGTCCTGCGGCGCGAAGGACTTGAACACATCGCCCTGCTGCTCGTCGATGATGACGGATGAGTCGAAAACGGTGCTCCCCTTCAAGTCGATCACGCGCACGCCCACACCGCTCGTGAGCTCGGTGGCCTGGGCGGCCGGGCGCGTGGTCTCGGGGTTCCACAAATCGCCGGTCTCCTCGTAGATGGCCGCGATGCGATCCGCCGTAGTGTCGCAGAGCGTCTGCATGTTATCGGCCGTATAGGTGCGGAAGTGCTGTTCCCACACGAAGGAAACCACGCCGATGGCCACAAGGGCAGTCATGGCGGCAATAAGGGCAAAGGCCAAGGTCACGCGGGTCGTATAGGAAAGGTTCGACCAGCGCAGGTGCTTTTTTTCCTTCTTGCGCTCCGGAGAAGGAGAAGAGGCCGCCGGCGGGGCGACCTCTTCAGCGGTTTCCAGAATGCGCGGTTTTGCTTCCGTCTCGGTCATGGAACTCCTTCGAAGCGGACGGGGGACGCCAGAGCCGAACGGGCCCGACGGCAACGACGCGAAAGGGGCGGCTACTGGCCGTTCTTGGTGGGATCCTCGAAGCGGTAGCCCACGCCATGCACGGTGTGGAGCCACTTCGGGTTGCGGGGGTTGTCGCCGATCTTGGCGCGCAGGTTCTTCACGTGGGAGTCGATGGTGCGCTCGTAGCCCTCGAAGTCGTAGCCGAGCACCTTCTCGACGAGCTCCATGCGGCTGTACACGCGACCGGGGTAGCGGGACAGCGTGGTGAGCAGCTTGAACTCGCTGGCAGTGAGATCGATCTCCTCGCCGGAGACGAGCACCTTGTGGCCGGACACATCAATGGTGAGCTCGCCGAACTCGAGCACCTCGCGCTGGGGCTCGGAATCGGCGTGCACGCGGCGCAGCAGCGCGCGGGAACGGGCCACCAGCTCGCGGGGGCTGAAGGGCTTCACCAGGTAGTCGTCGGCGCCCAGCTCCAGACCGATGATGCGGTCTTCCACCTCGCCCTTGGCCGTCAGCATGATGATCGGCACATCGGAGGTGTCGCGGATCACGCGGCAGACGCGCTCGCCCGGCACGCGGGGAAGCATGAGGTCCAGAATGACCAGATCGAAGTGATGCTTCTGGAACTCTTCCAGGGCGTCCTGGCCGTCGCCGACGGCGGTCACCCAGTAGTTCTCGCGCTCCAAATAGGCCGTCACCGCATCGCGGATGGCCTTCTCGTCTTCAACCAGAAGAATGCGTCGCGTCTCGTTGCTCATGGGGATACTCTCCTTGCATGTTCGCTTGCAGTTCCTAGGATGCCAAAGCTTCATTGCGCTGACCTGCGATTTCATCAGTTGACAGCGCATATATCAGCCCAGCAGTCGTGTTTGCGTTTATTGTAGCGTTTGCCTTCGTATGGTCGCCGAGGCGTATGCGAAATGACACAATAGTCCCATGCCACAGAGAAGATCCGCGCCCACGCGGCGCGTTGCAACAAAACAACCCACATCCCTCTCCTTGCCCGGAGGCCACGAGGTCTTGCTGACGCGCCGTCATTTCCTCTACGGCGTGGCGGGCGTGGCCGCGCTGGCCGCCGTGGGCGGCGGGGCCGCTTGGGCAGCCGGGCGCTCCGGCGACGACGACGCCCTGAAAACCCTTAAGGTGCCCGAAAACGCCGTCACCGCGCAGACCGACTTGGAAGAGATGGAAAACTATGAGGACGCCGTCACGCTGGCCGGCTCGGCGAAGCTGCCCTTCGGCACGCTCGTCTGGTGCAGCGACGACGCCGTTGCCGCCTGCCTGCTTCCCACGGAAACCGCCAAGCCCCTGGCCGAGGTGGGGCTCCTCGACCTGTCCTCAGCCGAGTGCACCACCATCATCGAGCATGCCGTGGGCGAGGCCGAGGGTTTCGAGATTTACGATGTGCGCGCGAACAGCGCCGGCGTCGTCTGGACCGAAGCCGACATCCTGGACAATGTCTGGCGCGTGTACGCGGCATCGCTTTCCGGCACAACGCTGGGCGAGCCGCAGCTGCTCGACGAGGGCGACGTGAACTGGGAGATGCCCACCTTGGCCGTCGCCGCCGGCTACGCTTTCTGGCAGCGCCTTCCGCAGCTCGACGGCAACGCCCGCGTGGAAGATTCGCAGCTTTTGCGCGCCGCCTTCGGCACGGCCGATTCCCAGGTAGTGTACGCCTCCCAGGGACGCATGGCCTGCGCGCCCACCTCCTGCGGAGACAGTCTCGCGCTGGCGCCCCGCGCCCGCACAAGCGGCACCTACTACCAGCTCACCCACCTGGACGCCGCCACCGGCGAGGTTACCGACGCCTGCGTTCTGCCCTCGTCCATGAAGCCGATGGAATGCGGCTGGGGCAAAACCGGCTTCAGCTTCGCTTTCGACGGCATTTACAACTACGGCGAGGGTATCGCGAATTTGGGCACCTACTTGCCCATGGAATCCCCCGAGGCCGTCTCGCTCGCGGCAGCCAACGCTGAGGAAGCCGCTGCCGAGACGGGCGAGGCAGACGCCGCCGCGCCGTACCTGCCCATCGCCTGCACCAACCTCGCCACTGAGGCCTACAGCGCCGTGCCCTGGTTCCATTTCGCAGCGAACCCGCTTTCCCCGCCCTGCTGGTGCGGCAACTGGCTCATGGTGCGCGGCGGTAGCTTCATGGTGGCCATCGATCTTGCAGGACGACGCTATGTGAAGCTGCCCCTTGAGGAGGGATCGGGCGACTACAACGATTTCCTCGCTTCCACGCATATGGGCACGCGCGCCGTCACCTACTGCAACGTGGACTACACCCCCATCGGCGGCGAGCAGCAGAAGCACTGCCTCGTCGGCATCTGGGAACCAGCGGCGTAAGGGCGCTCTAGCTTGTCCGCGATCGGGACGGGAGGGCGCCGCGAAGCCCGCTGCGCGCTTTATCCCCCTGCGAACGCGGCCGTTAAGCTTACAGCCCGAAGTACTCTTGTTTGGCGGAAAGTATGCGGATGAGGGACTCGTCGAGGCGCTCTTCAGTCAGCTTGCCTGCCTGCACGGCGTCGAGCACTCCTTGGTAGGCCTCGTCGAAACGCTCGGGCATGAGCGGAATGTCGCAACCCGCCTTGAGCGCCGCGACCGCCGCTTCCGCCGGGGTGTAGTAGCTGGTGATGGCGCCCATGGAAAGCGAGTCGGTGACGACGATACCCGTGTACCCGAGAGAATCGCGCAGCATGCCCTGAACGACGGCCGAGCTGAGCGGGGCCGGCGTGCTGTCGCCGACGATGTTCGGCAGACTCACGTGTCCCACCATGATCATGGGCACCCCTGCTTCGATGGCCGCGCGGAAGGGCACGAGATCCACCGTTTCCAGCTCCTCGTTCGTCGAGTCTATAGTGATTGCACCCTCGTGGGAATCGCCGGCCGCCGCGCCGATGCCCGGAAAATGCTTCGCGCAGCAGAGCATCTTCTTGTCGCGGAAGCCTTCCACCTCGGCCCGCACCATATCGGCCGCCACGGAGGCATCGCTCGAGAACGAGCGCAGGCCCATGGTGTCGCTGCGCAGCGGGTTCACCACGTCGGCCACGGGGGCGAAATCAAGGTTGAACCCGAGCGGCGCCAGGTAGTCGGCGATCTGCTCGGCGGCGCGCTTGGCCGCCTCGGTATCGCCGACGCTGCCGAGAGCAGAAGCGTCGCCCACGTCCTGCACGGAGAAAGCCTCGTTGCCGGCGACGCGCACCACCGTGCCTCCCTCTTCATCGACCGCGACAAAAGGCGCCACATTGCCGCTGACGGCGTAGAACTGCTTGACGTTCGCGAGCATGGTCGTCGTCTGCTCGGGGTCGAGCAAGTTCTGAGCGAAGTAGACGATGCCGCCCACGGGATGGGCCGTTACTCCCTCGCGAGTCATGTCGCCGGCCTGAGTGACTTGCGACACGCCTTCCACCAGCGCTTCCGGCGTCACGATAAACAGCTGGGCCACCTTCTGCTCGAGCGTCATAGCGCCGATGCGCTCGTCCGCAGCAGCACGCGCGGCGGCCGCAGCATCTTCGGGGCCTTGGCTCTCGCCCGCGCCTTCGCCAGCTGAATCGTCCGCCCCGTTCGACCCGTCGCCCGCGCAGCCGCCCAACGCCAGGCTTCCGCCGGCCAAAGCCGCCAACCACACAAAACGACGGCGCGTGATGGAATCAGCCAAAACAGTCACACTACTTCCCTCCGAACAACTCAATCCCTTCGAGCCAATCGCGCACGCACTCACAATTTCATTTACGCCCACCAGCATAGCGCCAGAAACGCCTTGCGGCAACGGGCCACCGCACGATGCCGAAGCACGTAACGGTCACTTCACTTTCTGTGAAGACGGAGGCACGCCGCTCGCAAATAGGGAATAATGCGAGATATCGCAAAACGGCGATCGAAGCAGGAGGAGGATTTGTGACCTATCTCATCACCTTTCTGGAGGGCATTATCACCTTCGTGTCGCCGTGCCTGCTTCCCATGATTCCCATCTACGTCACCTACTTCGCCGCCGGCGAGGAAGTGCGCACGTCCATCGTGCTGCGCAATGCCCTTGGGTTCGTGCTGGGGTTCACCTGCGTGTTCATCGCCATGGGCGCTTTGGCCTCATCGGTAGGTGCGTTCTTCATCGAGTACCAGAGCGCCGTCAACGTGGTGTGCGGTCTGGTGGTCATCGCATTCGGTCTGTACTTCCTCGGCATCATCAAGATCAACCTCTTCCACGGTGCGAAGAACCCGCTGGCAGGGCGCCAGCTGGGATTTTTCTCCTCGGTGCTGTTCGGCGTCATCTTCTCTGTCGGATGGACGCCGTGCGTGGGGGCGTTCCTCGGCTCGGCGCTCATGCTGGCCTCGCAGCAGGCGTCGGTGGCACAGGGCGTTATTCTGCTTCTGTGCTACTCGGCCGGCCTCGGCATTCCGTTTGTGGCGGCCGCCGTGCTCATCGACAAGCTGAAGGGCGCTTTCACCGTCATCAAGCAGCATTACGATATCATTAATAAGGTATGCGGCTGGTTTCTGGTCGCCGTGGGCGTGCTCATGGCGACGGGACTGCTCGGCGGCTTCTTGCGCCTGCTGAGCTAACCCGCGGAATCCAGCCCGAAGGAGAAAGGTTCGAACATGAGCGAGAACGAGAAGATGCCGACCGATGCCGGCGCCCCAGCCGAGACGACAGCGGCCCCGACCGATAGCAGCACCCCAGCCGAGACGGCGGCAAGCGCGACCCCCGCAGCAGCTGAGCCCTCAGCGGCCGAGCAGCGGGGCGAGGCCATCGGCGAGCGCTTGGCGTCCCTGGAAGCCGAAGAGAAGGCCGCAGCTGCCACGCCAGAGGGCGAGAAGGCCGACCGCAAGAAGCACGTGGGCGTCATCGTGGCCGCCGTCGTCTTCGCTGTGCTGCTCATCGGCGCGGGCGTGGCCTACAGCGTTCTCGCGCCAGCGGCCGACAACAAGCAGATAGAGGTGACCGGTACCGATGCTGTCCAAGAAACCGAGGTAGATGCCGCCGACGACACCGGCGACGGCAACGGCGCCAACGCAGCCACCACCCCGGCGCCGGACTTCACCATGACCGACGCGGACGGAGCGACCCTCACCCTGGCCGACTTCAAGGGCAAGCCGGTGCTGCTGAACTTCTGGGCCAGCTGGTGCGGCCCTTGCCAAAGTGAGATGCCCGACATCCAGACCGCGTGGAAAGAGCACGGCACTGATGTGGAATTCGTCATCGTGAACATGACCGGCATGAACGGCGAGACCGAGCAGAGCGCCAAGGCCTTCCTCGCCGACGCCGGCTACACCTTCCCGTGCTATTTCGACGCCAACAACTCGGCAGCCACCGCCTTCGGCGTGAGCTCCATTCCGCAGACTTACTTGATCAACGCCGAGGGCAACATCATCGGCGCCTACATGGGGGCCATGGACGCCTCCGTGCTTGCCCAGGGCATCGACATGCTCACCGGTGACATCAGCGGGGCCGCGCAGTAAGGCTTTCGAGTCTCTGAATCCTCTGGCC
>ERZ773169.3120-NODE-3120-length-10897-cov-3.495849_pt1 | contig 10897 bp, 7 predicted proteins | sample MGYA00580536_ERZ773169 | MGnify/ENA primary metagenome ERZ773169 (study PRJEB29015, sample SAMEA2737814) | human gut metagenome | biome: human gut; feature: human-associated habitat; material: faeces | place: China | collected 2012 ...
TTTATGAAATTCGCAGTGTAGTTTTGTGCAATTTTTCAAATTTGCTCATTTATAGTAATATAGATAAAATGGGAATTTTATTTGGAGTAATGATAATGCTGTGCGGCTTTTTACCGGTAACCAAAATAGTTGTGTCAAAACTAGGATTTAGGATTTTGATGTGTTTTTGGGGGATTTTTTTGCTGTATTGTATTGCTGTAAGTATGCGAAAGATGCCTAAAAGAATTGTAAAGATATTGGAGCAGTTTGGAAAAATGTCTTATGAATTATATTTGACTCATGTTGCAATTAGAGCACTTATGAATGTTATAGGGATAAAGACATTTTATTTTCAAAATTATGTTTTTTGTATTTTGATAAGTTTGTTTTTGACATACACAATTGTAAAATTACAAAAAAAGCTGATTTAGGGTAATAGATAATAATCGGCTTCTGCCTTGGTCAGAAGAATAGCAAAATGCTCAGATCCTCTGTAAAGGATCTGAGCATTTTCAATACGAACTATTTCTTCTGTAATTTCAGCACGTCCTCAAGAGAAAGTCCTGAAAATCTGGAGATGTCTTCAGGGGAGAATCTTGGATCCTGAAGCATACGCTGTGCTGTCAGCATAGCTTGTTCCTGATGGCCTTCGGCACGTGCATCATCGCACATTTCCTGAACAGCCTGACACATATTAACACTCCCTTCTGTTTCTGTGAAACGTAAGTTGATACCGGTTATGGAGTCAATGACCCGGGCTGCTTTGAGCTCGAGTGACCGGAAACCGGGGCTCTGTGATGTAAGCTCCTGAAGCTTCCGTTTATCTTTGGAATATTTGATGAAGAGCATGACTTCTCTTAGATTACTCTGAAGTTTATTAAGTTCTTCATCCTTTATCTCGGCAGGTGAGAAAAGATTGATCCGATAATCCGGTACCATAGACAGGATCTCGGGGTCCTGGACAGAGAGCATTTCGTGGAGGCTCCGGGGAGCTTTCCAGGTATCGGAGCCGAAGTATACGACTACGGTGATGACCGGAATCAGCCGGTCATCTTTGTAGAAGCCGGTGAGATATTCTCCGGATGTGGAGGGCCATTGTTTTGCAGCTCTGTGTGATTGGGCGGAATTTTCTACTTGCCCTGCGTATTCTAATGCATCATAGACCAAGTTTTTAACTGGCATTGCATAGTGCTGTTCCGACTGGTTCTCAATCCCAAGGAGAAGATAAATTCTTGAATCATCATGCATGACGTTGAGTGATTTGAATTCGTCCCGGAATTTCTGGACAGGAACTTCTGAAGTGTCGGATCCGTAGGGAACAGCGAGTGCTGTTGTATCCACCGGATGAAGAGTGTCAGAGTCTATGACGTTTTTTCCTTTGTACAGCATATGGTTGAACACGTCCGCAAAAACGCGGTTGTCAGCCATGTAATCTTTGGTGATGGTATCCTTTGTACCCATAGGTTTCACCACCTTCGATCTTGTTATGTAATCAGAGTTATTTTATCATCTGATCCATTCTCAGGGTAACATAGTTTATTGCTTTTGGAAAGAGGATTTTTGTGAAAAAGCTTCAGAGCTGTGTAGTTAAGGCGGATATGTTTGTCGAACGGAGTCGAAATAAATCAATAGACACATAGAGCGTATTGTGCTACTCTGAAAGCACGAATTATATACAGCAATATAAGAAAAAATAAGGGTGAGATACAGATCATGCTAGAAAATCATGAAATGTCAGTATGGACCAGCAGATTTTCAAGAGGGAAAAACACATCATAATTGGTATTTATTCGAAGATAAAATTGATTCAGCTAGCAGTGAATTCAAAATCATAGAGGTGGACGAACTATGCCAGAAGAATATTGGGACGAAATCAGGGGAATAGGTAAATTATATGTAGAAGAGGAACTGGCTGTGGGGATAGAACCTGTACTCTTTGTATGTATTGATGATAAGAATAATAGATATTTGGTTATGACATATGATTCCTACAACGGAATATATATATATCGGAAAATAGAATCTGATGAATTGTTGGATATGTTGGAAAATCGCAATACAATGGAACGTACTTTCCGTTTAGGTAAAAGAATTTATAAGACATTTATAGAAGAAAATAGCAATATACTTGGCGTAGAAGAATATGATTCGCAAACATTTTCGGAATCAATGCTTCCAGATGTGGGAGAATATTACGAGATACACTCGGAATATATACAAAAATATATTGAAAAGTTGCGAGGTTGTAAAATCAATCAAAGATAAGAACAATTCTGATTAACCCTGTATGACACAACCATATATGAGATAAGTTATAAATATTAACACACAAAGGAGAGCTAGAAATGGGAAAATATTTTGGTACAGATGGCTTCCGTGGGGAGGCGGGTGTTTCGTTGACGGCGGATCATGCATTTAAGATCGGGCGTTTTCTGGGATGGTATTATAATGAACTGCGCAGGAGGGCCGGAGAGACGGCTGCAGCCAGGATCGTGATCGGCAAGGATACCCGACGTTCCAGCTATATGTTTGAGTATTCGCTGGTTGGCGGACTGGTGGCGTCCGGAGCGGATGCTTATCTTCTCCACGTGACAACAACGCCGTCTGTGGCTTATGTTGCCCGTACCGATGGCTTTGACTGTGGTATTATGATCTCTGCCAGCCATAATCCCTATTATGATAACGGGATCAAGCTGATCAATGGCCAGGGTGAGAAAATGGAAGAGGAGATCATCGCTCTGGTGGAGGATTATCTGGATGATCGTCTTCAGCTGTTTGGACAGAAATGGCATGAGATTCCTTTTACAAAGGGCGGTGAGATCGGCAGGACGGTGGATTATTCGGCAGGCCGGAACCGTTACATAGGATATCTGATCTCCCTGGGAGTATATTCCTTTAAGGGAATGAGGATTGGTCTGGACTGTGCAAACGGAAGTGCATGGAATATCGCAAAGGCGGTTTTTGACGCGCTGGGAGCGAAGACTTATGTGATCAATGCTGAGCCGGATGGTACCAATATCAATAACAATGCCGGTTCCACCCATATCGAGGGTCTTCAGAAGCTTGTAGTGGAGAAGGGGCTGGATGTTGGCTTTGCCTACGACGGAGATGCGGACCGCTGTCTCTGTGTAGATGAGAAGGGAAATGTGGTCAGCGGAGATGCGATCCTCTATGTGTACGGTCGTTACATGAAGGAGCGCGGAAAGCTTCTCACCAATACGGTTGTAACCACGGTAATGTCCAATTTTGGCCTTTACAAGGCTTTTGATGCTCTTGATATCGATTATGCGAAGACTGCAGTAGGGGATAAATATGTTTATGAATATATGATGCAGAATGGTTGCCGTATTGGTGGTGAGCAGTCCGGGCACATTATTTTTTCCAAGTATGCATCTACCGGGGATGGCATCCTTACAAGTCTGAAGATGATGGAAGTTATAATGGCAAGGAAGAAAAAGCTCAGTGAGCTTACCGCTGATCTGGCAATCTATCCCCAGGTTCTTGAGAATGTGCGTGTCCATGACAAGGCAGCAGCGCAGGCAGATGTGGATGTGCAGGCAGCAGTAGAGAGTGTGGCTGGGGCGCTTGGAGACACCGGAAGGATCCTGGTGAGAGAATCCGGCACAGAACCTCTGCTTCGTGTTATGGTTGAGGCAGAGAGTGAGGAGCTTTGCAGAAAATATGTGGACCAGGTGGTTGAGATCGTCCGTAAGAAGGGGCATGTGGCAGAGTGATGTCCTGGATGCAGACAGCAGGTGTCTGAAGAACGGAGCAGTCAGAAGAATATAAAAATGCAATAAGAGGAGAAAAAAATCATGTGTGGAATTGTAGGTTTTACAGGCAGGCATCAGGCAGCACCCATCCTTCTGGACGGGCTTTCCAAACTGGAATACAGAGGATATGATTCCGCCGGCATCGCAGTGCGTGACGGGGAAAAGGATATCGAGATCATTAAGGCGAAGGGTCGTCTGAAGGTCCTTCTGGAGAAAACAAACGCAGGTGAATCTGTTCCGGGTATGTGCGGGATCGGTCATACCCGCTGGGCAACTCACGGAGAACCATCAGAGGTCAATGCCCATCCTCATGTCAGTGATAACGGAAATGTGGCAGCTGTGCATAACGGCATTATCGAGAATTACCAGGAGCTGAAGGAGAAGCTTCTCCGCAGGGGATATTCTTTTTATTCTTCCACAGATACGGAGGTTGCTGTGAAGCTGGTGGATTATTACTACCAGAAATACGGCGGATCTCCGGTTGAGGCAGTGCGTCATGCCATGGTGCGTATCCGTGGTTCCTATGCGTTGGCAATGATGTTCCGTGATTATCCGGAAGAGATCTTTGTAGCGAGAAAAGACAGCCCTATGATCCTGGGGGTTGAGAATGGAGAATCCTATATCGCATCGGATGTTCCTGCGATCCTGAAGTATACAAGAAATGTTTATTATATCGGAAATCTGGAGATGGCATGTGTAAAACCGGGTGAGATCACTTTTTACAATCTGGATGGTGAGGAGATCGAGAAGGAGCCTAAGATCATTGAGTGGGATGCAGAGGCAGCGGAGAAAGCCGGTTTTGAGCATTTCATGATGAAGGAGATCCATGAGCAGCCGAAAGCAGTTGCAGATACACTGAACTCCGTTATTCGGGAGGGCAAGCTGGATCTGACGGAGATCGGTCTGGATGATGAGAGGATCCGTAGCATCAGCCAGGTTTATATCGTGGCCTGCGGCTCTGCTTACCATGTGGGAATGGCTGCACAGTATGTGATCGAGGATCTGGCAGGTCTTCCGGTGCGTGTGGAGCTTGCTTCGGAGTTCCGTTACCGGAAGCCGCTTCTGGATCCTGATGGCCTGGCAGTGATCATCAGTCAGTCCGGTGAGACTGCGGACAGTCTGGCTGCGCTTCGGGAATGTAAGGAGAAGGGGATCCGCACACTGGCTATTGTCAATGTGGTCGGCTCTTCCATTGCAAGAGAGGCGGATCATGTATTCTACACACTTGCAGGACCGGAGATCTCGGTTGCTACCACCAAGGCGTACAGTACACAGCTGATCGCTTCCTATGTGCTGGCATTGCAGATGGCACTGGTCCGCGGAAAGATCTCAGAGGAGCAGTGTGAGTCCTACATTAAGGAACTGAAGACACTTCCGGACAAGATCGGCAGGATCATCGAGGATAAGGAAAGGCTTCAGTGGTTTGCCTCCAAGCAGGCCAATGCAAAGGATATCTTTTTTATCGGAAGAGGGATCGATTATGCCATCAGCCTTGAGGGCAGCCTTAAGATGAAGGAGATCAGCTACATCCATTCTGAGGCGTATGCGGCTGGCGAGCTGAAGCATGGCACCATTTCCCTGATCGAGGACGGCACCCTTGTGATCGGTGTCCTGACACAGCCGGAGCTTTATGAGAAAACAGTCAGCAATATGGTGGAGTGCAGAAGCCGTGGGGCGTATCTGATGGGGCTTACTACGTTTGGAAACTATAATATCGAGGATACTGCTGACTTTACGGTTTATATCCCGAAAACAGATCCGCATTTTGCAACTTCTCTGGCAGTGATCCCGCTGCAACTTCTGGGTTACTATGTCAGTGTAAATAAAGGTCTGGATGTGGATAAGCCGAGAAATCTTGCCAAGAGTGTTACCGTGGAATAAGGAGATCCATTTCACAGAAGGAACATTTTAGCGGCAGTTCCGTGACATCGTGAGAGCATAAAAGGATCATGATATCACGGAACTGTTTTTGCATTTGGCGATTTACGATATTTCTTGCTTTTATCAGTAAAAAAGCGTAAAATGATTAGGATATTTGAATCTGTACAGAGAGTGTCCATATGTAATATTCTCTGTACCATCAAAAATGGAGGATTGCATATGAGAAAAATGGGAAAACATATCCCAGGGCTGATCGTGACGCTTGTGGTTCTGATCACAGCAATCGTATTTGCGGTCATGCTTCTGAATATGAAGGTGATCCCGACGAAGTTCATTGCAGTGATCGGACTGGTAATGCTGGTCCTGATCGTGATCGTCGGAGCGCTTGTATGGAGTACGGATGGTAAGATAAGATTTGTAGTGGGAGTGATCCTGGCAGCAGTTTTTGCAGCAGTATTCATTCTCGGAAGTATGTATGTTTATAAGACACATTCCACACTGGCAGGGATTTCCGGTGTGAACACAGAGGTTACGGAGGTCGGCATTTATGTCCGTGCAGATGATTCTGCAGATTCCATAGAGGCTACAGCAGATTATATGTATGGTGTGCTGACAGATCTTGACAGAGCCAATTCGGACAAGGCTATCCAGGAGGTGGATTCCGAGACAGGCAAGACTGTGCAGGTCCAGGAGTATGCAGGGCTTACAGAGCTGGTTGATGGTCTTCTGAACGGACAGACAGGTGCGATCGTGCTGAACAGCGCATATTTAAGCGTTATTGAAGAGATGGATGGATATTCCGATATTTCTTCCAGGATCAAAGAGCTGACCGTGAAGAAGGTGGAGACGACCATTGAGCCCCAGGAGACAGAGGCGAAGGCTGAAGAGAGTACCAATGACGGTTCTGTATATACCATCTTTATCAGTGGTATCGACAGCCGCAGCGGCCTTGTTGCAAAGAGCCGAAGCGATTCCAATATCATTGCTACGGTAAATACAGCTACCAGACAGGTGCTTCTGGTTTCCACACCTCGTGATTATTTTGTACCGCTTTCTATTTCAGGCGGACAGAGAGATAAGCTGACACATGCAGGTATCTATGGTATCAATGTATGTATGGATACTCTGGGAATGCTTTACAACGAGGATATCAACTATTATTTCCGTATCAACTTTGCGGGATTTGAGCAGCTGATCAATGCGCTTGGCGGAGTTACTGTTTATTCTGACTATGACTTTGATTCCAAGAATGAGACAGGATATCACTTCAATCAGGGAGAGAACTACCTGAACGGTGAGCAGGCTCTGGTATTCAGCCGTGAGCGTTATGCCTTTAAAGAGGGCGACCGTCAGCGTGGCAAGAACCAGATGGCAGTGATCAAGGGTGTGATCAACAAGGCTCTTTCACCGGAGCTTCTGAAGAATTATTCTTCCGTTCTTTCCAGCATCCAGGGATGCTTTGAGACCAATATCTCCTACGAGGAGATCGCCAGACTGCTCCAGCAGCAGCTGAACAACGGCGGTGACTGGAACATCGTAAGCTACAGTGTAAATGGTACCGGTGACACACAGAAGCCGTATTCTATGAGCCAGAAGGCTTACGTTATGATCCCGGATGAGTCTACTGTTCAGAAGGCGGAGGCCATGATGAAGAAGGTTCGTGACGGAGAGACTGTTTCCCAGGAGGAGGCAGACAGTGCAACATCAGCGGCAGTAGCTACGGATAATGATGCACAGGCAGCTGCAGAGGGAAGTACAGCAGAAGCGCAGGGTGAGACTGCAGATGCTACACAGAATGGCACAGCAGATGCCCAGAGTGCAGACGGAACTGTTGCACAGCAGTAAGATAAAATTATTAAATTTTAGCATAAGAACAGCCGGGGAAGCGTAAAGCTTTCCACCGGCTGTTTTTTCATGAGAAACAGAACGAAAAAAATCCACCGGCGATCACCGATGGATTTTTTTTTACAGGATCTCTTTCAGATATCTTTCCAGGGCATCCTGCCATGTTGGAAGTGGCTGGAAGCCGTTTTTTACAAGCTTGGATTTATCCAGGCGGCTGTTGAATGGACGTACAGCCTTGGAAACGCCGTACTCTGCAGTTGTGACAGGAGATACCTCTACTTTTTCGTATTCCTTGTGGCCGAGGGCAGCAGCCTGGCGGAAGATCTCTTTTGTGAAATCATACCAGCTGATGAAACCGCCCTCGTTGGTTGCATGATAATAGCCGTATTTTTCTGTCTCGATCATGTCTACCAGAAGACGGGCAAGGTCATAGGTGTAGGTTGGTGTACCGATCTGGTCACTGACTACGGTCAGTTTGTCGTGGGTTTTCCCTAAGTTTACCATGGTGCGGATAAAGTTCTTACCGTTTTTGCCGAATACCCAGGCAATACGTACGATAAAGAATTTATCAACAGTGCCGGATACTGCCAGCTCGCCGTCAAGCTTGGTCTGGCCATATACATTCTGGGGAGCGTAGTCTTTGCAGTCCGGATCCCATGGAGTGGTTCCCTGGCCGTCAAAAACATAGTCTGTGGAAATGTACATCATTTTGATGCCAAGCTCTTTACAGATGTCCGCAATATTCTGGGTTCCCACTACATTGACAAGCCGCACTTTTTCACGGTTTTCCTCATCTTCGGCAGCATCTACGGCTGTCCATGCGGCACAGTGTACCACTGCATCAGGCTTTACCTCACGGATGGTTTTTGCTACCGCTTCTTTATCTGTGATATCAAGCTGCACATAAGGCATGGTGGTAACAGGAGTACCATCAGCGATGCCGCTGTAGGAAGGAGCAATGTCACTTCCTACGCCTTCATGTCCACGGCCGGACAGTTCATTCATTACGTCATGGCCAAGCTGGCCGCCAACACCTGTTACGAAAAATCTCATGCTTTAACCTCCTCGCGGTTTCCATACATTTTTTCGTAGTAGTTCTGATACTCACCGGAGATGATGGTTTCCCACCATTCCTTGTTGTCAAGGTACCATTTGATGGTCTTTTTGATTCCGTCTGCGAATTTTGTTTCAGGAAGCCATCCAAGCTCGTTGTGGATCTTGGTCGGGTCGATAGCGTAGCGCATGTCATGGCCTTTACGGTCTGCTACATGTGTGATCAGGCTTTCCGGTTTGCCAAGCTCCTTGCAGATCAGTTTTACGATATCGATGTTTTTCATCTCGTTATGTCCGCCTACATTGTAAACCTCGCCTACACGTCCTTTGTGGATGATCAGGTCGATGGCACGGCAGTGATCCTCAACATAGAGCCAGTCGCGGACATTTTCACCCTTTCCGTAAACCGGGAGTGGTTTGTCGTTCAGAGCGTTGGCAATCATCAGCGGGATCAGCTTTTCCGGGAAGTGATACGGGCCGTAGTTGTTGGAGCAGCGGCTGATGGTCACAGGCAGGCCGTAGGTTCTGTGGTATGCGAGAACAAGAAGGTCAGCACCTGCTTTGGAGGAGCTGTACGGGCTGCTTGTATGGATCGGAGTTTCCTCTGTGAAGAAGAGGTCCGGTCTGTCAAGTGGAAGATCTCCGTAGACCTCATCAGTAGAAACTTGATGATATCTCTGGATCCCGTATTTCCGGCAGGCGTCCATAAGGACGGAAGTTCCAATAATGTTGGTTTCGAGGAATACCTGCGGATTTTCGATGGAACGATCTACATGGCTTTCTGCCGCAAAATGTACCACACGGTCGATATCATTCTCTGCGAAAATTTTGCTGATGGCATCCTTGTCACAGATATTAGCCTTGACAAAGGTGTAGTTCTCACGCTTCTCCACGTCCTTGAGATTCTCAAGATTGCCTGCATAGGTCAGTGCATCCACGTTGATGATACGGATTTCATTATCGTATTTTTTAAACATGTAATGAATATAGTTGGAACCGATAAAACCGGCCCCTCCTGTTACCAGATAAGTTCTCATTTTTTCTCCGTTCTGCGCACAGCGCACATTTTTTGTTATAGATAGGGATATTTTACCATAAAACAAGCAGGATATCAACACGGCTCCTTCGCACTTCGTGCTCTCGGATCCGTGACACCCATTCGCATTCCGGGCTATTGGCATTCGCAGCTCTGGGTATTAACACGGCTCCTTCGCACTTCGTGCTCTCGGACCCGTGACACACATTCGCATTCCGGACTATCGTCCTACATGCTCATGTGTGTTTGATTTGCTAATAAAGCACCAGACCTGCCTGCGAGCAGTCGGTCTGGGCTTTATTGCAAATCTTAATATCCCAGGTAGCTGAGGTTCAGATCCACATTGCCGCTGATGCCGCTGACTTTTCCTGTGGATTTGTATTGCCACAGATCATAGCGTCCGGTGTAGGTGGGTGCTGCTGCATACTGGGCCAGCCAGATCTTGTAGCCACTCAGTGCACTTGCATCCATCTTCTGGCTGAGCCAGGTCTTGTTGGCATACACACCTGCGGTGTATCCTGCATTCTGGATGGTATTGCAGAATGCCTTACATACTGCCGTTCTGGTAGCGGAATCGATCTTATCACCTCTTCCGCCGCTTCCTTCCACATCCAGGAATACCGGATAGGAAATCTTGTAACCGCTGATACGGTCCAGTACCATGGAGGCTTCCTGTACTGCCTCGACCTCATCCACTGCCTGGGTAAAGAAGTATACACCCACTTTCAGTCCTGCTGCCGTAGCTCCCTTGATGTTGGTCTTGAAGGTAGGGTCATCGATCAGTGCTCCCTGAGAGGAACCGCGATAACCCACACGGATGATCACGTAGCTGACACCGGAATTCTTCACGGCGTTCCAGTCAATTTTTCCATTCCACTTGGACACATCGATTCCCATGGTGCCGGAACCAACTACCAGAGATCCGTCACTGGCAAAATTGTATTTTGCGCCCTGAATGACCTGTTCTCCGGTAACCTTGTTGCCATCCGCTGTAAAGAAATAAAGCTTTCCGTCCAGTGTCTGCCATCCGGTGTATTTCACATCACCTTTGATAAAGAACTTAGAGGCAGTAAAGTAATCCGCATAGACTGCTTCACGATAGCTGTCACCATCCTGTACATACAGCTGTACACCGCTCTTGTCTTTCAGCTTGGTAGTTTTATCTTCTCTCGCATTGGAAGCCTTTACTGTTACTGTGCACTTGGCTTCCACCTTGTTGCTGCCTTCTGTATACGTTACCGTTACCGTAGCACTTCCCGCTTTCACACCGGTGATTGTAATGGTCGTGCCGCTTACAGCCACAGTTGCTATACCGGTATCGCTGGAAGCC
>ERZ773169.3125-NODE-3125-length-10890-cov-13.525796_pt1 | contig 10890 bp, 9 predicted proteins | sample MGYA00580536_ERZ773169 | MGnify/ENA primary metagenome ERZ773169 (study PRJEB29015, sample SAMEA2737814) | human gut metagenome | biome: human gut; feature: human-associated habitat; material: faeces | place: China | collected 2012 ...
AAGAACACCCCGATATAGTGAAATTTTGCCATTTTTCTGCGTACGTGCGTACACGATCCGCAGGGATTCTAAGGGGCTTGACCCCTTAGCACACAGACTTTGGCACAAAGTCTAGTGTGTTACACCTTGCCAGAGGTGTACAGGCTCTCCCCGGTACGCACGTATGCAGCGATTGCCCCCAGTGAGCCATATAGGGGGGCGACCAAGTTCGCACAAGGCGAACTTGATCCCGCAAAACAAAAGGCAGGATACCACCGTCATAGTGATACCCTGCCTTTGCTCGTTTACTGTTCCGAGTAGTCCTTTCTCAGAACCTCCTGCAAACAAAAAACGTACCCGAACCCTTTTTCATAAAGAATCGGGTTCGAGTACGAACTGTTTGGTGGGCCATGAGGGATTCGAACCCCCACTGGAGCGGTTATGAGCCGCCGGCTTTAACCGTTAAGCTAATGGCCCTTATGACGTTGTTTCAAAGATCTGTAAAGTGGCTTTCGTACCCAGAAAATACCCAAGTCCGATTTTTAAGCCACTAGTAAACCAAAAAACAACGGAAAAACGCTGTTTGAAAGAGGTGGAAACGGTAAGGTCTGGCGGTTATGAGCCGCCAGCTCTGACCAACTGAGCTACTAGCCCTTACGGCTGCACCGCAAAGTGCAGTACCTCGTAACATTATAGCAAACTTATGGGCAAATGAAAAGACCTTTGGGGCAAAACTTATTTTGTCCGGTGGGCGTCCAGCTTCTGGGCCATGAATTCGTCCAGCATCTCCTGCGGGAACAGCGGCTCCTTGTAGCCAAAGGCCTCCCGGATGAAGATCAGGGTGACCACGGTCTGGCGGCCGGGGTCCAGCCGCAGGGTGTACAGGGTGTCCAGCGGCTGCTGGGTGGGCTGGTGCAGGGTCAGGTGCAGCAAAAAGCCGCCGTCCCGCTCCCGGCGGCAGTCGTAGACGAACACGTCGGAGTCGTTGTGTTCGTCCAGCCGGTCGAAGCACTCGTCCAGTGCAAGGTCGGTGCGGAACTCGGACAGCCCGGCCGGGCCGTACTGACTGCGGCGGCCGTTTTCCCGCCGGGAGAGCAGAAACACGATCACGCCCAGTACGGCGGCCAGCAGGACGATGGAAACAACAGCGTTCATGGAAAACCTCCGGAATAGTTTTCCTTATTGTAACACAACCTGCGCGGTTTTGTGCTATAATATTTTTAATTCTTTGAAAAATTCAGCAGGCCCGCTGCACGCTGCACCGGGCGGGAGGAACGCAATGAAGCTCAAATTCACACGCAAGACCTGGTACTTCTTTCTGCTGGCCGCAGCGGCGGTTTCCATGCTGGGCGGCTTTGCCGTGCTGGGCGGCATGGACTTTTCAGCGCTGGAACTGGTGGCGTTCTGCCTGACCGGCATCGCGGCGCTGTTTCTGGCAGCACAAAAGGGTGCCCCGGCGGCCGAAAAGCGCAATTACACGCTGGTGTTCGTGCTGCTGATGCTCAGCAAGCTGGCAGCCGGCGGCTGGGCGGGCGACCTGTGCTCGGCACTGGTGTGGCCTGCCCTGCTGGGCATCGAGTACAGCCGCGGTAAGCCCATCCAGCGGCAGCTGCAGCTGGTGTGCGCGGCGGAGGTGCTGCGCACGGTGTTCTGGCTGCTCACCCGCTATGCGGGCATGGCCGGGCTTGCCTTCTGGACGAACCTGCTGTTCGTGCTGCTGGCCTGTGCCCGCGGCTGGGCGGCGCTGACCCTGTATAAATTGCAGGAGGAAGAGCTGTGACCCGGCGCAGCCGGAAAAAGACAGGACGCAAAAACCGCCGCATGGGGCGGCGCACCTTTCTGCTGGGGGCCGGGGCGGCTGTGTGTGCCGCGGCAGGGCTGGCCCTGCGCCGGGGCACTTTCCCTGCGGCCGCCGACAGCACCCCGGAGCCCCCGGCAGACCCCAACCCGGCGCTGCCGGCCGGGGAGTGGCGGGCCGTGTGGGTGAGCTATCTGGAATGGGCCGCCATGGACTTTTCCACGGAGGATGCCTTCCGCGCCGGAGTGGTGCAGCTGCTGGACAACTGTGCCGGACTGGGGCTGAACACAGTCCTGGCCCAGGTGCGCCCCTTCGGGGATGCGTTGTACCGCAGCACCCTGTTCCCATGGAGCCATCTGTGCACCGGGGTGCAGGGGCAGGACCCGGGCTTTGACCCGCTGGACGTGCTGCTGCAGGAAGCCCACACCCGGGGCATCTCGGTGGAAGCGTGGGTCAACCCCTACCGCCTGCGCTCCTCGGCGGCCATGCCGCCGAACCTTGCGGACGGCAATCTGGCCAACACCCACCCGGAGTGGGTATGCACGGTGGACGAGGGCCTTTACCTGAACCCCGCCGAGCCTGCCGCCGCCGACTATGTGGTGCAGGGCGTGGCCGAGCTGGTGCAGAACTACGCGGTGGACGGCATCCACTTTGACGATTACTTCTACCCTACCACCGATGAGAGCATCGACGCGGCGCAGTTTGCGGCGTCCGGGGCGGGAAATCTTGCCGCGTGGCGGCGGGAGAACGTGACCGCGCTGGTGCGGGCCGTGCACGACACGGTGAAAGCGGCGGACCCCACCCTGCGGTTCGGCATCAGCCCCCAGGGCAACCCGGACAACGACGAAAACCAGCAGTACAGCGATGTGACCGGCTGGCTGGCGTCCGGCGGCGGGGATGCGGTGGTCGATTATCTGTGCCCGCAGGTGTACTGGGGGCAGGGCTTTGCCCTGCACAACGGCAGCACCCGCTTTGCCTTTGAAAATATCGTGCCCGCATGGCTCGCCTATCCCCGCGCGGCGGACGTGGCCCTGTATTTCGGGCTGGGAGCCTACCGTGTGGGAGTGGGCGACGGCGGCAGCAACGAAAACAGCCTGTCGGGCTGGAGCACCGGCCGTGCGCTGGCCGACCAGGTGGCCTTTCTGCGGGAGCAGGGAGCCGGGGGCTGGGCCCTGTACCGGTACGGTTCGCTGTTCGGGCCGGAGCAGACTTCCCTCGCCGCTGCCGAGTGTGGGGCACTGGCGGCCGCCGACGGCAAAGAATCTGCATGAAATCGGGCGGCAGCGCGCGCAAAAGCCGGGCGGCTCTCTTGTGCGGTGCTGCAAAATGCGGTATACTATACAGATGGACCCGGCTCTGCCGGAACCCGAAAAAACAGGAACATCAAACCCTTTGACAGGTTGAGGAAACGTTTATGAAAACGAAAAAACGCTTTTTGGCCGTTGTGCTGGCCGCCGCTCTGCTGGTGGCCGGTCTGACCGGCTGCAAGGACGCACTGCGCGGTGTGGCGCAGAAGATCTCCGGCAGCTCCGGCGAGGTGCAGGAAGAGGACACCACCCGCTGGGCGGACGCTACCGCAGATCCGCTGATCATTCAGGGCATTGCGGACGCTTCGGCAAAGTTTGACACTGCCATGGTGGACGGCACCCTGTACGCCGTGTTCAACGGCATCTGGAGCCGCCAGACCAACTATTTTGCGGCACCCACCGGCACGCTGACCGTCATGGCCTGCGGCACCGCCGAGGGCACCCAGAAATTCAAGGTGGCGCTGTGGAAAAAGGTAGACGGCGGCGTGGAGTATGTGCCGGACAGCACCTACTACATCAAGACCGACGGCACCGACTACACCTGCACCATCTCCGGGCTGGACCCGGCGGCCATCTACCGCATGACCATCTCCTATGATTCCAGCCGTTACTACCTCTACGGTCTGCTCAAGGTGGAGGGCGTCGGCTGATGAATACACAACGCAAGAATTCGCTTTTGCTGCTGCTGTGCGCGTTTATCTGGGGCACGGCCTTCGTGGCCCAGAGCGCCGGTTCCGGCATGGGAGCCTGCAGCTTTCTGGCCGGGCGCAGCTGGCTGGCGGTGCTGGTGCTGCTGCCCACGGTCAAGGTGTTTGACCTGGTGCGTCAGCGCAGCACCGGCACCACTGGGGCACCGAAAACGCCGGAGGAGCGCCGCTGCCTGCGCCGGGCCAGCCTGGTGTGCGGCACGCTGCTGTTTGTGGCGTCGGCTGCCCAGCAGTTCGGCCTGACACTGAACCCCTCCACGGCCAAAGCAGGCTTCCTCACGGCGATGTATGTGGTGCTGGTGCCCATCTTCGGGCTGGCACTGGGCCGCCGCGGCAGCCCCCAGCTGTGGCTCAGCGTGGCCATTGCGGTGTGCGGGCTGTATCTGCTGTGCATGCAGAACGGCTTTGGCGGCGTGGAACGCAGCGACATGGTGCTGCTGCTGTGCGCCGTGCTGTTCAGTTTCCAGATCATGGCGGTGAACTATTATGGTCCGCAGGTGGATGGCGTGCGCCTGAGCCTGCGGCAGTTCTTTGTGGTGGCGGTGGAAAGCTCGGTGGCAGCGCTGCTGCTGGAGCACCCGGCCCCGGCGGAATTTGCCGTGAACGCGGTGCCCCTGCTGTACTGCGGCGTGATGTCCAGCGGCGTGGCCTACACGCTGCAGATTTTGGGCCAGCGGGATATGAACCCTGCCGTGGGCAGCCTGATCATGTGCCTGGAAAGCGTGTTCAGCGCACTGGGCGGCTGGGTGTTGCTGCATCAGAGCCTTTCCCCGCGCGAAGGCGTGGGCTGTGTGCTGATCTTTGCCGCCGTGGTGCTGGCCCAGCTGCCGGCCCCGCAGCGGGCAGAGCGTGCGTCCTGACGTGGTCGCACAAAAACCGGAAGTCCAGCTGCGCAGCGCGGGCGGCATCCAGTACGAGCTGTACCGCAAAAAGATCAAACAGCTGCATCTGCGGGTACGGGACAACGGCACCGTGATGGTCAGCATCCCGCTGCGCACCAGCCTGGAACAGGCGGACGCCTTTGTGTGCAAGAACGCACAGTGGATCCACGACACCCGGCAGGAAGTGATGGCAAAAGCGGCCCGCGACAATGCCGACCTGCCGGACAAGGAGACCGCACGGACCTACTTTACCGCCATGAGCGATCAGGTCTACCCGGCCTTTGCCGGGGTGCTGGGCGGCCAGAAACCTACCCTCAAGGTGCGCAGCATGACCACCCGCTGGGGCGTGTGCTGCCCCGGCAAAAAGCAGATCACCTTTGCGCTGCAGCTGTACAACATGCCGCCTGCGGCGCAGATCTATGTGGTGGTGCACGAGTACTGCCACTTTTTGCAGGCCAACCACAGCCCGGCGTTCTGGGCCGAGGTGGCAAAGCTGCTGCCGGACTGGAAAGCCCGGCGGGAGCTATTGAAGAAGTAGAAACAGGAGGCAGACTTCCCTTGGAAAACGAAAAAAAGTCCGGCGGCGATAAATACTCCAAACTGGCCGGCAACACCCTCATCTTTGCCATTTCCAGCTTTTCGTCCAAACTGCTCACGCTGATCGTGCAGCCGTTCCTGACCTACGCCATGGCCGAGATCTCGGATCTGGGCCTGTCCAAGATCCTGAGCCAGTACGCGAACCTGCTCATCCCCTTTGTGTCCATGGGCATGTCCAATGCGATCATCCGCTTTGGTTTGGACAAGGGCAACAGCGAAAAGCAGGTGTTCACCAACGGCCTGCTCACCATTCTGGGCGGCTTTGGCATCCTGGTCCTGTGCTGGCCCATTGCACGGTTCCTGCCCGATATGGCCCAGTACGGCCTGCTCATTTACCTCTATGTGCTCATGAGCTGCCTGCGCACCCTGTGCACCCAGTTCGTGCGCAGCCGCCAGTGGAACAAGCTGGTGGCCGTGGACGGCGTGCTGTGCACCGTGGCCACCATGGCGTTCTATGTGCTGTACCTGGTGGGCTTCAAGTGGGGTGCCAACGGCTACCTGCTGGCCATCATCAGCGGTGATCTGGTCAGCGTGCTGTTCCTCATGGTCACCGGCAAGCTGTGGAATGATGTGGAGCTCAAGGGCATCAACAAGGACCTGTGGAAGCAGATGCTCCACTTCTCGCTGCCCATGATCCCGGCACAGATCAGCTTCTGGATCATCAACGCCTCCGACCTGTTCTTTGTGCGTGAGATGTGCAACGGACTGGACGGCCGCGACGGCAACGCCTGGAGCGGCCTGCTCTCCACGGGCTACTTCCTGCCCACCATCCTCACCACGCTGGGCCTGATCTTCTACGACGCCTGGCAGCTCTCGGCTGTCACCGAGGAGGAGGGCCGGGCGCGGTTCTTTACCAAGATCTTCCGCACCTATTCCAGTGTGCTGTTCTGCTGTGCGGCGGGCATCATCTGGCTGTGCCGCCCGGTGATGCACATCATGAAGTCCAACTACTACTACGCCTGGCACTTCGTGCCCTTCCTGGTGCTGGCCTCCACCTGCAGCTGCTTCAACCAGTTCATGAACAGCGTGTATGTGGTGACCAAAAAGTCCAGCCGCAGCATGGTCACCATGATGGCCGGTGCCATCAGCAACTGCGTCATGAACTACTTCTTCATCAAGTGGTGGGGCCCCATCGGTGCCACATACGCTTCCTTCCTGGGGCTGGCGCTGGTGTTCACCCTGCGCTCCATCGACGCAAACCGCATGATCCATATGCATGTGCATCCGGGCCGGGTGCTGCTGAACGTGGGTCTGCTGGTGTTCGAGGCCTTTGTGCTGCTGGCCGAGACCCCGCTGTACGGCCTGTGGACCGGCCTGATCACCGCAGTGGTCATCCTGATCAACTTTGCAGGCGTGTGGGCCATGGCCCGCGTGCTGCTGCCCCGCCTGCTGGGCCGCCGCGGCAAGGCGCTGGTGGCCGCTGTGGACGGCTGGCTGAGAAAATAAAAACCGATAGAAACAACAATGCCCCCGGAGAACTCTCCGGGGGCATTGTTGTTGTGTGCGAGGAACAGCGAGCTTTTTACGGCTCACTGGGGGTTGACTTTTAGTGCTTGCTCTTGGCAAACAGGCTGGTGAAGGCACCGGCCACGGTGAGCGCCATGCCGCTCAGGGCCATGGCCAGAGCGGTGAACCAGTTCACGCCGGTCTTGGGCAGGGCGGCCACGGTATCGGGGGTGGCATCCTGCACGGGAGGATTGGCGGGGTTCTCCGGGTTCACGGGCGTCTCGGCATCGTCCGGGGTGGCGTCCTGCACGGGAGGCGTGGTGGGGTCCTCCGGGCTGACGGGGGTGTTCGGGGTGTCGGGATCGGGCGTGGGTTCGGGATCCGGAGTGGGTTCGGGATCAGGTTCCGGGGTAGGCAGCTCGGCGTGGGCAGCCTTCAGGGCAAGGCCGCCTTCCCCGGCGGTGATGGTGTAGGTGCCATCTTCGTTCTGGGTGAGTTCGGCACCGCTGTCCAGCAGGTTCTGGAAGAACGGCTCCTCCCCGTGGAAGTTCCAGCGCTGGCCGTTGGCATCGGTGTACCAGCCGTCGATCTTGTCGCCGCAGTCGTTCAGGGTGTCGCCGGTGCCGGCATTGGTCACCGAGAAGGTCAGCTTGCCGCCCTCTTCCACAAAGATATCATCACCGGCCACGGTAGCGTGGTTGTTGTTGATGGTGGTCTTGGCGCCCAGCTTGGCCTCTGCGCCATCGCGCACCACCAGGCCGCCGCCGCTCTGGGCAAGGTCTTTCTTGGTAGAGCAGTTTTCCTGTGCGGCGTTGTTGCCCGTGACGGTCACGTTGGAACTGTCATCAATGGTCAGATTGCTGCCGCTGTCGCAGAAAATGCCGCTCACATCGTTGTCCTTGATGGTGACGGTGCTGTTGTTTTCCACCTTCATGGAAGCGTTCTTTTTCAGCAGCCGCAGACCAGCGTTCCAGTAGGATTTGCCCTTGGTGCCGGTGATGGTGACAGTGGAATTTTTGATGGTGCCCTTGCCGGTGAGGATGATGCCGTTATAACCGTTGTTGTTGGCGGTAACGGTGGAATCCTCAATGTTCAGGTTTCCGGCAGACAGGCCGTGGACGCCGTTATTGCTGAACTCCACGTCAGAGCCGTTCTTGATGTCAAAGTGGGAGCCGTTGGAGCCGTTTCCGGTGCTGTTGAGGACCTTTACGGTGCTGTCGTCCACCGTCACATGGAAGGTGCCGGTAAAGCCGGAGCGGTTGTGGTCGGAGGTGTAGGTGGAGCCATCGGTGATGTTGACATTGTAGCCGCCGTCACCGCCGTCCCACTCCAGGGCGTCCTGCTTGTAGTTCTGGATGGTCAGGTTGGAGCCGTTCTGGACGTTCAGCTTGTCGTTTTTGCAGAAGTAGATGGCATGGACGTTGCTGGCTGTGCCGGTGCCGTCCATCGTCATGTCGGTGTTATCCAGGGTCAGGGTGGAATCCTTGACGGTCAGGTCAACGTTTGCGCCCTCGCCGACGGTCACGGTGGACTCGCCGGTCTTGCTGGTGTCGGCGTTCACGCCGTCGATCACGATATCCACGTCGCGGCCTTCGGAGCCGTCGGCGTTATCGGTCTTTTTGACGTCCTCTTGCACGGTGACGGTGTTCTCAGTGGGGGTATCCTTGTCACCCTTGATGATGATCTTGCCGTCGTCCTCTTTGTCCTCGTTGACGTAGGTGCGCTTATCCTCTTTGTCCTCGCCCTGATAGCTGAACGCGCCGCGGTCGGTGTCCTGGCCGATGGTGACATCACCGTCGGCCAGATCATAGCTCACGGCAGAAGCGCTGGCGCTGATGGTGCTCACGGCAATGGCAGTGGCCAGTGTGACAGCAACGACCTTTTTCTGTTTACGCAATCTCATGAGTAATACCTCCTCAAAAATGGGAACCTGATCTCCAGGCGGTTCCGACTCACACACAAAAAGATACCAGAAATTGGATCTATATGGGGATAAAACAGAGCAATAAACTCTGCTTATGATATACTATTTTATGGCTGCACTGTCAATAAGATTACGAAAATACGCGGATAATTGGCAAAATGCAAAAAAATGCAGCAAGATTTTACGCAGAATGCAGAGAGAGGGGTACGATATTGTTGCACTGCTGAAATGGTCTTGATACGCATTGAAATTTCTTGTTGTAGAACGCAGAAAAGCCGCTGCCCGGTGTGCCGGGCAGCGGCTTTGAAAAATGCAAAGAAGGTGCGGTGCAGTGTGGTCAGCGCAGCTGATCGTTCAGCCAGGCGGCAATGTCGGCAAACACTTCCTGCCGGTTGGTCTCCACCAGCAGTTCGTGCCGGGCGCCGGGGTACAGCTTGCAGCGGATGTTCTGCACGCCTGCGGCCTTCAGGCTCTGGATGGCGCGCAGCACGCCCTTGCCCCGGTCGCCCACCGGGTCGGCGGTGCCGGCCAGGAACAGCAGGGGCAGGTCCTTGGGCATCCGGGCCAGAAAAGCCGGGTCGTGCAGGCGCAGGATGCCGCTGAACATGCTGTAGTAGGCGTTGAGCGTAAAGGTAAAGGTGCAGCGCTCGTCGGCCAGGTACTTGTCCACCTCGGCGGCGTCGCGGTTGAGCCAGTCGTGGGTGGTGCGGCCCTCCAGCCCCTTGTTGTAGCCCATGAAGGACAGGTTGGCCACCAGCTTGCTGCGGTACTGCCAGCCGTGCACGGCCGCCAGCGCCCGGCAGGTGCTGCGGGCAAACTGCACCAGCGCTTTGGGCTGGTGGCCGGTGCCCAGGATGATGGCACCGCTCAGCTCCTGCCCGTATTCGCACAGGTACTGCCGGGCATAGAACGAGCCCATGCTGTGCCCCAGCAGAAAGTACGGCACACCGGGGTAACGCTCCTTGGTGCGCAGGGTCATGGCGTGCAGGTCGTCCAGCACGGCACGGTTGCCGTCCGGCTCGGCAAAGTAGCCGTAGTCGGCCTTGGTGCGGATGGACCCGCCGTGGCCCAGGTGGTCGTGGCCGACCACCACGATGCCCTGCCCGGCCAGATACTCCGCCAGCGGCTTGTACCGGTCGATGAACTCCACCATGCCGTGGGACAGCTGCAGCACGGCCCGCACTTCGCCTTCCGGCTCACAGCAGAACGCGTGCAGGGTGCGCCCGGGCACGGTGGAAGGGACAGTAAAATCGGTCATGCGGCTCATGGACGCAGGCCTCCTTTTGATTCTGGTTTACAGCGCGCCGATCTTGCGGCGGCAGGCGGGGCAGATGCAGTACCCGGCAAACTGGATGGCGTTGGCGTCCACATCGCCGCAGAAGTCGCAGCTGCCGACGGGGCGGTGCTTCTTGAGCACGATGGCGTCGCCATCCACAAAGATCTCCAGCTTGGTGTCCCCGTCCAGATGCAGGGTGGTGCGCAGCTCCTTGGGCAGGACGATGCGGCCCAGCGAGTCGATGCCGCGGACGATCCCGGTGCTTTTCATAGGTATCATTCTCCTTCAACGTTTTCTCCATACAGGCAGGCAGCTGGCACAACAGGAAAATTGTGCCAGCACCATTTGAAATTAGTATACAAAAAAATACAGCCTTCGTCAATGATTGCGGGCGATTTCGACAAAATGTCCCGCCTTGTGTCCCAAAAACCGCAGCTTCGCACAAAACACGTTCCTCCGTTGACAAATCGCAGCAGAACAGGTAAACTAAGACGTAGCTATCCGCATTTTTTGCATGAGTATAAAAGGAGCGTTTTTCTATGCCGAGCAACAAAGTCCGCACCCGTTTTGCCCCCTCGCCCACTGGCTATATGCATGTGGGCAACCTGCGCACTGCGCTGTATACCTATTTAATGGCAAAGCACGAGGGTGGCACCTTCATCCTGCGCATTGAGGACACCGACCAGGGCCGCTATGTGGAAGGTGCTGTGGACGTGATCTACAACACTCTGCGCGAGACCGGCCTGCTGTGGGACGAGGGCCCTGACGTTGGCGGCCCTGTGGGCCCCTATGTGCAGAGCGAGCGCATGGGCATGTTCAAGCAGTATGCCGAGCAGCTGGTGGCCGAGGGCAAGGCTTACTACTGCTTCTGCACCGAGGAGCGTCTGGAAGCCCTGCACGCCGAGCAGCGCGCCAACGGCGAGATGACCCACTACGACGGCTGCTGCCGCGACCTGCCCAAGGAGGAAGTGGAAA
>ERZ773169.3138-NODE-3138-length-10844-cov-2.694874_pt1 | contig 10844 bp, 6 predicted proteins | sample MGYA00580536_ERZ773169 | MGnify/ENA primary metagenome ERZ773169 (study PRJEB29015, sample SAMEA2737814) | human gut metagenome | biome: human gut; feature: human-associated habitat; material: faeces | place: China | collected 2012 ...
CTTGCCGGTGCAGGGGTAGGCGCGGGCGTACTGCCCGGCGTCGGCTGCGGCGTATTGCTCGGGTTGTCCTCATGCGGTGTTTCCTCGGGGATGCGTGCATCCTTCATAACGACAGTCTGAAGCTCACCGGTGGGCAGCACGGTAAAGGCAATGCTTTCCGCAAGCTGATAGCCATTGGGGGCGGTGATCTCGGTCAGCGTGTACTCTCCGGCAGGCAGCTTTTCGATATAGTGGGGCTTGTCCTCGGAAACCCACTGCGCAACCGTGTTGCCGTCCTTATCCTTGATGACCAGCTCAGCGCCGGGCAGCTCTTTACCCGTGGCAATGTCAACCTTGGAGATTTGTACCCTGGTAATGTCATCTTTCATGATTACCGTGGCATCGTCCAGCAGCTCCCATTCCTCCCAGGGAATGATCCAGAGCTTCTTTTTATCCTTCAGATAGTAGACGTCTGCCTCGTCCAGCTCGTGTCCGTCGGCATCTGCTTTGCGTTCCAGTCGGAACACAATATCGTCTGCAACGGCATACCCATCAGCAGGCCGCTTTTCTGTCAACATGTATTCTTCGTCAAAATGCAGACCCGTCACACGGTGCGGTGTATCGGTGGAAACCCAGGTGTCCACAACGTTGTCCTTCGCATCTTTGATGATCAGCGTAGCACCGGGCAGTTCTTCGTCGTTTGTCAAATCTCGCTTACTCACCCACATTTCAGTAGGCTTGTTGGCACAGGTGCTGTCCAGTACCTGAAGAACCTCGCTGTCATAGGTGAAGGTAACTTCCATCTCTGCATCGTTGAGATAGTATCCCTGCGGGGCGCGCAGCTCGCGGATAAAGTAATTGCCGCTGTTGGTCGAGGCATCCAGTCGGTCACTCTGGCCGTACCACTCGCCGCGGATGGGAACATCGCAGTTGAAATAGGTGTAGCCATCCGCAACGGTCTCGGGACTGGTACAGATCAAATCACCGGAAGAGAACAACTTTTTGCCGTCTGCATCATAAATATCATCTCGGGTATACAGGTTGAACACAGCTCCAGGCAGATATTTGCCGGTTTCCTGATTGATCTTGTACACACCCACGCGGGCATGCTCACGGTCATTGTAGAAACCAAGGGTCTGCTGTTCAGCCAGTTCCGCAGAGGCTTCCGATGCGCGTACAACATCAAAATTCTGTTCACTGTCGCCATTCTTGATGATGCTCTTTGCCATGACCACATCATTCAGTTGACTATCCCAGATAAATGTCACGTCGTAGCTGTCTGTCGTGCCGACATACCCATAGGGCGGCTTGGTTTCCTCCACATGGTAGCTGCCCAGCGGAAGGGTAATACTGACCTCGCCGAGCGTGCCGTCGTGGATGACAGACAGAAAATCATAGGTCGCCTTGGTGCGGGACGGTGCAAACACAGCAGTGTCTGCACTGCCATCACCGGTGGTAACAGCCGCTACCACGTCGCCCTTGGCATACCAGAGCGTGCGGCCACCGTTGGCATCCAGCTGGCGGTCCTGCGTGTAGATGTCCTCGGCAGCCGTGATGGTGTATTCCGCACCGGCCAGTGGGCGCAGCGTATAGGCAAAGTCGGAGTCGGCCTCGCCGGTCATCCAGGGGTCAATCAAATCGTTGGTTTCAATCTTTCCGGTCAAGGTCTCGCCTGTCTTACGGATGGTCAGCTTGCCCAGCGTTTCCTCATTCCAGTAGTCCTCGCCGATGACCAGCGTGTCCATGCCGTTTTCATTGTCATCACCGGTGGCCTTGTAGATGCGGTCCGTGGAAATATCGAAATCGACATAGTAGTTGCCGCTGTCAGCCCATTCGTTGTAGAAGCCGTCCGGGCCGACAGTCTCCACAATGCGGTATTTGCCCAGCGGCAGCTTTTCAGGCAGGGTCAGGATACCTTCCTCGTTGGTGTAGAAGGTATCCACGTTCTTGGTCAGATGCCCGTTTACCGTGTCCGTCATCGTGACCAGCTTGGGCTTGCCATTTTCCAGCCGATAGTTGCCGTTGTCATCCAGCCAGTAGATCTGGAAGGCTGTGTTCGGCAGCAGGACCGCTTTGCCGGTTTCCGTATCAAGTTTCGTGATTTTTAAATACACTTCAATCTCCTCATCCAGTACCGTAAATTTCTGATAGGAATCCGATGCTTTCATCACACTGTCCTTCGGCGTGGCCATCGCGCCCCAAGGATTGTTGTCCTGCTCGGGGTCGATGCTGACCAGGAACGGCTCCGCCTGGAACAAATCATGCGGCGTCGTGGTCTCCACGACCAGATAGGTGCCGTAGGCCAGCCCTTGCACACGGATACAGCCGGAGTCATTGCTGAAGATTTCGGCCAGCTGATACTCATTGGCACGCCCCGTAGGCTGCCAACCATCGCCCTTGCCGCTCTTGTTGTCGCCCGCCGCGGTCAGCGTCCTGCTATAGGCGGCAATTTCGTCCGCGTTGACCTCGTAGGTCCTGGCAATGGCCTGTGTCTCACCGGAAAAATCCCACTTCGGGTGCTCGTTGTCGTATTCTTTGTTGATGTAGGCATTCAGAATGCTTTGCAGTGTGTAGCTTCCGGTGCGGGTCTGGTCAAACTGCTCGACCTTGGACAAGTCGGACACAAGATAGAAGGTGAACCCAGCGCCTTCCAGCTCCAGTCCATTGGACTGCCCGCTGGAGGAGACGACCTTGCTGATCTCCACGTTGCCCTTCGCGACCTGATCCTGACTTTCGGTCAGGATGCTGTCCTTATGGATGTGGTAGTTGCCGTTGTAGGCGGCTGTGTCATTGGCAAAGGTGGTTTTCTCCACATACCAGCCTTCGTCTGCATAGCTGGGCGTGATGTAGTAGTTGTGCTCATCGCAGAGATACCCGGGCGCATAGGACAGGTAATAGGCATCGTAGGTCCAGGTGCCGTCCAGAGCCTTGCTCTTGGAGATGGTGCTGAATTGATTCTTGTATATCCAATCTGTATAGTGCCCGTTGCTGGCTGCCAGTGCGGCAACCTGCCCGTTAGCTGCCTTGGTGCGGCTATCCACCGTAGGATAGGTGCCGGAAACCGCAAGAGCGCCCTCACGCAGCGGAATGACCGTGCCGGTGGAGCGCTCTACTACATAATATTTACCGAGGTACAGGTTCGAGAAGGTCAGCCAGCCGTCCTCGATTTTTGCACTGGCTACGAGATTGTCCTTCTTCAGCACGGGCAGATAATCGCTGATCCACTGCCCGCTGTTGTCACGAATCGTAGTGTGCCAGATGGGATTGCCATTGTCATCTACGATTTTGGAATAGTCCACAACGCCGATCACACCATCAGGGTGGGTAATATCCTCGGCGGCGTACAGGTCGTATACTGCGCCGTCCAGCACGGCATTACCATGGGCAGCGTCGCCGGTCACATACCGCTGTGCGTCCAAATCGACCTTGGAAATGCTGATTTCGCCCAGCGTGCGGTCATTCTTCATGATGCCGTTTTCTGCCGTGGTGGTGTAGCTGTCCTCGTTGGCTGCCTTGCCGCTGGCATCGGTGGTATAGCTCCGGGAGGCATCCTTGGGAGAGTCATAGATGGTGACTGTGGTTTCTACGCCGCCGCTGGTCACCAGCTTTGTGCCGCCCTTATCGCCAGTGGCAATGTCGGCATTGTAGTCACCATTGCCCAGCCACAGGACGGAATTGTTGTTGTCAGCGGTAATTTCCACATAGTAGGCGCGCTTGCCCAGCGGCGTGCCCGCTGTGCCGGGATGGTCAACGTCTGTCCAGTCGCCGAAATACCCTGCGGGGGCCTTCGTCTCCACAAGGATGAACCTGCCCTCATTGCGCTGCGTGTAGTACAGTGTATGGCGCATCGTGTCGTTTGTGGTGTAGGCGGCGTTGTTGATGACGGCATAGGTGCCGTCACCCTGGCGCTGGACGCTGTAGGTGTTGTAGCCGCCCGTTGGCTGGTATTTGCCGGTCACGACATCCCACTGGTAGATTTCATACCGGGCATCGCCTGCAATCTGGTTGCCGGTCTCACTGTCCGTCTTTTTGATGTTGATCTGCAGTGACCACTCAGCATTGCGCATCTCGTAGGCATTGTTGGAGTTGGCCGGCACTGTAATGGTCTGGTGGCTGCCGTTGCTGCCCCAGTAGGATTCAAAACCGTAGGGGATGGTGACTTCGTCATAACGGAACTGTAAAGATGCAAGCTGTGCCTGCGCGCTGGCAATAGCATTATTTACAGCGCTCTGTGCTTCTGCCTGAATGGCGGCAACCGCAGAATCTCGCTCGCTGTTGGCGGCTGCGTCCGCAGCTTCTTTCGTAGTGTAGGGGCCGACGCTGCCACTACGGCCATCTACGGTCTTGGATACAGTGTAATGCACAGACCAGCTGGCAGATGCTGCACCGCCGTTATTTTGGTAATTGTCGTCGTTGGTGTGGCCGCTTGTGGTGACAGACTGCACACCGGCAGGAGAGATGCTCCAGCTGCCGCCATCAATTGTTCCAGACTTGGTGATAGGCTCGATTTCAATCGTGGCACCGTCCACCTTTTCCAGCGTTTTCAGCTGGATCTTATCTGTGGTGATACCGTAGGTCAGATCCACGGTGCCGCTGGCGGACTGTGCAGGGGCTTCCCAACTGGCATAATACTCCTGTACGACAGGCTTCGGTTCTTCCGTTTCCTCCTCACTGATTTCAGGGCCAATCAGGGCAACGGTCTGCCAACCGCTGCGCGCAGGGGTATAAATGTAGGTGTAGTAGCCGCGGGGCTTTGCATAGGCAACAGCGCCGTCCAGCAGGGCCTGCGCGGATTCCAGATAGATTTTTGCAGCAGTGCTCTCGGGATAATTTTCAATCAGCCACATCTGGGTATCGTCGTAAATCGTGCGGCAGAAATCCAAAAGAGAGATTTCTTCAGTATCTTCTGCGGAAAAAACTGCGGGCGTATCGGGCAGCAAGTCCATAGAGAGCTGGTCCAGACCGCCCCAGATGCGGTACTGGTTGCCGTAGTGGTCACCGGGAATGCACTGATCCGCGCTGACCAGAGAAGTGTTCGTATAAGTGTACGGCGGACAGCCCTTGGGCTGGCCGTTGGCACCGTGGGTGCAGCAGTAGGCTTCCTCGCCATTGAACCAGATCAGCCATGTGCCGTTGACCTTCTCGACCTTGGTGATTTTGCCGCTGGTAACGGCAGGCGTGGGGCGCTCGGCGTAGGCGGCGACGTCTGTAGTTTCTGCGAACGGTCCGGCCATGGTGCGGCTGCGGTCAATTACAACGTGCAGCGCTTTCGTCAGCGTGCTGCCATCCGTGGCTGTGTAGACAAGCTGCGCGGAAAAGTCGGCATCTGCCTGAACATACATCCCCATGACCGCGGCGGATGTTTCCGTATACTCGCTGTGCATAAGGCTGCTGCGCGTAGTCTCATCGGCAGGAACACCGTAGAAGTCCAGCACAGTCACCTCGTTGGGAAGCACTACATTCAGACTGCTGCCGTCCGCAGGGTATTCTACCTGTGCCAGAATGGGCACAACGGCATAGTCGGTATCCTCCAGCAACGGAGCCATCATCGTCAGGTCGTCGCTGTTCAGGGTGTCCGTACTCAGGTAACTGTCCACGCTTTCTTCCAACTGGTCATTCGGCCAGGCAGAAATGCCGATTTTTGTTTCACCCGTGGCAACGGGCAGTCCCTGGCTGCCCATATAAGAACCAGTCGGTGCATCCGGTAAGTCTTTGTACAAAACAGCGCCGTCGAAGGTGTAGTCGGTGGATGTTTCCACTGACGCATCCTCGTCGGCGCTTTGGGATGTTGCGACAACTTCGCTGCTTTTGGGCGTGCTTTCTTCACCCGGGTCCGGGTCGCTTGCCTCAGTCTGATGGCTGCCATCTGTGACGGCCTCTTTGTCCTGCTCCATGATGAGCGTGCCGTCTGCATCAGCCCTTGGAGCCTCCGCAAACGCCCCAGCTGGGAACAGGGAGCAGCACATCATAGCTGCCATACACAAGGCCGCCACGCGCTGCTTGAGATTAAATCTTTGATTCATTACACACTTTTCCTTCCATTGTTAAATTTTATCTATATAAAAAAAGTGCCTGCCGAAAAAACAGCAGACACTTGAGAGTTTGATTTACCTGTATCGCTCAACCGACCTTTCCCTGAAAGAACTCCAAAAATTCCGGCAGCTCCTGGTCCGGCAGCTCGTTCATGACCTGCATGGCCAGGTATTCTGCGCGGCTCACCTTGGGAGCAAATTTACGGGAGTAGGTCTTGCCGGTTCTCACGTACCCAACATCGTGAATCAGGTCCTTTTCCGAAAGGCTTTCAGGATGGTAAAGACAGAACGCGGCTTCCAGGTGCAGTTCTGGGTCGGAATCAAATCGGAAACGATCTGGCTGGCGATTGCAGGCTCCTTGGAATTCCAAAGGTAGGTCATGATCTGCATTTCGGATGTAGTCATCCGATACAGGGAGTTTTGCTTTTTCATATCCATTCTCCAATCACTGAAAGGTTACGGTCCAGTAAGTGTACTGGCCTTCGGCTGTGCTGCAGAACCAGCAACCCACACCCATGCCGGTGAAGCTGGGCTCCATAATATTGGCATAGTGGGCAGGGCTGCCCTGCCAGTAGGTGCAAACGCTGCTGGCCGAGCCAATCGGACCTGCGGCGCAGATCTCACTGCGGGTCGTCATGCCGCTGTGGTCGAACGGCCCGCCCGCCACAAAGCTCTCACAGCGTGCATCGGCGGCAGCACTCAGGCCACTGTCCATCGTCAAAGGGGACAGACCAGCTGCTGCGCGCATAGCATTTATGTTTTCCTGCACAGCCCAGTAGGCACTGTCCGAGCTGTCGATGCTCCACCACTCCTCACTGCCCGCCGCCAGGTCAAAGGGGACAGCACCGTAGCTCATGCTGACCTGTGCAGGCTGACTCTCCGCGGCAACGGGTACCGTAGCGGGCGCTTTGGTAGGCGCTGCAGTAGGCTCCGGTATGGGAATTTCAGTCGGTGCCGGTGTGGCAGTCGGTTCTGGAGTCTGTGTAGGCGCGGGTGCCGGGCTTTCCGTGGCAAGCGACGCAGGTGTTTCAACGGCAGTCTCTTCAGTAGCAACGGTAAGTTCTATCAGCGTACTGCTTTCCGGCGTTTGCAAGGTGTTATCGGTCTGCTGTGCGCAGGCGCAGAGTAACACCGTAGCTAAAAGAATGGATAACAGACATTTTTTCATATTATAAATTTCTCCAATCAGTAGTATAAATCATACAGACTACCAGCAAACTCGAGCAGCTTTCTGCCCAGCCAGAACAGCACCTGCGGCGCGCCGTAAGGACTGAGCAAGAATGCCACGATGGCGGATACTGCCGCCTCTTGGTAGCACTTGTCGAATAGCGCCAACAGAGCAGCCAGACCGCCCAGTGCCGCCAAAAACCTGCCGCAAACTCCGCAGATAGCAAACAGCACGATTGCAATCAGGCCCAGTGCAAGAAGTACCAGAATGACAGGCACGAGACTAATGCGGATCCCCCAGGTAAGAAACAGATTTTTACGTTGAATGGGCATAATGGCCACCTCCTACCTCTATGATACATGGTCTGCGAAATAATGCAAGGCTGTCGATTTCAGCGTTCCAGTTCGTTTTCCTCTCTAGGCGTTCGCACAGAATCGTCCTCGTTTACGACCTCGGCCTCACCCTCCAAAACCGGGGCATCATTGCCCACATTCAGCAGGGCATCCAGCTCGGCCAGGCGCGCGCTCTTGTCGTTCAGTTCCTGTTCCTGCAGAAAAGGCTGTTGCAGTTCCTCTTTGGCGCTGTCCAACTGGACGCGCAGCTGCTGTAGATTGTTGCGCAGACCGCTGACCTCCTGCGGCAGGGCAGCAACAACGTTTTGCAGGCGGACCATATTGCCGGCAGCGTCGCTGCCCAGCTCTGTGGTATGGGTGGCCTGCCCGACCAGATGTGCCACAAACACCTTGGAAAGCGGCACATAGGCAACCGTGACTTCAAAGCCCGCATAGTGCCCCACCAAAACATGATGGTCGGCCCGCACGGCAGCACCCATCAGCCCGAGCAGTGCCTTACCGGCATCCTCGCGCTTGTCGTAGGACGTGCCGTCCAGCTCAATGCTGAAAACCAGCTTGCCGTCCTTGTCATAGCTCTGACTGTCCTTGGCGGTCTGCATATCCTTCTCAAACGCCTGAATCCGGCATTCGGTGCCGCGGATCTCTCGCAGAAAGATGCCGGTCACGGCGTCCTCCAGTCGGTAGTGCTGGCTGTTGTAGGCGGCCTTCAGCGTGCGAAGCCGCGCAACCTGAATATCAAGGTCCATCTTTTCTTTGATCATCGGGTTTCCGGCAGCCAGCGCCTTTACCTCAGCGTAGGAGAGCGCAGCCTCGTCTAAATCCTCACAGCTTCGGGCAGGGGATTTCGACGTCATGATTTGCGAAATAAACTTCTGTTTGTTTTCGACCAACTGATAGCTGTAGGCGTCAAACGTGGCCTCCGTTATGTAAATGAAAATCGAAACCTCCTTATTCATATTGCCCTGACGAACCATACGTCCATTGCGCTGAGCAATGTCGGCAGGCCGCCACGGACAATCTAAGTGGTGGAGTGCGCACAGCCGGGTCTGTACGTTGGTGCCAGCGCCCATCTTCTGGGTGCTGCCCATCAGCACGCGAACCGCACCGCTGCGGACTTTGCCGAACAGCTCTGCCTTCTTGGCTTCAGTATCGGCATCATGGATGAACTGTACCTCCTCTTTGGGAATGCCACGCGCCACCAGCTTGTCCCGAATGTCGTTGTACACATCAAAACCGTCCGCGCGGGGCGTGCTCAAATCGCAGAAAATCATCTGCGTGGAGCGATGCGCCTTTGTTCTTTCCCAAATGGTAAAGACCCGCTCCACGCAGGCATTCGCCTTGCTGTCGGGGTCATCGGGCAGAAGAGGATTCATGAGCCGTTGGTCCAGCGCCAGTTTGCGGCCATCATTCGTGATGCGCAGCATGTTGTCCTCATTCGGGGCTACCAGGCGGTTGCGCACCGCCTCGGCCCGCTCACCCAGCGCCGCCACCATCTGTCGCTGCAGCTCGCTGGGCGGCAGCTTCACAATCGTGGGCTTGCCGCCTGTGATTTCGGGGACCGGCAGCTTCAGCATGTCGGCGGTCTGAATGTCGGCGCACTGCTTGAACATATTCATAAGCTCGGGCAGATTGTAAAACTTTGCAAACCGCGTTTTGGAGCGGTAGCCGTTTCCCTCGGGGTCGAGTTTGTCAAGATACTTTTTGTGGATTTTCTAAATTAAATGATTTACCCGTAAAGAAATCGCCCAAAGCCTCGTGTTTGCATATATCTTGAAACACCGTATCCAAATCCTTTTTCGCACTTTCAGACTGCTTCACGCATACAATAAAGGTTGTGTTTCCAATTTTTAGTGGATAACTTGAATTTTTATCTTTCATATCGCTTCATTTCCTTTCAAAAAAGGGACACTCGTTTCCAAGTGTCCCATAACCAGCCGAAGAAAAAATCATCAGCCGCAACATATCAACAAGTCATTAAGTCGTGAGTATAGTCGAAGTGTTTATCTTTCCATACCACGCTTGTTTTTTCGAGCCTTGATACGCTCTTGTCTTTCTTTATCCCTTGCTTCTTTTTCGGCTCGTTCCTGTGCTTCCTTAAAAGAAAAAAGCTGCCTTACTTTTTCGGTGAAAAGTTTGGCAACTTCGGGGAAGTGTTCCAATGCTTCAAGAAAAGGTCTGCATTTTTCTTTCAGCTCGTTGTATTTGGTTTTCATTCTTTCAAGTGCGTTTGCACTGTCAAAATACTTCTGCCTGTAATAATTTGCATTTTGCTCTAATGACTTGATTTCGGCACGACTTGTAATACCCTCTTTGGCAAGTGCGGTCAGTTGTGAGTAGTCCTCTTTGGATATTGCCATCTTGCCTGTAAATGTTTTCTGTCCCATACCGTCAATCTCGTTTAAGGTCTTTGAGATATGACGGGCAGGCTCATATTTCACTTGCTCTTTCTGAATACGCTGTTGCAGTTTCTCCAAGCGTTCCTTGTCCTGCTTTATTTGATATTGCAGAGAGGTTAAGTGTTCGGCGGTGCTTCCGTATTCGCCACGCTGAAATCCCTTAAATCCTTGCTCGGTCATATAGTTGAACAATTCATCTTGCAGTATGCTGTATGAGGCTCTGAACATCGGCTTTCCGTTCTTTCGCAGTAGTGGATTACCTTTTTCATCGGTTAGCGGAATATCCGATTTCCACTTCTTTGAATGGCTAATCTGATTGACTACTTCCTTAACCGTTCCTCGCAGTTTTTCATCTTTGCAACGCTTGCTCCATAAGATTTCTTTCTCCACCACAGGCAGAACCATAGCGTGAAGATGATAATGGTAAACCTCTTTTCCGAGTTCCTCAGTAGCAGCCACATTGATTTCGTCAGCGTGCATTACAGCCGATATGATATTGTCAGCTCCGAATTTTTCTTCGATGAAATGGAACGCTTTTTCATAAAACTGCTTTGCGTATTCGTAGCCGCCGTTACGTTCGAAGTACATCGTGTTCACATCAATCACAATTTCATTGAAGAGCGTTGCGTCTTTCCTCAACCCACGAAGCGATACCAAACCGTCAGTTTCCATCTGCTTTAATTGTTCCATATAAGTCGGGGCAGTCGGTGTTTTGAAATGCACATTAAAGGGTATGCGTTCCTCAATCACATTCATATTTTCGTAGGTTTCATTTTTGCGTTCGTTGTGTCTTTCTGCTTTGCTGACATCGGAAGCGGAATACTTTTTTACTCTTGCACAACTCATATCCGCCTTGTTTTCTTTCGCCATTTTTGTTCTCCTTTCTTGGCAGGGCGAAGCCATTACACAACATTCT
>ERZ773169.3141-NODE-3141-length-10831-cov-5.226522_pt1 | contig 10831 bp, 10 predicted proteins | sample MGYA00580536_ERZ773169 | MGnify/ENA primary metagenome ERZ773169 (study PRJEB29015, sample SAMEA2737814) | human gut metagenome | biome: human gut; feature: human-associated habitat; material: faeces | place: China | collected 2012 ...
TCTTAACTCCCCAAACTTTCCTTAGGACGCGACTCCCTGCGGTCGCGCGTCTAAATGCGAAGGGCCCACAGGGGCGTTTGGTGCTCCAAGAGCACACTCTTGATCGAAGCGGAGCTTTTCGCAGCGACGGCGTTCGCGCCCTGCACCGGATGGCCGCGCACTGTTATGCGCGGCGGTTTACGCAAGCTGACTTCAGGGCATAACAGCCTCCCAAAAGCTGCCCGACGCACGGAACCGAGCCCCCGTAACCCCCGTTTCGCTGCGCAACCGAAGGGCGTCGCGGCGCAAAGGAGGGTTTGGGGGAGTCAAGAGGGGGCAAGGGAACCATTTGGTGCCCTTGCCCCCTTTTGCCCCCGCCGCCGGGCGGCGGCAATGCCCGGCCGCCGAAGGCGGCCACTGTGCACGCTCACTTTGAGCGTAAAGTCGCCTCCAGCGGCGCACCGCTGTATCGGCGGAAAGGTTTACCGTCTGCTGACGGTATCGCAAAAGGGCGCTTTGCGGCGGTCTTTCTTGACAAGCAATGCTTTCCGCTTTATCATGAAAGCAAAGACAAAGAGCAGGAGATATTTTTACTATGGTTCATTTTAACAACGACTGGGACGAGATCCTCGCCGGTGAATTCGATCAGGAATACTACAAGCGCATCCGCTATTTCCTCAAGCAGGAATACGCCGAGCAGACCGTCTATCCCCCGATGGAATACATCTTTAACGCGCTGCGTCTGACCCCCTACTCCTCGGTCAAGGCGGTCATTCTCGGCCAGGACCCCTACCACGGCCCCGGTCAGGCGCACGGTCTGTGCTTTTCCGTTCAGCCGGGCGTCAAGGTTCCGCCCAGTCTCCAGAACATCTACAAGGAGCTCAAGAGCGACCTCGGCATCGAGCCGCCAAAGGACGGCACGCTCACCAAGTGGGCGAAGCAGGGCGTTCTCATGCTCAACACCACGCTCACCGTTCGCGCCGGACAGGCGAACAGCCACAAAAATCTCGGCTGGACGACGTTCACCGACCATGTCATCGAAAAGCTGAACGATCACGAAAAGCCGATCGTTTTCCTGCTCTGGGGCGGCAACGCACGCAGCAAGGCCAGGCTCATCACCGCGCCGCAGCATCTTGTGCTCGAGGCGGCGCACCCCTCCCCCCTCTCCGCATACAACGGCTTTTTCGGCTGTCACCACTTTTCCATGTGCAACGACTATCTGAAAAGCTGCGGTCTCACGCCCATCGACTGGGATCTCAACACGCCGTGATCAGCGGTCGAACGCACCCGCTCGATCGAGCACAACAAGCACGCGCAGCATTTCCTCGCTGAGGGCGAGCTTCCCGTCTGTACCGCGCAGAAGATCGCCCGAAAGCAGCTTATCCACCGTCCCTCTGCCCCATTTGGGCACGCTTTCCGCGGTATCGTAAACCGTTTTCGCCTGTGCGATCAGCTGTTTTACCTGTTTTTCGGTCATATTTTCCTCCCTTGTGAGCTGAATCAAGCCTGCCTTGAACGACTGCCATGCTGCCGCGTCCTCGACGAACGGCGCAGGGCAGTTTTTGTGTGTCACGTCATAATGCCGTACGACGTTCGCAAGGGGAATATCGTACTTTTTCATGAGAAAACGCACAAAATTCCGCGCATTTTTCACGGTCTCAGGGGTAAAATAATACTTTTCGCCCTGCTTCCGGCTGCAAAGCTCGATGCCGAGGCTGTTCGCGTTGCGGCAGTACGGATGGAAATACATCCCTCTCGTGCCGCAGTGCCACGCAACATCCTTTTCGCGCACCGACTGCCAGATCTCTTTCTCATCCACGAAAAAGTGTGCGGACACGCCCGGCGCTTCCCTTGCGAAGTAATCCGCGTTGTTTTTCGCGGTATCGCCGTCGTTCGCCGTAAAATGAATGACGAGATAGCGGATATCCGCCGCCGAGCGGTCGGAAACACGGTAATTTTCCACCCGCGCTGCCTTGAACTGTGCATTCATGCTTCCGTTCCTTCCTTTCCGCAGGAAAATACCCCTGCATATATAGGCCGGTTCGGGGCGAAAATTGACCTCAAACGGTCAAGCGGAATGAAAAATTTTCAGTTTTCGGCTCTGTTTCTGACGCCGGATTTTGGTTTTTTCTGTTGACAATACGAAATTTCAGTGTCATAATAGATATGCAATATCGAAAATGCTATGAGGAAACGAGTTTTCCATCCGCCGTTCCATAGAGAGAGGATATTCGGTGCAAGTCCTTGTCCGGCGCGGAAAACAGCCACTTCCGAGCAGCCGGCGCTGAGCCGGCCGTCTGATCCCCGATACCGGATTGCTGAGATGCACGCGGTGCTGCTGCGCGCAGATCAAGGTGGTACCGTGGAAGTATGCTTTCGCCCTTGACATTCGGGCGGAGGCTTTTTTGTTTTTCATACATTTTCAGTTTCGTTAATTCATTTTTGGAGGAATAAATCCTATGCAGTACAGAGGCTTAAATGAGCTGCGCGAGATGTACCTCAGTTTCTTCGAGACCAAGGGTCATCTCCGCCTGCCGAGCTTTTCGCTCATCCCGCAGAACGATCCGTCGCTTCTGCTCATCAACTCCGGCATGGCGCCGATGAAGCCGTTCTTCACCGGCGAGCAGGAGCCGCCGCGCCACCGCGTCACCACCTGCCAGAAGTGCATCCGCACCGGTGACATCGAGAACGTCGGCAAGACCGCACGCCACGGCACCTTCTTCGAGATGCTCGGCAACTTCTCCTTCGGCGATTACTTCAAGCGCGAGGCCATTCACTGGAGCTGGGAGTTCCTGACCAGTCCGGACTGGGTCGGCATCGACCCCGACCGCCTGTACCCGTCCATCTATGTGGATGATGACGAGGCGTTCAAAATCTGGAACGAGGAGATCGGCATCGCGCCCGAGCGCATCTTCCGCTTCGGCAAGGAGGACAACTTCTGGGAGCATGGCTCCGGTCCGTGCGGTCCGTGCTCTGAGATCTACTATGACCGCGGCCCCGAGTTCGGCTGCGGCAAGCCGGGCTGCACCGTCGGCTGCGACTGTGACCGCTACATGGAGGTCTGGAACAACGTATTCTCCCAGTTCGACAACGACGGCAACGGCAACTACACCGAGCTGAAGCAGAAGAACATTGATACCGGCATGGGTCTGGAGCGTCTGGCCTGCGTGGTTCAGGGCGTCGGCTCGCTGTTCGACGTTGACACCGTGCGCAACATCACCAACAAGGTCTCCGAGATCGCCGGCAAGCACTACGGCGAGAGCGACAAGACCGATATTTCCCTGCGCGTTATCACCGACCATATCCGCTCCACCGTTATGATGATCTGCGACGGCGTTATCCCGTCCAACGAGGGTCGCGGCTACGTTCTGCGCCGCCTGCTGCGCCGCGCTGTCCGTCACGGCAAGCTGCTCGGCATCGACAAGCCGTTTATGTCCGACGTCGCTTCCACCGTTATCAAGGAGTCCGGCGGCGCTTACCCCGAGCTGGTTGAGAAGCAGAAGTATATCCACAAGGTCATCGAGAACGAGGAAGCAAGCTTCAACAAGACCATCGACAGCGGTCTCGCTATCCTGAACGACAAGATCGCGGCTTCCGACGGCAAGGAGCTGTCCGCCGCCGACGCATTCCAGCTGTACGACACCTACGGCTTCCCGATCGACCTGACGCTCGAGGTTCTCGAGGAGCAGGGCATGACCACCAGCCGCGAGGAATTCGACCGCCTGATGAACGAGCAGCGCGAGCGTGCCCGTGAGGACCGCAAGAAGATGGGCGACCTCGGCTGGCAGAGCGAGGAGCTCGGCCTCGACAAGTCCATCAAGACCGCATTCGACGGCTACACCACCCTCGAGGAGTCCGCAAAGATCCTTGCTATCGTAAACGAGGGCGAGGTTTCCGGCGCCGCTGCCAAGGGCGAGAAGATCACTGTCGTTCTCGACCGCACCCCGTTCTATGCGGAAATGGGCGGCCAGATCGGTGACCACGGCGTTATCACCGGCAAGAACGGCGCTATGACCGTTTCCGACGTTCAGAAGACCAAGGACGGCAAGTATATGCACATCGGTGTTGTCACCGAGGGCGAGCTGTCCGTTGAGGACGAGGTGACCGCTTCTGTCGACGCGGCTTACCGCCAGGCGATCTGCCGTGCGCACACCTCCACCCACCTGCTGCAGAAGGCGCTCCGCAAGGTTCTGGGCGACCACGTTGAGCAGGCAGGCTCCTACACCGCAAACGATCACATCCGTTTTGACTTCACCCACTTCGCCGCACTGACTCCCGAGGAGCTGGCGAAGGTCGAGGAGCTGGTAAACGATGCCATTCTGGCAGGCAGCCCGGTTATTACCGAGGAAATGAGCATTGACGATGCCAAGAAGAAGGGCGCTATGGCGCTGTTCGGCGAGAAATACGGCCAGACCGTCCGCGTGGTACAGGCCGGCGACTCCATCGAGCTGTGCGGCGGTACTCACCTCGACAACACGGCAAAGGCCGGCTCGCTCAAGATCATCGGCGAGGCTTCCGTTGCAGCCGGCGTCCGCCGTATCGAGGCCGTTACCGGCAAGGCTGTCCTCCAGATGATGAACGAGCGTCAGGCTGTTCTGAACGAGGCGGCTGCCGCCCTCAAGACCAACCCGAACGAGCTTGTCGTCAAGGTCGAGCAGCAGATCAACGATATGCGCACCCTGAACAAGAAGCTCGAGAAGATGGGTGCAAAGGTCGCAGCAATGCAGATGGTCGACCTCTTTAACGTATCCCGCGACGTCAAGGGCGTTGAAGTCGTTGCGACCAAGCTCGACGATGCCACTCCGGAGATGCTGCGCACGATGGGCGACGACATCAAGAGCAAGAAGGAGAACATGGTTGCTGTTCTGTCCGCAGTCAACGGCGACAAGGTCAGCCTGCTCTGCGTCTGCGGCGCTGAGGCCGTCAAGAAGGGCGCACACGCCGGCAAGATCATCAAGGAAGTCGCGAAGATCGTTGGCGGCGGCGGCGGCGGCCGTCCGGACAACGCAACTGCCGGCGGCAAGAATCCGGCAAAGCTCGAGGAAGCACTCGAGGCGGTCAACAACATCGTTGACGCGCTGCTCTAAGGCATAAATCAGCAGGCATTGCCGCAGGCTTTCTGCGGCTCTGCCGCGCTTTCAGAAAGGAGCGATCATCTATGGAAGATTGTCTGTTCTGTAAAATCGCAGCCGGCGAGATCCCGTCGAGCAAGGTGTATGAGGATGATATCTGCTACGCCTTCAACGACATTGATCCGCAGGCGCCGACCCACTTTCTCGTGATCCCGAAGCAGCACATCAAGTCCGCTGCTGCGGTAGACGAGACCAACAGCGCCATCGTTGCGCACTGCTTCGAGGTCATCGCCAAGGTCGCAAAGGAAAAGGGCATGGACAGCTTCCGCGTGGTCTCCAACATCGGAGAACAGGCGGGCCAGAGCGTATTCCACCTGCATTTTCACGTGCTCTCCGGCCGTGATATGACCTGGCCGCCGGGCTAAAAACGTAAGCAAAAGGCACACCCGATCGGGTGTGCCTTTTCTTATGCCATAGCAGCTCAAATAATAATCCCCTCGCAGTGATCGATTTCATGCTGGATGATCTGCGCGGTCCAGCCGGTGAAGGTCTTGAGCCGTATCTGCATTTTCTCGTTCTGATACTGCACCTTGATCGACTGCCAGCGGCGGGTCTTTCGCGTGCCTGCGAGCGACAGGCACCCCTCCTCCGCCTCGTATGCGCCCGATTTTTTGACGATCTCGGGGTTGAACATCACCATATAGCTTCCCTCATTATCGAACGCGATGATGCGCCGACGCACGCCGATCATATTCGCCGCCATGCCGACGCAGCCTGCCTTGTGCGCTTCGAGCGTCTCCAGCAGATCACGCGCGGTGTCCATATCCTCCGCTGTCGCTCTCTCGGACGGCAGCGCCAGAAACGCCTCGTCCTTCATAATTTCTCGTACCATATTCGTTCTCCTTTGCAGTGCTGCCTTTATTATAGCGGCTCAGAGAGAGGAGTGCAAGGCTTTCCGGCGGGGGTACCGATTCATTCCCCATAAAAACAAAACCGAGGGCGTAAAACCCTCGGCTTTTTTCATTCCGGCGTATCTTTTTTCTCTTTTTCGGGCATATCATTGTCCTCCGGCTCATTCAGAACCACGGGAATGAACGCGGCGGCAACCTTGCCCTTGCCGCGACGCTTGACATAGAAAAATCCGATCACGGAAAACGCGATCGCGCCGATGCAGTTGACCTGAAGATCCTTCATCGTGTCGATCAGACCGATGTCAAGATAGCCGTCAATCTCCTCGGTCCAGTCCTCGCCGTTGACGATCACGCTCTCGATCGGCACATGAATCGGTGTATTCAGACCGTCCGGATTGAGCGAGACCGAGTTGATCTCATGGACGACATAGTCCTTCTGCATATCGGTGTGCATCACCTGATCGCAGGTGAACTCGAAGAACTCCCACAGCACGCCGACCGTCATGGAAAAGCAGAACGCGACAAGCGCCAGGAAAAGCGGCGACAGACGGAAGGTGAAGCGTTCGCTTCGGTTGAACAGATCGACCAGACAAAAGCCGACCGCCGCGACCAGAAAGCCGTTGATCGTATGCAGCATGGTGTCCCAGCCGGGAATGATCGTGTAAAAGGAGTTGATCTCACCGAGGATCTCCGCCGCGTAGATAAAGCAGTAGATAATGCCCTCCATGAGGGGCGGGATGTCGATGGCGAGCTGTTTTTCAATGATCGACGGCAGCGCGAGCAGTATGAGCGCGAGTACGCAGACGAAAATGTTCTCGAAGCGGTGCATGAACGCCGCGCGTATCATAGTCAGCACGACAAAAAACGCCAGTACGCCGCGCAGCGTCATCCGACGGCGCACACGCTGCCGAAGCTCAGCCTGTGTCGGCGGTGTTTTTCTTTTCGATTTATGAAACATATTTTACCTTTCTCAGCTATAAAACAAAGTCAGTTTACGCCCTGAACCGCCAGTCTCTCGATCACATCCTGTCCCTTGGCGGTAAGGGCAAGACTTCCCCTTCGAAAACAGACTTCATAGCCCTCATAGGCAAAGCCTGCGAGCGGAATATCGTAATCGACGCGGATAAAGCCGCGCTTTTCAAGCACAGAGAGCGCCAGCGGCACGATTTTCTCATCCATGTCCGGAAATTCCAGACAGAACGGTTCGCCGGTCCGCGAGTTCAGGCCGACGGGCAGGAACGGACAGACCGCCAGCTCGCGCAGGATGTCGATCTCGGCCGGATGGAGCGTGATCGCGCCGCCCTTTCCTGCGCAGCCGGAGCAGCCGCCGCCCGGGCAGCCGGCGCAGTTACCGCCGCAGCAGCTCATCGGCAGACCTCCCCATCCTTCGGCACGCCGCAGATCGTGCCGCCGCCAACGACCGTATCACCATCGTACAGCACTGCTGCCTGACCGATCGCCGGCCCGCGCTGCGGCTCATCGAACGTCAGCAGGATGCGGCCGCCGTCCAGCGGCGAGGCCACGGCCGGCTGCTCCTTCTGCCGGTAGCGCAGCTTTGCCTTGACGCGCATTTCGCCCGTCAGCTCGGGAACAGAAATCCAGTTCATGTCGCGGACGATGACGCGCGTCGCGAACAGCGATTCCACCGGCCCGACGGTCACGGTATTCTTTTCCATGTCCTTCGCGCAGACGTAAACGCGGTCGCCCATCGGCAGACCCAGACCGCGGCGCTGACCGATGGTGTAGCGCACCGCGCCGGCGTGCGTACCGATCTTTTTTCCGCTTTCGTCGATAAAATCGCCGGACGGATAGCGTTTTCCGGTGTACTGCTCCATAAAGCCGACGTAATCGCCGTCGGGCACGAAGCAGATGTCCTGACTGTCGTGCTTGCGCGCGTTGCAGAAGCCCTGCTGTTCCGCCATCTCGCGTATCTGCGTCTTGCTGTACGCGCCGAGCGGAAAGATCGTGTGTGCGAGCTGATGCTGCGTGAGATTATAGAGGACATAGCTCTGATCCTTGCCCTCGTCCACGCCTTTTTTCAAGAGATACCGGCCGGTGTTCTCATCGCGCTCAATGCGCGCATAGTGTCCGGTCACGATATAGTTTAACCCGTGCGCGAACGCAAAATCGAGCAGCTTGTCGAATTTCATGAAGCGGTTGCAGTCGATGCAGGGATTGGGCGTGCCGCCCTCCTCATAGGTGCGGATGAACTTTTCGATGATCTTATCCTGAAAATCCGCAGTAAAATCAAGCACCTCATACGGAATGTCGAGCTGAAACGCGACCTCGCTCGCGTCCTCGATGTCCTTCTCCGAACAGCAGGTACGGAAATTGCACGCACCAAGATCCTCGTTGCGGTAAAGACGCATGGTCGTGCCCATGCATTCGTAGCCCTGCTCTCGCATGAGAAAAGCCGCGCACGAGCTGTCGACGCCGCCGCTCATTGCGATGAGCGCACTCTTTTCCTTCATAATTTATCCCTCCCGGGAGTCTGGTAATTCTATTATTTTAACATACAAACGGTAAAATTACAACTATTTTTGCCATTATGCTTTCTCCTCCTCAGTCCACTTCTTCCCCGCGTTCGATTGCTTCCTGGCGTCTCTTTCTGATCTCCGCCTTCTGCGCAAGCCACGCCTGTTCCCAGTCCGCGAGCGGCCGTTCCGCCGGGGGTTCGACCGGGGCAGGTTCGGGCTTCGCCGCCGTTGCGGCAAGGTCTGCGGCTGTTAACACGCCGTCACGCTCGTACCCCTGCAAAATCGTGCGGAAGTATGCCGCCGGATTGTGCGGTCTGCGCTCGCCCGTCTTATGCACCGCATCTAAAAACACCTCTCGCTGCATACCGGCCTTGCTCAGCCTTGTCAGCTCCAAACAGAAATTCCTGTCGAATTTACAGTCCATCAGCTCCTCCAGCTCAGTCACCAGTGCGCTCGCCGTACTCGTCTGCTCTGCTGTCCTCTGCTGTACTGTACTGTCCTCTACTGTCCTGTTTTCTGCTCTGCTGTACTGTCCTCTGCTCTGTGTACTTTCCGGCTGAGAAATATCCGTTTCCTGCCGGGAAATATGTTTTTCTTGCCAAGAAATAAAGGATTGCAGCAGAAATGACTTGCCGCTCGGGTTCTTCTCCCGCATTTCCTCCTCGCTCGGCAGCCATAGATCGAAGTTTACCTGCACACCGCTGCGCCCAAGCGTCGCGATGAAGTAACACATCTGCATTCTTTTCGACGTGATAAACCCTCGCCTGTACAGGTCGCCGCTGAAAAGTTCACACTCCACCAAGCGGTCTATCACGTTCGCGATTGTTTCCGCCGGCACGGCGTACCGTCCGGCGACGTATTCCGAAAGCTGCCACAGCACGTCCTCGCGTCCGCGGCCGGAATAACTGATGTAGTAGCCCTTGTCGCCATATGCAATGTCGAGAAGGCACTCGTAGATGTACGGACCGAGAACGCCGAACTCCTGCCGCACGCTTCGCAGCTTGGGGTCACGGAACAGGCCGATGTCGCGCGGCCACCATTCCAGTCCGATTTTGTGATTTCTGCCCGTAGTATCACCTCCGGTTTTCAGGGCAGATCCGGGGCAGAAAACCGCCCCGTTTGCCTTACTTCCGGCCGCGTTTGTTGTACAGCCGCATAAAAAAACTCCCTTCACTTATAGGCCGGAATCCCCGAAAAATTGACCGCGAATGGTCAATCTCGCCGGAAATTTCTTCGGAAAATTTTATTCGGGGCAGATTTTGACGGCAATTCCGGGAAACTCCCGCTCGAACCTCGCCTGCCACTGCTCCGCCGAAACGGAAGCCAGCTTTGAGGTCTTTGCAGGCGACTACCTCTGCATCGCAGGGGCTGGAATTCGTCCTCGCGGGCGAGCATAGCTATCCTGCCGACTATCCCGAGCTGGGAACAGAAATCACAGTCGTTGGCACATTCCAGACCTACGAAGAAAACGGATATATGGACTGCCATCTGGTCAATGCCGAGATAACCGAGTAAGAAAATCGTATCCGGCAAAAAACAGGCAGCTTTCCACCGAAGCCGCATTTCTGCGCAGCGGTTGACGAAAGCTGTCTATTTTGCTATATTATGCCTGTCCGTACCGAATATATCCGATGCGTGGCTCATTGAGAGTGCCGGAAAATAGCATATCGGACTGCCCGGCGGCAGTCCGATATGCTGTGATGTGCTGATGGTACTTTGCATGAGAGTTGCCGACTGCTTGCATCCTATTTTTCAAACAGATACAGCAGATATCCGTAGCCCTCGGCTTCCATTTTTTCATAAGGCACAAAGCGCAGGGCCGCACTGTTGATGCAGTAGCGCACGCCGTTGGGCGACTCCGGATCGTCGGTGAACACATGACCAAGGTGAGAATCTCCGGCACGGCTTCTGACCTCCGTGCGGCGCATGCCGTGGCTCAGATCCTCCCGTTCCACCACGGCAGGGCCCTCGATGGGCTTTGTGAAGGCCGGCCAGCCGCAGCCGCTTTCGTACTTATCCGTGGAGGAAAAGAGCGGCTCGCCGGTGACGACATCCACATAGATGCCCTTTTCAAACTTGTCCCAGAACTCGCCCGTGAAGGCACGCTCCGTGCCGCTCTCCTGCGTAACACGGTACTGCTCCTCCGTCAGCTTGTCCCGGATGGACTCCGCTGCGGGCTTCTGATAGTCGCCCGGGTCGATGCGCAGTTTGGAGAAGAGCTCCATCTCCGCGCGCGGGATGTGGCAGTAGCCGTCCGGATTCTTTTCGAGGTAGTTCTGGTGGTACTCCTCGGCGGGATAGTAGTTCTTGAGCGGGCCGATCTCCACAAAGAATTTCTCGCTGCGGCCGCGCTCGATCTCCGCGATGCGCTTCACCGTTTCTCTCGCGCTTT
>ERZ773169.3144-NODE-3144-length-10823-cov-2.850297_pt1 | contig 10823 bp, 7 predicted proteins | sample MGYA00580536_ERZ773169 | MGnify/ENA primary metagenome ERZ773169 (study PRJEB29015, sample SAMEA2737814) | human gut metagenome | biome: human gut; feature: human-associated habitat; material: faeces | place: China | collected 2012 ...
CGAGCCTGCAAAGCGGCCACCTCCTGGGCCACGCCCTTGGTCACCGCTTCCAAAACCGAAGCCGCCGTAGCCGTCGCCGCTGCGGCCATGGCGTCGGCGGCATCGCGCACGGCCTTGGCCTCGGCCGCCTCCAGCTCCGGTGAGCGATGGGCCACAAACTCGGACTCCTCCTCGGTTACCACCTCATTGGCACCGACCTCGGCGCCGTCCTCCGCGGCGACATCCCCCAGGGGGAACACCACGCGCGCACTCCCTCCCAGATTGGCCTCCTTGCGAGCGGCCAGCTCGGCAGCGGCCAGGCGCATGCGCTGAGCCTCGGCGATGAGGTACTTCTGGGAATCGAACAGCTCCACTTCCCCGTTCTCGTTGCGCTCAGCGAAGGCACCGAGCGCCGTGTAGGAGCCGTCGGGCAGAAGCTCGCGCAGCTTGGCCGTGTCGGAATAGCAGATGCCCAAATACCCGAGCACCTGGTTGCGCAGCGTCTCGTTCAGGATAGGCCAGGCGATTTCGATGCGCTTGTCCATGTTGCGCGTCATGAGGTCGGCGCTGGACAGGTACAGCTTGCAATCCTCGCGCGGGCCGAAGCCGTACACGCGGCTGTGCTCGAGCAGCTGGCCGACGATGGACACCTCGCGCACCCGATCGGTGTAGCCTTCCACCCCCGGCAGGATGCAGGAGATGCCGCGCACGAACAGATCGATGGGCACGCCCGCCTGGGACGCCTCGACCAGTTTGTCGATGACCTCCTTGTCGGTGATGGAATTCGTCTTGAAGAACAGCCCGCACTTCTCACCGCGGCGCGCGCGCTCGATCTGCACGTCGATGTTGCGCAGGATGTTCTGCTTGATCATGAGCGGCGCCACCCACAGGATGTCGTAGTTGTCCGAGGTGTTCTCCAGCGCCATGTTGCGGAAGAAGTCGGCGGCGTCGTGGCCGATCTGGGAATCGCAGGTGATGAACGAGAAGTCGGTGTAGAGCTTCGCCGTCTTCTCGTTGTAGTTGCCCGTGCCCAGCTGGGTGATGTGCTGCAGGCCGTTTTCCGTCTGGCGCGTGATGGTGCAGATCTTCGAGTGCACCTTGAAGTTGCGGAAGCCGTAGATGACGTGGCAGCCAGCGGCCTCGAAGCGCTGGGACCACTCGATGTTGTTGGACTCGTCGAAGCGGGCACGCAGCTCGAAGAGCGCCGTGACCTCCTTGCCGTTCTCGGCGGCGTTAATGAGCGCCTCGGCCAGATGCGACTGACTCGCCAGGCGGTACAGCGTGATCTTGATGGAGACGACGGCCGGATCCACCGAGGCCTCGCGCAGAAGCTGCACGAAAGCGTCCATGGACTGGTAGGGGTACGACAGCAGCACCTCGTGCTCGCTCACCTGCTCGATGATGGAGCGCTTGCGATCGAGGCAGGCGGGCCACTGGGGCGTGAACGGTGCCTGAGTGAGCGTGGCGCGCTTCTCGGCCCCCAGGCGGCTGCCGAGGCCCCAGGTGTACCCCATGTTCAGCGGTACGCGCGTGACGAACAGCTGGTGCTCCGCCAGGCCGAGCTTTTCCAGCAGAAGCCCCTTCACCGTGCGCGAGAGCGGCCGTTCGCTTTCCAGGCGCACCGGGGCCAGGCGGCTGCGCTTCTTCAAAATGCGCTTCATGTGCTCGCGGTAGTCCTCGCCCTGCTCCTCGGCACCTTCCGTCGCATCGAGGTCGGCGTTGCGCGTCACGCAGATGACGTTGGTGTGCTTGACGGTGTACATTGAGAAGACCTCGGCGGCGAACATCTCAATCGCGTGCTCGACGAGCATGAACGGCAAACCACTGCCGGGCAGCTCGATCACGCGGCTCGTCTGGCGAGGAAGGGGGATGATGCCCAGCGTCACGCCCTCCGCCCCGAGGTTCTTCGTGGCCTTGGCCTTGCCCTCGGCCTTTTCGCGGGCGCGCTCCTCCTTCGATTTCTTCGCCTTGGGAGCCGCCTCCTCGTCGAGGCGCACCACGATGTACAGGCCGCCGTTTTCCAAATGCGGGAAGGGATGGCGGGCGTTGATGATCTGAGGAGAGAGGAACGGGAGCACGTTATCCTGCATGTAGCCGCGCAGATAATCGAGCTGCTCATCCGTGAGCTCCTCCTTGCGCAGGTTGCGGATATCCTGCTCGGCGAGGAGCGCGCGCACGCTCTCGTAGGTTTCCTCGTAGTAGGGGTACAGCTCGTGGCAGCGAGCGTAGATGGCCTCCAGCTGCTGAGCTGGCGTCATGCCGGATTTCGGATCGATGATGGACTTCTTCAGCAGCGAGAGGTCGGTGAGCGAACCGACGCGCACCATGAAGAACTCCTGCAGGTTGCTCCAGAAGATGGAGATGAAGTTCAGACGCTCCAGAAGCGGCACCGTGGGATCGGCGCCCTGGTCGAGCACGCGCTTGTTGAAATCGAGCCAGGAAAGCTCGCGGTTTTGCATATAAGGAGGCTTCACGATGGTCGTCGTTGCGGTGTCCTTTGCTGCCTGTGCATTCATGGGCCTAGCCTTCTCCCTCTATATAGTCGCTGGCCGAAAAAATCAAGCCGCGCACCGGAACATGCGCGACTTATGTATTTTACCATTCTTTGGACGATTGCCCGAAATTTGGCAACGGGATGTTAACGGCCCAGGAAGAGAGTGGCCCGACGCGTCAGTCCGCTCCTGGGATTCTCGCCAAAATCGTCCCCTACAAGCTCGCCGTCCCGAGGCAATTCACACCATTAGCCTCGCAGACAGCTCGCAGCTTCTTGTCGAACGTGAAGAGCGTAGCAGCATTGCGCCGCGTAACAATGAAATAGAGCATGTCGTAGACAGGGTGGTTATTCTGAATGGCCGCATGGATCGCTTCTAAGAGAATGCCCTCAGCGGGAACAAATCGATCGACGAAGCCGGCGGCTCGCTCAAACAACCCAGGAAAGTCCTCTTCATCCAATTCTCCAGCACGCACGATCTGCCAGACAACGTTTCCCAGTTCCGTCAAAAAGAAGTGAGGGGCAACGACCTCTTCGCCTTCCATCATCAACTCTCTCAGAGTCCTGCCTTCTTCGGTGCCTTTCGCAATCGTAATGGCCGCGTTGACGTCGAGCACTATCATAGCGTCACCGCCTTCGCTGACTCCTCCTGCGAGCTGAACGGATCTAGCGCGAGCCAATCGCGATCCGAAAGCCTGTCACGCCCCTCGCGAACCATCGCGACGATATCTTCCGTTGAAAGGCCACCGCCTTTCCAAGGTATTTCATCGCACTCTTCGAAAAGCTGCTGGCGCTTCCTCGACCGTGCCGCTCGTGCCGCGCGTCCTTCGCGCAAACCGACCACCCCCCTATCGAACGGAGCAGAGAACTCGTTGCCCGCTCCGCCGGAAGGCGCACATTCGGAATCTCGCGATAACCCACGCCCAGCACGAGCGGAGGACGGCGCCGAAGCTTCGGACAGCATCTCCTCAACGGCGATGATCGTCTGCTGGGCGATGGAGCGATGGTTGCGCGCCGCACATTCCTTCAACTCATCGTAAAGCGTCGCTGGAAAATCCCTCACCTGAAGCGCCGGCATCTCTTCTCCTCTTCTCGGGAGCAATCATTGCATGCATTATACCTACTTTTACATGCATATACAAGAGATCAGATACAGTCGTCTAACCTATTGCCTACGCAATGGCCCAAAGTTACCAAAATCAATCAAATCAATCCGCACGGCTATTTGAGCAATTCGGGAGCACCAGATTCAGCGCAATGCCCGTAAGCGCCGCAACCGCCAAGCCAGGGATAGAATAGTCCCCTACGGGAATTCCAGCCCCGAGGGCCTGCATACCGATACCAACGATGGCTGGACCGCCGAAGACGATGATGTTGCGCATGCTATTCATGTCGATCTGGTTATCCACGAGCATCTTGAGCGCATTGCAGGCAATGAGCCCGAAAATGACGATGGACACGCCGCCGATAACGGAGTCGGGAATGGTGCCCACCAGCGCCCCGAGCTTGGGGCAAAAGCCGCCGACAATAAATGCCGCCGCTGCCGCGTACCAGAACACCTGGGTGGCAAAGACGCGGGTCACGCTCAGCACGCCGATGTTTTCGGCAAAGGTCGTCGCCGGGGGCGCCCCGAGAAATCCGGCCACCGTCGTAGCAAGGCCGTCGCCCAAAAGCGAGCGCCACAGCAGCGGGTTGTAGTTGCGACCCGTCATGCTTCCGATGACGAAAAGATGGCCGATGTGCTCGATAACCACCACGAGCGCAATGGGGCTCACAAGAACGATGGCCCCGAGGTCGAAGGTGGGAAACGTGATATCAGGCAGGCCGATCCAAGCCGCTTCCATCACGGGCGTAAAATCCACCATGCCGAAAGCCCAGGAAAGCAGGTAGGCCACCACGGCGCCCATGAGAACGGGGATGGTGCTGAGAATGCGCTTGCCGAAACAGCTGCAAAAAATGACAACGAGCAGTGCCACGAGTCCCACCACCAATGCTGGCCACGACGCTTCGTGCCCGTCGCAGAGGAACACGTCGTTTATGGCAGTGTTGGCCAGACCGCACCCGATGACGAAAATGATCTCGGCCATTACAACGGTGGGAATGAAACGGGTGATCCAATCGGTTCCCACCACGCGCACGACAAGGGCGCACAGGATAAAGATAAGGCCGGCACCCACGATGGCCGAGCCCACCCCCGACGCCCCCGCTGTGGCACTCGCCATAACGACGGGGCCGATGAAGCTGAACGAAGGCCCCAGATAGCTGGGAATCTTCCCCCTCGTTACCAGCAGGTACAATGCCGTGCCAATGCCCGAGCACATGACCGACACCGAGGGCGAGAACCCCATAAGCATGGGAACCAGCACCGTGGCACCGAACATGGAAAGAAAATGCTGGAGCCCTAAAGGTAACGCCTGGATCGGCGGAAGCTTCTCCTCCACGCCGATGGTTTTTCTGCTCATGATCGCAACCTCCCATGAGAGCGGACGCCGAGCGAAGGACGTTCAAAGCACTCGGCGTCCGCGGATTGCCGAAGAGAATTCGCAGGAGCGAATCTCACAGAGCTAGCACTGCACCAGCTCTTCCTTCTCCTTCGGAAGCACCAAATTCAGTACCACCGAGAGAATGGCGGCCAGAAGAAGACCGGGGATTTCGAAGGAGCCCAGGGGCACGGAGACGCCCGTGGTCATCATGCCGATACCCACGATGAGCGAGGAGGCAACGATCATGAGGTTGCGGTTCTCGTTGAAGTCCACCTTCTCGCTGACGAGCAGGGACAGGCCATTGCCAGCGATGAGGCCGAACAACATGAGGGACACGCCGCCCAGCACGCAGGTGGGAATGGAGTAGAACAGCATGGCGAGTTTCGGACAGAAGCCGCCGATGATAAGCGCGAAGGCCGCCGTCCACCAGAACACGCGGGTGGAGTAGCACTTCGACAGCCCCATGACACCGATGTTCTCGGCGATGGACGTCAAGGCCGGACCGCCCAGAGCGCCGGAGGCCATAATGCCGAGGCCGTTGCCCAGAAGCGAGGAGGAGAGGTACTGGTTGCAGTCCTCGCCGGACAAGTTGGTGACCGTCATCAGGTGACCGATATGCTCGACGAGCAGCACAAGCGCGATGGGGGCGATGACCAGGATACCGTTCAGGCTCCAGGTGGGCAGCGTGATGCTGGGCAACCCGATCCAGGCGGCCTCAAGCACGGGCGTGAAGTCCACATAGCCGAAAGGCACCGCCACCAGATAGCCCACGACGATGCCGATGAGCACGGGGATCATCTTCAAGAAGCCCTTGAACCAGCTGGAGGCGATAACGGCGGCGATGAACGTGACGAAACCGATGAGACAGCCTACGGCGTCGAAGGTCTCGGATGCCCCACCGTCGAACATCACGGAGTTTATGGCCGTTGCCGAAAGGCCCACGCCGATCACCACGATGATGCATCCAGTGACAACAGGCGGAAGCACCTTGTCGATCCAGCCCGTACCGATGGCTTTAACTACCCCTGCGCCGACAACCATTACCAAACCTGCCGCAATGATGCCGCACAAGGCGCCACCTACGCCATCGGTCGCCATAACGACGGCCATAGGGGTAATGAAGCTAAAAGACACGCCGAAATAACTGGGTACCCGATTGCGGGTGCAAATCAAGTAGATGATGGTGCCGATGCCGGTGCAAAACACCGCGAGCGCAGGATCGAGCCCCATGATCATGGCGGGGACAATGGCGCCGCCACCAACGAATGCCATCAAATGCTGCAGGGAATACAGCAGGGTTTTCCCCAGCGGTACCTTATCCGCGATTGCGTATCCGCCGTCTTCTCTCATGACTTGTTCCTCCTTTTTGTGTTTCTGCGCCCTCATTCGCGAAGGGCTCTTCTTCCAGGCCGAACGCCTAAGAAGTCTTACCGACGATGCGCCGTCAAAATCTGCGGCCATCGAAATCACGCCGAACTACCGACGGCAGGCACCCTCCCTCCTATCCCCGGGGCAACGTGAGCGCATCTGCCGGGCACACTGCCACGCACACGCCGCAATGAGTGCAGCCGTTCTGGGGATGCTTGCGTAGGTCTGCCAAAGGATTGATGTCCTCGGGGCACGCTGAGGCGCAAGCCGAGCACTCCATGCCCTTCTTTTGGAGGCAGCGCTTCGCATCCACCTTCGGATAGGCAAGAGCGCTCGCGTCCTTGGCCGGATGGGACAGCTCCCACAGCGAAAGATCGAAGGAAGTGCGAGCGGCTCCCACCTCTGCTAACAGGTTCTTCAGGACTTTCGCGTCCAGATCGAACACACCGTGGGCGTACTCCAGAGCGCCCTTATAGAATCGCTCTTGCACGATAGCCGAGGCGATGCGAGCAAATTCGGGGAACCAGTTGCGAATATGGCGGTCGAGGAATGCGCGCTGCAGAAGCAGATTCTGGCGCAGGGACGCATCGTCCTTCTCCTCGAAAAGCGTTACCGTCCGGTCGATCATGGCGGCCATAAAGTCGCACATGAACGAAAGGTGATCTTCGGGAAGGTCGATGCCATCTGCCAGCCTTAAAGAGCACCGCTTGTAAATGTTGTAAACCTTGCCGCGCGCCTCACCCATGTATCGCTGATGATCGCTTGTGAATGCACTCTCGAAGGGAAGGGCCACCTTGCCCTCCGCTTCCTGCACCCCGAGAAAAGCACACGTATAGTCGCGCCCGAGCATCTCCCGCGTGCCGGTGTTGCGCTTCGCGAGGTAGCGGCCCATCACCTTCAGGCCATGGCCTATTCCCGCCTCATCGCCGGCGCGGGTAGCGAGATCGGACGCCGCAAGCATCTCGATATCCTCGGACGTGAGGGGGGCGCGGAACAGCTTGGCTACGAAGCGATAGAGCGCAGCGCGGTTGGCCTCGATCTTTGCGAATTCCTCTAGTGAAATCATTGCCGTTTCTCTCTTCCTTAAAGGAGACCATCTCAGCAGATGTCTCCGATGGCTCCATTACCGATGGTTAGACATTCAAAATGGCCGACCGATTGGCCTGAGCTTCCTCGAAGAAAAAGAGGAACCCAGCACCCACGACCCACATGAGAACGCGCAGGGCGATGCCACCCGCAAACGCTGTGACGAGACCGAAGCCCGCAACGACCCCGAAGAGCGCATTGATGGGCATGATCGCCAAGGCCACGGCAGCAGCGACGGGGATAACAAGGCCGCAAACCACGATGCCCCAACGGCACAGAGCGAGGTTCTGGCGCACGCGGTCGGCTCCCAAATGGCGAAGCCACAGAGAAGACGGCCGAGAAGGCCACGCACCCCAGCAGAATCCAGCAGAGCGCGCGGACGATGGCCGGGTCAGCCCCGGCAAAGCCGGCGATGGCGACGTACAGGAAGCCGCCGGCCACGGCCGCCGTGCCGGTATAGGCCAGGGGCAGCTTCTTCGTGTTCCACGTCGGTTTCGAAGAGATGAGGTAGCCATGGCCCGTCACGAACGCCAGGACCACGCCCGACAGCGCACCCAGCATCCCGAGAACAAGCGTCGCTGTGGCATTGCCGATAAAGACGATGCTCCCCGCAAAGAGGGCCATAAGAGCGCACACCACTCCAAGCATGATGAGCTCAACGGAAATCCCCGAAAAGGACAGCAGATGGGTGACGGCGGCGAAGGCGTGCTTGGGTGTCGCCAGATGCATCATCGAGCAGATAGCACCGACAACCACCAGCACAAAGGCCACGATAGTAACGAAAAGCGTGACCGAGATGCTCTCTCCCATCGCATTCGCGATGCCGGCGAAAGCAAAAGCGCATCCTCCGCATCCCGCGAGCATGGAGAACAGCACGAGCGGCCATTGAATCTTCGGGGCCATTTAGACCAACTCCTTCCAAGAGGCGACAGACGGCGAGAGGATGTAACGCGTGAGCGGTTCTTCCCCCTCGGGGGCGACCAGGGAATGGATGCAGTCGTCGCCGTACTTGGCAAGCTCGCGGCTAACGGACGAATTCGGGTCGTCCAAATCGCCGTAGAAGCGCGCTCCTCCCGGGCAGTTGTGCACGCAGGCCGGCTCCGCAGAGCCGTTGGCCGTAAGATGCTGGCACAGGGTACACTTGCGCGCCACGCCGTCCGCCTCGGAGAAGGTGCGTACGCCATAGGGGCAGGCGTACAGGCAGTACTGGCAGCCGATGCACTTGGACTCGTCCACCAGCACGATGCCCGACTCGCTGTCGCGGTAGCTCGCGCCCGTTGGGCACACTTCCACGCAGCGAGCGTGAGTACATTGCTGGCACTGGACGGGCAAGTTGTAGCGTTCGACGTTGGGGTAGCTTCCCGTGGGGCCAACCTGCATCACGCGGTTATAGAACGTGCCCAAAGGCAAGTGGTTCTCGAACTTGCAACTGACAATGCAGCTGTCGCACCCCGTGCAGCGATCAAGATTAATGACCAGGCATTTCCTAGGCATGGCGGAACACCTCCTCCGTGTTCGGCTCGGCTTGATAGGTGGGCATGAAGGGCTGGAACTCCCCCGGTTCCGTCCAGATGCCCTCAGGCTTCGTAGATTTCCTCACGTTCACTCGGTAGCCGCGCCACGAGGCGGAAGCGAAATTGGGATTGACGACGTCGTCGCGGGCCATGAGGTTCACGTTGCACTGGCGCCACCCGCCCGTGATCTTCTTCTGGGACTTGTCGTAGCTTTCAGGAAAGTAGAAACGCTCCATCATGACGACTCCGGGACGAACGCCGGCGGTCACATAGGCGCGCCCGCGAGTCGATCCGCGACGACTCGACAACTCGATCCAGTCGCCGTGCTTGATACCCAGACGGGCCGCATCGTCGGGATTGATGCGCGCATCGGGAACGGGCATGAGCTCGCGGCTGTAGGGGGCGGTGCGCAGCGTGGTGTGGTGGTAGTGGGCCACACGCCCCGTCGTCAGATAGAACGGGTAGTCCTCGTCTTCCTGAAGCATGTTCTCGCTCTGCTCCTTGTAGGTGCAGACGGCATCGTATTCGAGCCATTCGCCATTCGGGCCCGTCTGCTCGTAGGGGAAGTGGTAGGGAAAGCCCGTATGCCCGTTCATAACCGCCATGGTGACATAGGGCTCGCATTTGCGAGAGAGCGTGGCGAAACCCGCCGGCAGACCATCGTCCACAATGTCCAAGTGCTGGTAGAACTGATACAGCTCGTCGATGGGCACCGTGAGCGTGTGATCCTCGGAGTGCTTCACCGCTCCCACCCAATCTTCCACGCCGAACAGCTTCGCCCAGGTGGGATAGATGTCCTCCTTGGTGCGGTAGGTGCCGTTGAACTGGAAGTCGCGGTCGAGGATCTGGTCGTCGCCACCCAGCTCCTCGGCCAGCTTGTCGACTACCTGGGTGACGCAGATGAACGGATCGGCCGTCTCGCCGAGATGCACGATCTGCTTACGCATGAACGTCTGATTGAACTGGGTGACCGTTTCGGTGGCATGCTCGAATTCGAGCCATTCCTGCATGGGCAGAAACACATCGGCATCCTCAATGGTGGTGGATGTCATATGGGGCTGCTGGTGCACGCAGAAATCCAACGTAGCGTAAGCGCGGTTCCACTCCTCCCCCGAGCTCATGACGCAGTACTTGTTGCCCGATTGCTCCCAGCGCACGGCGATCTTATAGGGTTCGCCGAGCAGAAGTCCGTGGCGCACGGGAGCCAGTGCGTTCAGCTGCCACTGGTGCACGGCCTTGTGCCGGTCGGATCCCAGTCGCGCCATTTGGTAATCGACGAACTCCTTCTGCTTGGCCACGCCGTCGACGCCCTTTTCGTTCCAGCGCTCGATGGCCGCCTGACTGCGCCGACGATTCTCCCCCTCGGTCAGGCCCACCGTCCAGCCGACGCCGAACGTCTCCTGATAGGGGCGCCCGCACCAAAAGTGCGTGGGACGTGTGGTGTGGCGCGATTCGGGTTTCTGCTCGGTGAGCACCACGCCGGGCTTGTTCACCTTGCCGCAGAGCATGTCAAGCGCCATGGTGCCGAAGATGAAGTTGCTGGAAAGCTCGCTCATGTCGGCGAACTGACCGGTGCCGATGCCGGAAAGCGTGCTCGCGTAAAGCTTGATGGCCTGCTCGATGCGCCCGGCATCCACCCAGGTGACCTCCGCCGTCTTCGCGAGATCCCAATCGGCCACGGCCTCCCACTGAATCTGACCGCCCGTTTTGCAGAGCTTTCCGTTCACTTCTGCCTCACAAAAGATCACGGGGTCGACCGGGGAATCTTCTGGAGCCGTATAGGGGAAGGGCTGCACCGAGTTAGTGCGGGCGTCGAAGCAGACGGCGCCGGTCCGGCCGGGGGCCAGAGAAGCGCCCGTCAGCACCACAGACCGCCGCCCTCCCAGGCTCAGCCGCTCCGTG
>ERZ773169.3156-NODE-3156-length-10762-cov-10.868404_pt1 | contig 10762 bp, 8 predicted proteins | sample MGYA00580536_ERZ773169 | MGnify/ENA primary metagenome ERZ773169 (study PRJEB29015, sample SAMEA2737814) | human gut metagenome | biome: human gut; feature: human-associated habitat; material: faeces | place: China | collected 2012 ...
AAGAAAAGATTCAGCAGATTGAGGACAGACAGCATGAGATATACAGAGAAAGCTCAAGCCGGAAACGGAATATTAAGACAGAAGCACAATATAGGGAATATCAGATATGGCATGTGGAAGTACAGGAAGAACTTGATGAGCTGAAGCAGGAGAAAAAGGATATTAAGAGACAGATACAGCTTGCTGATGGCATTATAAAAGAAGATTTGTATACGGCTTATTATGCGGTGACTGGGAAAGAAGAAATCGTTGCAGACAGGGATGTTGAGATACCGGGGATGGAAGAGAATATGCTGGCTGAGAGCACAGCGAAAAATGAAACGGCTGGGGATAAAGCTTGCTGGGGATGAGCTTTATGAGGAGTTCCAGAGGATTTATGATGAGAGTGTCGATAGAGATGCCGGTAAAGATAAAGTAGAAGATAAGATGTGGAATAAGGGCAGAGGGAGATGATTCCTCTGCTGACTTATTTCACAACTTGAAAAAAATGTTCGAGAAATCAAATAAAGTATTTTACAACGAAATTGAGATAATATATAATAAAATAGTGAAGTTGTATTACTAAAAGCACGGAGGATAATATGGCTGTATCATACAATAAATTATGGAAATTAATGATTGATAAAAAAATAAATAAGAGCCAGCTGTGTAAAAAGATAAAAATTAGCAGTAGTACTATGGCTAAAATGACAAATGAAGAGATGGTTGCTATGACCGTATTAGAAAAAATATGTGCCGAATTGGAATGTGATATATCTGATATTATGGAGTTTACTGATTTAGCTGAAGTAAAGAAAAAAATCCATAATGAGAATAAAAGTCCAGATAATGGGACAGTAAATGTGAGATAATGAGGTAGAACAACCATGAATGAAAATGGATTAAATTATATTGATCTCTTTGCTGGTGCCGGTGGACTTTCAGAAGGATTTATTCAAAGTGGCTATAGACCGGTTGCACATGTGGAAATGAATGAGCATGCAGCAAAGACAATAGAAACAAGAATAGCATATTATTACTTAAAAGATAATGGCAAAATTAAAAGTTATTATGATTATGAAAAAGGGAAAATAACCAGAGAACAACTTTTGGAGAAAATACCAAAAGAGGAACTAAAGACTGTAATTAATCAAGAAATGTCAGAATCCACGATTAAGGGGATTTTCAACACAATTGATGATATCAAAAGGGAAAAAGAAATTGATAAGATTGATGTAATTATAGGTGGTCCTCCCTGCCAAGCATATTCTTTGGTGGGAAGAGCACAGAGCAGTCATATGATTGTTCCAATGGAAGATGATCCAAGAAATGAATTATATAAGATGTATGTTCAATTCCTTAAGAAGTATAAGCCAAGAATGTTTGTGTTTGAGAATGTGGCGGGCATAAAGACTGCGAGAGGTGGGGCAGCATTTAAAAATCTCCAGACATATATGAAACGTGTGGGTTATGAAATTGATTATCATGAGTTGAATGCGCAGGATTTTGGAGTATTACAAAGTAGAAAAAGAGTAATTATAGTAGGTTGGCTTAAAGGTACTGGGTATGAATATCCGTCGTTTGATGTGATCCATAGTAAAGCAGAAGTATGGGATTTATTGAAGGATTTACCACCATTGACTCCAGGTATTGAGGCAAGAGAACATACGATGAATGATATGCGAAGACTAAAAAAATATGTTAAAGATAATGGTATTCGCATGAAATCAGATGTATTAACAGGTCATGCTGCGAGACCACATACAGCTCAGGATATTGAAATCTATAAGAAAACAATTGATATGTGGTTTGAAAACGAACAGCATGAACGTTTGAAATATGATGATTTACCAGAAAGATTGAAAACACATAGAAATAGAACTTCATTTGTAGACCGATTTAAAGTTGTTGAAGGAGATATGGATCATTGTCATACAATACTTGCACATTTATCGAAAGATGGACATTATTTTATTCATCCAGATATAGAACAACATAGGTCAATTACAGTCCGGGAAGCGGCAAGAATACAGTCATTTCCAGATAATTATTATTTTGAAGGACCGAGAACGGCACAATTTGTTCAGGTGGGAAATGCAGTTCCGCCAATGATGGCAAAGGTAATAGCAGATAAAATAAAAGAGCAATTAGAAAAATAAGATTGGAGATTTTGCAAATGGGTATTGTTGAAAGTACATATGCTGAATTAAAGCAACAAGAATTAAAAAATAATCCATATAGTTGTTTGCATATGGCTGATATTGACATCAATCCTCATCAGATTGAAGCATTCACATTTGCGCTATCTTCATTAGAGCTTGGAGGAGCAATTCTTGCAGATGAGGTAGGTCTTGGAAAAACTATTGAGGCTGGCTTGGTCATCAAGTATTTGCTATGCAGTGGAAAAGATAAAATACTACTTATTATGCCATCAAATCTGCGAAAGCAATGGCAAGTTGAATTAGAAGAGAAATTTGATATTGATTCATTAATTGTGGATAGTTCTAACTGGGAGGATTATCTCACGAAGGTAAAGAGTAAACAAGCAGTAATTATTGTTTCCTACCACTTTGCCTCAAAAAGAAAAGCGGAGTTTGGAAAGATAGCTTGGGATTTTTGTGTGTTTGATGAAGCACATCGGCTTAGAAATGTGTATAAGAATGGGTCAAAGATGGCTAACGCATTATATGAATTAACAAAGACAATTCCAAAGATTCTATTAACTGCGACTCCAATGCAGAATACTTTGCTGGATATTTATGGACTCGTTCAGTTTATTGATGATAGAGTTTTTTATAGTAAGCAGGTATTTTCCGAAAGATATTTACGAGGAGAAGATTACAATGATTTGAAGGTTTGTTTAGAGCCTGTTGTGCAAAGAACTTTACGAAAAGAAGTAGCTGAGTATATCCAATTTTCAGAGCGCAAAGAAATGACAATTGATTTTGAACTATCGCCAATGGAAATAGAACTTTATGTGATGATAAATAATTATCTGAAAAAGGAAATTTTGTATGCTTTGCCCAATTCACACAGAACACTTATTACATCTGTTATTAGAAAATTGCTTGCATCATCAAGTATGGCAGTTGCAGAAACCTTCAAGGTATTAAAAGGCAGACTTGAAACTTTGAAGGAAACAACTAGAACTGAATCAGCAGATGAAAGTATTGATTTTTTCCTTAGTTTTTTTGATGATGATGAAATAGAGACGGATGATGATAGTAAGCAGGATGAATTATACACAAGAGAAAAGGTAAATGAATTTATTCAGCATGAAATAGATGAGGTAACAGCCATTATTAATAAAGCTGAAAGTATAAAAAGAAATGCGAAGATGACGGCCTTGAAACAGGCAGTGGAGAAAGCTTTTGTATTTCAAAATGAAGCTGGCATAAAACAAAGAATTGTTGTGTTTACGGAATCTATTAGAACGCAACAATACATGTTTGAAGAATTATCTCATGCCGGATATGAAGGCCAGATACTTAAGTTTAATGGTTGTACCAATGATCCTGTTACTAAACAGATTTATAAGGCGTGGAAAGCTAGAAATTATGGAAAGTATGTGGGTAGTAGAAATGTTGAATTGAAGAATGCCATCGTAGAGGCATTTAGGAATGAATACAAGATTTTACTAGTAACAGATTCCGGTTCGGAAGGATTGAATCTTCAGTTTTGTAATACGATTATAAACTATGACCTTCCTTGGAATCCGCAGAAGATAGAGCAGCGAATTGGTCGCTGTCATCGTTATGGACAAAAGAACGATGTTGTGGTTATTAATTTGCTTAATACTCAGAATGTAGCAGATAAGAGAGTATATGAAATCCTTTCTGAAAAATTTGAGCTATTCCAAGGCGTATTTGGTGCATCAGATAAAGCTATTGGATTATTAGAAAGTGGAGCAGATTTTGAAAAAAGAGTTACACTTATTTATCAGGAATGTAAAACGACATCAGATTTTACAAAGCAATTTAAGGATTTGGAAAAGGAATTAGAAAAGAAACGAAACAAGAAAATGGATGAACTGAAATCCATATTTATATATAAGACAGAGGAACAACATAAGTCTCATTTTAATAGTATTATGAAAGAAATTGAGGAATATGATTCGCAGTTTAAGTATTGGAATGGTAGAAGTAAAGAGAAAAATGAGATATATCCAAAGTACTATGAAACTAATATAGACTTGGAAATTCCGGGAATTCAACACGGATATTTACTTATTGGTGGTTCTTATGTTGGTGAGATTCTTGAAGATGCAGTATTTGAAATAATTGATATAACAGGGAAGGTATATGGTGTTTCAGATGAGTTGGCTAGAGATCTTTGCGAAAAATTGCAGGAGCAGTGCTTAGAAGAAAAGACACCAAATAATCAAGAAGTCCTTTCATATATTGACAAAGTGGATGAACTTATGCAGCAGAAATATGCAGGATCTAAAAGAACAGTTTTGATTGCTAATCAGAAAAAATTGGATAATTGGTTGCAATTAAGAAAAGAAGAATATTTGCTCAGAGTCAAAGATACATCAGAATTAGACGAGCTTAAAGAAAAATATGCAATTGAAGGCGATTTTAGACAGAAGATTGCATTAAAAAAACAAATAGAAATTTTAGAAGAACAGAAACAAAAAATGGTACGGGCATTTCATGATGAAATGTCGACATTGGAAGAAGAGGCTGTAAATATGCAGAAGCAGTTTGCAGAAGATATATTGGTAAAAACACAACTGGTAACAAAGATAGTGATTAAGTTTTAGGAGGCTACCATGGATAAAAAAGGAAAGTTAGAATTGACATGGGTTGGTAAATATGAGGAAGAGAAACTAGAACCGAGAATATTAATTGAAGATAAATCAAAATCATATGGTGAATCGAATACAGAAAACATGCTGATTCATGGAGATAATCTGTTGGCACTCAAAGCTTTGGAAAATAAGTATACGGGGATGATAAAGTGTATTTATATTGATCCACCATATAATACTGGAGCGGCGTTTGAACATTATGATGATAATTTAGAGCATTCTATTTGGTTAGGAATAATGAAAAAAAGATTAGAAATCCTTCGTAATTTACTTGCCGAAGATGGAACTATTTGGATTCAGATAGATGATGAAGAACAGGCATATTTAAAGGTATTGTGTGATGAAATTTTTGGAAGAAGTAATTTTGTTAATATGATTTCCGTAAATATGAAAAATGTTGCAGGGGCATCTGGTGGAGGCGAAGATAAGCGATTAAAGAAAAATTGTGAATATATACTAGTGTATGCTAAAAATTATGATTTGCTACCTCTATTTAATGGACCATATAAATATACTGAAATGTCTGAATTGATACAGCAGTACATAGACGAAGGTAAGAGCTGGAAATATACAAGATTAATCAAGTTGCTAAAAGAGAGGGATTAACTACACAAGAGGCTTATAAAAAATACGGAATAAATGTATTTAGAACTACCAACGCTCAGACTTCAATAAGGACAAGAGTTATGGATTATAGAAAAGAAGCTGGTGTTGAAGATGAATATCTATCAATAGAATATATTCCTAAAACTGGAAAAAATAGAGGCATAGTTTATGAACAGTTTTATAAAGGGGATGTGTGCAATTTATTTGTTTGGTTAAGAGATACTTCGGAGATAATAGATGGAAAACTGTATAAAAAGGATTTACAGGGAACATATTGGGATATGAATGCATGGATGAAGAATTTAACTAAAGAGGGCGATGTGACATTCCCTAATGGTAAAAAACCAGAAAAGCTACTGAAGCAAATTATTGAAATGACAACATCAGAAGGAGATATGGTATTAGATAGTTTTTTGGGGTCAGGAACTACGGCAGCTACAGCACATAAACTCAATAGAAGATGGATAGGAATTGAGATGGGAAATCAAGCTTACTCGCATTGTAAAGTTAGACTTGATAACGTAATTGATGGTGAACAGGGAGGAATTTCTAAAGAGGTATGTTGGCAAGGTGGTGGGGGATATAAATTCTACGAACTTGCAGAACCATTACTTGTAAAAAACAAAGTTCTTCCTGTTTATCAAATAAATCCGTCTTATACATGGGATATGGTATGTGAAGCTATTTGTAAGATAGAAGGATTTACCTATGAACCATCTGGGGAGTTTCAAGGACATTCATCAGAGAATCGATTCATACATATCACAGAAGAATTTGTTAATACAAAGTATGCGATGTCGATAATGAAGAACTTAGGGGATAAGCAGAGTTTACTTATCTATTGTAAGAAAAATCAAGCTGACATGATTCTTCCAGAGAATGTGGAAGTGAAAAAAATACCAAAGGATTTATTGGATAAATGTAATTTTGAAAGTGAGGTACAGGAATAATGAGTTCAGTAGATAAAATCAAATGGGCTATGAGCCTGCGTGATCCTCAGTATGAAGCACTACAATTCTTTGATGCAATCAGTTCCAAGATTGAGTATAGAACTAGTTCAAAAGCTGAAGCAGAGAAAATAGCATCAGAGAATTGCCAAGCTCCACATACATTATCTGTAGATAAGGAATTTGATTTTCCATCATTCTGCTTTGATATGACAACCGGTATTGGTAAGTCGCGTTTAATGGGTGCATGCATTTATTATTTGTACAAGACAAAAGGGTACAAACATTTCTTTATTCTGGCACCAGGAAATACGATTTATGACAAGATGCGTCGAGAGGCGGTCCCGGGACATCCAAAATACATGTTTAAGGGACTTGAAGCAGAGATGGGAAGACCCAAAGTTTATGATGGGGAAAATTATTTATCATACCCGGTAAGATATATCCAAGAGGAAATGGTGGTAGAAAAAACATCTGATATTCAGATATTTATCTTTAATATTTCAAAGATTTTTACTAGGGGAGATATTGAATTTAAATTTCACAAGTTTAATGAAAATTTGGGTGGCTCTTTTGCGGATGTGTTACGTTCGTTTGATGACTTGGTTATTTGTATGGATGAAGCGCATCGTTACTATGCCCCAGCATCAAAGAAAGCGATTAATTATCTTAATCCAGTGTTGGGATTAGAATATACTGCTACACCTAAAAGTACAAATAAGAATATTATTTATCACTACGGATTAGAGGATGGAGCTGGGAAGTTTTTGAAGATTCCGGTTGTTATGGGAAGAACAAATACAGCAGGATATTCAGATGATGATATAGAGGAAATGAAGTTGAAAGATGGAATCAAGCTTCATGAGAGAAGAAAATCCATCGTATATAAATATTGTATAGACAATCAGTTAGAACAGGTAAAGCCGATTGTTTTGATAGCTTGTAAAGATACAACACATGCTAGAAAAATAAAAGAAAAAATAGATTCTGATGCTTTTTTTGGAGGCCGTTATGTTGGCAAGGTTATTGAAATTGACTCCAGTACAAGTGGTGCAGAGACAGAAGAAAACATTCAGAAATTACTAACCATTGAGAAAAATACCAATCCAATTGAGATTGTGCTGCATGTATATAAGCTGAAAGAAGGTTGGGATGTAAATAATCTGTTTACGATTATCCCACTTAATGCTGCAAAGAGTGATATATTGGCACTTCAAACTATTGGTAGAGGATTGAGGCTTCCTTTTGGTGAGATAACGGGTATTGAGGAATTAGATACCTTGGATATTGTTGCTCACGACCATTATCGAGAGATTGTGGATGATATCAAGAATAACCCTGTATTTAAGAAGAGAAATCTTGATGAGAAAGATATACCAAACACAAAAACGGTTATGGTAGAGCCAGCAGTTGGGAACCAGCAGATTTCATTATTTGATGAAGCGTTATGCGAAAGTAAAGTGAAATCATACCAAGATTTGAATAATGAAAATGTGGTGGAGAATCTGTTTGCTGAGTATCAGAAAGCATTTGTAAAGAAAGTAGCACCCAAGAAGTACGAAAGTGATAGTGGACAGATGTCTATTTTTGAATATTTTGCTAACGATGATGAAAAAGAAACAAATGATGGCACAGCATCAGATCACAAAATGACACAGACGGGCATGGGCACTGATGCAGTTGATACATCATTTACTGTACATCAGGGGGATGTTTCATTACAGATTGATTTACAGAAGTCATCTGGCAGTAAGAATGTATTGCCATATGCAAAACAAGAGTTTATCAAGAAAGTTGAAGAGTTAAAGAAAGTTGCTATCTCTGTTCCAAAGATTGGAATTAGCTATAGTTCAACAATTACATTTAAGTCTTTTACTGTTAAACGAAACATTATGGATTTTGATGTTGCGGCATCGAGAATCGAGAGATATGACGCTGTAAATGGTAAGTTGCTGCAAGTGCTGGATGCAGATGCACTTATTGTAGAAAATCCTGAGAATATGCTTGCAGTTTCTTTATTGGAGAGTATTCCGGAGTTTAGTTCTGATGATGCAGAATTTATTCTTGAGGTGGTTGATCAGTATCTCGCATTAATCAAAGGTACGGATGAAGAAAAAAAGAAGATTGTCCGTAGATATGCAACTGTTATAGTAGAGGACTTAAGAAAACAGATATATGTGTCGAAGGAAGAAAGCACTGAGTTTGTATTTAACGTTCAGAAAGACCTTATTGTATTCAAATCATTTGCGAAGAATATGAAGGAAAATGGACGATTGAATTTTAAGACGGAAGTGCCAGATAAGAAAAATATTAAGCAATATTTGTTTGAAGGATATAAGAAATCATACTATGCAGAGAATGCATTTGATAGTGATGATGAGAGAAGGTTGTCTGTGGTATTAGAAGAGGATTCAGAAGTTATTAGATTTATAAAGCCACCTTTGAATCAGTTAGGACTATTTTATAAGGCGGCAAAACAGTATAATCCTGATTTCTTAGTAGAGACGGCTGACAAGAAATATATGATTGAAGTGAAGGCTGCAAATCAAACAGATAATGAAGATGTACAGGAAAAAGCAAAGGCTGCAATTAAGTGGTGCGAATGTGCATCGCAGGTGGATGCGGACGGAAAGACTTGGGAGTACCGCCTAGTGCCAGGGGATAAGATTATAGTAGGTAATACATTCAAATATGTAATTGGTATGGCAATTCCTGTTGCAGTAGACGGAGAATAAACGGAGGTTGTAGATGGCTGATATAAAGGATTTTAAACATGCTATTGTTCGACAGAAGATTTTAGATGCAGTACGAAAAGACTTAATAGGACCGACATCAGATTGTGAACAATTGAATGAAGTACCAACGAGTAGTTATATTACGGGATTATTGTATCCTGCTGATACAGATGTAACGGAAGATGAAAATTACAATGATGTAGAGTTTACAGAAAAGAATTTCGATGCTGATGGAGAAACTTTGGAGGCAGGAATTTTTGAAGAAGAGGAACCAGAGGATAGAGTAAAAGGTGGTTTTCAGAAGCCGTCTTCTATAGGTGTGTCTTTCTATGTCTCTGATAATGTTCAAAAGGTTAATGCTTATATTAATTGGGGAAAGTATTATGCAGAACAGGTGCAGGGTGAAGTAATAGATGAAACCTTAGAAGAAGATGCAGAGAATAAGAAAAAGAAGAAACATACCATATATATTCGTGAGCAGATGAATGATGTTGTGGAAATCGATTTTAATCTGATGGGGCGTTCGAAGCAGATTCCACTTGAGTCTAATGGAAACATCTATATTTATGTTATGAAGATGCAGTTAGACAATGGATACAAGATGGTATCGGTTTATTTGCATAATAATGATAAGTCAGATGGCGATGAAAAAGAATATGCAAAGGTAATGTTCCAGGTGGAGATGCTCATAGCAGATGATTTGATGAGTCCTATTTTTGTACCAGAATATCTCTGTAGAAAAGTTGAATTAGAGGATGAATATTATTATAAAGGCAGACCAGTTTATGCAAGAGGAAGAGGTTGTGCTGCTACTTGGGAAAAGAAAGCAGAAGAGATAAATGCAACTGCTATAAAATCATCATTTATTCCAGATTATGAAATTCCAAGTGTAAGTGCACAGATAGATGATATGCCGGAGCATGTCTTTTCGATGCTTCAGATGGGCTCACCAAAGAAAAAGTCAGAAGTTATTCAGAATCTTCGTACATTGACAGAAATGTATGGAAGTTGGATTACAGATGTATTGACAAACGACGAAGCTATGCATGATGATAAATTTAAGGCAACAGGTCAGACTATTATTGATAAATGCAATGATGCAAATCGTAGGATGAATGCTGGAATTGATTTGATTGAAAACAATGATAAGGTATATCAAGCGTTTGTATTTATGAATCAAGCAATGTATTTACAGAGAAGTATTACAGCTTTTTCAAAAGATTATGGTAATGGCATTCCTTGCAGCTTAAGAGATTATATGACTGATATGCCAGAAAAAGGAAGAAAGAAAGATCACAGTGAGTGGAGACCATTCCAGATTGCATTTGTTCTTTTGAATTTATATGGGATTATGGATGGTGAGTCTCCGGAACGAAATATTGTTGATTTATTATACTTCCCTACTGGTGGTGGTAAGACAGAGGCATATTTAGGGCTGATTGCTTTTACTATAGCATATAGGAGACTGACAGCTTCAGATGAAACCGATTATGAGAAAGATGGTGGAGTAACAGTATTTTTAAGGTACACGCTTCGTTTACTTACAACTCAGCAGAGAGACAGACTGATGCGTCTTATTGTTGCAATGGAACAATTGCGTGAGAAGAATGAAAAATTATATGGTAAGGAAAACATCGGTGTACAAGGGGTACAAACGAGATAAAATAGAAATGAGGGGCGAT
>ERZ773169.3159-NODE-3159-length-10745-cov-45.295978_pt1 | contig 10745 bp, 8 predicted proteins | sample MGYA00580536_ERZ773169 | MGnify/ENA primary metagenome ERZ773169 (study PRJEB29015, sample SAMEA2737814) | human gut metagenome | biome: human gut; feature: human-associated habitat; material: faeces | place: China | collected 2012 ...
ATAGGTAACAAAAAATGCCGTATTTATGCGGCTTGTGGCGTTTCGCAAACGCCTACAAATAATAATCACTGAGAGGAGCTGTAATTTCAGAACAGCAGAGCTGTTTTCTTATTAAGATATCTTCTTAGATTAAGAATTTTCTTTCCCAATCTTTACTTTACAATGTTTCCGATAACAGGCAATGCCATAATTTACAATATTCTTCATCCCGTCACTCTTTAACCTTGCAGCATACTGACGTTGTTCAATCTGTTTCAGAGCTTCTGTACAAGCTGCCTCCATTCTGTCTTCCTGAGCATATTTCATCTCGATCACCACTCCGACACGATTCTCCGGAACTTCCAGTAAAATATCACAATAACCTTCACCAGATTCTATATTCGACCAGACAGCCCAGTTCTCCATATGACTTAGCAGCCCCAGCAAAACTCCATGATAAAAATTTTCTTTTCTTCCCTTAACTGCCGTATCCCAAATACTGATTGTATTCCATAAATAGTCGTTAAACAAATCTTCTATCGTTTCTGCATCTCCATCTGGAAATGCCATGCATAATTTATCAAGCTTCTTTACATCCTCAGATGACTTTTCCTGAAACCATTCCCTGATCTGAAGTTCAAACAATTCTTTAATTTCTCTGTTAGGAATTGCCAGACGTAACTTTCTGCTGTCTATTCTTTCACGTTGTGTTAAATACCCTGTTGTAAAAAGTATACTCCAAAGATTCTCAATGGATTTATCCAGTTCATTATATGTCAGTTCCTGTTTTATTTCTTTTATAACCGTTTCTCCCGAAATCAGGTTTTCGATTTCATCTCTCGTCTGTTTATTCGCTTTATCTATAAAACGACTCACAATGCTGTTGCTGCTGGTATTAGACCAGAAATCTTCTGGTATCGCATCAGGATCTGCACATAAATTTCTGCAATAACTGATCACGTCCCAGGGACAATACACTGCTTTCTTTCCAAACTGATAACCATCATACCATTCCCTGATTGTTTCATGGTAGTCAGAAAGCCCAAAATATTTCAGCATTTCTGCGACCTCATCATCTGTAAATCCAAAGAACTCATCAAACTGTACACTCGTAATCGAAAAAACATTAAAATTATTTAATCCTGTAAAAATGCTTTCCTTCGCAATTCTCAGGCATCCCGTAAGTACTGCAAAAAACAGGCTCGAATTTGTCTTCAAAACATTTCCAAACATGTTTCTGATCAAAGATACCATCTCGTCATAATATCCATACTGGAACGCTTTATCTAATGGCACATCATACTCATCAATCAAAAGAACCGCTTTTTTTCCATAATGTTTCTCCAGTAATACAGTTAATATAAGCAGCGCCTTCTCCATTGTGGCATCAGACATTTTGAAATCACCATAATCATCAACGACAGTCAATGCTTTATAAGAGTTTTTTTCTTCCTCTGTAAGGCGGCTGCTCTCTGCCAGAGCACTAAGTCTCCACGCCTCCATTCCCAGAGTATTCTTCAGCGATTTCCGGGCTGACTCAAAATTTAATCCCTCCACATTCTTCAATGTAAGCGAAATTACCGGAAACTTTCCCATATATTCTTCACGCAGTTCTTTTTCACGGGATACCTTCAGTCCATTAAACAGCGATTTATCACATCCGATTTCCAGAAATGACTGCAGCATATTCATATTCAGAGATTTTCCAAAACGGCGAGGACGTGTAAACAGATTCACTTCTCCCCAGTTATGAAGAAGTTCTGTTATCATTTCTGTTTTATCCACATAGTAAAAATTATGCTGGATTATTTTTTCAAAACTATCTATTCCAATTGGCAGTTTCTTTCTGTTCCGCATATTTTTCATCCTCCTTCATTACCAGATTTTGCAAGTCAAACGGATATTCGCAATCCGCATTCGGTTAAAAAATTTCCCGAAAAACAGCTTCCCTGATTTTAGATAATGATAACATGAAACATTTGTAACGTAAAGCAGGAGTTACTGCCACTTCGAGCCCGACTAAGCCAGAAATAATAACAGCAATTTTTATTTCAGACAGGAATTATTTATGCTAAAATATACCTAATTATAACAATTCCGACGTAATTTCCTAAGCATAACAAAACAGCAGCCATTGCGGTACTGTTTAGAGTATCTCACAATGGCTGCCTGTCTGATATCACAATTTCATTTGTTATTTCTTATACCAGAATTTCTTACATTTCACCAGTACCTTTCCATCCGGAGCATCTGCCATCCTTCCGATTTTAAACCTGTAATTTTTTGTCTTTCCGGCCGGAATATTTACATTGTAGGTTTTGGTCGGTGTTGCAGTTTCATCCAGTGGTATCTCAAAATACATCGTTACCTTTGTAATCGTATAACTGGAAGTGTTCTGCATACGGGCAGTTATATACAGCTCTCCTGTGTTCGGATTGTACTCATATCCCTTGTAGCTGACTTTGAGCTGGTTTAGCTTAGGTGTAGCTGACTTATACCAGAACGATAAGCATTTTACCTTCGGCGCTTTATATGGCTGCTGGGTCATTTTTCCAATATAAACCGTCTTATTCACTGTCTTTCCGGGATTGATCGTTACACTGAAGGTCTGGGTTATGGTTCCATCCTCCATAATAGGTATCTCATATCCCATCTTCACTTTTGTAATCGTGTAACTCGAAGTATTTTTCAGACTCAGCTTCAGATATAACTTTGCTGTATCATTGTCATATTCGAATCCTCTGTAGGTTACTTTAAGCTGTTTGGCAGTTGGCTTGGCAGCAGCCGATGCTACCCTTGGGAAAAATAAAAGTGCTGCAAATGCCGCCAGAAGAAAAAATGCCAGATAGCTTCTACATTTTCCTGCAAATCGATTTTTCATACTCATAAAAATCTCCTCCTCTCTTGATGTGCCATTATAGTTTCAGGCAAATATCAGGAAATACTTTTGATACACCTGATATTTTTTTCAGATTTATTATATATTTACAATACAATATCAGGAAGAAATTTTCTATTAACTATTGGTTAGTTTTTTATAAGCGCCATTACAGTCATCTATAATTTTGATTGTAATTGACCTAAAAAGAAGCAGATCTCCGTTTCTGAACTCAGAAATGAAAATCTGCCAGCTTAACTTATGATACTAACGGCAATATATAATTCACCCAGAACCATGACATAGGCATGATCAGCACCATCGCCGGTATCATGTCCGCAGTTGGGAAGTTCTTCAGCTTCACCATACGAAAACCGGTTGCAAGCATCAGAAACCCGCCACAGGCTTTAAAGTCATTGATCATGCCCGGTGTAGTCAGCGGGAAAATCGCCGTTGCTGCAAAGAACAGAATCAGGAAAATGATCACCTGCGGAATGGCGATCATACACACTACCATTCCCAGGCTGCAGGCAAAAATAGCTGCTGTAAATAAATCCAGAATAGATTTGGAGATCAGCACTGAATGATCCCCGCTCATTCCGGATACGATAGAGCCATAGATTCCTGTTCCGCTTGCACAGAATAATACAATAATCGTCACCAGTGTATTCATAAACTCATCCTCAGAAAGCTCTGAATTTGAATTCTTGATAAATTTGCCGATCACACGCTGCATAACACCGGCACCGGCATTGATTCTTTCTCCAAGATGAATCGCAAGTCCGATTCCCGTACCGATCACAACAGAAAAAATAACCGCCGGCATATTTTCCATCAGACCGATGGTGCTGATTCCCATTCCCATAGAGCATACCCCGAATACAAGAGTAATATCCTCTTTGAATTTCGGACTTAATTTGTGCCCCACAAGAGCCCCCAGGATTCCGCCGATAACTATGGACAATGCATTGATAATTATTCCAATAGGCATAACTTTTTTCTCTCCTCCAGACAAACTCAGACAGATGTCACATTCTCAACACTGCTAAAAAATCAGTATATAACAAACTATAATTTTTCGCAATGTCAAAAATTCTTTACCTTTATTATAAAAGAATCCGACGTTACTGTTCACACACCACTATCCCGCGAGGTGTTTTGGCATGAATATGCCAAAATCCCGAGACATACAAGCCAAAATTCTATTGCCGCAGGCAATCTGGAATGAATTTGGGCTACGTTCATCCGTCAACTATAACAATTCTACAAAAAAGACAGATTTCTCTTTTTTAAAAATCTGTCTTTTTTGCAAATATTTTTACATTATTCACTTTTTTCACGCTCTGCCCGAGCTAACTATCTATAAAAATATTCTGTCTATCATTTATCTCAGATCAGTTTGACAATATCATTGTACATGACAAATACCATCAGCGCCATCAACAGCATCAGCCCTGCGAAATGGATGCCGCCCTCCACCTGTCTGTTAATCGGTTTTCTGCGGATTGCCTCTATGACAAGAAATACCAGCCGTCCACCGTCCAGTGCCGGAAACGGAAGGAGGTTCATAACTCCAAGGTTTGCAGAGAGCAGAACTGCCATATTAAGCATATTCATCCACAGGATCATGGTTCCTTCGCTTTTGCTTTCCTCATACGTAGTTCCGATTGCATCCACAATTCCGACCGGACCACTCAGATCTTTCATTCCAAGCTTTCCGCTGACCAGCTCTTTCAGGCTGAGAATCGTTGTACGTACCATATATTTTACTTCTACGGCACCATATTTGACTATATTCAGCCCTTTTGCTTTTTCAGAATACATATTGTAGGTAAATCCTGATTCTGCCGTACGGTATTCTTTTGGTGTAACCGTAATATCATATTCCTGTCCGTCCCTGGAATAGGTAATCTTTACAGACTTTTCTGTCAGCGGATTCTCCTGAATATATTTCTGGTAATCTGCTGCATTTGTAATCTTCACTCCATTAATGGATGTGATCACATCTCCCTGCCGAATCCCTGCTTCCTGCAACGGCATTCCATCCATTACAGATTCCACTGTCATGGCAGAAGTATCATCCCCGTTAAAATTGCAGCCCAGAAGGTATCTCACATTTGTATCCGACTTATAGGAAATATCCATCTTCTTTCCGTCACGCTTAACAGTCAGGTTAATGGTATCTCCCTCTTTCAGCTGGTTCAGATAGGAATATACATAGAGATCTTTTCCCAGATCAATGTGATATCCCTGATAACCGGTAATAATATCTCCCTCTTTCAGTCCTGCCGCCTCAGCCGCAGAACCTTCCTTTACGGAAAGAACTCTGGATGGTTCATATCCTACAGCACCTACAATGATCACAGACAATACAAATGCCATGATAAAGTTAAATACCGGTCCTGCGGCAACTACAGAAATCCTGCCCCACACAGACGCACTGTTAAAAGTTCCCGGTTCATTCTCTATGTCCGTATCCTCCCCCAGCATGGCACAGGAGCCACCGATAGGAAGAAGTTTCAGTGAATATCTGGTATCTCCTTTCTCAAAACTGAAAAGTCTTGGTCCCATTCCCAGAGAGAATTCTGTGACCACGATCTTATTCAGCTTTGCAAAAAGAAAATGTCCCAGCTCATGAAAGAGAATGATTGCACTGAATATGACAATTGCAATAATAATTTTCAATCTACCACCTGCTTTCAATCCAACGATAAGTTTCTTTCTCAATCTCCAGAATCTGATCCAGGTCCGGATCCTTTACTGCTGTATGTCTGCTCATAGACTGCCCGATAATCTCGTAAATATCCAGAAAGCTGATTTTTTTCTGAAGGAATTTGCGGACTGCCAGCTCATTTGCAGCATTAAAAACGGTTGGCATACTGCCGCCTGCCCTTGCCGCTTCCACCGCCATTGGAAGACCTTTAAAAGTTTTCCTGTCCGGCTCCTCAAAGGTGATCTGCTTCAACATATGAAAATCCAGTCTGTCGCCTTTTAAAAATCTTCTGTCCGGGTAGCATAATGCATACTGTATCGGAAGTCTCATATCCGGTGTTCCAAGCTGTGCCATCACTGCACCGTCCTCGAATTCCACCATAGAGTGGATAATACTCTGCGGCTGAACCACAACCTGAATATGATCCAGATCTACATCAAAAAGCCATCTGGCTTCCATAACTTCCAGACCTTTATTTACCAGAGTTGCAGAATCCACTGTAATCTTCTGTCCCATTACCCAGTTCGGATGCTTCAGCGTATCCTCCAGAGTCACCTTCTCCAGATCTGCTGTTTTCTTTCCGCGGAAAGGACCGCCGGATGCAGTGATGAGCAGTTTATGTATCTGCTCTCTTTTCTCTCCATGAAGTGCCTGGAAAATAGCACTGTGCTCGCTGTCTACAGGCAGGATCTGCACACCGAACTGCTTTGCCAACGGCATGATCAGATGTCCGGCTGTTACCAGTGTTTCCTTATTTGCCAGAGCAATATCCTTACCTGCAAGGATTGCTTCCATAGTTGGTCTGATTCCTATCATTCCTACGATAGCGGTCACCAGAATGTCTGATTCTTCCATTCTGGCAAGTTCGATAAGACCACCCATCTGGCTTACGATTTTTACATCCAGATCCTGCACACGTACTGCCAGATCTCTGGCTGCCTCTTCTTTCCAGACTGCAACAAGTCTGGGATGAAATTCACGTATCTGCTTCTCCAGCATTTCTACATTGCTGCCTGCTGCAAGACCAACTACTTCCAGGTCATCATTTGCACGTACCACATCCAGTGTCTGTGTTCCGATCGAACCTGTAGAACCTAAGACTGCTACTTTTTTCATCTTGTACCTCATTTCAATACTTATACAACAATTTTATAAAATTACTTCTGACCTGACAGTTCTCATATCAGAAAATACTGTAAACATGTATATCAGAAGAATATATGCTCCGTTAGAGCGCGTCTGAAAAAGGCTTTCTGCAAGATGTGCGTCACAATTTGTGGGATATTTTGCCCGGATGAGGGCGCCGTAGCGGGCTACGGCAACTGAATTCGGGTGAAATATCCCGCAAAGTGGGGCGTGCAGATTGCGGGAATGATTTTTCAGACACGCTCTAGATCTCAATCATCACAAGAGAAAGGAAATAAATAACCGGTGCTGTGAAGATCACACTGTCGAATCTGTCAAGGATTCCTCCATGTCCCGGAATTAATTTTCCATAATCTTTAATCCCCTGATTTCTCTTGATCGCAGATGCAGCCAGATCGCCTACCATGGAGATCAGCGCTCCGATTGCACAGATCACAGCATATTCCAGCATCGGTCCCTGAGTGGCTGCTGCATAGATCACACCAAGAAGTGCAGCTCCTGCCACACCACCCACAGCTCCCTCCACAGATTTCTTAGGGCTGAGGACAGGTGCCATTTTATGTTTACCGATCAGCATTCCCACACAATATGCGCAGGTATCACATCCCCATGAGCACAGAAAGATCAGCCATACGTGGAACTTTCCACCGGGAAGCTCTCTGGTAAGATAAATAAACGACAGCATAACTGCCACATACACAATACCAAACAGTGCAGGCATTACCTGCCCTGCCTCATAGGTTGGATAAGTGAACACGTATACAAACATGAGCAGCACAAGTCCGAAAATGATTGCCAGCACTCCATACCTCTCAAAATCAAGCAGTACTGCCAGATAATATAATACTGCGCCTAAATAGCCTGCTGCTGCCAGCAGATTTATCTTCTCATCCTGCACCTTCATTGCTCTGTACAATTCTCTCATTCCAATGAGAGAAACCGCAAGAAGTGTGAAAAACAGCACATAATCACCGCTGATGATAGTAGCAAGCGCAATAATCACAAGCAGGATTCCGCTTAAGAGTCTTGTCTTAAACATTCTTTACTCCTCCTTAACTCCGCCGTATCTTCTGTCTCTCTGATTATATTTCTCAATAGCCTTAATCAACTCTGCTTTATTAAAATCCGGCCATGCCACATCTGTGAAATAAAATTCTGTATAAGCCATCTGCCATAACAGAAAATTGGAAAGTCTCAATTCACCGCTTGTGCGGATCATCAGATCCGGATCAGGGATTCCTGCCGTATCCAGGTAATTGTCAAAAACATGCTCATCAATTTCTTCCGGCTTTACTTTTCCATCTGCAGCATCCTGAGCAAGTTTGCGGATACCTCTTATGATCTCATCTCTGCTGCCGTAGTTTAATGCAATCTGGAAATAGATTTCATCATATTTCTGAGAATATTGTTCCAGACGTGCAATACTTTCCTGAATATCCTGATCAAATGCCGAAACCTCTCCGATCACCCGGACACGCATTTTGTTCTTATCTGCCAGTTTAATACATTTTTTCAGATAACTTCGGAACAGTTTCATCAGACCGTCCACCTCATCTTTGGAACGTTTCCAGTTCTCTGTGGAAAAAGCATATACAGTCACATATTTAACTCCCAGCTCCTTCATATAGTCACAGACTGTTTCCAGATTTGCACAGCCCTTCACATGTCCGTAGCTTCTGGGCATTCCCTTTGCCTTCGCCCAGCGTCCATTACCATCCAGAATAATGGCAATATGATTTGGTACATTCATACTCTTGTTTCCTTTTCTTATCCTGTTATTCCTTTAACCTTACTGTCTCATCATAATGAACCGCAGTTTCCGGTCCATTATCTCATTCAGATAAAAAGAGAGCCCGCATTCATGGAGCTCTCCTTTTCGTTTCCCTTATACGGTCATGATTTCTTTGCTCTTTGCATCCACTGCCGCATCAACTTCTTTGATATATTTATCTGTGCTCTTCTGGATTTTCTCCTCAAGTTCTTTAATCTCATCCTCAGATACATCCTGTTTTGCAAGTTTCTTAAATGCATCATTTGCATCACGACGAATGTTGCGGACTGCTACTTTGGCTGCTTCGCCTTTTTTCTTGACATCTTTAACCAGTTCCTTACGGCGTTCCTCTGTAAGTTCCGGGAATACAAGGCGGATTACTTTACCATCGTTGCTTGGATTTAATCCAAGGTCAGAGGTAAGGATTGCTTTCTCAATTCCTTTGATCAGGCTGCTTTCCCATGGCTGGATCTGGATCATACGAGCTTCCGGGACAGTGATATTTGCCACCTGCTGAAGAGGTGTCGGAGCTCCGTAATAATCTACGGCGAGTTTGTCAAGGATATGCGGGTTCGCACGTCCTGCACGAATTGTAACCAGTTCGCTCTCAAGGCTTGCCAATGTCTTTTTCATCTTCTCTTCATATTTCTGAATTCTCTCATCCATTAGGTTCGTCTCCCTCTTTTTATAGTTTTTATATTACACTTTCTCTGTAAACTGACTTATAAGCCTTACTTATACAGTAACCTTAGTTCCGACAAATTTGCCATGTACTGCATTGATGATGCTGTCTTTTTCATCCAGTGCAAATACCAGCATCGGCATCTTCTGTTCCATACACATGATCGATGCTGTCAGATCCATAGCTGCCAGTTTCTTTGCAACTACTTCTTCAATGGAAATTTCATCATATTTTACTGCATTCGGGTTTGTCTTCGGATCACTGTCATAAATTCCGTCAACAGCTTTTGCAAGAAGGATTGCTTCTGCTTCGATTTCTACTGCGCGAAGTACAGTGGCTGTATCTGTGGAGAAGTAAGGATGTCCTGTACCGCCTGCAAAGAATACGATCTTGCCCTGTGCAAAGCTTGCTTCCACTGCATCCTTAGAGTAAAGGCTTGTAAATGCACCGCATACAAATGGTGTAAAGATTTCTGTCTTTAATCCAAGGTATCTGCAGATATCAGATACATAAATACAGTTCATAACTGTTGCAAGCATACCAATCTGATCAGCCTTATTCCTGTCGATAGTCTCACTGGTGCGTCCTCTCCAGAAATTACCTCCGCCGATCACGATGCCGATTTCCAGTCCTTCCTCAGCAATTGTCCTGATCTGCTTTGCAACTTCAATAACAGTCGCCTCGTCAAATCCGGTCTTCTTCTCACCGGCAAGGGCTTCACCGCTTAATTTTAATAATACACGTTTCATAGTAACTGTCTCCTGAAATTAATTTTATCGCAGGTAACAGAGGATCGGAATACCTCCTCTGTTACATTCGTAGTTCTATTCTACCATATTCCGGCAACAATTTCATTACCATTTTCATCAACTGTTGTAGAAACTGTGAAATTGCTGTAATAATGGAATCCTGTTTTACCTGTCTCAGGATCATCCTCATAGCTGCTGCCCTGTGGAGAACCGCATGCGCCTTCCAGTGCATCCAGAGACTGACCGATATACTGTTCTGCTGTGGAAATCATATCGCCGCCATTTCCCGGATCATCGTTACTGCCCGGATCATCATTAGTACCCGGATCGTCTGAGTTTCCCCCATTGCCCGGATCATCTGAACTATCCCCGGTTCCATTGCCACTGTTATTATTCTGATCAGAACTGTTGTTACTATCTGTGGAATCAGAATCATCTGCAGAATTCTTATCACTGTCGTCTGTGGAATCTGATTCAGACTCACTGTCATCTGTAATTCCAAGACGTTCCTTTACCGCATCAAGCGTGGATACTTCTTTTGTTGATGTACCTGTCAGATATTTTGCATATGGGATCGCATCATCATCTGTGCCATCCATACATAACGTAATCTGCGAAATTGTTCCAAGCGGAATATCGCGGAAAAAGCATTCATTCGTGTCCTCATCAGTATATGCAATACGGATATCATAGGAAGCTGTACTCTTGTTGGATGTTGTCTGCGTATCTGATGTCTGTGTATCTGATGTCTGTGTACCTGATGTCTGTGTATCTGATGTCTGTGTACCTGATGTCTGTGTACCTGATGTCTGTGTATTTGCAGTCTG
>ERZ773169.3163-NODE-3163-length-10732-cov-3.059661_pt1 | contig 10732 bp, 5 predicted proteins | sample MGYA00580536_ERZ773169 | MGnify/ENA primary metagenome ERZ773169 (study PRJEB29015, sample SAMEA2737814) | human gut metagenome | biome: human gut; feature: human-associated habitat; material: faeces | place: China | collected 2012 ...
TATCACAGATCGACCTGTATGCCTCCATGGCAAGCCTGATGGGCAAGCCGCTCGAAGAAGGGGCCGGTCCTGACAGCCGGGATCATCTGGACGCATTCTTGGGGAAGGATCTGAAAGGGCGCGACTATGTGGTCGAAGTTGCCGGTTCTCTTTCTGTCTCCGACGGCGAATGGAAGTACATAGCTCCGAGTAATGGTGCTGCTTATGCTAAACTGACGAATATCGAGTTGGGCAACAGCAAGGAAGAACAGCTTTACAACTTGAAGCAGGACATCGGAGAAAAGAAGAATCTAGCGGCCGAACATCCCGAAATCGTTGCAAAGTTGAAAGCTATATTGGAAAAGGAAAAAGCTAAATAGCCTTTTTACATAAAGTGTGAAAACGCCTGTAGGTAATCTAAAAAACATTCCTGCAGGTGTTTTTTGGTTAAAAATGGACGAGTTCATTTTATTCTGCTCCCGGTTTGCGTTATCTTTGCAAATCATTAGGCAGAAAATAGAAGGATAATGCTGGGATTGATAAGTAAAGGAATTGTTATTGGCGTACTGGTTTCCGCCCCGATGGGTCCGATCGGTATGCTATGTATACAACGAACGCTGAACAAAGGACGTTGGCATGGGTTTGTTACCGGATTAGGGGCTGCTCTGTCAGACGTGATCTACGCTGCACTGACTTGCTTGGGGATGGGAGTTGTGGTGAACTTTGTGGAGGCGAATCAGGCTCCTTTGCAATTGATCGGCAGTATCGTATTGGGTATTTTCGGCTATTATATTTTCCAATCCAATCCTGTCCGGAATCTTAGAAAACAACGGGAGAAAAAGTTATCTTTCACTCAGGATTTTATTACAGCTTTTCTTCTTACCTTTAGCAACGTATTAATCGTATTGCTATATATTGGTTTGTTTGCCCGCTTTGGTTTTGTCTTGCCGGAACATTCTGTTTGGATGCTGTCGGGTGGCATTGCTTTTATTGGGGTGGGGGCTGTTCTCTGGTGGTTCGGAATCACTTATATAGTTGCTAAATTGAAAAAATGGTTTAACGTGCGAGGTATATGGTTATTGAATAGGATTGTAGGATCGGTCATTATTGTTTTGGCTATAATCGGAGTCTTATCCGTATTGCTGACTTCTTATTTACATTTACCATTACTCCAAATCTATAATTGATAATGAAGAAACTGAAAGTCCCTTATTTGGAAACGCTGGACGTACTGGATCTGTCGTCCGTAGGCTTTTTGATGGAAAAGGCCCAGCGAGAGTCGATCGATGTGATTAACTGGGAGGAATATTCCTATAAGCCTATCGTGGCTTTCGATATCGCAAGATCGAAAGTGAATCTGTATATTCGTTACTTTGTAAAAGGCAATTCATTGAAAGCTCTTTATGAAACGGATGGTTCACCTGTCTATCAAGATAGTTGCGTGGAGTTTTTTATGAAGCGGGTGAATGATCCCAATTACTACAATTTCGAGTTTAATTGTATCGGAACATGTGATGCTTCCTATCGGGAATCGCGTGATTCGAAGAAATCTCTGACCCCCGAAGAGTATGCTTCGATACGTCGTTTTTCAAGTCTTCCTCATGTCGCTTTTACAGAGAAACTGGGGGTTTATAGCTGGGAGTTGGTGGTTGCCATTCCTTTCCAGTTGATGGGCCTCGATCCTGACAACCTACCGGAAAAGATAATGGGCAACTTCTATAAATGTGCGGACGATACGGAATTTCCGCATTTCGTAAGTTGGAGTCCGATTGATCTTCCTTCTCCGAACTTCCATTGTCCGGAGTTCTTTGGGGAAATCTATTTATAAATTAAGAATTAAAAATTAAGAATTAAGAAATGAATGCATAAGACACCATTTCTTAATTCTTAATTCTTAATTTTTCAACTCCTTGATTTTTACTTCCGAGATACTTGCATTGCCGGAGGTTATTACGATACGGATATCACTGGCGGTCGTGCCTTTGAACCGGTAATTCGTCAGCTCGTTCGTAGCTTCTACCGTCCCTTCATATACGGTCAGGAACTGGCCTCCGCCACCGGAGAGTTGGATTTCAAATTTGGCATCTTTGCTTTTTTCTTTCCAGGCAATCGCGATGTTGTTAGGAGAGGCGTTGTTTTCGAGTGCAAAAGTTATGTATTCACCCTTGTTGGCTTTCCAAGCCGTAGATGGGTTGCCGTCTAATACTGACGGAGCAGACTCCTGAGTAGAGCTGGCAATAACTGATTTCTGCTGTCGGGAAGCTGCCGATATGTTTGCCTGCTCTTTACCATATTCCACTACCGTAAAACGGTCGTTCAGGCGGATGTCTTCGGATGAGGCTCCGACCATAACCTTGAAGTCTCCCGGTTCTACCACCCAATGGTTATCGCTATTCAGCAGCTGCAAGTCGCGCGGTTCGATAGTGAAGGTAAGCTCTTTCGTTTCTCCCGGATTCAGATGGATACGGTCGAAGCCGACGAGGTTCTTCTCGTAGGTCGTAACACTGCTGAGGATATCGCGTACATATAACTGTACTACCTCATCTCCGGCACGTTTACCTGTATTCGTCACCTTGCAACGGACGGTGACCGGTTGAACCTGTGTCACGATAGCTGGCTGGATCGAAATGTCTGAGTATTCGAAAGTCGTATAACTCAATCCGTAGCCGAACGGGTACAACGGACCGTTCACGCGGGACATGTTGCCGTCCAATCCTTTGTTGCGTCCGCCGTCGACCTGTGCATTCGGTTTGGTCGGGAAGTTGAACGGAATCTGTCCGACTGTCTTCGGGAAGGTAACGGTCAGCTTTCCACCTGGGTTATAGTCGCCGAACAGAGCGTCTGCAATGGCCGTACCGCCTTGCGAACCCGGATACCAGGCTTCGAGGATAGCCGGAACATATTTGTCCGCCCAGTTAATAGACAACGGACGTCCGTTGATCAGCACCAATACGACCGGTTTTCCAGTGGCAACGACAGCTTGTAGCAAGTCAAGCTGGCGGCCTGGCAAATCGAGGCTGGAACGTGATTTGTTTTCTCCGCAGGTGCGGTTACTTCCGCCCAGCACGACTACAGTCACATCGCTCTTCTTTGCGTTTTCCACCGCTTTGTCGATCTCGCTCTGTTCTTCGGCTGTCAACGGATAACGGATCAGTTCCGATTCCGGCCAATTGGCATCTACCAGATCACAACCTTTCGTAAAGAGCACGTCCGTTCCTGGTTTTACCTTATTCCGAATGCCTTCCAACACGGTTGTCACTTCTACGGCAAGCGGGCCGTAGTGTGTCAAAGCGTATGCCTCTTCATCTGCATTCGGACCGCATACGGCGATTTTGGAAATTTTGTTTACATCTAAAGGAAGGACGGCATCCTGGTTCTTCAACAGAACGAGCGATTCTTTTGAAGCCTGCAAGGCTACCAGTTGGTTTTCGGCGCAGTTTACCTCTTTGTCGGTCTCTTTCAAATCGATCTGATACGGATGGTCGAACAATCCAACGAGGAATTTGACGCGCAAGATGTCACGCACTCGGTCATCAATGGTGGACATTGGAATAGCTCCTTCCGCGATCAGTTCGCGAAGTGGCAGGACGTATGAATCCGGTGAGCGGAATGTACAACGTATGTTCAATCCCGCCAATACGCTTTGTAGCACGGATTCTTTCATATCGGCGGCAGTTCCGTGTTTAGAGAAAAGATATTCGACGGCGTCGCTGTCCGATACCACATATCCGCGGAAACCGAATTCGCCACGCAGACGTGTCGTCAGCCAATAATAGCTGCTCTGAATGGGGAATCCGTCGTAATCGTTGTATGAACTCATGACTCCGAGGATCCCGGCTTCCTTGATCACCCGTTTCCAGGGATAGACATGGATCATCTCGACCTCGCGTGGTGACATTTGCGGATCTACGCGTGCCATCCCTTCGCGTCCGCCTTTGTTGTTACTGTAAGCGATATAGTGTTTGGAAGTGGCGGCAACCTGATGGTCAGTCTGCATTCCTTTTGCCATTTCGATACCTAACTCGGCTACCAGATACGGGCTTTCGCCGTATACCTCTTCATAACGTCCCCAACGTTGATCGCGCCCGACATCGAGGATCGGAGCATAGACATTGGTATATCCCAACAACCGTCCTTCGCGCCCGGTGATATAGCCGACCTTATGAACCAGGTTCCGGTTCCAGGTGTGTCCCAATCCCAACTGTGTCGGGAAGTTGGTGGCGATATAGCTTTCTACCCCACGTATGCCTTCGTTCGTGAAGTCGGTCGGGATGCCGAGGCGTGTCTCTTCGATAAAGAACCGTTGTACTTCATTCAAAGCCCAGGCATGGCGGGAAGCCGGCCAGACATACGGGTTGTCGGAAGGAGGAAGTCCCCATTGTTGGAAACCGTTCAGATGTTCATCGATGGCTCCTATGCCGTCTTTCCAGAGTTGTTTTTTCCAGTCCGATGTCGGCAGGTCGTCTTTCAGCACCCGCTTGTAACCGTAGAGCGTAACCATCTGGCAGGTTTTTTCTTCAACATTCATCTGCGAAAGGAGGTCTTCGACACGTGCATCGATCGGGACCGTAGGATCTTCATATACATCCTTTTTCCCATTCTTGTTGAAATCTATCCAGCCCTTCCGGTAGATAGACTTGTTCGTTAATTTGTAAGTATCCGGTATCCGGATTTCCTGTGGCGTTTTGTTTTGTGCCTGCGTACAGAATGTCCCTGACAGGATAAGGCATGATGTAAGGACGGCGAGTTTGTTTTTCTTCATGGATTATAATTTGATATCGTTTAGTTCAACTAATTTGTTAACAATGGCGTATACGGTCAGACCACTGGCACTGTGTACCTGCAATTTCCGGGCGATGTTGCGTCGGTGTGTAACAACGGTGTGTGTGGAAAGGAACAGGCGGTCGGCTATTTCGCGGTTTGTCATCCCTTTGACGACACAGACCACGATTTCTTTTTCGCGTGCGCTGAGCGTCTGCTGTTCTTCGTTTTCGGTTTCCTCTTCCGGTGACGTATGGAGGCGTTCCAGCTTGTGGCGGATCTCGTCCGGGCTGTCATAGATGTTGATCTGGTCGTCGTAAGGTCGCAGCAGGGCATGATCAGCGACGGCATACAGCAGGGCTATGCATTTCATTTCCGTACAGCCGGTTTCTTCCTTGAGAAGCTGAATGGTGTAGTAACCGGGAAGTGACGGGTTAATAATCAGTATGTCTGGTTTGTGTGAGCGAAGTGTCTCTTGCAAAAGCTCCGCAGTGGCAATTTCGATGATCTGGATGCGGAATCCGGGAATTCGCTTTAATACCGCTTCGAGCCCACTGCGGATGATGGCAGACGGTTCGGCAACCGCTATGTTTAATAAGGCGCTCATAGGCATCACTGTATTGTTTTTTCAAGAGTCAGGATCGCCGGGACGAAAAGATAGTCTTCTACGTGGTTATGGGAGGCCAGATCTTGTTCGGTCGCGAAGATGTCAAACAAGACGCTGTTCAGCAGGTTGCTTCCGGGTCCCGGATAATACTTGATCAAGATATTTTTCAGTTCGATAATCTTCATTTCGATCTGATCATGATGTTTTCGGAAGATCGTTATGTTGTATTTCGGGTCTTTTATCCCTTTTAATAATCCCCGGACGTATGGAAATACTGTCTTTTCTTCATACGACATGTGTTTGTGGACTTCTGCTGCATATTCGTCGAAAAATTTAGTGATAACGAACGCCACATCTTTCGGGCAGTCTGCAATAGCATCGGTCAGTTTACGGCGGATATGGGGCAGCCGGAAGTCCAGGAAATAGGCGTGTGCATTATGCAGATAAGTGATCAAAGCCTCGATCGACAGACATTTGTCAATGTTTGTCATCGGCGCGGATATCTCTTCCGTCAGAAAGTTTACGACGGTCAGGAACGTGCAGGGATCGACACCGTTTTGACGGCATACCTCTCCGATATTCTTTTCTCCGAATCCGAGTGCAATACCGAAGCGGCTCATGACGAGCACCATCGGATAATTCTCACAGATCAGATCACTCATTTTATCGGTTTCCCGATATTTACCATTCTTATACATAGGCTTTTCTCTCTTGTCTTGGTGTTTGAATAGCCAAAGATACATAAAAAATAGATTCTGCAGACTGCGCTTACAGAATTAGTAAATTCGGTAAGTCGGATAGTTTCAGCTAAAAAAGTTAGAAACTAAAGTTTCATATAGTTACTCGTTTTGGGACCTTGATTCCACCATGTAGAAACTTTAGTTCCAACGATTGAAATAAAAGTTTCGACCGCAGACACATTTGTTTTGCGGCAGGAAACGAATGATTAGTGGATTTTAGGAAAATATCCGTCTTGCTTAGGGACTGAAAAGGGCTGTTTTGGGTAGTAATTCGCAAAAAAGGTGTTTTTTACATTTTGACAGTTTTTGTAATGGGTTGATTAATAAAGATATACTAATTTATATAATGTACGCGTAAATGAAGAATTTTAAGAGTGAAATCGGGTGTGTGATCGTGTTTAAGATGTTGATATATAGAAAAATAAGAGGAGCTTTAGAAATGACTAATGAAAACGTACGTTTTTTTTCGTCATTTTTTTGGAGCATTCAGTAAGTTCGTGAGCAAAAGAAGGTTTTTTGTACATATTAAGCTATCTGATTGATAAGAAAGAATATAGAAAAGAAAAAAACTTTGAAGAAAGAATTGCAGGTTTAAAAAGTATATGTATTTTTGTAGCTGAAAAATGACGAAAAAAAACGTACGTATTCGATTTCAAGATACAATAGTTAACAAACGTACGATAAGAACTGAACTTTTATAAACATTAGTATTAATATTAAATTTAGAATTATGAACAAAAAGTTTTCTACTCTTTTGTGTGCTAGCTTACTGTTCTCTTCAGCTTTCTCAGCTGTAAATGCGGCTGACCTCAATAATGCAGCTGTGGGAGCTAATGCTACAGCTGTTGCTAAGTTGGATAAGGCGGCTTTGAGTGGAGTGTATCAGTTGAGAGTTGGTACTCAGGTGCTTGTTATAGAAGATGGCAAGTATGTATTAAAGAACGTAAATGATGGCTTTGATTTACAGGCTTCTCTGTGGTGTGTTCAAGTGACGGAAGAAGGTCAAGGCAAAGAACCGATCTATGACTTTGTAAATAAAGCAACTGGTGAATTTTTAGCTATTTCAGAAGAAGATGTTGTTGGTTTACAGGTAGGAGAAAAAACGAAGAGTAATTTGTCTGTTGGCGAAACTTTTGGCGGTTGGGCATTTTCTCCGGAATACAAGGAAAATTTGAAAGGTAATATGCCTTTATTTACTTATCAAGAAGCTGATAATGTTCTTTTATTGGTAAAAGGTGATAATGGAGGCCTTAAGGCAAAAAAAGTAAAAGCATCTGTTGCCCGATCAGAATCGGAGAGAGCTCAATTTACTCTTTATGATGCAGGTACTTACGTTTTGAGTGCGGCTGAAATTAATGCTTATTTGAAAGATAATAAGAATGTGCTTACATTTACTCCGGATGCAAATGCAGACGTCAATCCGTTCTCAACGACTGCTTTTGTCGCTAAAGGAGTTGCAGCAGATACTGATCATAACTTCGTATATGTGACTTCTAAATCCGATGCAAATGCTTATTTGAAAGTGGATACTGCTGCTAATGGTGTTGGTATTCAATTCTTGAAGTTTGGCTGGACTGATATGGCTAAAGAAAAAGATTTTGCTAACTCATTGTTAGTAAATCAGCACAAGTTCTTATTTACTTATCGTCCTTCTTTGGATCAACTGCGTATCCAGGTTAAACAGGCTCGTTACAAATCAGATAAGAATGCTGAAAAGTATTGGAGCGAAATTAATGGTACAGCGAAAGGAAAAATTTATAATTATGGTGATAATTTTGTAGATCCGTTTAAGACTGAAGGTAATGTTGATGCTGCTAAATTGCATGTTAAGTTGCAGAACTTTACTGTTGCGGATCGTATTGCTACAATTGGAGAACAACCTATTAATACAAAGATCGGTTTCGGTCTGAAAGGCTGTTTCGTAACTAGCGATAAGACTTCTGTTGACAACGGTTTGTATATCATCAAGAATGCAAAGGGTCAGGTATTGGCTGCTCCTATTCATAAAAATGCAGAAGGTGGTAATAAACAATATGCAATCGAATGGGTGACATTGGACGAACAGGAACCGTTGCACATGCCTGCATACCAGTGGGTTATTACAAAAACATTGAATGCAGAAGTATCTCAACCGGTTTCTCCGGTTAAAATTGTAAACCGTGAATTCCCGAAAGCGAAAAATTGGGATAACGTTCAGTTCCGTTTGAATGAAGATGGTGAAATCTATACACTTACAACGGGTGCTGATATGTTGAACAACGTAACGTTTGTTCAGATCAAAGACTCTGCAATCATCAAAGATAAGAAGTTAGGTTACAAACATATCGACTCAAATGATTTGTTGGTCAACAGATATAAATTCAATTATCTGAACCCGTTCTCAATGGAATATTGGATTGCTAACGGTACAGGTAAAGATTCTTTGATCTATGTTAAGCAGGATGCCGGCGATTATGCTTTGGTTGAAGGTTCTACATACGAATATGGTATCGATGTTGATGCCGCTCTTTTGAAAAAGATTCCGGGACTGGCTCAGTTGGAAAGAACGAATTATGTCATTGCTAAAGATGAACAGGATCGTTTGGTTGAAGCTTATGGAAGCAAGTATTCAATGGGTGTAGCAAACTATGGTTCTAATAATATGGTTGTTGATACATTCTTCTTTAAAGAAAACAACCACTATGATGGTAAAGACTTCTATGCTATCGTCGAATCTAATTATAATAGAACTGCTCATGCTACTGAAATTCAAAATACAGGTGTTACGAAGAAAGTCGGTATCGCTGATGACGGTATGAGTGCTGGTCTGAAAGTTCAGTTGCTGAATGAAACAAGAACTTCTGCTTTCACTGTTGAACCTTCTACAACTCCGTTGTATCGTCGTTTCAACAACGTTGCACTGAGTGAAAGCGCAACGGACGGCCGTGACAGCTTGAGATTCTTCGAAACGATCCGTAAGGAATACTTGATGGATGAAAACAATAGCAACTTGACTGATGCTAATGTTGACTATCTGGGTATGTGGACAGCTGACAAAGCAACAGGTTTGTCATTCCAGATCGATACTGCTTGGGTTAATCGTGGTGCTGGTTATATCAAACCGCAATACTTGATTTCGGTTGCACATAACGACTTTGCCGGAACTCCGGGTAAACCTTGTACGGAAGATGGTCCTCACGTAGACAAAGACGGTAATATTACAGACGCAGAACATTGTGTTCACGCTACTCCGGCTATCCCTGGCTTCGAAAGAGCTAAATATTTGGTAAGTTTCCAGGATTCTGTAGATGTTTACGGTCAGGACAAACCTTATGCAGATATCAAGGGTGGTTATACTCGCGTAGGTTTCGTTGAAGGTATCCGGGTTGCCGATACGTTGTGGATCCTGCCGGCAGAATTCGTAGCTTTGGCTAACGATAAGATTAGCTTCGATGCTTTGGAAGCTTATAATGATTCTGTGAAAAATCTTGCTTCTAAATCATATTTGATTAAGAATAGACTTGACGGTGACGACCATAAGAATTACACTTGGTCATTCCGTTATGTACATCCGGAAAATGCAGGTAATGTAACGGAAGAAGGCGTAGAAAATCAGTTCTTGTTCGAATCGAACAACTATGACAATAAGATTATTGCACCTGAAAATGCTGCATGGTTGAAGATTCAGAATGGTTGTGTGGTTTTGACAGACAAATCATCTACATTCTCACATGCTGCAACAGGTGGCGACGGAGCTTTGATCTTCAATGTTGAAAATAAGGTTGACGATCAGCTGGCAACAGACAACGAAGAAATTGCAACATCTGAAGTTACAGTAATCGCTTTGCAAGGTGCTGTACGTGTAGCTAACGCTGAAGGTAAGAAAGTTGTTATCACTAACATCTTGGGCCAGACAGTTGCTAACACAGTTATCACTTCAAGTGATGCAACAATTGCTGCTCCTCAGGGCGTAGTTGTAGTAGCTGTTGAAGGTGAAGAAGCTGTTAAAGCGATCGTTAAGTAATAATGATCTCCCGTAGAGACACTATGAAACAGTGTCTCTACTATATTGAAATAAAGATTTTATAATCAAATAATGACCATGTGTCCGGTCTTTCCGACCGGTCAATTACCCCGCGAGGGCGAACAAGTGGTACATTAATACTAAAGTAAAAAAATAACAATGCTGCCTGTACTTCCGTGAGGAAAGAGAGCAGACACAAAACAAGCCCCGACAGAGTAATTCCGTCGGGGCTTCGTTGTTATTATGATAAAAGGATTCTGCCCAAATGGCTAAAGTGCCGCAAACCGTTCATCTCCTTTGGCTGTCACCGCTGTACATTCCATTTCGACCAGCCAGCCGGTTCGGCAAACCGGAGCACGTACGATGATATAAGGGAGGCTGGGATGATGTTCGTCTATATAACGTTTGACCCGCGCATAATCCGCCGTATCGCGGATATAGATCACAGCTTGCATGATGTCATTCAAAGTGGCGTCCGCTTCTTTCAGCAGGGCTTCGATATTCTCAATCATGCGGGAAGTTTGTTTTATGACATCGCCAGCATGCACGATTTCTCCGTATCGGTCGATGCTTGCCGTGCCGGAGATAAAGACATGGCGGCGGTCGCCGTATGTGACAGCTGTGCCTCGTTCGAACGTAACG
>ERZ773169.3180-NODE-3180-length-10699-cov-4.312570_pt1 | contig 10699 bp, 10 predicted proteins | sample MGYA00580536_ERZ773169 | MGnify/ENA primary metagenome ERZ773169 (study PRJEB29015, sample SAMEA2737814) | human gut metagenome | biome: human gut; feature: human-associated habitat; material: faeces | place: China | collected 2012 ...
TGGGCCCCATCGACCTGGTGGCAAGCCGCTACGGCGTGTTCTGCCAGGGCTGCGATGAGGTTGCCCTGACCCTGCTGGACGTGCTGGACTACATGGAGAAGATCCCCATGGTCACCGGCTACAAGCTGACCGACGGCACCATCACCAAGCGCTTCCCCATGGGCATGGCTCTGGACACCGCACAGCCCGTGGTGGAGTATCTGCCCGGCTGGCACTGCGATATCACTGCCGCCCGCAAGTGGGAGGATCTGCCCCAGGAAGCCCGCGATTACGTTGAGTACCTGGAAAAGGCTATTGGCTGCAAGATCACCTACATCTCCGTGGGTGCCGAGCGTGAGGCCTACATCCATCACAACGTCTGATCCGCGCCACAGAACCCGCCGCATTGAAAAGGAAGCGTGACTATGTTTGATATCATCACGGACAGCGCCTGTGACCTGACCCCTGAGACGGCCGCAACACTGAATATTGAGATCATCCCCTTCTATGTCTCGCTGGACGGTGAGCACTACCGCAAGGAAGGCAAGGAGATCGCCGTGCGGGATTTCTACCAGTTCATGGTAGATAACCCCGCGGCCTACCCCAAGACCAGCCTGCCTTCGCTGGAGGATTTTGAGACAGTCTTCCGGGCCCATGCCGAGGCGGGCCGCCCGGTGCTCTGTATCTGCTTCACCAGCAAGATGAGCGGCTGCGTGGGCAGCGCCCGCAACGCCCGGGAGCTGGTGCTGGAGGATTTCCCCGATGCTAAGATCGAGGTCATTGACAGCACCGCCGCCACCGTGACCGAATCCATCGTGGTGGAAAACGCGGTGGCCATGCGGGATGCAGGCTGTACGCTGGACGAAGCCGTGACCTGGCTGGAAGCGGAAAAGATCACCAACCAGATCTTCTTCACGGTGGGTAATCTGGACTACCTCATCAAGGGCGGGCGCATCGGCAAAGTCACAGGCCGTGCCGCCAACATTCTGGGCATCAAGCCCATGATCCTGTTCAAGGAGGGCGAGATCTTCTCCGCTGGCGTGGCCCGCGGCCGCCAGAAGAGCTTTGAGAAGGCCCTCGACCTGCTGATGACCTATCTGGCCGAACACAACGGCACACCCGATGACTACTGCATCACGGTGGGCTACGGCTACGATGCCGACGAGGGCAAGCGGCTCTGGATGCAGACCCGCGCCGCGCCAAGTACCCCACCTGCGAGTGCAATGTGGTCCTGCTGCAGATCGGCTGCACCATTGCCGTGCACACCGGCCCCTATGCGTTGGGCATGGGTGTGATGCGGCGGTGGAAAAAACAGTAACTCCCTCAGTCGCCTCCGGCGACAGCTCCCTCTAGGAGGGAGCCTTACGGCAGCGAAAAGCCTCTCTCTGAGAGGGAGGTGGCATTGCGTCAGCAATGACGGAGGGAGTTCCCACATAGTAAAAAAGAAGCCCCGACGAATGTCGGGGCTTCTTTTTGTTTTTCAGCCTTGATTTTTACGATGCACGATCACAGAAGACGGTGACACGGGTCTTGCCGCCGTAGGTGCAGGTGTACAGCACCAGGGCGTAGCCGCTGTGTTCCACTTCCTCCACACTGTGGGGGTCAAGCACTTCGACCTTGTTCACGACGTACTCATTCACGATGCCGTCCATATCGGTGAAGGTGACGTTGTCCCCCGCTGTGAGGGAGGTCAGCTTGCCGAAATGGCTCTCGTAGTTGTGCGCCGCAATGACCAGATCATCGGTGCGGGAAGAGCCGAACTGGCGGCAGGGGGCGATCTTCAGGCGGGGGTAGCTCCACTCGCTCATCACCGGCAGTTCAATGCCGATGGCGGGGATGGAGATCTCGCCCACATATTCGTTGCCATCGACCTCCACCACCGGGAGCTCGGGGTCCAGGGGGCCGCTCTCTGCCTCCGGTTCCGGGGTCTCCACCTTCTGCTGAAGGTCGGCCACCACGGTCTGGGCCTCGGCACCGGCGTGGGCATCCTCGTAGCGGTTGTAGGCGTACAGGCCGCCCGCCGCCAGCAGGAGCACCACACCCAGCACGATGCAGACAAGCCCGGGGGATACTTTACGCATTCTTTTCACGTTTCTTACTGCGCTCCATCAGGTAGGCACCCACAGCCACCAGCACCAGACCGCTTACCGTCAGAACAGGTATGGGCCAATTCAGCTGACCGGTCTGGATCAGTTTGGGGCCTTCGGCCGGGCGGGCATCCGCCACCACGCTGGCCGGGGCGGTGGGCTCCGGTGCACTAGGGGTGGTGGTTTCAGTCACAGTCGGGCGGGCATCTGCCGGGGCCGGGTTCTCCGGCGTGGAAGGGGTGGGCGGGGTGACAGGATCAGGGTCATACGGGTCCGGATAGTACGGGGTCTCGATGGCCTTGTAGCTGTTGTTGAAGGTGATGCTGCTCACCTTTTCGTCCATCAGGTCGGCCTGTGTGTGCACGGCCATCCGGGCCACCAGCTTGTCGTTGTCCCACACCACGGAAACGCGCAGATAGTACACGGTTTCATCGTAGGTGCCGCGGGTGTTTACACCGGCGCGCTGGCGCACGGTGTAAACGTAATAGCCGGGCTTGGTGTAACTGATGGGGCCAAAGCTGCCGGTCTCGCCGTCGGTGATCTCCAGAGTGGTCACCTCGGGCAGGGGCGCATTGTCCACAGCCTCAAGTTCCACAGTCAGTGTTTCCTTTGGGAGAGGTGTTTCCCCCGTGGACTGAATGGAAACCGGAAGCTCCTGCAGCTGTGTATGCTGGTCAGCCGCGGTGGCCGCAAATGCCGCCGGCTGACACAGGCAGAACCCCAACGCAAGCGTCAGGAGTGCTGCCGCGATTTTACGGAACCTCATTTCATCCTCTCCTTTATGAATCCGACGCGGACGGGATCATCCACGCCAGAAGAATGGTGCGTGCATCGGTAAACTCCGTTGAACAGGTGGACAGCGCCAGCACCTGAGCGTCATCGCCCGCCGCTTTCATGGCGGCCAGCGTTTCGGTGTTCAGGTTCAGGGCGTTCTCCTGCGCAAAGGTGTACAACCCCTGCAGGTCGCTGTCCCAGCGCTGCGGATCAAAGATCGCATTCTCAGACGCTGGAACCAGCAGACACGCAAAGGTTTGTAACTCATAGGTGCGGTCGGGCAGGATCAGCTCACCGGCGGTGTTCTCTGCAAAGAACTCTGCGTCCTTGTAGAGATCCAGATCACCGAACATCTTGCTCTCTTCCATGTGGTGACCATACAGCAGAGAGTAAGGGTCGGTGAAGTTCTTGTCGCAGTTCACATCCAGAAAGATGCTGCCTGCCAGCGAGAAATCACCGTAGACATCGGTGTTCACATAGGTAAAGTTGTCCTCGCCCTGTACCACAGGGTAGTCGATGGCGGTGTTGTCCAGTGTAACCCACGCGCAGACATCCGGGTTGATGCCCAGCAGCTCCTCAAAGCTCGCGCCGTTATCCGCGCCCGCCTTGGGCTTGAACTGCAAAAGCTCTGCCTGAACATTGTCTGCGGCGGCGTACACCTGCGAGTTGTCCCACAGGGCATAGGCTGAATACGCCCCGGCGACCACCAGGAACAGCACGACCACCGTGCTCACCAGAAAGTCGGCTGCCCTCAACGCTTTTCTCTGCCAGTTGATACAACCCACCTCCTAGCTGACTTTCTTGGCTCCCCTGTTAGGGGAGCTGGCGCGAAGCGCCTGAGAGGTTTCTGCCGGAAGCTGAACCTCTCCGTCAAAACCTTGCGGCTTTGCCACCTCCCCTAGTAGGGGAGGCAAGTCAAGCATTACGTTCCAATTCAACAACACGTTTGTGTATTGTATCATGGATACGTTCGCAAACAGAATCGAAACAGCGGTCGATCTCAAGATTGGAAAACCTTAAAATCACAACACCATACTTTTCAATGATCGTATCACGTTCTTTGTCGTAAGCCTCACCTTGATCTGTATAGTGCTGTGAACCGTCCAGTTCTATCACCAACCGAGCTGCTGGACAGTAAAAATCTGCAATAAACGAGTTAATTACACGCTGTTTGTAAATTTTTACCGGATATTTTCGGAGAAATAAATACCACAATTTCCGCTCATGCTGTGTCATTTCACGCCTGAGCTCTTTTGCCCGGAAATTCATTTCTCCATTGTAGGGCAGATTGGTGATCGACATAGGCCAAACCTCTCCGTCAAAGCCTTGCGGCTTTGCCACCTCTCCTAGTAGGAGAGGCAAGAAGGGTGCTGCTTCACGGTCAGCTTTCGTGAACGGTCAACGCTGAAGCGTGTACTTGGCTCCCCTACTAGGGGAGCTGGCGCGCTAGCGCCTGAGAGGTTCTTACTCCTCGTCGCGGCGGCGCTTGTTCAGCATCAGGGCCACACCGCCAATGGCAACGATGGCCAGCAGTGCAATGTAAGGTGCATTGTCCAGCACAACGCCCATGTCAGGGGTGCCCTCATGGGTATTGGTAAAGGATGCCTTATTGCTGGTTTCAGATGCACCAGCTGCAACGATAGAACCGTTTGCACCGTCAACACTGACAGTGTAAACGCCATTTGTTGCACCATTTGCAACAGCCTTACCATCTGCATCCAGCTCGCTCACAGTCCACTCAACACCCTCGGGCAGGTTTGCAATGGAAATGGATTCACCGCTCTTCAGCCAGAACTTAACAGAGGCACCACCAACCACGATTGTATTGGTGGTATTCTTATCGGAACCATTTGTGGGATAAGTAATAGTATAGTTCTCTGCAAAGTTCTTGCGGCCATTTGCAGTACCCGGTTCAAGGCTCAGTTCGAACTGGAAGTAGGTCTTCTTATCGCCCATATTACCGCTGACGTACTTGGAGACAGTCAGAGTATTGGCAGCGTACTTGTTGTCACTGAAAGAGCTGCTCTTCTCGCCGCCCTCGTTCTCAGTGTGAACACCAGCAACACGAATTGCGCCATCATTGATGACACTGACAACCAGTTTAATGGTGTCCAGACGATAGGTAACACCGGCAGTGTTGCCAGCAACTTCCTGCAGGGTGTACTCAAACTTACCTACGTGATCATACGTAGGCAGTTTGACCACAAACTCACCCACATTCTCAGCATCGTTTGCTTTGGCACCACCTTCACCGAACTTCACAGATGCAACATAATGGCGACCATCCGTAGATGCCGGTGCATTGGTCAGTGCAGTCAGATCGGGAATATCGGAATCTTTAATATCACCCGTCAAAACTTTCTTATCTGCCTGAACAAGATAGAAAGTTTCCTCAGGGCTTGTACCATTGCCTTCCAGACCATAATGCTTGTAAATCTTAACTTCACTCTGATCCTGGTATGTGGTAGCCGGTGCCGTCGCAAACGCAGCAGTTGCGCCGACGGTGAGCATCATGGCGGCAGCCAGAACGCCCGCGAAGAATTTCTTCAGTTTCATTGTTATTCCTCCCTAGTAAGAAATAGTTCGTACTCCTGTGCCGCGGCCCAAACTCCGCGGTTCACAGGCAGGATGCCGGCAGCTTCTTCCGGCTTCCGTGGTATTACAGACTGCGTCGCCGCAGTAGTGTAATTACTTTTGCTTGCACATCCTCCAGCGGAACCGGGCCAAGATCCCGGCTGTCCTCGGATTGTGTGCGGTAATCGCCCAGCACAAAAACGCAGCCCTCCGGCACCGTATAGGGGTACTCCAGCGCGTCTTTTGCGTAGGTGGGGTAGAGGATCTCGCCGCTCTGCACCGCGCCGTTCACCACAAGGGTGCCGCTGTCGTCCAGAGCCACAAGGTCGCCATCGCGCCCAAGGATGCGGCCCACCCGGAGCTTGCCGCCCTGGGTGTAGACCACAACGTCGTTTTTTGCGTAGGTTTTCTGCAGGCGGTAGCAGATGAGCAGGTCGCCATCCTTTACCGCGGGGAACATGCTGCTGCCCTTGGCCTGCGTGAGCAGGAACACCTGCGTGAACAGCACCCAGGCGCACAGCAGGATCACCACAATGCGGCCCAGCAGGCTGATGAAATCCTGCCGGTTCTCAGCGTCCAGCCTGCGGCGGCGCACCGCCTTTGCCCCCAGCTTCAGGGCTTCATTGTCCAGCGGGTGCATCGGAATGCGCCTCCTTTTGGGGGTCAGAGCTGTCTACTTTGGTGGTATCCAAGGGCAGGCTTCCGGTCTGCTGCTCCAAGAGCACATTGTACCTTGTGCGCTCGGCGCGGATGGCTGCTTCGTACAGGGCATAAAGCTCTTCCAGCTTCTTCCACATTGCCGCTTCGTCCACGCCGCCCAGCAGGTTCTTGCGGAATTTCACCGTCCGGAACCACTGGATGATCGCTTCCTGCTCCGGGCTGATACAGCTTTCCTCTGCACCGGCCAGCCGCTGGGGCGCTTTCTTCTTCGCCATGCGGTCAGCCCCCTTTAGTCATCTTCCTTACGGCGCTTGCGCAGCATCAACAGGATGCCGCCGCCTGCAACCACAGCAAGGATGACGATGTAAGGCAGGGTGTCGAGGAGGACACCGGTGTCGGGTTTGAGGGTGCAGTGGTTGGTCACGGTAATTGCCAGCTCATTCTGTTCAGTTGCATTGTTGCCATCTGCATCACAGGCCATTAGCACCTGTTTGCCATCCTTCAGCACTAACTTATAGTAGAAGGTACGGCTTGCATCGGTAACAGCGGTATCATGGCCGGTGGCCTTGGTCTCATACCCACTGTCTGCGCCCAGCGTCTCCACCACAGCAAATACGGCATCCATGGGCACATTTTTCAGAGTAATGCTACCGTTGTGCGTCAGGGTGAAGTTGGACAAATTGCCATTCTCAAACATTGCGTCGCTGTTCTCCAGCCCGGTAATGCTGAAGGCAAAGTCCTTGTGGGTATCGCCCATCAGGCCGGTGACAATTTTGGAAATACTAACATCAGCGGTCTTCTTCTCGTAGAAGTTCGAGAAGGTTATAGACTGGTTGCTGTGTTCCTTATTCATGGTCACACTACCAGCAGTTACGCCTTCGGCACCATCTACAAGGGTTCTTGTCAAGTCGTAACCATTAACATCAGCCTTCTTGACATCTTCTTTGAAATAATATGTGTAATCCGTATTTGCTTCAACAACTTCATCGAACACATGGCTTACAGAAACATAAGGTCCATTCTCATCATCATAGCCGTTCGTCCAAATATCACCACTAAAATCAACCGCTGTCAGCGCCTGGTCAGCAATACCACGATGAGCCACACTTCGGTTATAAGAAATGAAACCGCTATTCCCTAATGTCTTAGCTTCTTCCTCTGTCAAACCATAGAACTTCTTGGTAACAGTAACACGGCCTGTGCCGGAAGTTGGCGGTGCAACGTTCTGGCTGAACCAGACATCATCCAGCAAGTTACCCATAGTCTTAGTCTGGTTAGTCTGGTCGTCGTCAGAAGCAGTAGAAATTGCTGCAAAGAAGAATCGGGTCAAATATTGGCCCTTCGGAATCGTATAGGTTCCGTTACTCTCCGTCCAGCTAGAAGTGGAATATTTAGCATACCAATTGACCCCATTCCATTTCCTAGTACCAGATAAATCCTTGATAGCAGCCGTTGCCTCGTATACATAAACTGTGTAAGTTTTCTTATTCTCTGTAATGGGATTTTCGCCATTTTTATTTGGACACCTAGCAAGCAGGGCTTCCAACTGATCCTGTGTAGTAACATCTTTCACAAGTTCAAGTGGTGCGATCACCATGGCCATTGTGTCACTTCCACTCTGAATAACACTACTGGACTGGTCTTTATAACCTCTGCGCGTACGCGCTCTATGGTAGAAACGCCAATTCATTTGTTGGCCCGGCTTTGTCAAAACATCCTGATATAGAGCACCTGCGCCTTCAGCATTTAGCTCTGCAAACTGGACACCATTATTTGCACTTGCACAACCATACGCTTTTGCCGTTCTAGACAACTCTACATTTTCCATTTATTGCCATTTGCTTGTAGCTCATAGACCGATGTCATCGGAAGATTCTCATCAGCATTGCCAATTTCGATTTTGTGTTGACCATCAGTTATTGCAGTTGTCTTCCACACCAGCTTAGGAGCCGCATCAGCGTTGATCTGATCTGTACCATTACTGTGCTCATCTTCAAAGCCACCATTTTTCAGCTCATCGTTATAATTAACCGTCAAACTAGCTTTTTGGCTTTGAGTGTCTTTAGCAATGGTCACAGTATAAGTCAAATTAGCGCCATCCGTGTAGACGACATCAACCCAGCCGCCATTTTCTTCACGGCTATAAACACCATTTGTTATCTCAAGGCGGTCAACAACAGTACCACCCTTCTTCCAGGTCACAGTAAAGCCATTCTTTTTTAGCAACGTTCCTGCTTCTGCGCCTTCATAATCCTTGCCGTCCGCAGTGATTTTCAGAACGTAGTGGCCACTGTTTGCAATATCGTCCTTGATAGAAACATCTGTGATGCTATTGATATCCAGTGTATCAACTGCATACCCATCCGTCCGCACAACCACAAAGGGGCTGAAGCTGGAGGTCTCAAAGGTCAGGGTGCCATTGGTATAAGTAAGGACATCCAGAATCTCCACATTGCCGTCAGCGATCTGATGCAGCACCTTCAGCGTGTCGGCAGTTGCACCTTCCATTTCCGGCAGTTTGTCCAGACCGGAGACAGTAACGGTAGCCTTCTGGCCGTTGGCAGGCTGCACCGTGTTGCCCTTGGCGTTCTTGGGGGAGATCTTCAGGCCCAGAATGGGGGCCATACCCTCAAAATCATTCGAGTGCTTCTCGTAGAACTGCTGCATGGACTCATCGCCCATGTGGCTGACGCTGAGGTGATCTGCGGCAGAGGGCAGGTTTTTCACATCCACCGGCAGATTGACTCTCTGCTCGTTGTCTTCCTCGTCCTTGTAGGAAGCAGCGGCCGTGGCAGTCAGATCCACAGGCACGGGGTTCTTGTCCACCAGATCCTCGTGATCCACGTCCTCTTCCTCATCGGAGCCAACGGTACCGTCCTTCCATGCGGCGTAGACGTTCACGGTGGTGGTCTTGTCGTCCAGAATGTTGCTGGTGGGGTCGGTGAGGTTCAGGCGCACCCGGTTGCCAAACTCGTCCAGCGTGTACCAGTAGTCAAACAGCCGCAGTTCGCCCTTGGGGTCCCGGTTGGAGGAGGGGTTCTCGATGTAGCTGCTGTAATCCGCAATGGTCTCTGCCCGGGGCACAGCCTGAATGAAGTACAGGTTCCACAGAACCTCACCGTTCCGGGCCAGATACTCGCTTTCCGTCATATTGTTGATCTGTGCCTGAGCGGTAATGTCCTTCAGGTCGTTGGCGTTCAGCTCCTTCAGCCAGAAGCGGTAGACCACCATATCCTGCAGCTTTTTGATCTCGTCGCCGGAAACGACCACTTTGTCATCAGGCTTTTCCACCACGTCGTCCTCACCGGACCACTGGGTCACGGTGCTGGAGCTGGGGTCGGTGCTGGTGCCGTAGTCAATGACGGTGCCCCACTCTGAATCCTGAACGGTGGGGCCGCCATCGAGGTTGTCCTCCCCGCCTTCTACAGGCCGGGCAGCTTCGTCCCCGCCGAAACCAGCAGCTTCGCTGTCATCGTATGCTTCGCGCGGCTCACCGAAACCGGCAGCTTCGTCCCCGCTAAAACCGGCAGCTTCGTCGTCAGGATAGGATGCCTCGCCGTCATCTACGGGCCGGGAGGCCTCTTGATGAACCTGAGGATCGATCAAACCCTCCGTTGCAAACACCGGCACAAGGCAGGTGCAGATGACCGCAAGCGCCAGACAAAGCGCAAAAACACGCTTCACCAGCCTATCTTTTTTTCCGTGATGATTTTTCCGCACAGTGGAGCCCTCCCTGCATCATAGTATTTTTGGCAAAACCGGAGGAAAAGATATCCGACTTTTGTCGTTCTTTCCCCTGGCAGGTTATTTTTACCAGACAAACCCATTATCGTAATTATAGCATGTATATCCAGTATTTTCAATAGTGAAATTTTATTTTTCCTTCCCCTTTTCAGACAAAATATTCTGCGATATACAGCACGTTATGAACCGCCGTAATATATTGCGGGGAGTAGTGCAGTCTAACTTATCCGCACCGCCCGCCGCATTGATATATCGCGCAGTTTTGTGTTGTACATTCGCAGTTTCACTCTCTATAATACATGAAACGCAGATTCCTTTCACTTTTTTTCGGGATTTTTTGAAAAAAGTTTTCGGAGCCCTCTCAGTCTCGCAAAGCTCGACAGCGTCCGGGTTAAACCTCTCAGTCACGGGCTTCGCCGTGACAGCTCCCCTAGTAGGGGAGCCCTTGGCAGGCCGTCGCGTTTTCTGGGTCTGGCGCTTCGCTCCTGTTTACCCTGCTGACGCAACGTTATTTCTGCCTTGCGGCAGATGATGCCCTTGGAGCGCCAGCGATCAGATTGAAAAATGAATCTCATGCCAAGGGCCCCCCTACTAGCGGGGGCTGTCGCCGCAGGTGACTGGGGGGTTGAGCCACCAAAAAGCGCCCCCATCACTCAAAGGAGCAATGGGGGCGCTTTACCATATTACAATGGGTTCCGCTTACTCAGCCTTGGGGGCCTCGGGAGCCTTTGCTTCCTCAGCCTTTGCGGCGGGCTCTGCCTGAGCGGCAGGAGCGGCAGCGGGCTTCGGAGCCTGCTTCACCACGGGCTTGGGGGGATTCGGATCGTCCTTCAGCGGGAAGAGGATGATGTGCTTGGGGCACTTCTGGGCACACATGCCGC
>ERZ773169.3216-NODE-3216-length-10574-cov-2.972906_pt1 | contig 10574 bp, 10 predicted proteins | sample MGYA00580536_ERZ773169 | MGnify/ENA primary metagenome ERZ773169 (study PRJEB29015, sample SAMEA2737814) | human gut metagenome | biome: human gut; feature: human-associated habitat; material: faeces | place: China | collected 2012 ...
CCAGCCGTTGTAGAGATGTGGCGTGGCCGCATCTAATCCTTTCGAAATGTGCCGGATTTTGGTTAATCCAGCACTAATTTTACGATAGCCCCGTAAGAGGGTACGTTCTTAAAAGCGTCTTGCAAAGGATATTCGCCAGCGTAGACCCGGGCACAAGTCAATACCCCGCCATGCGCGAACAGGCATACCTTTTGCAGCCCGCTTTTGCGAAGCTCATTCAAGAAGTCGCTAACCCGGTCGTATTGATCTTGTAGGGATTCACCGTTTGGAGTCGGGTTATTAACCCAATCCTTAAACCAAGCCTCTGAGCGGGGATCGGAGGATAGCTCATTCCATGACTTCATTTCCCACTCCCCGAAATTCACCTCCTTGATACGGTCTTCTCTCTCCGCCTCCGGAAAGCCGCAATAATTAGCTAAGCGCACGCAGCGGGTAAGGGGACTTGTCCAAACCTTATCGAACGTATGATCGCTCAAGCCTTTTTTTACCTCTTCCGCCTCTTCCTCGAAGGTCGGTTTCAATGGAACATCGGTTTGCCCGTAGGCGTAGCCGGCGGGAACATCGACAGAGGTATGTCTGATTAAATAAATCTCCATAATTATATAGTTTGATAGATGATCACGAAACCCATATAGAAGCTTAACTCACTAAGAAGAAAAGTCGCTCCACAGCAGTCTCCCGTATATCCTTGTATCTTTCTCTTCATGAAAGAGGTAAGGAAATACCAAGTGATAACCGGGAATATACCCGCTAGTAAGTAAACAGGTTGGGGAAGCCATAATAATGGTAAGAAAGCACAAATGATGCTAAATACATATTCTCGAGAGGTCATTCGGCTATATACGGTCTTGTTCTTGGCTTCCTCCTCTTTCCTCGCGTAAGGCAGGCGATTGATGATCATGCTGGAGACGCCTTTGCAAAAAGGATCTCCAGCCAGTATGGCACATCCCGCTAGCTCGATCGGGAGACTGCTTACTAGTAGGTAGAATAGTCCGAAGTAGAAAATCAGTCCGATTACCCCATAGCTACCTATATGCGAGTCTTTCATGATCGCCAATATGCGTTCCCGGCTCGTGCCGCCGCCGAAACCGTCGAAGAAATCCGCCAGCCCGTCCTCATGCAGGCAGCCGGTTATCAGCAATCGGGTAATCATGGCGCATAAGATCGCCACGGATGGCGGAAGAATCAAGGAGGTAGCGTACAATACCAATACCGACAAACCAGCCGTCAGCCAACCGACCAACGCCCAATGGCTCACGATATTCTTGAAACAGGCCGCCGGAACCTCCGCCAACCGCCAGAACGGTAACCGAGTAAAGAATATAAACGCAGCGAGTATCCGCAACATATCAGAAATATTTGGTGATTGCCGCTTGCTTGAAACTATACATCTCGTTGATCATGCGAACGGCGGAGTCGAGTATCGGGTAAGCGCATACCGAGCCGGAACCTTCTCCCAGCCGTAGCCCTAGATCGAGCAATGCTTTTGCCCCCAAGAAATCCAGTATCCGTTTATGCCCGGCCTCGTCGCCGCAATGCCCGAATACGCAATACGATTGCATCTCCGGATATAAGCGGGAAGCCACCAATACGCAATTCGTCATGATAAAACCATCCACGAGGATAATCATCTTCAGTTCGGCGGCACGCAACATGCCTCCTACAGCCATAACCATCTCATACCCTCCGAAGTAGCGCATTACATCCAAGGCGCTTCCATCCCCCTTATAATTCTCCAACGAGCGTTTCAGTACGTTGTATTTATGCCGTACGCCCTCGCTGTCCAGTCCACTACCGGCCCCCACACAGTCGATCAATGGGATTTGTGTGAGGCAAGTCATCCACATGCTGGAAGCCGCCGTATTCCCGATACCCATCTCTCCGAAACTGATCACGTTACAGCCTTCGTTGTAACAATCCGTCACGATATCGGCTCCGTATTGAAGGGCTTTCTCCATTTCCTCCACGGTCATGGCCGCCTCGTGAAGAAAGTTACGGGTTCCTCCCTTGCGCACCTTGCGGTCGATAAGTTGGGGGATAACGGGGAAATCGAAATCCACGCCGCCATCCACGATCTTCAACTCAAACCCATGCTGGCGGGCAAGGTAGCAAACTCCCGCTCCTCCGTTCAAGAAATTATGGATCACTTGGCGAGTTACCTCCTTGGGAGATTTGCTTACGCCCTCGTCGGCGATGCCGTGATCCGATGCATAGATTACGTTCACGGGATGACGCAAGACAGGCGATAAGGTTTGCTGGATCAATCCCACTTGCAGGGCGAGCGCCTCGAGCGTTCCCAATGAGCCTTTCGGCTTTGTCAGATTATCGATCTTGTCTTGTAAAGCGGCCTCCAGCCCTTTGTCCGGGGCCTCGATGTGAAATTGTATCATGATAGTAGTATTTTATATAAGTCGTTGTTCTTATTCCTTGATCTTGACGGGGATTCCGCTGACCATCAAGACAACCTCGTCCGCTTTAGAGGCAATATATTGGTTGAGCCAGCCTTGCATATCGGTAAATTTACGTTGCACCTCGTCTATCGGCACGCCTCCCATACCCAGCTCGTTCGTCACGAAGATCAGGTAGGCATCTTGCTGGGAGAGTTTATCGAACTCCGCTTTGAGGAGGGAGAGGGATAATTCCACGTCGCTTTGATTGTCGAAGAAGAAATTCGTTCCCCAAAGGGTTACGCAATCGATCACCACGACACGATCGGTAAGATCGTGGCGGCTCAAGTATTTCTCTTCCTCTATATTGGTCCACTCGGGTCCACGGTCTCGCTGGTGGCGTTCCACCCGCTTCCGGAACTCTTCGTCCCAGATGCGGGAGGTAGCTAGGTAAACCGGGTTGGGCGACAGCGATAAGGCGAGCCTCTGTGCGTACCCGCTCTTGCCGGACCGCTGTCCTCCAGTCACTAAGATCACTTTCTTACTCATCGCCTCCGTGATTCCTGTTTTTCCGGTGGGCGGCACGTTTCGCCTTGTTGATCGGGTTGTTCTTGCTCGTCTTCCGAAGGGCGGCCGATTTCGGGTTGGCGGCGATCCGCTGCGCCACCGCCGATTTGCTCAGTGCCTTTCCGAACTTGGGGCGTAAGGCATCCCGCAATAACTTCTCCTCGTCGGTAAGCTTGGCGGTCTTGGATTTCCAGCCTCCCTCTTTCTGCGCCTTACGGGCGGCAGCGTATTTATTGAACTTTCCGAACTTCTCCATTTTAGCGCCTTCATGGCCTCCCTTGTTCTCGGGTTTCGCTTTCCGGAGCGTGCCGAGTAATTCTTTTTCTTGCTGCATCTCCTTTTTCTCCTCCTCTTGCAGGCGGATATATTTCTCTACGTTCAAGCGTTCACCGTCCACCAATACGACATCCTCCGCCGTGACCTTCTGGCCTACGTGCGGTTGCTTGCCGTTTACGGTTACCCGTTCCATCTCGATGAAATTGTCCGCTTCCCGGCGTGAGCAAACACCGGCTTCGCTTATCAGTTTGTTTAATCTAATTTCCATATTATTAATATTATATTATTAGTAAAATAAGGGTGACGATCACACCCATCAACAGTTCCGTATTGCTATTCACTTGAATGGCGATACGCATATCCTCGGTCGTGAAAGGCCTCGCGTTCGTCCCGATATAAGGCTTCTCCACCGGTTTGCCGAAATAATCGTGCGTCCCCCCGAACTGGCAGTCCAAGACCGCCGCCAAGGCCGCTTCTGGATAACCGGAATTAGGGCTTGCGTGTTCAGGGCCGAAACGCCGTACGAAATCCCTTTTCCCCCAATTATTGGAGACAAGCAACATCAAATAGGCCGTGAGGCGGGCCGGGATGTAATTGGCGATATCGTCGATTAGCGCCGCTATCCGTCCGAACTCTAGGTAACGCTCATTCTTATAACCGATCATCGAGTCCAGTGTATTCACCATCTTGTAAGCCATCATCCCCGGCAACCCCAGCAGGGCGAACCAAAACATCGGGGCGATCACGCCGTCGCTCAGGTTCTCGGACAAGGTCTCCAACGCCGCCGCCCGTATCTCTTGCGGCGACAGGTTCGAGGTATCCCTCCCAACGATCCGCGCCACTTGCCGCCGTCCTTCTTCCGTGCTACGGTCCACGGCCTCGAACACCGCCTTCACTTCCTTAATAAGCGTCTTCCCGGATAGGCAATAAAATACGCCGACAGCCGTCAGCAACCCACTGAACTGCGGATGTATGATCCAAGCCCACGACAATATCCTCTCGCAGATTAAATACACGCCAAGGATAAGCACGACTGCCAGTATACCCGCTCGGAGCCTTTATTCAACTCTTTCTCTCCGGCGCTGATCGCTTTGCCAAACCATACGATCGGATGGGGCCAACCTTCCGGGTCTCCCAGCAACCGGTCGGATAACCAACCGCCCAAAAAGGGCATGATCTTGAGTAAATTGATAGAATGATGTAACCAATACATATTGAATGTCATTGAAGGAACAAACTTAGACAAAAAAAAGAACATAAGGAAGTGGTAAGCGATTCTTCATCACACATTAGGCGAAAGAAACCTACATTTAAAGGATTTCGAGCGTAGACTTTCATATTCTATCAGCTGTTGTATGATCATCCACCATCCGTTGCATGATCTTCTAACAGTTGGTGGATGATCATACAACGGATGGTAGAAGATGAATAGGTACGGAGAAAACGGCTAAAGGATGCCTTTAGAAGCCTTAAATCTTCGGGAAGGGAGGGCTTGATATACGGGGGATTTCTTTCAATTTTGTATTTATTAACAAGAAAAGCGTTCTTACGGCCGGTTATTATTACTTTATTTGCTCCCACCGTATCGTGAAAGGAGTTAATCGAGATGACAGATGAAAAATCCATTTTAGAACAATTTGCCGCTGGAAATCATACCGCTTTCCGGGAATTGTTCATGCGTTACCATCTGAAAGTCTATTATTTCGTGCTGGGACTCGTGAAGTCCGAGAGCGATGCCGAGGACTTGACCCAAGAGATTTTCCTAAAGCTTTGGACGCATCGGAGTCGTTTCACGGAAGTGAGGACGTTCGGTTCCTACCTCTATGTGCTGGCGAAGCATACGGCGTTCAATTATATCGAATCCCGCCGGGTGAATCTCGTGAGCTTGGAGAGTGCTTCGGAGGAAGACGAGGAGCGAAGTACGCCTTATGAGGATTTAGTCGCTAAGGATTTGCGATTGTTGGTGGATATGATTGTAGAGACCATGCCGCCACAGCGGAGGATGATCTACCGGATGAGCCGTAATGAGGGATTGTCGAACACAGAGATTGCCGAGAATTTACAACTCTCAAAAAAGACCGTGGAAAAACATTTGAATCTAGCGTTAAGGGAATTGCGGAACGTAGTATTGACTTTCCTTCTTGTTATGATATGTTAATGAATTGAGGGTAAAGTGAGAAAAGTAGGTCCTATAAACAAGATAAAATAGAAAAGCAGGAATGAGTCCTATAAAAAAGATATTAAAATACTTTTTCCATCATTCGTTCTCCGGGGAGATGGTGGATCGGGTACATCAACGATTGGCGGAGCCGGGAGACGAACGGGAAAAGGAAGAGGTTTTACGGGAGATCTGGAATGAGATCGGTTTTCCGGAGGCGGATAAACGAAGCGAGATGGCTTTCACCCGGTTGGAGAATACATTGGACGTGAGGCCCCGTCCCTGTCTGCGTATCCCGGCATGGGTGCGTATCGCCGCTATCTGGCTGATCCCTTTGTTGTCGTTGGGTGTTTCTTATTATCTATATAGAGACGCACGGGATGTCAGGCAGCTCGCTTTTATGGAGCGGTTTGTACCTTCCGGCAAGCGGGAGCGGATCACCTTGCCCGATGGTAGCGAGGTCTGGTTGAATTCCGGTACCTTGCAGTTTTATCCATCCGACTTTATCGGGGATAAGCGAGAGATCTATCTGGTGGGAGAGGGATATTTCAAGGTGCGAAAACGTCCTGAGCAACCTTTCATTGTGCGGACGAAAGCGATGCGGGTACAAGTGTTGGGTACCGAGTTTAATTTATCCGCTTACTCGGACCAAGAGAAGATAACGACAACCTTGGAGGAAGGTTCCTTGAAGATCCTTCCTGATGATCCCTCGGTGGCTCCATGTATATTGAGTCCTAACGAGCAGCTTGTCTACATCCCTTCCCGGGGAAAGGTGAACGTGCGGCAGGTGGTGGGCTCGGATTACTCGGCATGGAAAGAGGGAGGCTTGTTGTTTAACAACGATTCTTTCGAGGATATTTTAAAAACCTTGGAACGTGTCTATAATGTGAAGGTGCATTTGCGTACCTCCGCTTATCATTCCAACCGGCTTACGATCCATTTCAATAAGAATGAGTCATTGGTGAACATCATGATGCTGCTCAAGGAGATAGTACCTGGTTTAGAGTATCAGATCAAAGAGGATGGAGTCTATATTGATTAAAATGTATATTTCTTAGTCTTCTTTTAAAAGTGAAAGTATATATAGAAACGAGTGTGTTTACCAATTAGAAGTAAAAACTTTATCTCACTGTTTGTTTGTCGAGCTGAACAATAGATACGAGCTTTCGATAAACAGTTTGGTGTTTGTGTCCTTTGGAATTTCTATTACTCAATGTTCTGTGTTTTACATTTGTTAACTTTATTCTGTTAGGTGTATCCTTCGTATTCCTTGTCCTAATAACGAGTACGTACTATAGAAGGAAATATAAATGTTTAACTAAAAAATCTAATATCGCATGAACAGGAATAAATCTATATGTATCACTATTCTTTGTTTGAGTCTTGCTATGGTTCGGAGTTTGCCTATTGATGCGCAAAAAGTGACATTTCATGACGGTTTTATCTCTTTAAAACAAGCATTTGAGAAACTAGAGTCAGTCTCGACTTATAAGATAGCCTATAATGACAGTCAATTGGATGTGTCGAGAAAGGTCTTGATGGATCAAAAAGAAATGGAAGTCTTGTTGGCCTTATCGCAATTGTTAAAGAATACGGGGTACACATATAAGACAAATGGAAATTACATACTTATTGTACCGGAGAAAGCGGATGATACCACGAAAGACAGAAAAAGAGTATCGGGTGTGATTGTCGATAACCAAGGTATCCCTGTGATTGGTGCAAATGTTGTGGAGAAGGGGACTGCAAACGGAACTATCACTGATATTGATGGGAAATTCACGTTAGAGGTAAGCGGTAATGCTACTCTTCAAGTCTCATATATCGGCTATAATACGCAAGAATTATCGGTCTCAGGAAAGACCGATTTCTCCGTTAAACTTGGCGAGGATACGCAAGCTTTAGACGAGGTGGTCGTTGTTGGATATGGAACACAAAAGAAGGTAAATCTGACGGGAGCGGTGCAAAGTATTTCTAGTCAGGATTTAACGAAGCGAAACCTTTCCAGTTCATCTCAAGCCTTACAAGGCTTGATACCGGGTATGGTTGTTACCCAAAGTTCCGGAGCTCCGGGAGCGACGGCCTCCATCCAAATCCGAGGAACGGGATCGATCAATTCAAATAGTGAGCCTTTGGTATTGATAGATGGAGTTGAGGGGGATATGAACTCTGTCGATATGAATGCGATAGAGTCTGTCTCTGTATTGAAAGATGCTGCATCAGCGTCGATCTATGGATCTCGTGCCTCTAATGGTGTCATTTTGGTGACAACCAAAAGGGCTAAAGAAAATAAATTATCGGTCTCTTATAATGGTTATGTAGGTTTTCGTACGCCTACCTCGACTCCTAATCCCGTAGATGCGGTCACTTATATGGAGGCTATCAATCAAGCGTGCGTTAATAATAATCAAGCCCCTCAATATTCGGAAGAGGTAATTAATGCCTATAAAACTTCTGGGGCAGATAATATTCATAGGTATGATACGAATTGGAAAGATTTAGTATTTGATGAAATCACGTTAACACATAATCATTCACTTAGTGTTAGTGGTGGTAGTGATGTGTTAAAGACATTTGTCAATGCTTCCTATAATTATGAGGATGGTTTAATACCAAATAATTCGTTCAAACGTACTGCTATTCGTTCAAACACGGACGTTAAGCTAACAGAGTGGCTTAGGGCGGGTTTAAACCTGAATATCCGTAGAAGCATTCAAAAAGACCCGACGAGTGGAACAAATAATATTATAAATAGTACGTTGCGTTTTACACCTCTTTTTGGGGCTGTTAATAATGATGGAACTTGGGGAAATGGCCAAAATGGTATCAATCCGTTAGCGCAAGCGATTGATGGTGGGGTTAAGGTCGTAGATAATAATGATATAGATGTAAAAGGAACTCTCGCTTTGACACCAATCAAAGGTATGGAGATCTTGGCCAGTTATGCCAGCAGGCGGTATGAGAATAAACAAGATAAGTTTCAGAATACCTATGATACTTATGAGGGTGGTAATTTTATCATGACTTATCCTACGACTAAATCTAGGTATGAGGAGTGGTATCAGTTGATTAAGAACCAGTTTAACGCTCAGGTGACTTATGAAAATACTTTCAATGAAAGGCATTATTTTAAGGGCTTTTTGGGATTTCAAACCGATGAGTTCAAAAATAAGTCGTTTGGTGGTTCACGTAATAATTATTACTATGATGGCTACGAGGAAATGAATCATGGGGATGCCTCTTCCTCTATGGTTAATGGTAATAGTTCTAAATTGACTATGATGTCATATTTCGCTCGCTTTAATTATACTTTTGCGGACAAATATTTAATCGAACTTACCGGACGTTACGATGGCTCATCAAGGTTCACTGCTAAAAATCGCTGGGGATTTTTTCCTTCAGTGTCTATTGGATGGCGAATATCAGAGGAACATTTCTTCGATCCATTAAAAGATGCGATTGATAATTTGAAGATCCGTGCTTCGTATGGTTCTTTAGGAAACCAAGACCTCAAGGACTATTATCCATATGCGTCTGTATTAGCCTTGGATGCCTCGTATTGGTTTGGAGATAGTAAAAATTATACTACAGGAATTTATTCCAATGCGTTGTCTAATCCTGAAATCTCTTGGGAGAAATCACAGCAGTTTGATTTTGGATTGGATATTACCGCTTTTAATACCCGTTTGGATGTGACGTTTGATTATTACATCCGTGAAATTAGCGATATGTTGCAACAATTTCCCGTGACTTATGCGGTTGGTTTGACTTCTCCATGGGAGAATGCGGGCAATATGAGAAATAACGGTTGGGATTTAAGCGTGATGTGGCATGATCGGATAGGAAAAGTGAAATATAACATTAGGGCTATGTTATCCGATGTAAAAAATGAGGTGACGGATCTGTATGGAAATAAGTATATTAATGATAATAATACGACACAAGAGGGATTCCCTATAAGTTCTTGGTATGGATATGTGGCTGATGGATATTTCCAGTCTAAAGAGGAGATTAATAACTATCCAGTTTATGGGAATAATAAAGATAATGTAAAGCCCGGATATATAAAATATAAGGATATTAGTGGCCCTGAAGGGGTACCTGATGGCCAGATCACAGATGCGGATCGTACGATTATCGGTGATCCACAACCACGTTATTCTTTTAGTCTGAATCTAGGTGCGGAATGGAATAACTTTGACTTTAATGTGTTTTTACAAGGAGTGGGTAAACGGGATATATTCTTTAACGGAGCAGGAGCAAGGCCGTTTTGGATGGGAGGTACTGTTTACGAACATCAGTTGGATTCTTGGTCTGAAGAGAATCGAAATGCAGAATATCCTTTATTATTGATTGATGGTTCAGGCGGAGGAAACATGAATAATATTCCTTCTTCTTTTTGGGTAAAGAGTGGGGCTTATATGCGTTTAAAGAACGTGAGTGTAGGTTACTCATTGCCTAAGAATATATTAGGTAAATCAGGGCTTAGTAATGTGCGATTTTATCTAAGCGGCCAAAATCTACTCACAATAGCAAAAGGATATAAAGGATATGATCCTGAAGGTGATGTATCATCTTATTATCCGGTTACTCAGGTTTATACATTTGGTGTCGATATAAAATTTTAAAGGAAAGGTTATGAAAAGATACAGATTCATTTATACGATTTGCGTGTTACTTGTTTTTATTAATATATCATGCAGTGATTTTTTGGATGTAGAAGATACGAATCCGTCTTACACAAACGAGGGATTTTATACAAATGAGAACGCAATCAGAGAAGGGGCAACTGGTGTATATTCGAACTTATATATGCAGGTTGTAGGAGAACTCGCCCATACGACAATCTTTGATTTTTATACAGGGCTAGCTCTGGAAAGAAATGAGAATACGACGATTGGTGCGGGAGGTGGTTTAAATGCGGATAACAGCGATATACTTAAATTCTGGTCCCAACTTTATACGAACGTAGCGAGAGCAAACGCATTTTTAACAGGAGTGAGGCCGAATATGGATGATCTTAGTAAGAAGTCTTTACAGTATGTATCGGAGGTCCGTGTGTTAAGAGCGTATTATTATTATCTGTTAATCGCTTTATGGGGGGATGTGCCTTTTTATACAGAACCTCCCACTTCCGATCAGTATGAGGTGGAAAAAACATCAAGGGTTAAAATATTGGATTTTAT
>ERZ773169.3224-NODE-3224-length-10541-cov-3.110719_pt1 | contig 10541 bp, 9 predicted proteins | sample MGYA00580536_ERZ773169 | MGnify/ENA primary metagenome ERZ773169 (study PRJEB29015, sample SAMEA2737814) | human gut metagenome | biome: human gut; feature: human-associated habitat; material: faeces | place: China | collected 2012 ...
GCCCATCACCGCCATCGTCTGCGCAGGCATTGCGCTGTGGGGCTTCGTCTATTATCAGTTTATGATGTAAATGAATGACGGAGGAGGCTGCGCTTCCTCCGTTTTTTGGTTGTACGAAGGAGAAACGTTATGCCTGACGAAGCACTGCAAACCGCTTTTGAGATCAAAACTACCTGCGATGAGATCAGCCGCAAGCTGCTGCGCTGGCACTGGGAGAACAAGCCCGGGGAGCACAGCCTGGGAGCCCTGCTGGATCACATCCGCACCCGCCAGCAGGAGAGCCCCGAATATTATGACCGTCTGCCCGATCTGGCGGGCCGAAACAGCTGGCAGCAGCTGGATACCACCCTGTGTATGCGGGTGCTGCTGGACCCTGAAAAGGATGCTGTGCACCAGCTGGATCTGCTGGGCAATACGGAGCACCCCGCTGCTGCCCGCCGGGCCTGCAACGCGGTGCGCACTGCCCGCAACGAAGCGGCCCATGCCTCTGACCGCACGGCGGCTGCGCAGGCGGCGATCCTCTTCAACGAGGCCGTGGAAGCACTGGAAGAGGGCTATGCAGGCGCACCCCTGCGCACCAGTGAGCTGGGCCAGTATTACAGGCTGGCTGAGGATTATCTGAGCCGCTGCGGGGCCAAAAAGCCCATTGCGTCGGCGGCCCCGGAAGAGAAAGCCCCTCGCGCGGCAAAGTCCGGCCAGAACACTGCGGGCAGGAAGAAAGAGGGGGCTTCCGGTAACGCATCCCGCCGCAGCACAAAGCAGAACACGAGCGACCGCAGCTCCGGCGGCAGACCCCAGAACCGGAAGCAGGGCAGCAGCCGGAACAGCCGTGCCCGGGCCAGGCAGAAGCAGAAACAGGCCAATCGCACCGTTCTGCTGGTACTGCTGGCGATCCTGGCCGTGGGTCTGCTGATTCGTGGCTTTACCATGAACTGGCAGTGAAAGAGTGAGGAAACTATGAAGCAAAAACTGATTTTTCTGGATATTGACGGTACTTTGCTGCCTCCCGGTGAGATGACCGTTCCGGCCAGTGCCGTGGAGGCCATCCGGCAGGCCCGGGCCAACGGCCACAAGGTGTTTCTGTGCACCGGACGTAACCTGCGCATGACGAAACCGCTGCTTGCCTACGGTTTCGATGGCTTTGTCTGCTCTGCAGGCGGCTATGTGGGCTGTGATGGGAAAATTCTCGTGGATCTTCCCATGGAGCCCGCGCAGGTCGAGGGCCTGCGGGAGGTGCTGGGGCGTGCAGGTGCCGAGTGCACACTGGAAGCCCGGGATGATACTTACGGCGGCATCAGGATGATCGAGCGGTTCGCTCATTTGTTTCCCCGCAAGCCGGGGCAGCTGAACAGCGAGGCCGAGCGCTGGTGCAAAACGATGGAGTATGGCTTGACCATCCGGCCCATTGAGGAATACCACGGGGAGCCGGTTTACAAGGTAGTGTTCATCGCCCCCAACGAGGCCTGCCTTGCTGAAGCAAAGCAGCTGTATGAGGATCAGTTCATCTTCTGCGAGTCCCGTCTGGGGGATACCCCGTCGGCCATCGTCAACGGGGAGCTCATCAACCGCAAGTTCAACAAGGGCACCGGCATCAAGGCCATCTGCAATGAGCTGGGGTGTTCGCTGGCCGACACCATCGGCTTTGGCGACAGCGACAATGACCTGCAGATGACCGATGTGGTAGGCATCAGCGTTTGCATGGCCAACGGCTCTGACAACCTGAAAAAGCTCTGCGACCGCATCTGCCCGGCTGTGACGGAGGACGGCGTGGCAAGGGAGCTCAAAACTCTGGGCCTGATCTGAGAGCAGCCTTCCACAAAAGAAGAGATGATAACAAAAATTCCCGCTCCATCGAGCGGGAATTTTTGTTAGAGAGGGTTATTTTTGATGGACTGCCTTGTGATATACCGCGTAGGCGATCACGGCAGAGAGGGCCTCTGTGATCCAGAAGGCGTGCCAGACACCGGTGGGGCCCATGCGGCCGCACAGCACCCACGCAATGGGCATGATGAAGATGATATAGCGGCAGAGGGAGATGACCAGCGAGGGCACGCCCTTGCCCAGACCCTCCAGCGCACCGGAGGAGGTGGTAGACACTGCCGAGACGATAAATCCCAGGCAGATGATCCGCAGGGCGGTCTGGCCGATGGCGATGGTCTCGGGGTTAGAGGTGAACAGACCCATCAGCGGGCCTGCAATGGTCAGGCAGAGCAGGGTGCCAATGGCCATGATCCCGGCGCTCAGGCCCAGTGTCAGGTTGTAGAGCCTGGACACGCGGCCATGCTCCCGGGCACCGTAGTTGTAGCCCACCAGCGGGCGCATCCCCTGCACGATGCCGTTGGCCGGCAGGTAAAGGAAGGTCTGGAGTTTGTAGTAGATGCCCAGTACCGTCACATAGCTCTGGGAGTAGACCGCCAGCAGGCCGTTCAGGAAGGTGACCAGCAGGCTGGGCAGGGCCAGATTCAGGATGGCCGGTACACCGATGGCATAGAGCTTGCCGTCAAGGGTGGCATCGAACCGCAGGCAGCGGCGGGAGAAGCGGACGGCGACTTCAGTGGTGCAGTAGACATAGAGGTAGACCACAAGGGAAACGGCCTGCCCGATGCCGGTGGCAAGGGCCGCACCGGCAATGCCCAGGGCGGGCACCGGCCCAAGGCCGAAAATAAGGACCGGGTCGAGGGCGATGTTGGTCACGCAGCCGGTGATCAGCGCCACCATGGCAACGTTCATCCGGCCCACGGACTGGAAGATCTTCTCAAAGGCGAGGTCTGCCATGTTGACCAGCGAGAACAGGAACACGATGGTGGAGTAGGTCACGCCCATGTCCACCAGAGCGGGATCGGTAGTGAAGCGGCGCAGGAAGCCGGGCATGATGGCAATGCAGAGGACCATGCCCAGCACGCCGTGCAGCAGGGAAAACATCATGCCGTGGGTGGCGGCCCGGTTGGCGTTTTCGTGGTCGCCTGCGCCGAGGTAGAGCGCGATCTGGGCGTTGATGCCGATGCCAAAGCCGATGGCTACGGCATTGACAAAGTTCTGGATGGGAAACACCAGCGAAAGCGCCGTCATGGCCTGCTCGCTGATCTGGGCCACAAAGAGGCTGTCCACGATGTTGTACAGGCTGTTCACCAGCATCGAGATGACGTTGGGCAGGGCCATGGAGAGCAGCAGCGGGAATACCGGTCTGGTTTTCATAAAAGTATCGTTCATTTTCATTGCTCCTGAGGGTCAGATTTGGATTTGAAGGCAAAGCAAAAGCCACACAATGGCTTTTGTACCATTGTGTGGCGAAAAGTTGCAGAATGCTGTAAAAATCCACACGATATTTTATTGGTTCAAAGATACCACATCACAGGGATACTTGTCAAGAACTTTTTAAAATAAAAGTATGACTTTTTACAGCGGCCCCTTGCCCTTGACAAGGGGCGCGGCGGCGGTAAAATAAGAACAGAACGCACAAAAGGAGGATCTGCCATGAAATGGATGATCGCGTCGGACCTGCACGGGTCGGCTTACTACTGCCGCAAAATGCTGGAGGCCTTTGAGCGGGAGGGAGCCGACCGGCTGTTCCTGTTGGGCGACCTGCTCTACCACGGCCCCCGCAACGACCTGCCCCGAGAGTACGCTCCCAAGGAGGTCATCCCCCTGCTGAACGGGAAAAAGGAGAAGCTGCTCTGCGTGCGGGGCAACTGTGATGCCGAGGTGGACCAGATGGTGCTGGAATTCCCCGTGCTGGCCGATTATGCGGTGCTTCCGGTGGGGCAGCGGCTCATTTATGCGACCCACGGGCATATCTATCATGTGAAAAATCTGCCGCCGCTGGCCCCGGGAGATGTGCTGCTGCATGGGCACACCCATGTTCCGGCCTGGACAGAGTTCGGGCAGGGAAATCTTTACCTGAACCCGGGTTCTGTGAGCATCCCCAAGGAGAACAGCCCCCACAGCTACATGACCCTGGAAGGAAACACGATGCAATGGAAAGAGTTGGAAAGCAGCGCTGTTTTCCATGAACTGACCCTTTGAAAAGTCCCACGGCCGGTTTTGCGGGCAGCTTGAAATTTGCCCACCGGTATGGTATGATAAAACTGAAAACAGACCGGCAAAGTTCCGCAGAGCAGTGCTGTGCGGGGCAGGAGCCTTTTTGTTTCCGCAGCGAGTTAGCCAAAACTAACAAAATGACGAAAACAGCGGGCTGGACTTGTGCAGTTTGACAGGGGGGCCCGCAGATACAGTATGGAGGGGACAACAATGGTAGAAACGATCCTGAGGGTCGATGGTATGATGTGCGGTATGTGCGAGAGCCACATCAATGATGTGGTGCGCAAGACCGCCCGGGTGAACAAGGTGACTTCTTCCCACACCAAGGGCGAGACGGTCATCATCTCGGAGCAGCCGGTGGACGTGGAGGCGCTGAAGGCTGCCATTGCCGAAACGGGCTACACCGTGACCGGCGTGCAGACCCGGCCCTATGAGAAAAAGGGCTTCTTCTCGTTCCTGAAAAAGTAACAGCCCGGTGTTTCTGGCCGGGCTGATCATACAAAACAGGAGGTATCTCGTTATGAGGATCTTGGTGTACGGCGCAGGCGTTCAGGGCTGTCAGCTGGCCCACAGTCTGGCACAGAACAAGAAAAATGTGGTCACCCTGCTGGCCCGGGGCGAGTGGAAGGCAGTCATTGACCAGAAGGGCCTGACCATCCGCCACATGCTCCAGCGGAAAACAACGGTGGATCGGATGCAGACAACAGATGTGCTGGCCCCCGAGGATGTGTATGACCTTGTGTTTGTCACGGTGCAGGCCGGGCAGCTGGCCGATGTGCTGCCCATCCTCAAAGCAAACCGGAGCCAGTACTTCATCTTTGTGGGCAATGATCCCTATGCGCAGGAGATGCTGCAGGCCATGCAGCGCCCGGTGGATAAGATCGCCTTTGGCTTCCAGAACAATGCGGGCCGCCGGGAGCATGACCGGCTGGTCAGTGTGCACATGGGAATGGGAATGACCGTCGGCGGCGCAACCGCACCCCTGTCCGGCGCATTCCGCCTGCGGCTGCAGGCTGCCTTTGAGGGGACTCATTACAAGCTGACCTATTACAGTGATATGGACGAGTGGCTCAAGAGCCACATCGCCTTTATCCTGCCCTGCGCCTATGCCTGCTATGCGGTGGATGGGGAACTTTCCCGCACCACAGTGGAACAGCGCAGGATGATCGTGGATGCCGCCTGGGAGTGCTGTGAGATGCTGAAAGCGGCGGGTGTACCCGTGAACGATGCGGAGAACACTGACCGCTACCGCGAGGGCACCAAACAGCGGAAAAAGACCGAGCGGATGGTCTACTGGATGGCGCAGACGGTTGTTGGGAAGTGGTGCATTTCGGATCACGCCATGCGTGCGGTGAGCGAGATGCAGTATCTGGATGAAGCGTTTGCCGCCCTGCGCGCCACCACATTGGTGGAGATGACTGCCTGGGATGAACTGCGCAGATCCCTGCCCAGAAAGAAGTAAGAGCCGGAAAATGTCCGGAGCATGAGAAAAAGCCTGTCGGTTTTTGCGCTGACAGGCTTTTTTCTATTGGTTCAGCGCCCAGAAGGCGGCAAGCTGCTGCTCCAGCTCTGTGGTGCTGCGCAGGTATTGGAGCTGGTGCCAGTGGCGGGGGAACAGGCGGGTGTATTCGGCGCGGGCAAAGCGGTCATCCAGCAGGAGCACCACGCCCCTGTCTTCCTGCGTGCGGATGACCCGGCCCGCCGCCTGCAGCACCTTGTTCATGCCCGGAAAACGGTAGGCGTAGTCGAAACCGGTGCCGCCCGCCTCGTCATAGTAGCGGCGCAGGATCTCCTGCCGGGGGTTCACCTGAGGCAGGCCCACCCCCACGATGGCACACCCGATGAGCCGGTCGCCCACCAGATCCACGCCCTCGCCGAAGATGCCGCCCATGACCCCGAAGCCCAGCAGTGTTTTTGCGGGGCTTGGGCCGAACTGTTCCAGAAAGGCCGCCCGGGCCGCGTCGTCCAGACCACTCTCCTGGGCCAGCGTCCCGATGTCCGGGTAACGGGCGGTGAAGTCCTCGTGCACCTGCCGCAGATAGGCGTAGCTGGGGAAAAAGGCCAGATAGTTGCCCACCTTGGCCCGGGCCAGTGCGGCCAGCGCATCCGAGACGGCCTGAACGCTGGCCTCCCGGTCCCGGTAGCGGGTGGAGATGCCGGGCAGGCAGTAGAGCCCCAGATGTTCGGGCGGAAATGGGCTTTCCAGTGCCACAGCCCGGGCATCAGGACAGCCCAGCACGGAGCGGTAGTAGCCCGGCGGGGTGAGTGTTGCGCTGAACAGTGCCGCGGCCCGCCCGGCGGCAAGGCTGGCATCCACAAAGGGGGCAGGGTCAAGGCAGAGCAGCTCCCATTCCAGCTCGCTGCCCCGGGCTGTCAGCTGGGTGACAAAATGCGCGTCGTACCGTTCTGCCGCCCGGGTGATATCCTGCACCGCAAAGTAGAGCTCCAGCAGCTGGGCGTGGGCATCAGCCTCCGGGTTGGCCTCCAGCCAGTCCTGCAGGGGGGCCTGCAGGCTGAACAGCAGTCGGAGCAGCTCCTTCGGCAGCTCTTGCAAAAAGACTGTGCCATCCCGCGCCAGCAAAGGCTTCGGCAGCGGGAAAGCGGCTTCTCCCGGTTCGGTGTCCAGAAGGCTGGTCTGTTGGGTGAGATCCTCTGTCGGCGGTTCGGTGGGCGCTGAACCCCGGCGGGGGGCCAGCTTCGTTACCGCCCGGCGCGCTTCCAGAAAGCCCCTGTCTGCCTTTGTCAACGCGGTTTTCAGTGCGCTTTTTCCTTTGCCGATGGCCCGTCTGGCATCGGTCAGGCTGCTCTTGCAGAACCGTGCCGAGTACATGGCTCTGGCCCGGTCCGGCAGGTTGTGGGCCTCGTCGATGAGAAAAATGTAGTCGCCCGCCGCATCGAAAAAGCGCCGCAGGTGCACGGTGGGGTCGAACAGATAGTTGTAGTCTCCGATGACCACATCGCACCACTCGCTCAGGTCCAGCCCCAGCTCAAAGGGGCAGACCCTGTGCCGCCGGGCGGTCTCAGTCAGGGCGGCCCGGTCATAGGGGACGGTGCTGTCCAGCAGGTCGGCCAGCGCATCCTTCAGCCGCTCGTAGTAGCCGTTGGCGTAGGGGCAGGCTTCCGGCAGGCAGGCGGGACGGCCCTCAGCATCCTTGCACAGGCAGGCCTTCTCCTTGGCGGTCAGGGTCACGCTGCGCAGGGAAAGCGCCGGGTCTGCCGCCCGCAGACGGGCCAGTGCATCCTCAGCAGCGGCCTGTGTCGTGTTGCGGGCGGTCAGGTAGAAGATCTTTTCCCCCTTGCCCTCGCCCATGGCTTTCAGGGCAGGGAAGAGGGCGCTCATCGTTTTGCCGATGCCGGTGGGGGCCTGGCAGAACAGCCGGGTACCGCCCTTCTGCTCTGCCTTGACCGCAGCACAGGCGCGATAGACCTCCCCGGCAAGGGCGCGCTGCCCGGGACGGTAAGCTGGAAACGGAAATTGCAGGGCCCCAAGGCTCCGGTCCCGGGCTTCCACCCAGTCCAGCTGCCGCCGTGCCCAGGGAAGATACTGCCGCAGCAGGTCGTTGAGAAACGCATCCAGCTCAGCGGCGGAGAAGTGCCGGGTATAGCGGATGATCTCATCGGTGTCGATCTGGTAATAGGTCAGCCGGACATCCAGTGTTTCCAGCTCCCGCTGCTCGGCGCAGATGGCCCCGTAGACCATGCCCTGCGCCCAGTGGCAGGGGTTCATGTTCTCCGTGATGGCATCGGTGGGCGCGGCGGTGGTCTTGATCTCGTCGATGACCACTGTGCCGTCCTCGTCAGTAAAGATGCCGTCGGCCCGGCCCTCGATGGTGAACCCGATTCCCTCCATCGTCCGCTCTGCCGTGAGGAACACCTCGGCGGCGTAGCCTTCACCCGCCGCCTTCTGGAGCCTGCGGTGGATGCGTGCGCCCTCGTTGGCCCGGTCAAAGCCGGTAAAGCGGCTGTCGATACTGCCGGTGCGGAGCAGGAACTCCACCAGCTCCCGGACAGAGAGACGGATGGTTGGCATGGGGTTCACTTCCTTTCTCTTGAAATTCTGCGCTTCGGTCAGGTTGTACAGAGCAGGGCCTACCCGAGACCCAGGATCTTTTGACAATTTGCTGCAACAGCATTCACCTGGTCAAAATCCACGGCGGCCCGGTAATAAGTCTCCAGCTCATCATGGCAGTTCTTGGCCTGAGCCATCAGGGCGACAGCCTGGTCGATGAGCTCGGAGGCTGCACGGTCGTTGAAGCGCAGGCGGGCGCGGAAGCCGGACAGATTCTCCCGGTCCACAAAGCGGGTGCAGCGCACGGCCTGCACGCCGGGCAGCTGGATGGGATGCCAGAGGTTGTCGGTCAAAAAAGCCAGCCGCAGGGCCGGGATGAAGATGTGGTCGATCTGATCTTCAGGGTGCATGGCGCAGGGGCAGGTGATGATATGGTAGCCCCGGGCCAGTGCTTCGGCCCGGATAAGCTCCAGCAGCAGGCGGGAAATCGCCCCGTAATCATCCCGGAATACAACGTACCGGTCGGCCAGCGCTTCCACCGTGCCCCGGTAGAATACCATCCCCTTGGGGGTGATGGCTGAAAGCAGCCGCAGCTCCTCACTGGCGGTGCCCTCGGTGCGGGGAAGCAGCCGGGTGCAGAGCCGCTTGACGTAGCGGCGCACTTTTTCAAAGTTGGCGCTGCAGGCCTCGGCCCGGCGGCTGTCCAGCATCAGGCTGCCCGCCGATGCGATATACCGGGCCGCCCGGCCCCGCAGAGCGGCATTCCGGGCAAACAGGGCCTTGACCTCGTCCCGGTGGGGAGCCAGCTTTCCGGCATCGATGGTGTGGTACAGGCTCACCACCAGCTCATCAGCCCCGGGTGCGTCCGGCTCCACCACATGGGGCGCGGTGGCATCGATGATGGCGCGTTTCTGGTCGAGGAAGATGACCCCGTCCAGACTGTCCGGGTCGCTGGCACAGTGGATCTTTTCGATGCGCTGGCCCTGCTGCTCGGCGGCCTGGGCCAGATGCTTCATCAGGGTGGATTTGCCGCATCCCGGCCCGCTTTTGATGAGAAGCATCTGCATCCCGGGCTCCCGGCGCAGCGGCTCAAAATAACCCTTGAAGCCCGCCGGTGTGGTGGCCCCCAGAAAGAAATCGGGGGAACGGCTTTGGATCGTTTTCATATCAGAACACCTCACTTTTGCTTTAGGGTATGCAAAAATGAAGGAAGATGATACTTGGAAACGGCCTTGCCCTCTCAGTCTCGCTCCGCTCGCCAGCTCCCCCAAAGTGGGAGCCCTTGGCAGTTTTTGTGAGCTTCATCTTTCTGCCAAGGCCTCTCCCTTCGGGAGAGGTGGCATTGCGACAGCAATGACGGAGAGGGTGAGCTTGTTAATATGTGTGCCCGCACACCTCGTGGATCTTCTCCCGCAGAGCCACAAAATCCGCAAAGGCGGCGGGTTTGTTCTGCGCCTGCCGGAGCAGGGCAGCGGGGTGGAAGGTGCCCATAAACCATACGCCGTTCTTTTGCACAAAGGTGCCGTGCTCCTTGGTCACGGAGAAATCGGTGCGGATCATCCGCTGGGAAGCGATGCGGCCCAGGCAGACCACGATCTTTGGCTGCAGCAGTTTGAACTGCTCCCGGAGCCAGGGCATACAGGCCTCGCTCTCGGTGGGCAGCGGGTCACGGTTCTGGGGCGGGCGGCACTTGACGATGTTGGCAATGTAGCAGTTTTTGCTCCGGTCCAGATCGATGGCAAACAGGTATTTGTCCAGCAGCTGGCCGCTGCGGCCCACAAAGGGCAGACCCTGTTCGTCCTCGCTCTGGCCCGGGCCCTCGCCCACGAACAGCACCTCTGCAGTCTGGGCACCCTGCCCGAACACCACATGGGTGCGGTCAGTGCACAGCTCACATCTGCGGCAGGCAAGGCATTCGGCCTTTAATGTATCCCAATCCATAGCAGTTTGATCTCCTTGCAGCTGAATGATAATTTATTCACAAATAAAAAATGGTTTTCTCCTAAAATAATAGCACAAAAAGCCAATTTTGTCTTGAACTTTTTGCCGGGTGTGCTAGAATAAAAGAGAAAGGCATCCTTGTGTCCAACAGGCACCCGGATGTGAATTTTGGATAGTTAATTCGGAGGTAATCAACAATGGCTGATATGTTTGCACCGCTGGTAGCACAGCTGAAGGCAAACCCCAAGACGATCGTTTTTACCGAGGGCAATGACCCCCGCATCCTGGAGGCAGCCAGCAAGCTGCTGGCCGAGGGCGTTCTGAAGGTTGTCATGGTGGGCAACGAGGCTGAGTGCAAGGCCGCTGCTGCCGCAGGCAATTTTGATATTTCCGCTGCTGAGATCATTGACCCTGAGAACTACGCAGGTTTTGACGAGATGGTGAACACCATGGTCGAGCTGCGCAAGGGCAAGCAGACCGCTGAAGAGTGTACCGCAATGCTGAAGAAGTCCAACTACTTCGGCACCATGCTGGTCAAGATGGGCAAGGCTGA
>ERZ773169.3247-NODE-3247-length-10477-cov-3.151219_pt1 | contig 10477 bp, 9 predicted proteins | sample MGYA00580536_ERZ773169 | MGnify/ENA primary metagenome ERZ773169 (study PRJEB29015, sample SAMEA2737814) | human gut metagenome | biome: human gut; feature: human-associated habitat; material: faeces | place: China | collected 2012 ...
CCGCAGCAGTGTTTGTATTTCTTGCCGCTTCCGCATGGGCACGGATCGTTTCTTCCGACCTTGTGCGGTTTCACAACTGTGCCGGATTTTTTCTGCTCCATGTAGAGGGTTTTCTTTTTCTCTTCTGTGAAGATCTTGTCCCACTGAGGAAGGTTGTAAAGCCAGTCAGCCTTGGCATCTACCATGTTCTTATAGAGTGCCTCTTTATCAAATGCAAGGTTTACCTTGGTATCCTCATCCATAGTCTCGATCGGGTTCGGAACCTTCAGACTGTCATTGATTCCGTCAAGGAAACCAACCATAGTCATAACGTCCTGACCGTATTTCTCAGCAAGCTCTTTTACAGTTCCGGAAACGATCTCATCCGGGTTCTCAAGAAGCTGCTCATAAATATTCTTCTCAATGTTAAAATAATTTGCCCAGAAGCGCTGAAGCTTATTCTTATCTGCATTCTGATTATAAGCAATGGAACGCCACTGCTCAAGAATTGTCATATCGCTCATTGTCTGATCCTCTTTTCCAAAATTTTAGATAAATAAGACGGAGATTTATATTCCGCTTCGCAATTTCTATTTATTATATCATCTTTTGGCGAAGAAATCAAATACATCTGTTTCATATCCGAGTTATTTTATCACACTGTGATTTAGTTCAAGCAGATATTCGCGCCCCCGCAGGGGACTTACTTGCTTCAGTTAAAATATTTTCTGAGAAGATAAGTCGGAGTGCAGCTCCATGCGTGGCAGTAGCTGTTGACAATGCTGCTTCCATATGGAGATTCTGCAGGATTTTCCGGATTATAAAGTTCCCAGAATGTATCCGCACCGTGGCTTATCATTCCGCCCCAGTAATATTTCATATATTCCATTGCCTGTTCTTTTTTGCCGCACATCAGTAATGCTTCTACATAATGATGGTTCATATATGGAGAAACCATTCCTTTTTCCGGTTTCAGTTCCACCAGACGATCCAGTATTTCTGCTCCTTCTTCGCCGCTGACCGCTTCTGCCAGGATCATCCATACCTGACTTGCTCATGATATAAATGGCAATATCGTGCTTTCCAAGCATTACCGCTATACCCCTGTTTTTCCCCATGAACATGAATTTTTTGAGATTCTCTGTCTGTATGACGGAACTGCCCACACTGCGATACAGGGGATCGAACACACTTTGCATACCGGAGATATCTGTATCATCCCACCGCATACCACTCACAGTGTGGGGATCTTTGATGACAGTGTTGCTTTTAATATTCTGGGCCATGCTGCTGCGTTTTCACGAAAATGATATTGAATCCATCCTTACAAAGGACAGCACCGGAAATTCTGTAACGGAAATCCTCAACTACCTGAACCGTCACTACCAGAGCGTTACCTTACGTGAAGCTGCGAAGCATTTTGGCTATAGTACTTCCCACTTCAGTACCCTGATCAGGGAAAGTACCGGACGGACATTTTTACAGATCATCCGGGATATCAAGCTGAACCAGGCATGTCATGCTCTGCGTGAAACCTCGCTCAGCAATCTTGCGATCTGTGAACTTGTAGGGTATGAAAGTCCGGAGCATTTCATGCGTACTTTTAAAAAAACATATGGAATGACTCCCGGTGAATACCGGAAGAAGAACAGGGAATAAAAGATTACAAGATCTTATATATTTTCTGTATAACAGATGCCGTTCCGGGAGATACTTATCATATCCTCCCCTTTAGAATGCAGAGGGCTTCGCGATGGTGCAGGCCCTCTGCGTTTCTCTTTTCACACTGAAGGTCATTTCACACCAAGCTTCTCAAGCGCCTTCGCCGCCTGCTTCAGATTCTCAAACTGGATGGTATGGATACCGGCTTTTCCGGCTCCCTCACAGTTCACGGCACGATCATCCAAAAATACCGATTTCTCCGGTTTCAGGCTGTAACGCTTCAGAAGTGTTTTGTAAATATCCACCTCAGGCTTGATCTGCTGCACATCACAGGAAAATACCACTCCATCCATATATTTCAGAAAAGACATATCCTGCTTTGTACGATCCAGCATATAAGTTCCGTAGTTGGAAAGGACATAGAGATGATATCCCTGATTTTTGAGATATTTCACCCAGGTTTCCGCATAATCATACAGATGCATACACTCCGGATCACGTCGTACCACCTCACGGATATCTGCTTCATATTCCGGTGCATTTTCCACAAATTTATCTACATACCAGGACTCCTCATGCTGTCCACGGTCCTGTTCCTCCCAGATCGGGTTTCGAAATACTGCATCTGCAATTTTCTGATACTTTTCTTCCGGGAAGTCATAGCTCCGAAGATACTCTTCCCAGTCATAGCCCATCAGCACATTTCCCACATCAAAAATAATATTCTCGATCATACGGTTTTCATCCTCTCTCGGCTTCTTATTTCCCCAGATCCGGTACGCCATCCAGAAAACATACGCTACGATCGGTACCAGAACTGCTGCCGCAAAAGCCCCCCGGAACAAAGCCTGGGCGTTTTCACTGCTTCCCCAGGCAAATGCCATTGGAAGGCAGAATATAAGAAGTAATATGACAACACCTGCAAGTGCCGCGATTCTTTTAAAATTTTTCATTGAGCTTCCTTTCACATGATACATCCGCTATTCTATCTGTTATTTTAACTGAATATCTCTTTGAACCAAAAGGGCGCCGGAGAAATTCTTCCCCGGCGCTTCCTGTTGTCATAATCCTGATACTGTAAAAATAATTATCTATAAATGATGTCGTTTCTTCCTGGTCCGTTAGAGATCATTGTGATCGGGAATCCAATATGTTTTTCTACGAACTCTACATATTTTCTGCAGTTCTCCGGAAGATCCTCATATTTTTTGATTCCACGGATATCGCATTTCCATCCCGGAAGCTTCTCAATAACCGGTTTTGCTTTCTCAAGCTGCACAGTTGTCGGGAATTCTGTTGTTACCTCTCCGTCGATCTCATAGCCTGTGCAAACCGGGATCTCATCCAGATATCCCAGAACATCCAGTACTGTAAAAGCAACGTCTGTAGCTCCCTGGAGACGGCATCCGTATTTGGATGCAACACAGTCGAACCATCCCATACGTCTCGGACGGCCTGTAGTAGCGCCGAACTCACCACCGTCACCGCCACGTTTTCTCAGCTCATCTGCTTCCTCGCCGAAGATCTCAGAAACGAATGCACCTGCTCCAACTGCACTGGAGTAAGCTTTGCATACGGTTACGACCTTCTTGATCTCATATGGAGGCAGGCCTGCACCGATAGCACCATAAGCAGCCAGTGTGGAAGAGGATGTAACCATCGGATAGATTCCGTGATCCGGGTCTTTCAGAGTTCCGAGCTGTCCCTCAAGAAGAACCTGTTTTCCCTCTTTCAGCGCATTCCAAAGATAGAGCGATACGTCGCATACGTATGGCTCAACCATCTTCTTGTATTCCATCAGCTCATTCATGATGTCTTCCGGTTTCAGAAGAGGCTTATGATAGAGATGCTCAAGTGTTACGTTCTTGGTCTCGCAGATACGTACAACCTTCTCTTTCAGTGCTTCCTCATCAAAAAGCTCACTTACCTGGAAGCCGATCTTTGCATATTTGTCAGAATAGAACGGAGCGATTCCGGATTTTGTGGAACCGAAAGCCTTGCCGCCAAGACGCTCCTCTTCATACTGATCGAACAGAATGTGGTAAGACATTACCATCTGTGCTCTGTTGGAGATCAGGATCTTCGGTGCAGGTACTCCACGGCCTACTACTTCGTTGTACTCCTTGAAGAATACCGGAATGTTCAGTGCAACACCGTTTCCGATGACACTTGTCGTATGTCCGTAAAACACACCTGACGGAAGTGTATGAAGTGCGAATTTACCGTAATCATTTACGATGGTGTGGCCCGCATTGGCTCCACCCTGAAATCTTACGATGATATCGGCTTTCTCAGCAAGCATATCTGTGATCTTGCCTTTACCTTCATCTCCCCAGTTTGCTCCTACTACTGCAGTTACCATAACACAGTTCCTCCTTGTGTCTTTCTCTATTATTCGGAATGCCACGTTATCTGTATATCATCCACAGAAAACTGACATTCCTGTCTGCGTTCTTTTTATGCTTACAGCATTATACGTTGATCTCAACCTTAACGCCAAGCAGATCTTTATGCGCATCCAGCACCGGCTGTACCACATTTGCAATGAAAGCTTCTGTCTGCTCTTTGGCACGTCCTGTATATCTGGACGGATCCATGGATTTCTGAAGATCCTCAAGAGTCAGGTTAAATGCCGGATCCGCAGCGATCAGCTCAAGAAGGTTGTTATCTTTACCTTCTACCTTCACGTTCTTGCCTGCTTCCATGGAAAGCTCACGGATACGCTCATGAAGCTCCTGACGGTCTCCGCCTGCCTTAACTGCATCCATCATGATATTCTCAGTTGCCATAAATGGAAGCTCAGACATCAGTCTCTTCTCGATAACCTTCGGATAAACAACCAATCCGTCTACAACATTGAGGCAGAGATCCAGGATTCCGTCGATTGCAAGGAATCCTTCCGGAACGCTCAGACGCTTGTTAGCAGAATCATCAAGTGTTCTCTCAAACCACTGTGTTGCAGATGTAATTGCCGGATTAAGTGCATCGATCATCACATATCTTGAAAGGGAAGCAATTCTCTCACTTCTCATCGGGTTTCTCTTATAAGCCATTGCTGAAGATCCGATCTGTGTCTTCTCAAATGGTTCTTCGATTTCTTTCAAATGCTGGAGCAGACGGATATCATTAGAGAATTTGTGAGCACTTGCAGCAATTCCTGCCAGTACATTCAGTACTCTTGTGTCTACTTTTCTTGAATAAGTCTGTCCGGATACCGGATAACATGCCTTGAATCCCATCTTCTCAGCAATCATTGGATCGATCTTGTCAATTGTCTCCTGATCTCCGTCGAACAGTTCAAGGAAACTTGCCTGTGTTCCTGTTGTACCTTTAGATCCAAGCAGTTTCAGGCTTCCAAGTACATATTCCAGATCCTCAAGATCCATTTCAAACTCCTGCATCCAGAGAGTTGCTCTCTTTCCAACAGTTGTCGGCTGTGCCGGCTGGAAATGTGTGAAAGCAAGTGTAGGCTGGTTTTTCTGCTCCTCTGCAAACTTCGCAAGCTCTGCAATTACATTCACAAGCTTTGTGCGAACCAGTTTCAGTGCTTCTGCCATAATAATAATATCTGTATTATCTCCTACATAACAGGATGTTGCTCCAAGATGGATGATTCCTTTTGCTTTTGGGCACTGAACACCATATGCATAAACATGAGACATAACATCATGACGTACAACCTTCTCACGTTCCTTTGCCACCTCAAAGTTAATATCATCCGCATGGCTCTTCATCTCTTCGATCTGCTCGTCTGTGATGTTGAGTCCAAGCTCCTTCTCAGTCTCTGCCAGTGCAATCCAAAGTCTTCTCCATGTTCTGAACTTTTTGTCCGGTGAGAAGATATACTGCATCTCGCGGCTTGCATAACGCTCTGAAAGCGGGCTTACATAACGATCATTACTCATAATTCTTTTCTCCTTGTTTCATATCTTTATCGTAACTGTTCATCTATTATAACACATAAACTGAGTCTTCAAAATCAATTTTGTTCAAATGCCTGACTGATATCCTCTTCCGGAACTTCCATCGGATACTTTCCTGTAAAGCAGGCATCGCAATACTTAAGGTCTCCAACCATGTCTTTCAGTTTCTCGATCTCCATGTATCCAAGAGAGTCTGCTCCGATCAGCTGACGGATCTCCTCCTGTGTGTGAGTATGTGCGATCAGCTGCTCATTCGACGGAACATCTGTTCCAAAAAAGCATGGATGTAAGAACGGTGGAGAACTGATACGTACGTGTACCTCTTTTGCTCCGGCTTTTTTCAGCATCTTAATAATATTTGCACAAGTTGTTCCACGCACGATGGAATCATCTACCATTACGATTCGTTTTCCCTTTACAACTTCCGGAATTACATTCAGTTTGATCTTTACACTTGAAACACGTTCGCTCTGTTTCGGTTTGATAAATGTTCTTCCCACATAACTGTTCTTGTGGAATGCCATTCCATAAGGAATTCCTGACTGCTCAGAATATCCTTTCGCTGCTACCAGACCGGAATCCGGAACTCCCACAACAAGATCAGCGTCTACCGGATAAGATTCCGCAAGTGCTTTTCCTGCCAGAATTCTGGAATGGTATACACCTACACCATCGATTGTACTGTCTGTTCTTGCAAAATAAATATACTCAAAAATACATCTTGCCTGTTTTTCCGAATCGATCACCATACTCGTATCTGACTGGATTCCATGTTTTCTTGTAATTGTTACGATTTCTCCCGGAAGAACATCTCTTACAAATTCACCGTCTACAGCTGCAATCGCACAGCTCTCAGAAGCAAGGAAATATGTATTGTCACGTTTTCCGATGCACAGTGGCTTGAGTCCAAATGGATCTCTTGCACCAATCATTTTTCTCGGGCTACTCACAACAAGTGCATATGCACCCTTGATCTTCTGCATCGCACACTTCACTGCTTCTTCTGCTGTCGGTGTATGAAGACGCTCTCTTGCAATAAGATATGCGATTACTTCAGAGTCTATTGTTGTCTGGAAAATAGCACCTGTCTGGCTGAGTTCTTCTCTCAGCTCGATTGCATTTACTAAATTTCCATTGTGTGCAATCGCAAGTGTTCCTTTTACATAGTTTATAACAAGTGGCATTGCATTCTCTACACGTGTTGCACCTGCTGTTGAATATCTCACATGCCCCACGCCAAGATTTCCTTTCAGCTCTGAAAGTCCCTCTTCATCAAACACGTCATCCACATGGCCAAGTCCTTTTTTTGAAAGGACGTTTCTCTTCCCATAAGTGTCTGTCACTGCAATACCGCAGCTCTCCTGACCTCTATGCTGCAAAGCAAATAAGCCATAATAGACTGATGCAGCCACATCATGTCCATCCACATCATAAGCACCAAAAACACCGCATTCTTCCCCAAGTCCCGTCACTGCTTTTTCAAATTCACTCATGTCAGTTTATGCTCCTTACCTAGTTCCTGCTAGTTTTTATCATGATTTCTGTATCATACAAAACCGATTATAATATAAGGCGGAGTGAAAATCAACATTCCCTCCGCCTTGTATTTCTTCCTGCTCATTATTTTATTTGCGTTCAATATATTAGTATTTCTAATATATTCGTCGTTTTTATTCTTCGTATCTTATTACCACCTTCATTTTTGTCCAGTATTTACAAAATCACTATCCGTTTGTATAACGTGACAAAAATTGACGGGTACGCTCTTCTTTTGGATTTTCAAACACTTCCTCAGGTGTTCCCTGCTCAAGTATTTTACCGTCATCCATAAACAGAACTTTGTCCGATACGTCTCTTGCAAATGCCATCTCATGCGTTACGATGATCATCGTAGTATTCTGATCTGCAAGTCCTTTGATAACTTTCAGTACTTCACCTGTAAGCTCCGGATCAAGTGCTGAAGTCGGCTCGTCAAAGCATAGAATATCCGGACTAAGTGCAAGTGCACGGGCAATTGCCACACGCTGACACTGTCCTCCGGAAAGTTGATGCGGATAGTTATTCATACGCTCTGAAAGTCCCATCTGATCTAAGAGGTTCTTTGCTTCTGCTTCAATCTCTGCATGTATCTCTTTCTTGCGTGCCTTATAATCAGGCTGACTTTTTGCAAGTAGTTCCTTCGCCAGCATTACATTCCCAAGTGCTGTATACTGCGGGAACAGATTAAAAGACTGGAATACAAGTCCAAAATGTAATCTTTTCTTACGGATCTCACTTTCCTGTTTTGTTACAGGATTTGCAGCATCAAACAATAATTCATCATTTACACGGATCACACCTTTATCCGGTGTCTCCAGAAAATTCAGGCAGCGCAGAAGTGTCGTCTTTCCACTTCCCGAGGAACCGATCAAGGAAAGTACCTGTCCTCTTTCCAATGAAAAGCTGATATCCTTCAGTACTTCTGTCCGTCCAAATGTTTTATTTATGTGTTCTACTTCAAGTATTGCCATTTATCTCTTCCTCCCAATTTAATTAAAATATTCCAGCTTCTTCTCAAGCTTTCCAAGAAGGACTGTCAGAATACCATTGAAGATCAGATAATAAAAAGCTGTAAAGAACATCGGCCAGATCGCACCTGAGATTCCCTGAGAACCTTTCAGGAACGCCTGTCCTGCCCAAATAATCTCCTGCAGTGCAATGATTCGTGCAAGAGAAGTATCTTTTACAAGTGTGATGATCTCATTTGACATCGGTGGAACAATTCTCTTCACCATCTGAAGCAGCTTAACCTTAAAGAAGATCTGATGCTTTGTCATTCCAAGAACAAGTCCGGCCTCCGTCTGTCCCTGTGGGATACCCTGGATTCCTCCGCGGTAAATTACCGAGAAATAGCATGCATAGTTAAAGATAAATGCAACCGAAGCTGCAAGAAATCTTCCGCTTTCACCGCCACCCCAGATTGGGTTTCCTAAGACCAGTCCCGGGAAATAATAAATGATAAGCATCTGGATCATAAGCGGTGTACCACGTATGATCCATACAACAATATTCGTAATATAACTCAACGGTTTAAAATGTGACATCGATCCAAATGCAATAACCAGTCCCAATGGAATTGCACCGAGAAGTGTTGCAAAAAACAGCTTCAGCGTCTGTAAGAATCCCACATTCAGTGAGTGAATAACGATTGGAAATTGTTCCATAATAAGTTCCATTTTATTAAAGCTCCATCCTAAATTTATTTTTCAATCAATGCAGCCTGTACTTTATAAGTCTCAGCACATTTCTTCATTGATCCATCTTCCATACTCTTTTTAAAGTAATCATTCAGAGCTACTGCAAGATCAGATCTTTTACGGAATCCAACACCATACTCCTCATTGTTCAGACTTATTGTGTAAGTAAGATCTGCATAACCTGTTCCTTCTCCGATCATAGCTGCTGCCATCAAAGCATCAATTGCAGCTGCATCTGAATTTCCGGAAGCAACCTCCATCAGTGCATCTGCCTGTGATGTAACCGATGTATACTGTGCACCAATTCTTTCAACCTGATCTTCCCCTGCACTTCCTGCTTCTACTGCAAAAGTTAAATCTTTCACACTTTCCTCATCCTGATACTTATCTGCTTTGTCAGCCGGTACAACTACAACCTGCGCGTTATTCATATAAGCATCTGTGCATTCCATAGAACTCTTCACTTCATCAATCAGTGTCATACCATTCCATACGCAGTCGATTGACTTTCCATCAAGCTCAAGCTCTTTATTATCCCAGTCAATCTCTACAAATTCTGCCTCAACTCCGATACTCTCTGCAAATGCTTTCGCCATGTCTGCATCAAATCCGATCCACTCACCATTGTCATCTTTATAATCCATTGGCTCAAAGTCAGTAACACCGACCACAAGCGTTCCTTTGTCTTTTACATATTCAAGGTCGCTTCCTGTTGATTCCACTTTCTTATTCGCATTAGAAGAGTCTGAACCGCATCCTGCTAATATAGAAACTGCAAGTCCTGCACATAATAACACACTTAATACTTTCCTTTTCATAATAACACCCTCCATCATTGAGTTTGGCTTTTATTCTCTACCAATGAGTCACTGTACCACAGTAAAGTTACTGTTGTATTCTACCATAGCATACAATATATGTCAAACCCCAAAAGGTATAGAACAATGCAGCTGCTCATAGATTCTGTGAACAGCTGCATAAAAAGTCTGTATTATGTATGATTTCTTCTATGTTTCCTCTTCCACTTCTCCAAAAGTACTTCATTTGGCTCAATCTGAAGATTCTGCTTCACTTCGTCCATCTCGCTTCTCATCTGTGCATTCACTTCCTGATATTCACTGTGCTTTGTAAGCAAAATGTGAAATTCTTCCAGCGACATATACTTATAAGACGCATACAGATATGGTTTTAGTAATTCCTTATCTTCGCAGATCTGATAGGCTCTGTCATACATTTTGGCCGCTTCCTGATAAAGGAACAATCGTCCATATGCTGCTCCAAGACATGCATAGATCTTTCCATAGAATTTTTCATCTACACTCTCATCTTTTTCCTGATTCAGGATTTCCTGATAAACGATGATCGCTTCTTCAATCTCACCGCTTTCGAGAAGATTATCGCCTTTATACTTCTTACGCTCTACATCCTTCTGATTTTTCAGATGTTCCAAAACATTCTGGATACGGATCATTTCCGATTCTTTATAGATCTTTGAAGCTTTCAGGATTGTAAGAACAAAATTCTCGACAGATCCACGCATACGCATCAAATCTCGAAGCTGCTCTGCCAGTTCTTTCATCCCAATCTCTTCTTCCAGCCAGGTGCAAAGCGGTTCATTCATGATCGTATAATCGATCAAATATAAATTATTACACAGATAGTAGCACAATTCTTCTA
>ERZ773169.3260-NODE-3260-length-10432-cov-79.803893_pt1 | contig 10432 bp, 5 predicted proteins | sample MGYA00580536_ERZ773169 | MGnify/ENA primary metagenome ERZ773169 (study PRJEB29015, sample SAMEA2737814) | human gut metagenome | biome: human gut; feature: human-associated habitat; material: faeces | place: China | collected 2012 ...
AGGCAAAAAGCGGATTAAAGGTCACGCACATTCTTTTTAAATTCCGTAAATTCCTATGAAATCCCTCCGGCTTGCCTTCGGCAACCCACCTCCCTTTACAAGGGAGGCAAAAAGCGGATTAAAGGTCACGCACATTCTTTTTAAATTCCGTAAATTCCTTTGAAATCCCTCCGGCTTGCCTTCTGCAACCCATCTCCCTTTTCAAGGGAGGCAAAAAGCTTCCAAACTGCTTTGGCGAGGCTTGCTCTCTGCAAGGGAGGCTGAAAAGTAAAAAGATGAAAACTGAAGTGGAAAACGAATAGTGAAAAGGGCGGGCAGGGGTGTGTGGAAAGCTCCTCATATGACACACAAAAAAAGAATAGGCATACAGCACCTAAATTAAGTACAAAAACAGAATAGGCACACGATATCAGAATGGGGTACAGAAACGGAATGGTGCACAAAATGCAAAACAGGGCACAAAAAAACAGAGCAAGGCGAACCTTGCTCTGCTTATGATTGTTAATAAATCGGATCGATTGCTACGTGAGCGTCAGATCTCAACCCAACCCGAGTCGCCGCCCTCTACGGGGCCGGTGCCTATGGAGATTGTGATGATATCATCAAGCTCGTATGCAGAAACATCGAAATCCGGTGTTTGATAAACCTGTTTCATTGAGATTTAATCTCCTTTCAAGATATAATAATAAAATTTAATGTCGGAACGGAATATTCAGTTTTGAACAGCCGAACCGATAGTAAAGTTTCGCTGTGGTTTCTTGGTAAAATTCAATTACTGAGCTTTCCAAGCAGCAACAGCAGCATCATATCCTGAAGCAACTTTAGCAGTTACAGCTGCGGAATACCAAACATAATGATCGGCAGTACCGTCATTGTAGCATACGTAAGCGATGCAGTCAATATCAGTTGCCTGAGAAGCATGAGAGATATTCTTAATGATTGCGCCGAAGTATGCATCGGAAGAAGCATTTGCCTGACTTACATAGTCGGTAGAAGCAGCCTTCCAAGCTGACGGAAGTGCGGTGCCTTTTTCAACTGCTGCCTTAGCATCAGCTGCATCGGCAGCGCCTGTGTTGGCAGCAATGAAGCCAACGCTCTTAATTTTATTGCCGTTTGAGTTCATAGCAGCGAAGTCAGCAGCTGTGATAACCGAAGTAAGTCTAAACTGGAAGAGATCATCCGGAGCAGTTGTCTTATCGCCTGTGAACTTAACCTGAGTCTTATACTTAGCTACAGAATAAGACGGCTCAGCACCTGCAACAGTCAATTTGACCATTGAATTGGTCAAATCATATACAGACATATCCATACGAGATGTTCCTTCAGCAAAGAAAGCCATCTTTTTATCAAATGCTGCACCGTGAGCACCAACCCAAATTTCATCGCCGGGCTTTACGGAATCGGAAACAGTCATTTTGAAAGACAAGTAAGCTTCGCCGGCTACCGGATTCCATCTTTTGGCAGCAGAAGTACTACTACCCATTACTTGGATGCCCTTATTAAAATAGGCAAGTTCCTCCTCGGACATTGCGGTTTTAAGCATCTTGGCAACATCAAGATTCATATTACCTGATGCGTTGGGATTTGCAAACGAAGCAGCGCAATCGCCTTCCCAAGTTCTGAATTCCGTAATTTTGGAACCAACGGGAGTAAGCTGATCGCCATTATAAAGAATCGTGTTAGCAAAAGCACCAAAACCGGTTTTTGAACCCGGGTCAATAGTCATCGTTATTTTGACTGTATCTCCGGGAGAGACTGTTGTTTTATCCGCTGTTGCAATGACTTTAACCTCGCCGGTTTTCAACGTAGGATTATAAGTGTAAGCACTCGCCATAAACGCAAAGCAGGAAATCATCATGACAACAGCCATAATAACAGAAAGCACTTTTCTGCGCATCTGATTTACCTCCTATAAAACAATTTATAAACTTATATTCCCTTTGCAGCAGCAACTACAGCAGCTGTCTCTGCCTGAGTCGGGAAATCAGAGTAACTCGCAACGCCCTCTAAATAAGTTACATCTATAGGATCTATTAAGCCGTCGCCGTTAGCATCAGCAGCTATACCGGTTATCGAGCCATCATCAGCTGAAAAGTCGAAATCGGAATAACTTGCAACACCTTCAACAAGTGTAACGTCAATAGGATCTATTAAGCCGTCGCCGTTAATATCACCGAAGAAGATGAAATAGTAAGTTTCAACAACTTCGCCGCTATCGTTAAGAAGCTCGATTTTTGCGCCTGTGCTCATCTGACCCTGGTCGTTTTCAGTTACCTGAATTGAACCGGCGGGAGTCTGCAAAGCGTCAGCAATGGAATCACCAGTATCGGTTGCAATACCGTAAACGAAACCGTTGCCGTTGGCACAAGTTGAAACCTTATCAATTATAACACCGTTAGCTTTTCCTGTTTCAGAGAGCTGAAGTTCCGGATCAGCTGCAGCAGCAGCCTTCATTACCGGGAAAGTAAGTTTCTGACCTGTGGTATAAACCGTTGAGGTTACATCAGAGGTCTTGTAGGAACCTACATAGAGTTTACCGCCGAGATTGGTCATTGTTTTCTGATCGTTGAGCACACCGAAAGCGGCCGCAGTATCGGAAATGGCCTTAGAAGCGGTAAAGGTGAGGGTCGAAAGTACGACGCCGTTTGCCTTCTGAGCAACAGCTCCGCCGGCAACCTGCGGTAATACGCCGACATAGACATAAGTCTTGCCGCCCGCAGCAGCATCATTTACGACCGTCTTTGTTGCATCGCCTGCACCGAACAGCGTTGAAGCGGTTGTGCCGCTTACAAACTTAACAGCACTGCTGTCATACTGAACAGGAACAGAAACCGTTGCAGCATAATAATCTGTGGTTAATTTTACGGTAACCTTGACCGTATCGCCTGCGTTATATGACGCCTTGTCAAACGATAAAGCGATAGTGCCGTTTTCTGCGACACCGGTATTATCATTTGCGAAAACGCCGACTGCAAGCACGCCAAGGAGCATAACTACAGATACAATAAGGCTAATAGCCTTTTTTGCCTTGGTCATTTTTTGCCTCCTTCTATTCTTAATCAATATTAAATATACACTTTTGAGAGCACAATGTCAATAATTTGTGAATAAAAATGGCACACCGAAAGAAAATATCCCTTACGCTATCACAAATAAAGTTATTTCCTCGCGAGCTTTACAAGCTTTGTACCGTTTTTTCACAAAACTATTCCGCCGCACTTTTAAAGTATATGCTCTAATCTTTTTAAGAATATCCCATTACATACGCCCTTGTGGGGGAGAAAGCTCCCCCACCGGGTTTTAACTTAAGTAATTAAAGGAAATTACTTCTGAGCGATTGCAGTTCCGCCGTAAGCAGCGTCAACTACAAGGCCGTAGTTAGCGAGGTCAACCTTACCGGTAGCAAGGCCGCCTGCAGTCTTATAAGCGCCTGTGAGAGCAGTTTTGTTGTTGATTGCGAGGTCCATGGAGGAAGCATCGAATCCGTCAACAACACCGTCGCCGTTTACATCGCCGTAGATAACGACTGTGTAGATAGCAACCGGAGCACCGCTCGACTTAAGGCTGAGTGTTGCGGTAGCGCCTGTACCATAGAGGCCTGCAGCGTTAGCGGCAACATTAAGAGTTGTAGCCGAAGAATCCTTAGCCGTTACTCTTGCGAGTACGTCGTCGGCAGTAGCAAGCGAGCCGGGTGTTACGCCGGTGATGAGAGAAGCGGACTCTGTTACGGAAACGCCCTCATTTGAACCCGCTGTGGTGGGAACTGCTACGTACTTGCATACGAACGGAGCCATAGCATTCTTGAGGTTTGTGATAACAGCGTCAATCTGAGCTGCCACAACATTTGAATAGAAGCGGTCATTTGCAGCATAGTTTTCAGCGGAGCCGCTGTAAAGGTTTGCTGTGTTGCCCTTCTCATCGGTGTACTCATAGCCGAGTACGGAAACGAGCTTAGCATAAGCTTCGGTCTCTGTAAGACCGTCAGCCTTTGATGCGTCAAATGTATATGCACTGTTTTCAGTGAATATTGACTTAGCCTGAGCTATAACTGCCTCAAGCTCGGTGTAAGCACCTGCCTCGAGAGCAGAAGCCGATTTCGGCATAAGAGCGCGCTGAGCGATTTCAAGCTCATACTTAGCATCGAATACCTCGGACTGAAGAGCCTTTGCGTTGGCATTTAATGCCTCGGCAGCTGCAAGAGCCTTGGTGTATCTTGCATAAGAGCCTGCTGTGTAATCAGCCTCTTTGTAGCCCTGAGCCTTAGCGGCTTTGATTTCCTTATCAAGGAACTGCTTCTGAGTTGTAACCGCAGCGCCCTTCAGGAAGCTTGCATACCAAGCAATGTTCTTAGCGCTGTTAAGGATTTCAAGCTCCGAATAACTGGGAGCCTTGTAAGCCTTTACGGCATCCATATAAGCGTTCTGAGCTTCGGTTGAAGGAGCCTTCATGGAAGCTACGATAGCACTCTTATATGTAGCGTTTGCCTTGTTGGCAATAGCAGTAATTTCAGCCTCTGAAAGTGAGCTGCCGTCAATGTACTTTTCGGGAGCTACGGGGCCCTTGTAAGCGTCAATGATAGCGTTGCCGGCTTTCATTGCCTTTTCGTAAGCCCAATAAGCATAGAGGTCGAAGTTCTGATAGTTGATGTCGCCGGCAGCCTTAAGAGCAGCCTCAATGGGAGCCGGTGTAACGGTTGCGGAACCGCTTGTAGGTGTTGTGCTTGCTGTATCAAGAGCCTTAACGGCGGTTTCAAGAGCGGTTATGGCTGCAGTGAGATTGTCGTCACTGTAATTGCCGAGGTTAGCCTTCCTGAACGGGCCGTAAACAAGCTTAGCGGCAGCGGTAAGAGCTGTCCAGTAAGTGTTCCAAGCCTCTGCCGGATACTTAGAAGAATCACGGTTAGCCTTGAACTCGCTGTCAACGACCTTCTTAATATTGGTGCCGTTGTAATAATAGAGTGTGCCGAACGGGGCAGTCATGGTAAGAGTACCATCTTGTCTTCTGTATTTACCGTAAACAGTTACCGAGCTGTTACCGAGAGCAAATGAAGAAGCTGAAGGAACAGTCTCTATATCCACATCGGATCTAACTCTTAACGGATTGACGGAGATTGAGCTCTCCTTGGGGAAGTTGAAACTATTAGATACAAGTGCTTCTGCCTGGCCCGATGACTCAAAGATGCTCGAATCAAAGCCGGAAATAGAACCCTTGGTGAACTTACAATCAGTATCTCTCTGGTTGGTCCAAGTTACGGCAATGTTTGAAATAGCAGAAGCAAGAGCCGATGCATTTGTTACAAGGTAATCTGTGGTGGTTTCACCCTTCATCTTAACTACATCATATATGTTTGTCTTCTTATCTTCCTTAGACCAAGCGGTGCCGACATCTGTAGCATCGTTGGTTGCATACTCAAAGGTAGTGGAAGTAATGTCGCCGTTGTAAGCAGTACCGTCCTTGAAGGTGAAGCTGTAAACAGCGGTTACCTTTACAAGGCTGTCTGTGGGAACTGCCGCGTTAAGAGTAACATCGGTGCTCTCATACGGTGAAAGTTTCTTTTCGCCGCTTTTGAGCATTTCGGTGCCGTTAACGGTAACAGACTTAAGAGTGAGCATATAAGGATGATCATATGTATCGCCGTGCTTTAAGAGCATACCTGCAGATGCGTTTGTTACCTTAAGAGTAGTGTTCATCTGGCCGTTTGTAAGCTGTACATAGTTAAGTGAACCCTTATCTATTGTAAGCTTAGGCTCAGCATAGGACTGAGCGTTAGTAGTCCAGCCGAGGAAGAAGTTTACGATCGGAAGAGCTACGTCAAGAAGACCGCCTGATTTAACGGCATAGGCAATACCTACAACCAATTTCTCTGCGAGGTCTGCAATAGCGCTCTTCTGAAGAATAGCGTCAAGTGAATTGTAAGAATCGGCGATAAGAGCGGTGTTGCCGCATACCTTACCGAAAACCTTGTTAAGGAGTTCTCTTACGATTCTGAATACTGCGGGATACATAGCCTCGGTTCTGAGAGTGCTGTTAGCAGGAATATTGAATATGCCCGTAACGCTGTTTGTACCGAGGAGCTTGCTTACGTCAAGGTTGAGAAGTCTGTCGATAATGTCTTCTCTGAGAACAGTCTCAAGGAAGGTCTTACCGTCAGCAGCGGTTTCGTTGATTATCTTCTCAACAGGAAGAACGTCGCGGATAATCTTGTCGAGCTTAACCCACGGATCCTGTGCGGTAGCAAGGTCGAGGTCAAGGCCGTCGGTGTTGATGAGCTTCTGTACCTTCCAGCACCACTCGTTGTCAGAGGTGAGAGCCCAGTCGATTATCCAGTCAATGGTGTCTTCCCAAGCGCGTGTGTTCTTTTCGAAGTCTGCAAGCTTATAAGTCTTGGAGGCTGCAAATTTGTAGCCGTCAGCCTTATCGGAGCCGAGGTCGGCAAGCTTGGAGAGATACTTCATACCGATGTCGGTGCCCATGGTAAAGATAACATCGAGCCAATAGCCGCTGTTCTTACCCTTTACGAGGGTCTTCGAGTTGTAATCGGCATAAATAAGTGCGTCATAGTTGTAAGTCGGAACGAACTGAGTTGCAAGCTCACGAATTACGCAAGCGAGAAGAGCGGTTACGTTCTGTCCCTTGAGCTCGGCAGCCGACGGGAGAATTATCTGAGGCATAAGAGCCTTAACGCCGATTGCGCCGAGAGCGGTAACAACATCCTGATCGGAAGCGGACTTATCTACAACTGTGTCATAGTAGCCTGCATAAACAGTCTCATAGCCGGTACCGAAGAGATACTCGGGGTTATAAGCTGCTACATACTGAAGAGCCTTGCGAAGATTGGGAATGAGCTTTGTATTATCGCCCTTTGTCCAATTGATTGCAGCCTTTGCAGTATCCGAAAGAATTGTGTCGATTGCCTTGCTGACAAAATCGTTGAGCGACGCAAGAACGGTGGTATAACCCGCTGCCGAAGCAGTAACGGAGCCGTTGTTTGCAGCTGTGGGCATAAACTCGTCAACGAAATCACCGGAGATGGTGTAGTTCCAGTTAATGAGCTTAGCGAACGAATTAGCGGTGGACATATCAAACTTGAGCCAGGTCTCTGTGAGACCGTCTTTGCTGACAAGGCGATAATAGCCGTTGCCGTCGGAGCCTATTGTGAAGTCCGACCACTCCCAGTTATATGCGCCGGCAGCCTTAGAATAGAATGCCTTTACATCTGACGGAAGCTTAGCGAGAACAGCGGTGGCCTCTGAAGCCTTGCCGCCGAAGAGCTCGGTCTTTTCAGCGCCGAACCACTGTGCAAGAAGCATCTTAACGGAGCCGTTGAGAACAACGGGAGCAAGATCCTTAAATACATAGGGAGCTACCTGATAGAGAGCCGAAACAAGAGTATTGCTGTCAAGGTTGAAGATTTCGGAAACCTTACCGCTTGTGGCAAGTGAGGGAAGGAAGTAGCTGTCTTTAACGTAATATTTTACGTTTTCGCCGGCAGCGTTAGCGTAAACATAAACGCCTGTGCCTTTGCCTTCCATATCGGTTTCTTCGGTCTTGTAATATTTCTCATCCTGAGAAATATATGTCTTCTTGGCGGTATCATATTCAAATACCTCGATGTAAGCACCCCTAGAGTCTGAGCCCTTAACATAATAATCGCGAAGACCTGCTTCAGCGCTTGTCGGAAGAGCAATGTGATTGCTTATGCAGTTGCCGGAAGCGTCTTCTTTATAAGAAGTATAGCTCTGCGGCTTAGACATAGCGTTGATGAGGACCTTCTTGATAAGAGTGTCGGGATTTTCGGTTGTTGTTGAATAAGTGTTGATGAGCGTCATGTCATCGTCAACTCTTGCGAACACCGGATAAACGAGGCCTTTTAACATACCCGGAAGATCCGAGAGGTACTTATTAACGCCGGAAATATCAACAAAGTTGCCGATAATGCCGACGTCGAGTTTGCCGTCGTTGATAACCTTTTTAACGAGACCTGCGTTGTCGTTAAGAAGGGTTGCAATGCCGTTGACTATGTCGAGCTGAGCGTGGTTTTCTCTTGTCATGCCCGACGGCCAGTTTTTAAGGTTAGCGTCTTTAACTATGCCGAGCAAGCTTTTGACAAGCTTAACAAGTCCGTTGTTAAGAAGAGCCTGAGCGCTGTCGATGGTTCCGCAAAGAGCATTAACCGAGCGAAGGTCGATAACAAGATGCAAACCTGCTTTGTTAATAACATCGCCCATGTTTATGTTCGCGGCAGCGAGGGTAACATCAAGGAAGTCGAATACAACCGACATTCTCTCTTCGGTAGAGAGTCTTGTTACCGCGCCGTCCGGGCTGTATGCGTCAAGAGCGGTAAGATTATCAGAGGTCTGATACTTCGTCTTTGCGGCAAACGCCATTACGGACATAGTTGAGAAAATCATGACAACTGCCAAGATGACACTTAACAATTTGGTAGATTTTTTCATACGTGTTTTTTCCTCCTAAAAAGATTTACATTAAAACCATGTATGTGTGCCCGATTTTTTCTGCGGGCGGCACTCCCCGCAACAATTCCTCGCACAAAATCCGCTGTACTTCTGACCGCTCTTTGATTTACAAGAAAGCAAACCGATTTCGGCACGTTAACTCGGTCGGTTTCCACCGTTTCCACTTCCGTAAAAATGAATCGGTGGAAAACTGATGATACACACCCGAGCATATTACCGTAGGATGTGTATCAAAACGGGATGGAAACTGCACGGTAAATCAGCCGTGCGGCAGCGCTCCCTCAAAAAAGGGGGCACTTCGCCCTATTACACCATTCCTATGGTTAGTTAAAGTATAGGGTTTTAAACGAAAAAAGTCAATAAATTGTTCACACAAATTTGTTGATTTTCTGTATTGAACAAATAGAATTGTTATTTTTGGGCAAAAGTGGCAAACAAAATTGGCAATGTTGTTGTAAAATTATGAACAAATTGTTAACATTTTCGAGTTTTGAACTTTTTGACAAGTATTGAACACGGTTTTGAACATTTTTACGGTATTTTCGGGTAAAAACAGAGGGCTTAAATAGGCTCCCTTGAAAAGGGAGCTGTCTGCGAACGAAGTGAGTAGACTGAGGGATTGTTTAGGCTCCCTTGTAAAGGGAGCTGTCACCGCAGGTGACTGAGGGATTGTTCAGGCTCCCTTGTAAAGGGAGCTGTCATCGAAGATGACTGAGGGATTAAACAGCGAAGCACTTTCTTTTTAAAATCTATTTTTTTGAGAAAATCCCTCCGGCTTGCCTTAGGGGCCCACCCCCCTTTACAAGGGAGGCAAAAAGCGGCTCAACCGACATTCGCCGTTGAACCGCTGCAAATTTTTGCTTCAAACTATGATGTTATCATTTGAATCTTATTTAATTGTGAGATTTGCGCCGTACATTGCCGCCAAATCAAGGCTGCCGTCAAAGGTGTTGCCGTCCTCGGTAAAACACTGCACGTGGTAAAGCCCGCCGTTGCAGACAAAATCCATGGTGAGCTGATATGCGGAATATGTTTTCGGGTTTTTGTCGTCCGCCTTTTTGACCTCGACTACGTATGCGGTGGCTCCGCATTTTTCGAGAGTTACGGTACGCTGCTCAACGGTTACGCCCGTTACCGCGTCGCCTGCCTGCGACAAAATCTGATTCCACTGCGAAACGGTGTTATTTGCCTCATTTTCCGCTGCGCTGTCATCAGTCGCCGCGCCGGAATACATAACCTGCGCATCGAGCCCCTTGTATTTCTTTGAGGTGGCTATACCTGAATTGCCCACGGTCCAGCCGTTGGGATAAACCATTTTAAAATACTTTGTCTCGTGAAATACGCCGTCGGTTATCTGAGCGGGGAACGGAACGGCACCCGTTTTGATTTCGCCGTTTTCGTCCGTGACCTTTTTGCCGTCCTCGTCGGTGACATATATTTCAATCTCGCCGTTCTCATTGAGAACAGTGTTGCCCTCTTCGTCGGTAACAACCTCGTATGTGGCGTCCTTGGCGTTTATAGTCGGCTTCTTTTTTCCGCATGAGGCAAAAACCACCGATATTACGATTAAGGAAGCGCAGATAACTGCGATTATTTTTTTATCCATTTGAAATCCTCCGTTTTATACATAAACAGATTATAAATTCTTTGCCTCGGAATGTCAACTGGGGATGTTAAAAATGTCCGGAACGCAAAAAAACAAAAGACAAATCGAAACAAATCTTTGTATAAACAGTTGTTTTTATTTGGCAGAGCTTACCATTTGCTCCGATTCAACCTCACCCTCGGAGTACATTCGTACGCCTTCGGGCAAGCCTTAACCGCCGCAGCCGCGCCGCTTAAGGTTCGGTTAATCCGCTCCGAGCATTTTTTCCTATCCCCCGAAAAAAGAGGTTAAAAATGTCCGGAACGCAAAAAAACAAAAGACAAATCGAAACAAATCTTTGTATAAACAG
>ERZ773169.3264-NODE-3264-length-10409-cov-5.828376_pt1 | contig 10409 bp, 8 predicted proteins | sample MGYA00580536_ERZ773169 | MGnify/ENA primary metagenome ERZ773169 (study PRJEB29015, sample SAMEA2737814) | human gut metagenome | biome: human gut; feature: human-associated habitat; material: faeces | place: China | collected 2012 ...
TGCGTTGCTTTCCCTTGCAATCCGTCAGGATTGCTGCGGAAAATCGCCTTGTCTGCCGACAAAAATCCTCGCCATTCGGCGTACCCTGCTTACGAAAACAACTTCTTTAATCGTGCAGGAGCACGAAAACAGACGCGGGGAAGGGGAGAAGCGAGTTTCCTTACAGGCAGATGTGGCGGGGCGTACCGTTGACATAGACGGGGGTGACCTCGTCGAGGATGAGCGGGCGGGCGTATTCCTCGAACGCCGCCGTCACCTGCATCCCGTCGGGGGTGATCCAGTCCAGCGGCACCTTCTTTTCGAGGTTTGCCACCTGCTGGACGTCCACCGCTTCGGTGATGCACTGATAAGGATACTCGGAAACGCGCTTGAGCGCGATCATTTTGCCCGTCTCGCCGGCAAAGGCTGCGGCTGCCGCTGCGCCGCCCACGGCGTAGGCCTCGTTGACATCGGTGCGGCTGGCCAGATGGCTGGCGCAGCGCTGCAGCGTCGAGAACTCGATGGCGCGGCTCTTGCAGTTCAGCTTGTCGTGGATGAGATCGGACAGATAGCGGCTGGTGCCGCTGAGGATGGCTTTGTGGCCGAAAGCGTCCAGCTGGCCTGCCGTGGACACGAGGTCGCACAGATAGGTGCCGTCGGCGGTCTTGACACCCTCGCTGGCCGCGATGATGACGTTGGACTTCACCCGCTGCAGCTCATCCACTCTGGCGAGGAACTTGTCCTGCTCAAAGGGGACTTCCGGCAGAAGGATGAGGTCGGGGCCGTCGCTGTCGTCGCCGCCTGCGAGGCAGGCCGCACCGGCCAGCCATCCGGCGTGACGGCCCATGATCTCGGCCACGGTCACGCTGCGGATGTCGTAGACGGAGGAATCACGGATGACTTCCTTGAGGATGGTGGCGATGTACTTGGCCGCAGAGCCGTAGCCGGGGGTGTGGTCGGTGAGGCAGAGGTCATTATCGATGGTCTTGGGTACACCGATAAAACGCACCGCACTGCCTACCTGTGCGCCGTAGCGGCTGAGCTTGGCGATGGTGTCCATCGAGTCGTTGCCGCCGATGTAGAACACCGCGCAGATGTCGTACTTGTCAAACAGGGTGAACAGCTTGACGTAGGGCGTGGAGTCCGCCTCCGGCTCGGGGAGCTTGTAGCGGCAGCTGCCCAGATAGCTGGACGGCGTGCGCTTGAGCAGCTCGATGCTGAGCCGGTCGTCCAGCAGGACGTTCAGCTCCACGAGTTCCTCTTTCAGCAGTCCCTCGATGCCGTACTTCATGCCGTAGACCTTGTCTGCGCCCAGACTGCAGGCGGCTTTATAGACGCCTGCGAGGCTGGAATTGATGACGGCGGTAGGGCCGCCGCTCTGGCCGATGATGACATTCTTGGCCATGAGAACCTCCTTGTACCATTTACCGATAAATTGGACTTCCTGTGCGCCGCAGCACCGCTCCGCGCTGTCCCCGTTTCGCGGTCCGTACACCCTGCACAGTGTACAGACGGGGGAACAGCCAACAATCGATGACTGCAACTCGCACAAAAATTCTGGCAGGTCGTGCAAGCACTTCGAGAAATGTGTGCAAAAACCTGCTCTTCTTCTATTGTAACCGTTTTGCCTGTTGTATGCAAGTCCTAATTGGTTGCAGAGGCAAAAAAATTATGATAAAATAGGTGCTGCACAGCTCTGCCGGGCCGGAAAGCGGGGATAACCCGCCGACACCCGGGCAGACTAAGAGCAGAACCAAACGAAAGCGGGAACACCTTTATGGGCATTTCACACGATTATCATAGCACGGGCCGGCGCCGCAGAGGCGGTCCCGGCGGAGTCATCCGGTTTGCGGGGGCCGTGGCCGGCATCCTGCTGGTGAGCTTCGCCATCACGGCCATCCTTGAGCACGGACAGGCACAGCCCGAAGAGCTGCCCACCGTGACGGCCAACGGCACGGCGCAGAATATTCTGGCCCCGCTGCCCATGCAGGGCGCGGCGGACAGCACCACCGACAGCGCCGTCAGCGGCGGGGAGAACGCAGCGGCAGATGGCACGCCCGCCGTGACCCTCGAGCAGTTCGGCCCGGCCCGTCAGACGGCGGGAGCCTACAGCGTCAAAGCCTACGACAGCAGCGTCATCCGCCAGCCCGCCAGCGGCCAGGTCGATTTGAGCTACTTCTCCGATGCCGCCTTCCTCGGCGACAGCCTGACAGTGGGCTTCTCCGACTATAAGATCAACCTCGGCGGTGCGCTCATCTGCGGCTACACCGGCGTTGGTCCGGATGCCATCGTCAACCGCAGCGCCGTCAAGAGCAGTGTGCGGGGTGAGGAAGTCGCGCTGGACGTGCTGGCCGCTGCTCAGCCCAAGAAGCTGTATATCCTGCTGGGTACCAACACCCTGACCACCGTGGGCGCGGCGGACCGCTTCCTCGCTTACTACGGCCAGATGCTGGATGTGCTGCGCCAGACGCTGGGGGAGGACTGCGTCATCTATGTTGAGTCCATCCCGCCCGTCCGCCCCGAGGCCGCAGCGGAGAAGCCGGGCCTTGCCTCGGACATCATCCGCTCGGTGAACGAGCAGCTGGCCCTGCTGGCCGCAGATAAGGGCTGTGTCTACCTCGATTTGTGGGAGACGCTGGCCGACGGCGAGGGCAACCTGAAAGAGGTGCTGGCTGCGCCGGACGGCGTCCACTTCTCGGCGGGCAACGGCTATGGTGCCTGGGTGACCTACCTGCGCAACCATGCCAAGTATTCTGCCGATAATGCATGGACCCCCGGCAGCGCCTACGCAGGCTGAGCGCAAAACCAAAAAGAACAAAAGCATCCGTGATGCCCTGCCCCGGGAGGGGGAGAGAAACATCACGGATGCTTTTTTGCAGCAAAAATCCCGCCCCCTGTACCAGTGATACGGAGGACGGGACGTTTTGTTTTTATGGAGAAGGGCAGAGGGACGAATTACTTCATCTTGCTCTTGGCCTTCATGCGCTGCTCGTGGTTGAGGATCTGCTTGCGGATGCGCAGGTTCTCGGGAGTGACCTCCAGCAGCTCGTCCTGAGCCAGGAACTCGAGGCAGCCCTCGAGGCTCAGCTTGCTGATGGGGATGAGGCGCAGAGCGTCGTCAGAGCCGGAAGCACGGGTATTGGTCAGGTGCTTGGTCTTGCAGACGTTGACATCGACGTCCTCGCCGGAAGCGGTGTAGCCGATGACCATGCCTTCGTAGACCTTCTCGCCGGCGCCCACCAGCAGAGTGCCGCGCTGCTGCGCGTTGAACAGGCCGTAGGTGACGGCCTCGCCGGTCTCAAAGCTGACCAGAGAACCGGTGGAGCGGTTGGCGATCATGCCAGCCCAGACGTCGTAGCCGTCAAAGATCTGGTTGATGATGCCCTCGCCGTGGGTATCGGTCAGGAACTGGTTGCGGTAGCCGAACAGGCCGCGGCTGGGCATACGGAACTCCAGACGCACACGGTCGGTGCCCAGAGATTCCATCTGCTGCAGGATGGCCTTGCGCTGGCCCAGACCGGTCATGACGGCGCCCTGATACTGGGTGGGCACATCGATGACAACGTGCTCCATAGGCTCGTAGGTCTTGCCGTCGATGACCTTGGTCAGAACGTGCGGGGGAGAGACCTGCAGCTCATAGCCTTCGCGGCGCATGGTCTCGATGAGGATGGACAGATGCATCTCACCACGGCCCATGACACGGAAGGAATCGGTGGTGGCGGAATCCTCCACCTTCAGAGCGACGTCCTTCAGCAGCTCTTTCTGCAGACGGTCACGGATCTGGCGGCTGGTGACATACTTGCCCTCACGGCCGGCCAGCGGGCTGTCGTTGACGGAGAAGGTCATCTCGACGGTGGGGTCGTTGATCTTCACGAAGGGCAGCGGCTCGATATTGGAGGGGCTGCACAGGGTGTTGCCGATGGTGACGTCGGGCAGACCAGAGAAAGCCACGATGTCGCCTGCGGTGATGTTGTCGCAGGGCTGACGGCCATTGGCCTGGAAGTCATACAGCTTGGTCAGACGGCCGCGCATCTTCAGGTCGGGGTTGTGCCAGTCGCACACGACCACTTCCTCGCCCACCTTGGCAACGCCGTTCTGGATGCGGCCGATGCCGATGCGGCCAACGAACTCGTTGTAGTCCACAGAGGACACCAGCATCTGGAAGGGAGCCTCGGGGTCGCCCTCGGGCGGCTTGATGGTGCTCAGCAGGGTGTCGAACAGGGGAACCAGGTCGGTGCCGGGTACATCGGGGTCAAGGCTTGCAGTGCCGTCACGGCCGCAGCAGAACAGCATGGGGCAGTCCAGCTGCTCGTCGGTAGCGCCCAGGTCCATCAGCAGGTAGAGGACCTCGTCGATGACTTCCTTGATGCGGGCATCGGGACGGTCGATCTTGTTGATGGCGACCACAAGGCTCAGATTCTGCTGCAGAGCCTTCTGCAGCACGAAACGGGTCTGGGGCATGCAGCCCTCAGCAGCGTCCACCAGCAGCAGAACGCCGTTGACCATCTTCAGCACGCGCTCGACCTCGCCGCCGAAGTCGGCGTGGCCCGGGGTATCGACGATATTGATCTTGACGCCCTTGTAGGTGCAGGAGCAGTTCTTGGCCAGAATGGTGATGCCGCGCTCACGCTCGATGTCACCGCTGTCCATGACACGCTCAGCCACAGCCTGATTGTCGCGGAAAGCGCCGCTCTGGCGCAGCAGGGCGTCCACCAGCGTGGTCTTGCCGTGGTCAACGTGAGCGATGATAGCGACATTGCGCAAATCGTTACGAACCATAAAATACAACCTCTCTATTTTGAATCTCTGTAGAAGTTACGTCATACGATTTAAGTTTATATCATCCGGGGGTGGTTTGTCAAGATTGTATAAAAATTTTTTGATGGATTCGGCGTTTTGCCCGAGAATCGGCGATTGATTTGGGCGGCATTACAGCGCGAAACGTGATATACTTAATGTACCAAAGTTGGATGATCCCGTTGGAGGTGTGTCTATGAAACTGACGTTTTTGGGTGCTAACCACGAAGTGACCGGCAGCTGTACCCTCTTGGAAGCGGCGGGACAGCGCTACCTCATCGACTGTGGTATGGAACAGGGCAAGGATGTCTATGAGAACCAGCCCATCCCCGTTGCGCCGGGCGAGATCGACGGCGTGCTGGCCACCCATGCCCATATCGACCACACGGGCCTTCTGCCTCTTCTGGTGCGCAACGGCTTCCGGGGCAGGATCTACGCCACCAGGCCCACGGCAGAACTGTGCAGCATCATGCTGCGCGACTCGGCGCACATCCAGGAATTCGAAGCCGAGTGGAAGAACCGCAAGGGCCAGCGCTCCGGCGCAGAGCCTGTGGAACCCATGTACACCATTCAGGACGCTGAGGCAGCCATCGCGCTGTTCCGGGGCTATGATTACAATAAAGAGATCGAGCTTGCGCCCGGCATCGTCATCCGCTTTGTGGATGTGGGCCATCTGCTGGGCTCGTCCAGCATCGAGATATGGGTGACGGAGAACGGTGCGACCACAAAGCTGGTCTTCTCCGGCGACATCGGCAACCTCGACCAGCCTATCATCAAAGATCCCACGTATCTGAAGGACGCAGATTATGTCTTTATGGAGTCCACCTACGGTGACCGCAGCCACGGCCCGCGGCCTGACTATGTGGCCGAGCTGGCGAAGATCCTGCAGCGCACCTTCGACCGCGGCGGCAATGTGGTCATCCCGAGCTTTGCAGTGGGCCGCACCCAGGAACTGCTCTACTTCATCCGCGAGATAAAGGAAAAGAACCTGGTCACCGGCCACGGCTGTTTCCCGGTGTACATCGACAGCCCGCTGGCCATCGAGGCTACCCGTATCTTCAAGGACACCGACTCCTCCTGCTTTGATGAAGAGACCAACGCTCTGCTGGCAAAGGGCATCGACCCCATTCAGTTCCCGGGCTTGAAGGTCAGCGTCACCAGCGATGAGTCCCGTGCCATCAACACCGACCCCGTGCCGAAGGTCATCATCTCGGCCAGCGGCATGTGTGAAGCGGGCCGTATCCGCCACCACCTCAAGCACAACCTCTGGAGGAAGGAATGCACCATCCTCTTTGTGGGCTATCAGGCCGTGAACACGCTGGGCCGCTCTCTGCTGGAGGGTGCGGACAACGTGAAGCTCTTCGGCGAATCCATCGAGGTGCAGGCAGAGATCTGCCAGCTCACCGGCCTTTCGGGCCACGCCGACAGGGAGGGCCTGCTGAAGTGGGTCAACTCCTTTGAGCCGAAGCCCAAGCGGGTGTTCATCATCCACGGCGAGGATGAGGTGGAGAACATCTTTGCCCAGACCCTCACGGAGCAGGGCTTCAACGCCTGCGCACCTTATAATGGTGAGCAGTGGGCCATCGGTGCCGAGGGCGCGGTCTGCCTGAAGGAAGGCACCCGTATCCGCATCGAGCACCACATCAGCGAGGGTGCAGCCCGTGCAGCTACCGTCTTCCAGCGCCTGCTCAATGCCGGCAAGCGCCTGCTGCGGGTCATCGAGCACAACGAGGGCGGCGCCAACAAGGACCTCGCCAAGTTCGCCGACCAGATCAACGCTCTCTGCGACAAGTGGGACAGATGAGGCAGACATCCCGGCGGCATAGCTGCTCCGAAAACATCGTGAAATAAAATGATGGAAAACCGACTCGAGTTCGTGTATCCTCACACGGCTCGGGTCGGTTCTTTTTTGCGTCCAAAAGAGGAAAACACAGTTTTCTGTGCGCTTTTGCACAAGTTTCCGACTATTTCATGAGAATCGTTGACTTTGAACATTCGAAATGCTACTATATGGCACAAGAAAAGGCGAGAATGACGAAATAAAGTTGTTTCATGGGCGCAGAGGCCGGCATCTGCGCTAGAAACGGCTCGAAGTTTTTGTCTGCGTGCGGATGGTATCGGCAGAGGCCTCCGCACAGGAAATGACCGCATTGCATCATTCGATCAAAAAGTCAACAAAAAGAAAGGTCGTGGTCTCTATCGCAATCAAGGAATATTCCATGTCCCGGGACTCCACCCGGCAGCTCTCACCCAGCTTCAAGGTGCGGGAATTTGCCTGCAAGGGCAGCGATGTCGTCCTCCTCGACGACGAGCTGGTAGTGCTGCTGCAGTGCATCCGGGAGCACTTCGGCAAGCCGGTACATATCACCAGCGGCTACCGCACCGCCGAACATAATGCCGCCGTGGGCGGGGCCAAGAGCAGCCAGCACCTGCTGGGCAGGGCAGCGGACTTCTACGTCGAAGGTGTAGATGTGGCCGTTGTGGCCGCCTACGCCGAGACCCTGCTGCCAGCCCGGGGCGGCATCGGGCGCTACCCGAAGGACGCAAAGCATCCCAAGCGCAGCACCGGCTGGGTGCATATCGATACCCGGGCGAATAAGAGCCGGTGGAGTATGTAAAGGAGTGAAGAAAATGAAGGATACCATTTGCACCGTCATCGGCCTCATCGGCGGGGCCATTGCCGCCTTGTTCGGTGGCTGGGACACCGCCTTGCAGACGCTGGTCATCTTTATGGCCATCGACTACATCACCGGTCTGGTGGTGGCGGGCGTGTTCCACGCCAGCCCCAAGACCAAGACCGGCGCGCTGGAAAGCAAGGCTGGCTGGAAGGGCCTCATCCGCAAAGGTGAGACTCTGCTCATCGTTCTGGTGGCCTGCCAGCTGGATGCCGTCATCGGCGGCAGCTTCGTCCGCGACGCAGCGATCATCGGCTTTTCGGCCAACGAGGCCATCTCCATCGTCGAGAATGCCGGCCTGATGGGTCTGCCCATCCCCGCAGCCATCACCAAGGCCATCGACATCCTCAAGCAGCGGGCCGAGACGCCCGAGAAAGGCAAGGACTGATATGAAAAAGAAGATCTCCGCCGGTACTCTGACCCGTACCGCAGCGCTGGGCCTCGCCCTGACAAATCAGCTGCTCAGTGCAGCGGGCAAGCCCGTGCTGCCCATCGACAATGCCCAGCTCGAACAGATGATTTCCACCGGGTTTACCGTCGGCGCTGCGCTGGCCGCATGGTGGAAGAACAACAGCTTCACATCTGAGGCCATCGAGGCAGATGCATTCATGGCGAGGATGAAGAAGAGCGTACATTAAGCTGTCGCCCCTAACTGCATAGCATGACAACGCCCCCGCTCCGGATGATCTCCGAGGCGGGGGCGCTTTTGTTTCATGGACTTTTCTACCACTACTTTACCACTACTTTGTATACTGTAATACTCGTATTTATCTACTGGTATTTGCCATTACCTGCAAAGCCAAATATAACGAAAAACCCGCATGAGCGCTGGATTTTCCAGCATTCACGCGGGTTTTGACTTTGGTGCGAGGGAGGGGATTTGAACCCCCAAGGATAAACCACACGCACCTCAAACGTGCGCGTCTGCCAGTTCCGCCACCCTCGCATATGAAGTTTTGATGCAATCTTGATTTCCCTCGGCCTTGAGGTCTAAGCCGTATCGCTGACTGCTCAAGTATAATACCATACTCCCCCGGCGATGTCAAGCGTTTTCATAGATTTTTTTGCCATTCATATCTTGTAAATGGAGTTTCCGTGCAGAAATGACTTAAGAAGGAGGTTTTTGGAAATGACTTTTTTCAAATCCAGCAAACATCAAAGATTGTTGTGGAGCCTTTTGCTGCTTTCTGTCGGGGCGGCGGCGGGGTTCGGACTGGGGATATTCTGCGGGGCAGAGCCGCCCGTAGGCTGCCGGGAGAGCGACCTGACCCCGGTGCCGGACGAAAGCTTCGTCTCCCCTGCCTCGGCGTCCTCCGTAGAAACGTCCCCGGAGCCGGAGCCGATGCCCGAGAAGTGGGTCTGTCTGACCTTCGACGACGGCCCCAGCAAGACGACGCCGGACGTTCTGTCCGCGCTGAACCGTGCCGGAGTAAAGGCGACCTTCTTTGTAGTCGCCACCGGCAACAACGACAAATATCTTCCCCTCATCTCTGAGGCTGCTGCCGCCGGACATCAGATCGCGCTCCACTCTGCCTCCCACGAGTACAGCGACATCTACCAGAGCTCGGACGCTTACTGGAAGGACATCGACCTGTTAAAGGAGCGTCTCTCCCCTTACGTCCGAGCCGACGGCCTGCGGTATCTGCGCTTCCCGGGCGGCAGTACCAACACCGTGAGCCGCCGCTACGGCGGGCGCGGGCTGATGCAGCAGCTCAAAGAAGAAGTCACTGCAAAAGGCTACGCCTATGTAGACTGGAACGTCTGCGCCGAGGACGCCGTAGGCGGCAAGCCCAGTGCAGGCACCATCTTCCGCAACATCGTGCGGGAGACCGGCGAGCAGACCCAGTGCATCGTGCTGATGCACGACTCGGCCACCACCCGCACTACCGCCGAAGCCCTGCCCGACATCATCCAGTGGTACAAGGACAACGGCTTCACCTTCCTTACCGTAGAGCAGGCCGTCCCCCTGCCCACGACATAGCAAAAAGCCCCGGAGGGCCTGCCAGACGGCAGACTTTCCGGGGCTTCGGTGCGTAGGAGCAGCTTACTCAGCGGCCTGATTGAACAGGACGAAGGCACGATAAGCCATGTACAGGTCGGTCTTGTGGATGACCTCGAAGGGAGAGTGCATGGACAGCACAGGCACACCGATGTCGATGACGGGGATGCCGCGGTTGGCAACATACTTTGCGATGGTGCCGCCGCCGCCCAGGTCGAGGCGGCCCAGCTCACCGATCTGCCATGCAACGTCGTCGGCGTCCATCATGCGGGTGACATAGCCCACCAGCTCGGCAGAAGCGTCGTTTGCAGCGCTCTTGCCGCGGCTTCCGGTGTACTTGAACAGCGCGATGCCGCGGCCTGCGTAGGTGCCGTTCATCGGCTCGAAAGCGCTGGCCCAGCTCGGGTCGTAAGCAGCGGTGACGTCGGCGGACAGGCAGACACTGTTGCGGAAAGCAATGATGTCGTCCTGACCGGCGGTGCGGCAGAGCTCCTGCATGAAGTGGAAGACGTACATGCTCTGCATACCGGTGACGCCGTCAGAGCCGATCTCTTCCTTATCGGTCAGGACGCAGACGGTGGTGAAGGCGGGATCCTTGGTGGCGATCTCGGCCATCAGAGCGGGGTATGCATCGACGCGGTCATCGTGGCCGTAGGCGCCGATCATGGAGCGGTCGAAGCCAACGTCGCGGGACTTATAAGCGGGGACGATCTCGATTTCAGCGCGGGCAAAATCCTTCTCGGTGATGCCGTACTTCTCGTTGAGGAGGATCATGGTGTTCAGCTTGACAGCTTCCTTCACTTCCTCGTCGTCCACAGCGTCGGAGCCGATGAGGATGTTCAGCTCCTCGGCGCGGATGCCGTCGCTCAGCTTGCGCTCGCTCTGCTCAGCGCCCAGATGGGGCAGCAGGTCGGTGATGCAGAAGACGGGGTCGTTCTCATCCTCGCCCACGTTCACAG
>ERZ773169.3266-NODE-3266-length-10405-cov-2.582899_pt1 | contig 10405 bp, 7 predicted proteins | sample MGYA00580536_ERZ773169 | MGnify/ENA primary metagenome ERZ773169 (study PRJEB29015, sample SAMEA2737814) | human gut metagenome | biome: human gut; feature: human-associated habitat; material: faeces | place: China | collected 2012 ...
GGGCAGGTATTCCATGCACAGCCAGTGGGCGAGCCACCGCTCGTTCAGGCTCCGGCGTGCGTGCGGGTGCGCGAGAAGCCCCTTGATCTCCGAGCCGAACAGGATGCGGCCGCCTTCCACGGCGTAGTAGAGCGGCTTGATGCCGAAGGCGTCCCGAGCGCAGAAGAGCTCGCCCGTGGCGGTGTCGTACAGGGCGAAGGCGAACATGCCGCGCAAGCGGTCGAGCACCCCTGCGCCCCACCGCTCGAACCCGTGGAGCACCACTTCCGCATCGCCCTGGGTAGAGAAGGCGTGGCCTGCGGCGATCAGCTGCCGGCGCAGTTCCCGGTAGTTGTAGATCTCGCCGTTGAAGACGAGCACGAGCGAGCGATTCTCGTTGTAAAGGGGCTGGTTCGCCCCAGCGAGATCGATGATGGCCAGGCGCCGGAAGCCCAAGGCGGCGCGGCCGTCTTCGAAATACCCTTCGGAATCGGGGCCGCGGTGTGCGATGGCATCGGTCATGGCGACGATGGCGGCGCGGTGGTCGTAAGTCTGGTCGTTCTCGTCGATAAAGCCGACAAAGCCGCACATAAGGGATCCTTCCTGAAAACTTGTGTCGCAAAGCGCGGAAAACTTGCCAAGCTCCTGACCTGGTGATATCAAAGAAAACTGCAGGTCAAATGGCTAGTTTTGAAGTGACAAGTTTTTCGAGGTTTTCGACGGCCGGCCGGCACGCATGATGACGCAGTCGGCTAGTACGTCCAAGGCGTCTACCACGGGAAGTCCTGCCGCCCGCGTCACGCCGCCGAAGGCCAAAGACAGCTCGGTGCACCCGAGCACCACGCCATCGCAGCCAACGGCGCGGAACGGCGCCGCCAGCCGCTCGAGTGCCGCCGCATCCACGGGCCGTCCTGCTTTCACTTCGTCGAAGATGACGCGGTTCACCTGCCCCTGGGTCGTCGCGTCCGGATAAAGGCAGTCCACGCCGAGCCGTGCGGCCTCGCGCCCGTACAGGTCGGCGGCCACGGTGCCGCTCGTGGCCAGCACGCCGATGCGCGCCAAGCCCACAGCGGATGCGGCGGCGGCAGTCTCGCGCACCATGTGGACGACGGGGATGCCCAAGGCGCCCTGCAGTTCGTCGAAGAAGCCGTGGGCCGTGTTGCAGGGCAGCGCCAGAAGATCGCAGCCGCAGGCTTCCAGAAGACGCCCATCCTCGATGAGCGCCTCGAGGGGAGAGCGGTCGCTTCGTCCCAGCAGAAACGCCGTGCGGTCGGGGATGGCCGTGTCGTTGAAGGCGAGGGTGCGCACGTGATCCTGGTCGCAGCGGGCCTCGGTGCGCTCGACGAGCCGCTGCAGGAAGTAGGCCGTGGCCGCAGGTCCGGTGCCGCCGAGCACGCCTACCAAGCGCCCGCTCACGATGCCGCTTTCGCACAGGCCGCCAGCCCGTCTGCCAACGGGAGCTCCGGCGAGGCGGAGGCAACGTGCTCGTCGTCTTTGCCGGAGGCAGTCCCCTTCGTGCGGTGATCGGCTGTGGCCCCGGCGCCTTCCAAACCCTCCGCCGCCTTCTCCCGGGCCCGCTTATCCGCCATGGCGGCCCGGCAGGTCTTCCATTGGCGGAACGCGAAGACGAGGGGGTACAGGCGCCGGCGCAGGCTCTTCTCGGCCGGATAGTCCAGCGGGTCGGCATCGCGACCAAGCGCGTACAGCCCGCGCACCTCCCGACGCAGGGCGTCGTCGCGGATGTAGTCGAGCAGGATGGCCTTGGGCGCCACAGTGTAGAGCGACTCGCCCCGTGCCACCGTGAGCCCTTCGGGCAGGGGTCGGCCCAGCACGAGGTCGTCCATGAGCCAGCGGGCCACGTTGTCGCCGGCGGCGGTCACGTAGTAGTTGCTGCGTCCGAGGCGCGTGTTTATCTCGAAGAAGTAGTGGCTGCCGTCGCGCGGGTCCACCTTGATGTCGAAGTTCGCGAAACCGGTGTAGCCCACGGCCTCCAGAAGGCGCGCGGTCTCGGCCACGATCGTCTCGTCGGTGCGGCTCACGATGGCGAGCGGGTTGCCCACGCCCATGGGCCGCATATCCTCCAAAAGCGTCTGGCCGAAAGAGGCGAAGCGCACCTTTCCGTTCTGGTCAGAGTAGGTAGTGAGGATGCGCATGCTCGTGTCGTCGCCGGGGATCATCTCTTGGATGAGGAACTTCCCCTCGTAGCGGCTGCTCTGCACGGCTGCAAGCGTCGCCCGAAGCTCCGCCGCGTCGCGCAGGAAGAAGACCTTCTGCTTGCCGGGGAAGTCGGCGTAGTGGTAGGCGGCCGAGGATGCGGGCTTCGCCACCACGGGGAAGGGGAAGGGAAGTGTCACGGAGGCCGGGTCGTCGCCGTCTGCGCTGGCGTCGAACACCACGGTGCGCGGCACGGGCACGCCGACTTTCGCGCACAGCGCGTAGAAGCGATCCTTCTCGGTGAGCCGGTTCAGCAGGTCTTCGCCAATGTAGGGGATGATGAAGGACTTCTCCAGCACGGCGCGGTTCTCGACGATGAGCCGCACGTACCAATCGCCGCAGCCGAGCAGAAGCAGCGGGCGGTTGCCGAAGCGCTCGGCAGTGTTGGCCAAGGTGGAGAGGAGCACCGCCGGCCGTTCCAAATGCGGCACCACGCGGTTCACGAGGATGGAGGAGTCGCCGCACATATGGCAGTCGGCCTGCGAGAGCACCAAGGGCATGATGCCGTAGGCCTCGTGGAAGGCCCGGGCGAGGTTGTAGGCGCCGATGTCTCCGCCGAGGATCACCGGCAGCACATCGGGGGCGTCGATATTCTCCATAGGGCTCATCTCCTGAACTTTGCTCGTCTGCGTTCAGGAGAAATGATAGGAAAGCCCTCCATTACGCTTCCCATAGCAAAAGCTGACGAAAGCGTAAGGAGGGCGTAACTTTTCCTTACGACAGGGCGCTGCGGCTCGCCGGCGGGGGCACACCCCGTGCTCAAGCAATGGCTCGCTCGGCAGAACAGGACATTTAGTCCTGTTCTGTTCGCTGCGCAACCTGCGCGCGGGGCGCGCCCCCGCCGGCGAGCCGCAGCGCGAGCCTGCTCGAAGAGGAGGGGCCTATCCCTCGATGAGCTGCTCCAGGGCGGCTAGCTTCACGCAGCAGGTGAAGACGTCCATGGCCTCTTCCAGCTCTTCCAGGGGCGGCAGCGACGGGGCGATGCGGATGTTGGAGTCGGCCGGATCGTCGCCGTAGGGCCAGGTGGCGCCGGCGCCGGTCATGGTGACGCCGGCCTCGCGTGCCAGTTCCACGATGCGGTGCGCCGTGCCGACGGGCCCCTCGAAGCTCACGAAGTAGCCGCCGCGCGGATTGGTCCACGTGGCGATATCGGCTTCGGCAAGCTCTTCGGCCAGTTTCTTTTCGACGAGCTCGAACTTCGGGCCCATGAGGGCGCCGTGAGCGGCCATATGCTCGGGCAGGCGCGCGCCCTCTTCCAGAAAGCGGGCGTGACGCAACTGATTGAGCTTGTCGTGACCGATGGCCTGAACGCCCAAGTGCCGCTTGATCTCGGCTATGTTGGCGGGGCTTGCGGCCAAAGCGGCCACGCCCGCGCCGGGGAAGGTGATCTTTGACGTGGAGCCGAACTTCAGATAGCGATCGGGGTTGCCCGCCTCGCGGCAGGCCTCGGCGATATCGAGCACGATGTCCTGCTCGGCCGGATCGTCGGAGAAATGGTGCACGGCGTAGGCGTTGTCCCAGAAGATGCGGAAGTCGGGGGCGGCGCATTCCATGGCGGCGAGGCGGCGCACCGTCTCATCGGAGTAGGTGATGCCGGAGGGGTTCGAGTACTTCGGCACGCACCAGATGCCCTTGATGGTGTCGTCGGCGGCGACGAGGTGCTCCACTTCTTCCATATCGGGGCCGTCCTCGCAAAGGGGGACGGGAATCATCTCGATGCCGAGATCTTCGCAAATCGAGAAGTGCCGGTCATAGCCGGGGACGGGGCAGAGCCATTTCACCTCGGGCAGACGCCCCCAGGGCGTACTTCCCAAGGCGCCGAACACCAGGTAGCGCACCATGGCATCGTACATGGCCGTCAGGCTCGCATTGCCGAGCACGATGACGCTCTCTGGCTCATCGTCCAGAAGCGTTGCCATGAGCCGCTTCGCCTCGGGGATGCCGTCGAGCACGCCGTAGTTGCGGCAGTCGGTGCCGTCCTCGGCGGCAAGGTCGGCGGCGGAGTCCAGCACATCCAGCAGGGGCAGCGACAGTTCCAGCTGTGCGGCCGAAGGCTTCCCGCGGGCCATGTTCAGCTTGAGGCCCCGGGCCGCCATCTCTCGTAGCGGGCGCGCACCTCGGCTAGCTCGGCCTCCAATTCCGCCTTGGACATCTCTGCGTAGCGCGGCATATCCCGTCCTTTCGCCGTAAAACTGCTCGTCTGCATAAGATACGGAGTGTCACTCCATCGCGGTAAAGTATAATCCCAAAGGTCAGTGAAACGACACGGAATATGGCGCTTCGCAAGAATGGCTGGCCATACGGTGTCGGTTTCGGCAGGGCGGCGTTGGGGGCTGGCCCGCTGGCGCCTCTTGCCGAAACCGACCCTGGGAGTTCCAAACGTGTTGCAAGGATTCTCACGGAAGGGGAAACATGATCGAAAGCGATATGCAAGTCGTACTTGCCATGCTGCTCTACTTCGTCGTAGTAGTGGTCATCGGCTTTGTGTACGCCAAGCGCTCCAACTCGTCGTCTGAGGAGTACTTCCTCGGCGGCCGCGGCCTGGGACCGTGGCTCACGGCCCTGTCGGCCGAAGCGTCGGATATGTCGGGGTGGCTCCTCATGGGCCTGCCCGGCGTGGCCTACTTCACCGGCGCGTCGGATGCCATGTGGACGGCCATCGGCCTGGCCATCGGCACCTATCTGAACTGGAAGTTCGTGGCCAAGCGCCTGCGCAAGTACTCCGAGAAGGCCGGCAACGCCATCACGGTGCCCGACTTCTTCTCCAACCGCTTCCACGATACGAAGCACATCCTCATGACCATCGCCGCGGTCATCATCCTTTTGTTCTTCACCATCTACACCGCCTCCTGCTTCGTCACCGTGGGCAAGCTGTTCGCGACGCTGTTCGGCTGGGACTACGGCGTGATGATGATCATCGGCGCCATCATCGTGTTCCTCTACACGTTCATGGGCGGCTATCTCTCGGTGTGCACCACCGATCTCGTGCAGGGCACGCTCATGTTTCTGGCCCTGGCCACGGTGTTTATCGGCTCCGTCACCGCTGCGGGCGGCGTTGAGAACACGGTGACCTTCCTGCAGAACATTCCCGGCTTCCTCTCCGGCACTGAGATTGCCACGCCCCTGCTCGATGAGGCGGGCAACCAGCTCATCGAGGGCAACGAGCCCATGTTCGGTCCGGCCGGCACCTACGGCATCATCACCATCGTGAGCGGCCTGGCATGGGGTCTCGGCTACTTCGGCATGCCCCAGGTGCTCATCCGCTTCATGTCCATTCGCCACTCCGACGAGATCAAGAAGTCGCGCATCATCGCCATGATCTGGCTTGTGGTCTCCCTGTCCTCGGCGGTGTGCATCGGCCTTATCGGCCGCGCGGTCATCCCGACCGAGTTCCTCACCCAGTCGGCGGCCGAGTCCGTGTTCATCGTGCTGTCGAAGATGCTGCTGCCGAGTTTCTTCTGCGGCCTGGTGGTCTCGGGTATCTTCGCGGCGGCTATGAGCTCCTCTTCCAGCTACCTGCTCATCTCCGGTTCCGCGGTGGCCACCAACATCTTCAAGGGCCTCATCAAGCGCGATGCCACCGACAACCAGGTCATGATCGTGGCCCTCATTACGCTGACGGTCATTCTGCTTCTGGGCATCTTCTTGGCCATGGATCAGAGCTCCTCCATCTTCGACATCGTGTCCTACGCCTGGGCCGGCTTCGGCGCGTCCTTCGGCCCGCTCATGCTGTGCTCGCTGTATTGGCGCCGCACAACGCTGCCGGGCGCGGTGGCCGGTATGCTCACCGGTGCAGTGACGGTGGTGGCCTGGAAGAACCTCATTGCCCCGCTCGGTGGCTGGTTCGCCGTGTACGAGCTGCTCCCCGGCTTTTTGCTGGCGCTGCTCGTGATCGTGGTGGTCTCCAAGCTCACGCCCGAGCCCAGCAAGGAAGTCACCGACGACTTCGACACCTATATGGAGCTTGACGTGTAGATCGTCTCTCGCCCTGCCTTTGAGCCGCCTCCGGGCGGCTCTTTTGGTTCACGTTGCAAAAACTTCTGAAAAAATGGTCACAAACTCTAGTTTTGGGTTTCTCTTCTCCTCTCTTTGCGGCATATGGCGCTGTAGGATGAAGGATCAGTCGAGAGAATACACGAGAAACGATATTAGTTTTTGAAAGAAGATGCGGTAGGTTAGATTATTGCGGACTCGGAAAACCCAAAAGTCGCTTTTGTGACCAATACCTCCAAAGTTTATGCAACGCAGATCCAAACGATTCTCCAACAGGGGCTGTTTGCGTGGCTTCGTGGTCGCGTTTCGGGCTACCATGCGAACGTCAACCGCGAGACAAGGAGAGCGATATGTTGAAGGCCATCGAGATCAAGCCCGACGTGTTCTGGGTGGGCGGCATCGATTGGAACGAGCGCAACTTCCACGGCTACACCACCGAGCGCGGAAGCACCTACAACGCCTACCTTATCCTCGACGAGAAGATCACGCTCATCGACACGTGCAAGAAGCCCTTCACCGGCGAGCTCATCGACCGCATCGCCGATATCGTCGATCCCGCCTCCATCGACTACATCGTGTCGAACCATGTGGAGATGGATCATTCCGGCGGCCTTCCGGCTCTGGCTGAAATCGCCCCGAAAGCCACTATCGTCACCGGCGCGCCCAAGGGCGTCCAGGGGCTTCGCGCCCATTACGGGGACGGTCTTAACCTCATGGGCTTGAAGACCGGCGACACCCTTAACATCGGCAAGCGCACGCTCGCCTTCGTGCAGACGCCCATGGTGCACTGGCCCGATTCCATGGTTACCTATGACGAGTTCGACGGCATCCTGTTCTCCAACGATGCCTTCGGCCAGCACTACGCCTCCTCGAAACGCTTCGATGACGAGGTGGGGCTGCCGGAGGTGCTCGTTCAGGCGCAGAAGTACTACGCCAACATCGTCATGCCCTACGGCAAGAATGTGGAAGCGGCCCTAAAGGCGCTCTCCGGTCTTGCCTTCGATATGATCGCCCCGGCCCACGGCATCATCTGGCGCAGCCATGTGCCGGAGATCTTGGAGATGTACGAGAAGTGGAGCAGCGGCATCCCCGAGGAGTACGCGCTCGTGGTCTACGATTCCATGTGGCACACCACGGAGGCCATGGCCACGGAGATCACCGAGGCCTTCATCGAGATGGGCATTCCCGCGCGCTTGCTCGATCTGAAGGTGAACCACATCTCCGATATCATGGCTGAGGTGCTGGATGCGCGCTACATCGCCGTGGGTTCGCCGACGCTCAACAAGACGATGATGCCCACGGTGGCGTCGTTTCTCTGCTACATGCGCGGTTTGGCGCCGGCCGGGCGCGTCGGCATTCCCTTCGGCAGCTACGGCTGGGCGCCCATGGGCCCCAACGAGGTGTACCAGGCCCTGGAGAGCTGCAAGTTCACCCTGCCGGAGGCTCCGCTTACCCACCAATGGGTGGAAGATGAGGAGGGCCTGAATGCCCTGCACGACGCTATTGTCGACTATGTGAGCCTCTTCCACGGGAAGGCTTAAAGACCGGCACGAAAAAGGGGCTCCCGACGGGAGCCCCTTCGCTAGCTGGCAGATGCGCCCTAGTAGCGCGTGTAGATCATGCCGGAATGCACGGCGGAGATCTTCACGACGTCGCCGGTGCGCGGCGCGTGGATCATCTGGCCGTCGCCGATGTAGATACCGCAGTGGTGATCGTTGCAGCAGATGTCGCCCGGCTTGGGGTTCGAGACGCGCGTGTAGCCCATGAAGCTGGCGGCGGTGCCCAAGCGGCTGTGGCGGCCGAGCAGGCAGTAGCTCACCAGGCCGGAGCAGTCGTAGGAATCCGGCCCCACGGCGCCCCAGGAATAGGGCTTGCCCAGCTCGCCGTAGGCGCGATCGACGGCCGTGCCGCCAACGGTCTGGGGCTTCGAGTTGTTCGACGAGCCGCCGCCGGAGCTGCCGGAGCCACCGCTCGAGCTGCCGCCGGAATTTCCGCCGGAGCTAGATCCGCCACCCGAATTTCCTCCGGAGTTGCTCTGCTGCTGACGGCGCTCTTCCTCCTCGGCCTGGCGACGGGCCTCCTCTTCGGCGGCCTGGGCGGCGGCGAGTGCCGCGGCCTCGCGGGCCGCCTCTTCCTCGGCGAGCAGCTGGGCCGCTTCCTCGGACAGGGAGTTGTAGGTGTCCTGCATCTGGGAGACGAGGCTCTCGGCCTCTTTCTTGACGGCCTCGGCCTCCTCGGCCTTCTGGGCGGCGACGTTGCGCTGCTCCTCGTAGACGGCCTTCTCAGATTCCACCTCAGAGCGCAGGGTCTTGGTTTCCTCCACCATGTCGGCGTCGTTCTGGTTCATATCGTTCAGGAGGTCCCAGTTCGAGGCGAAGGCCTGGAACGTGGTGGCTCCCAGAAGAAGATCGAGGAACGTAGACGAGCCGGAACGGTACATGGAGCGGGCGCGGTTGCCGAGCTTGTCCTGCAGCTCGCTGATGCGCGAGGAAGCGGAATCGATGCGACCCTGAGCCTCGTCCATGCGGGCCTGGGCATCGTCGCGCTCGGTTTCAGCCGCATAGAGGGAGACCTCGGCGCGGTCGAGCTTCTCCTGCATGGCGTTGAGCTTCTCAAGTGCCGCGTTGGCCTCGGCCTGCTTCTCGGCGGCCGTGACGGCGTGGGCTTTGGCGGGCATGAGCGGGGGCAGGCACAGCGAGATGCCGAAAGCGGCCGCTCCGCCGACGAAGGCGCGTCTGCTGAAGGGACGTGTATGCTCACTCATATAAAAGTATCCTCCTGGTTGAGCATCTAGTGCGTTGGGGCAAACTAGTTTCGTATCATAGCACGGATGGCGCCTCTTCACGACCCCCACAGAAGGGATTCACAAGCCGACCTCAGCCCATCCGCGCGGGAATTCGCGCCGTTCGCGGTCGAAAAAAATCATGAGTGAGGGAGGGTTTCCATACCTTGGGGGAGAGGTGCGCTTTCTCATCCAACATATGGTGTCCAAGTGTCTCAATATATAGTAAGAAGAAAGCGCGATTGCCGAGTTCCTCGTTCGAGGTTGGGGAGGAATCGTGGAGACACGCCCGGGGGCGTGTAAATGGTTGACACGCTTGTTGCCGTAGCGTATTATTCCGTTCGCTCGCTTTTCGCGGAACAACGCGAAAGACGGGTGGCAGCTTGAAAAGTACACATGAATTAAGCGCCGAAATGGGCGTGTGCCCGAGTGGTTAAAGGGGACGGGCTGTAAACCCGTTGGTTATGCCTACCTAGGTTCGAATCCTAGCGCGCCCACCATTTCTGCCTGTGTAGCTCAGTCGGTAGAGCACTTCGTTGGTAACGAAGAGGTCACCGGTTCAAGTCCGGTCGCAGGCTCCACTTGGCGGTGTAGCTCAGTTGGTCAGAGCACACGGTTCATACCCGTGGCGTCACTGGTTCAAATCCAGTCACCGCTACCATTTAGATTTACCGCGTCCTTTCTGGGCGCGTTTATTTTGTTGCAATTCGTTTCGCAATCACCCTTGAAGGAGGATGAAACATGGCTAAGGAGAAGTTCGAGCGCTCGAAGCCGCATGTTAACATCGGCACCATCGGTCACGTTGACCACGGTAAGACGACGCTGACGGCCGCCATCTCCAAGACTCTGTCCGAGAACGACGGCTCCCACGGCACGGCGCACGCTGACTTCACTGCCTTCGACATGATCGACAAGGCCCCCGAGGAGCGCGAGCGCGGCATCACCATCTCCATCGCTCACATCGAGTACGAGACCGATACCCGTCACTATGCTCACGTCGACTGCCCCGGTCACGCCGACTACGTGAAGAACATGATCACCGGTGCGGCCCAGATGGACGGCGCCATCCTGGTTATCGCTGCTACCGACGGCCCCATGGCCCAGACTCGCGAGCACATCCTGCTCGCCCGTCAGGTGGGCGTGCCCTACATCGTGGTCTTCCTGAACAAGTGCGACATGGTCGACGACGAGGAGCTCATCGAGCTCGTCGAGATGGAAGTTCGCGAGCTGCTCGACAGCTACGAGTTCCCGGGCGACGACACCCCGATCATCCGCGGCTCCGCTCTGAAGGCCCTGGAGGGCGACAAGGAGTGGCAGGAGAAGGTTTGGGAGCTCATGGAGGCTGTGGACTCCTACATCCCGACCCCCGACCGCGACGTCGACAAGCCGTTCCTGATGGCTGTCGAGGACACCATGACCATCACCGGCCGCGGCACC
>ERZ773169.3278-NODE-3278-length-10373-cov-3.027622_pt1 | contig 10373 bp, 3 predicted proteins | sample MGYA00580536_ERZ773169 | MGnify/ENA primary metagenome ERZ773169 (study PRJEB29015, sample SAMEA2737814) | human gut metagenome | biome: human gut; feature: human-associated habitat; material: faeces | place: China | collected 2012 ...
GCCCTTGCACCGGCCTGATGTGTTCGCCATGTTTTTGTGTGTTGCCTTTATTATGCGGGTAAGGTAAATTGCGATTTTTTAATCGTGTACTATTTCTAGCTTTCGGTGGGGTGGGGTCCCCCGCCCTACTGGCCTGGCAAATATTTCACCGAACCTATGCCCAAAAATACAAAAATGCCGCAGCAGACTGTTACATCTGCTGCGGCATTTTTATTTAGAGGTTAATGGGCTGGTTACAGCTCATTGTTCGGCTGTGGGATTACTGCAGAACGCCGGTGTTCTTATCAAAGTGATAAGTACGGCCGTCGATGACTGCATCGCCCTTAGCCATGGTGCCATAGATCGGGTCGAAATAGTAACGCTTGTCCGCGCTCCAGCCCTTGATCATGTGGCCCTGTGCATCGTAACGGACCCACTTGCCGGTGCCATCGGCGCGGTCAGCCCACTGGCCAGCTTTGGATTCCTGATAGACATCCTTGCTGGTGGCTTTCTTGCCCTGGTCAACGGCGTCCAGCCAGTACCAAGCGCCGGAAGCCGGGTCATAGATTTCCTTGCCGCGGCCATCCAGGCCCTGGCGAACGCCCTTTTCGTACCAGAAGTCAGCGCCTTTGATGGTCAGCCACTGGCCGTCCAGAGCAATACCGGTGTACTCGTCAAATGCGCAAGGTACACCGTCAATGTCGCCTGTACCCTTAGCCATAGCGCCGGTGATCAGGTCAAAGTAGTAGGTGCCCTTATCGGTCGTCTGCCAGCCCTTGACCATGTGGCCGTTCTCATCGTAACGGACCCACTTGCCGGTGCCATCGGGCTTATCAGCCCACTGGCCGGCGGCGGATTCCTGATAAACATCCTTGCTGACGGTCATTGCGCCGCCCTGGACAGCATCCAGCCAGTACCAAGCGTCGGAATCGGGATCATAGATCTCTTTGCCGCGGCCGGTGGTACCCTGCTTCACGCCCTTTTCGTACCAGTACTTCTTGCCGTTTTCTTCAACCCAGCCGTTCTTCTCGCCGAACTTGGCGGTGTAGTCCTTGCCGTTGAAGGTGACAGCAGCGGTGGTAACGCCGCTGGTCTGCTTTACAGTTGCATCCACGAACTGTGCGCTTGCGCAGTTCTTATCGGTGCAGGTAAAGACAGCCATTGCGGTAACGGTGGTCTTTTCAGCAGCGCCGTGAGCGGTGCGCTCCTCGGCCTCAAGAGCCTCGGTTTCGGTGTTGTCGCCGCCGTTCTCATCCGGAGTGGTGGGTTCGGTGGGCTCAGTAGGTTCAGTAGGCTGAACAGCAGTGAAGGTTGCTTCGATCTTCACATAGTTTTCAGGCATAGTGAAGGTGTAAGTGTTGCTAGCTTCCTTAACCTTGGCTGTAATGTCTGTAGGTTTGTTGCCTTCCTGATAAGAAGCACTAGCCAGCTCATATCCAGCCTCTGCGGTAAAGGTAGCAGTAACATTCTCGCCAACCTTGAAGTACTTCTTGCCGCCCTCAAAGGTAACAGAACCATGTTCAGTCGGTGCAACCTCAACACCATATGCAACGATTTCAAACGTTGCGGTGACAGTTACGTTGTCGGCAGGCATGGTGAAGGTGTAAGTGCCGTCAGCACCAGCGGTGCATGCAACTGCAGCACCCTTGCTGTCAGCAACTTTCAGGCCGTCCTCAGCCAGCACAGCCTGAGAGTACATAGTCTCGTCTGCCTTAACAGTCAGGGTAACGGTATCACCTGCTGCGGCGGTTTCCTTATCTGCGGTCACAGTGCCGTTAGTAGCTTTGTTCACTGTCACAGTGTAGGCTTCCGGTTTCTTTTCTACATACTCTGCAGTGATGGTAACATCTGCTGCGGGCATGGTGAAGGTGTAGGTGTTGGCAGCAGTGCCAGCCTTGGTTTCAACAGGCTTATCGCCTGCGGTAACCTTCAGGCTGTCAGCTTTCAGTTCATAGCCATCGTTTGCCGCAGCGGTAATGGTTACGGTCGTGCCTGCAACAGCAGTCTTGGCGTCAGCCTCGGTCTTGCCGTTGGTCTGGGCCTTTGTGTCAACCGTAATGGTATAGGTAGCTTCGAACTCTGCGCTGACATTAACAGCGTAAGCAGGCATGGTGAAGGTGTAGGTGTTGGCTTCGGTGCCAGCTTTCACTTCAACGGTCTGTTCCTTGTTGTCGGCATCGGTATAAGTAACCTTCAGGCCATTTTCCTTCAGGGCATAACCGGCATCCGGGGTAACCTTAACAGTAACGGTCGCGCCCTCAGCAGCGGTGGCCGGGCTGATTTCCAACTTGCCGTTGGTGGTTGCCGCCTGCTTGACTTCATAGGTCTTGGCGTCTTTGGTAACGCTGATGGCCACATCGCCGTCCGGCATGGTGAAGGTGTAAACCGTCTTAGCCTTTTCGGTGGTAGCCTGGGCTGCGGCTTCGTCCTGCGCTGCTTCCTGAACTTCAGTCAGAGCAACATCGGTATCGCCGGTCTTTGCGGTAACGGTAACGATATCGGTGCCTTCCTTTTCTACGGTCAGGGTAACGGTATCGTCCTTGATGTAGGTGTTGCTGGTGGTGCCCAGGGTCAGCTTAACGCCTTCAACTGCATCGGGCAGGGTAACGGTGTGGGGGGTGCTTTCGGTTGCGGTATGGCAATCAGAGCACAGGTACACATTGTTGCCAACGGACTTGGTTTCCAGCTCGTCCAGAGCCCAGGTATGGCCCTTGGGCAGTGCGCCGTCAGCGTACTTCTTTTCACCCTTGGTCAGGCCGTACTTGTTGGTGCGGGCCTGGGTGTAAGCGGGGGTATCGCACCATGCTTCAACGGAAACATCGGTGGTTGCACCGCTGCTCAGGTCGCTGACCATGTCGGACATCGGCATGGTTTCAACCAGGTTAGCGCACCACATGAACTCTTCGTTCTTGTTCTTCTCGTCAGAGCTGCCCATGTTCTGGTTGTAACTCGGGTTGTAGTTCCAGGACTCGGTCTTGTAGCTCTTACGGTTTGCATAAGAAGTGCCGGCGGCATCGGTCTTAACAACCGGCTTGCCATCGGAATCCAGCTCGTCCAGGCTCTTATAGGTGTTGGACAGGTTGGTGCCGACAGAAACGACCAGTTGATCCTTGGTGGTGTTGATGCCGGTGATCACAGTCTGGCCCTGCTGGGTGGTGGTAGCAAAGCTGTAGCTGTCACGCAGGGTCAGGCCAGCCAGAGGATGGTTCTTGAAGGTGCCCAGATACTTCACACTGCTGGTATCATTGGCGCTATCCATGATAACCATGCTCATGCCGGGAAAGTGGGTATCGGGAACCATGTTGCCGTCAGAATCCTTGGTCAGCTTAATGCCGCCATAGACGGTGTTGTATTCCTTCACTTCTTCCACTTTGCCGGAGGTCGGGTCCATACGGTAGATGGCGTTGTTGACGTTGAAGTACAGCTTGCCATCATACAGTGCGGTAGAGTGTACCAGTGCGGGGTAGATCCGCTTTGCAGCAGCGTCTGCCAGGCACTCGGTGTTCAGGTTGTTTTCAACCTTGGTATGCTTATCTTTTGCACTGGTATCGATCTTATAGATGGTGCCAGCTTCGGCCAGAACCTTGGCATTGCTGTCGTCATCATTGAAGTTGCTGCTGGTTTCCTTCAGATCGTTGTAGTACATCAGGATGATATCATACGGGTCATCCGTCTTGGTAAAGCTGCTCATGCTGAAGCCGCCGGAGCTGCTGGAATCCGCTTTGCGGATATAGTAGTTCGCATTACGCGGACGTGCTTCCAGAGTATCGGGGCCCTGGTTCTGCATCTTCTTCATGAACTGCTGCATCTGGGAGTTGTTACCAGAGCTGCCGGAACCAGAGCTGCCGCTGTCGCCGTTCTCGGCCTGCTTGCGGCGCATGTCGTTATACAGGGTCTGGTTGGTCGTGGGATCAACGTAATAGAAGTAATTATCGTCGAAGGAGATGGGGCTGCAGATAGAGGTGAACCAGGTATCCTCGTAGCAGGTATCGGTGTAACGGGTCTCGTTCTTGTTATCCGCCTTGGTGTAAGAGTAATGCGGCTTGCCGTTGTTCATCACATAGCTGCCATCATCATTCTTATCGGGTTCCTTGTTTTTGGTGTAGGTGTAGCCATCGTACAGCGAGTCAATGTAATCATAGTACTTGCTGTAACGGCCTTCCAGACCGGAGGGAGAAACCAGGAAGTTGACATGGCGCATGTCGCCTGCGTTCTCAACGCGGGTCTGGGCCATGCACTCGGTGTTCACGTCGTCATAGCAGACGTCAACATAGTACCAGTTCTTGTTGGGTTCGCCGGTGGTCATCGTAGCAGACTTGCTGTCGCCCTGCAGCTTGTTGACCTTGACTGCGTTGAAGTAGTGGACGTTGTTGAACATGCCGCCGCCGAACGCATTACCGGCAACACTGGTATCAGAAGTATCGCAGTAATACAGGATCTGGGCAAAGTCAACAACAGCGTTATCGCCTACTTCATCGGGGGTCTTCCAAACTTCTTTGCCGTCAACGGTCTTTTTATAGATTTCCTTGTTGTCAGGCAAATTCTGGACCATGTAGTTAAATGCAGATGCATAGCCCAGGCAGATGCAGCCATACTCAACGCCCTTAGCGCCGATCCCGCCGCCCAGCAGGGCGCCGAAAGCAGTCATCTGGATGGGGTCGTTGTTGCCGCCGGTGATATCGCCCATGGAGCCCATATCGAATTCTGCAACCTGGGAGATCCAGTCGTGCAGGATCAGCAGCTTGGTGACATAGTCAGCGCTGTCCCCCAGCTTAGCAACCTGTGCCAGGCCTGCATCACGGATGGCTTTCAGAGCTTCGCCATAGTTCATGACGTAAGACATGAACGCCTGCGGCAGCATGTTCAGCATGAATGCCATGGTGGTCGGCGGGACATCATCGTTCGGATCAATGCTGCACAATACCTTGATTGCGCCCATGGTGCCGGTGATGCTGCCATCCTCGCCCTGCTTCTGAACGCCCTTGGAGGTCCAGAACGGGGCAACCACGCCGAAGTACTCTGCTTCGTCCTGGTTGAACTGCGACAGCTGGAAGTAGTAGTAGTTCATCTGCGCAGTCGAGACATCGTAAGTATTGGTGACCTGGTTGCCCTGGTCGTCCACATACACGGCAGTCTTCTGGCTGTCGTACAGCAGCAGGCTGTTCTTGCCCTTGTTGTCGCCGCTCTGATAGGTGAAGTTCACCTTGCTTGCGTCAACCGGGTTGTTCTGCATATCGTACCAGTTGCCGCCATCCATTGCGGACACCAGGGTAACGCCGGTGCCGCCGGAGGTGGTATCCAGGGTCGGGGTGCCACCCACATTGATGTAGACGGAATTGTTATTCTGGTCTACCACAACGCTGACCGGCATGGTCATTACCGGCTGGGTTTTGATTTCTTCGCCGCAGACAGCGCACTTGAAGGTGACGCTGGTGCATTCCCAGTCAATGGTAACGGGAGCGCCGGCAGAAATTTTGCCGGTTTCGCTGTCATAGAACAGCTGGGCGTTGCTGTAGTCAGCGGCCAGCTCGCCCTCGACCTTCTTCATTTCCCAGTTGAAGGTAGCAACAAAGTTGCCATCTGCATCCTTGGACACGACATGGCTCTGGCAGGGCAGGGCGGCAATGTCGTCGGTGCGGGTGGTGGGTTCCTTGTATTCCTTCTTAAGCGGGCTCTTGTCAGCGGGCACGCTGGCAGAGTAAACGGTCTTGCCGGCAACGCCGGGCTTTGCCTCGGTGGTATCCTTGGTTACGGTGCCTTCTACCTTCTGGTAGGCATCGTCCTTTTCACAGGTATACACAGCGGTGTAAGCCCAGCCGTCATCGGTCTTGGTCCAGTAACCATCGGGGGTTTCCTTCCAGGTATGGGTGTGGCCATCCTCCGGGTTGGTGTCATTCCAGTACCATTTCGGCTCGCCATAGGTATGGCCGTCCGCAGCGGCGCTGGCCGCAAAGGTATCGGAGTTTTCAGCAACGTAAGCCTGTGCGTAGCTGTCAGCCTGCTGCGCAATCACTTCATCATCGCTGTTGGTCATGGACTCCATCGCAGAGGTCATGCCGGAGCTGCCGGTAAAGGTAACGGCGGTCACAACGCCTGCGGCGTTCGTCTCATAGCCCAGGTCGGTAACGGCGCTGGACAGATGATACGTTTTGATGGTGGCAGCCATCACCGATGCCATCTCGTCCTTGTTCAGGCCATAGGCTTCGGTGTTGATCTTGCCGGCTGCGGCGTTGGCGTACATGGCATCGGCCAGTGCATTTTCCAACGCTGCAAGGCTCATGCCCGCCTTGCTCTGTGCAGTCGCTTCCAGCTTGGCATCGTCCTGCTCCAGTTCATGCACTTCACCCTGGGCAGCCAGCGTTTGGGCTGTCTGCTTGATCAGGTCTGCGGTGCTGGTGAACTTGGGCAGGGACTGCACAGCGCTGGCCGCGCTTGCTGCGCTAGCTGCAACAGACTGCGCTACCGAAGAATCAATCTTGGTAGTTTCGGCTGCTGCGGGAAGCGCCACGCTTTGGGCAACCATGGCTGCTGCCAGCACGGATGCACCAAAACGCTGAAGGTTTTTCTTCATAGTTTTATCCTCCCTTAAGTGGTTACTACTTTCCCCTTTTGTGTGAAAAGTGGTACGGCAGATGTGCGGCACTTTGCAGGTGTTGATTGCAAAACGCCTGGTTATGCCCCCTCGGTCTGGCGATCCCTTGCCGGGCTGCGGCCTGCTTTTGGGGCTTTTGGCCCCGGCACAGCGGCTGACAAAACGTTGTACCGGCTGCATGCCTTGATCCAGCAAATGATAACCTTTCCGACACATCTAGGTATATACATTATATCACAGTTGCCAGAATTTGCATAGTTAATTAGAGCGGTTTCTAGGTAAATTTTTGTCCTTGAATCAACTGAAACCTGTTTTTCGCACATTATTTGCGTTGCGGTGCGGTGACTCTTTGGCGGTATTTATTAACATTTTTGAATGGTTTATTCCTGCTTTTATCAAATGATTGAACATTTACCCCGATAATGTTCTTTGCAATCTCTTAATCCAATCACCCGGTATTGTAATCGCGCATTTTTTGTCATTTCGGTTTGGCTTGTTGTTGAGAGATTTGGCAGAGATTGGAGGAAACTTGAAGGGAAAATTGGAGGTTGAGAATTGCCCATTATAAATTGTACTGTAGAGAGCGTTCCTGACCGTTCTGAAAACTTAGGGATAGATCAACCCTTGCCCCTTAACCGCGACCTGAAATACACCTTCCCAAGGTAGGGCGGTGTGAGTGCCCCCTTCTGCTCCACTTTTTCAAAGTTCCGAATGGTGTCCTCTCCCCTATCTACAATTTCTGATGTTTTCATGATGCCTTCCTTGGGCTTCCACACCCGGCCTTTGCCCCCTCCCCGTCCCATAAGTCGTACACAACAAAAAGGCCCCTGCCTTAACAGCAGGGGCCTTGAAAGCTATATCACAAGCCGAAAATTACTTCTCGATCTTGGAAACAACGCCGGAACCAACAGTGTGGCCGCCTTCGCGGATAGCGAAACGCATGCCTTCTTCCATGGCAACCGGGGTGATCAGCTCAACGTGCATATCAACGTTGTCGCCGGGCATGCACATCTCAGTGCCTTCGGGCAGGGTGATGATGCCGGTAACGTCGGTGGTACGGAAGTAGAACTGAGGACGATAGTTGTTGAAGAACGGGGTATGACGGCCGCCTTCTTCCTTCTTCAGGACGTAAACATGGCCATCGAAAGTGGTGTGGGGATGAACAGAGCCGGGAACAGCCAGAACCTGGCCACGCTCGATCTGGTCACGGTCAATACCACGCAGCAGAGCGCCGATGTTATCGCCAGCCTGAGCGAACTCCAGGCTCTTGCGGAACATTTCCAGACCAGTGATGGTGGTGGTCAGCTTCTCTTCCTTCAGACCAACGATTTCCATCTGATCGCCGACATGAGCAGTACCACGCTCAACACGACCGGTAGCAACGGTGCCACGGCCGGAGATGGTCATAACGTCCTCAACGGGCATCAGGAACGGCTTATCAGCAGCACGGTCCGGAGTCGGGATGTAGTTGTCAACAGCGTCCATCAGCTCCCAAATGCACTTGTACTCAGGTGCGTTGGGATCGGTAGAAGTGCTCTCCAGAGCCTTCAGAGCGGAACCACGGATGATCGGGGTGTTGTCGCCGTCGAAATCCTGGCTGTCCAGCAGCTCGCGGACTTCCATTTCGACCAGGTCGAGCAGCTCTTCATCGTCAACCATATCGCACTTGTTCAGGAACACAACGATCTTGGGCACGCCAACCTGACGAGCCAGCAGGATGTGCTCACGGGTCTGCGGCATCGGGCCATCGGTTGCAGCAACAACCAGGATAGCGCCGTCCATCTGAGCAGCACCGGTGATCATGTTCTTGATGTAGTCAGCATGGCCCGGGCAGTCAACGTGGGCGTAGTGACGCTTCTCGGTGTGGTACTCAACGTGAGCGGTGTTGATCGTGATACCACGAGCCTTCTCTTCAGGAGCCTTATCGATGCTGGAGTAATCCATGAAATCGGCGTCGCCCTTCAGAGCCAGGGTCTTGGTGATAGCGGCAGTCAAAGTGGTCTTGCCGTGGTCAACGTGACCGATGGTACCGATGTTGACATGCTCCAAAGAGCGGTCAAATTTTTCCTTTTCAGCCATTGGAAGTATCCTCCTTTAATTCAAACAGATAAAATAGCCTGTTGTAAGGCTATCATACTAGATTTTTCAAGAAAAATCAAGTATTTTGCGCGAATTTGTGCAGAATCAGCCCTTATTGCGCTCGGTCATGATCTTATCTGCAACACTCTTGGGAACCTGCTGGTAATCAGCCGGCTCCATGGAGTACTGGCCACGGCCCTGGGTCTTGGAACGCAGGTCAGTAGCGTAACCGAACATCTCGGACAGAGGAACCATAGCGGTGACACGGGCAGTGCCATCGGTGGATTCCTGGTTCTGGATCGCGCCGCGGCGGCTGTTCAAGTCGCCAATGACGTTGCCCATATACTCGTCAGGAACCACAACGTCAACCTTCATGATGGGCTCCATAATGACGGGATCAGCCTTCTTCATAGCATCCTTGAATGCCATGGAGCCGGCGATGGAGAACGCCATTTCAGAGGAGTCAACTTCATGATAGGAGCCGTCCCACAGAGTGACCTTGACATCCACGACGGGATAGCCAGCCAGAATGCCGGACTTCATCGCGCCCTGGATACCGTTGTCAACAGCGGGGATGTATTCCTTCGGGATAGCGCCGCCAACAATACCGTTGACAAACTCATAACCCTTACCCGGGTTGGGCTCAATCTTGATCTTAACGTGACCATACTGGCCCTTACCACCGGACTGACGTGCGTACTTGGTTTCCTGGTTGGCTTCCTTGCGAATGGTTTCACGGTAGGCAACCTGAGGTGCGCCAACGTTAGCTTCGACCTTAAACTCGCGGAGCAGACGGTCCACGATGATTTCCAGGTGGAGCTCGCCCATGCCGGCGATGATGGTCTGACCGGTTTCTTCATCGGTCCAGGTACGGAAAGTCGGGTCCTCTTCAGCCAGCTTAGACAGGGCAATACCCATCTTCTCGCTGCCAGCCTTGGTCTTGGGCTCGATGGCAACGCGGATAACCGGCTCGGGGAAGTTCATGGACTCGAGGATGATGGGATGCTTCTCATCGCACAGGGTATCACCAGTGGTGGTGTTCTTCAGACCAACAGCAGCGGCGATATCGCCAGCGTAGCAGATGTCGATATCCTTACGGTTGTTTGCATGCATCTGCAGGATACGGCCGATACGCTCGTCCTGATCCTTAACAGAGTTGTAAACAGTGGTGCCAGCCTCAACGGTACCAGAGTACACGCGGAAGAAGCACAGCTTACCGACATACGGGTCAGTCATAATCTTGAATGCCAGTGCAGAGAACGGCTGATCATCGGAAGAAGTGCGATCTTCTTCCTCGCCAGTCTCCGGGTTGGTGCCCTTGATGGCCGCAACGTCGGTCGGAGCGGGCATATAATCAACGATTGCATCCAACAGTTTCTGAACGCCACGGTTCTTGTAAGAAGAGCCGCAGACAACAGGAACGATCTCGTTGGAAATAGTAGCCTTACGCAGAGCAGCCTTGATTTCTCCCTTGGTCAGCTCTTCGCCTTCCAGGTACTTCATCATCAGCTCTTCGTCGGTCTCAGCAACAGCTTCGATCAGCTTGTCATGATATTCCTGAGCCTGTTCTTTCATGTCTTCAGGAATTTCCTCAACGCGCACATCATTGCCCATATCATCATAGTAGATATCGGCTTTCATGTCGATCAGATCGATGATGCCGCGGAAAGTGTCTTCCTGGCCGACAGGCAGCTGGATAGGCACACCGTTGGCATGCAGACGA
>ERZ773169.3290-NODE-3290-length-10336-cov-28.060889_pt1 | contig 10336 bp, 8 predicted proteins | sample MGYA00580536_ERZ773169 | MGnify/ENA primary metagenome ERZ773169 (study PRJEB29015, sample SAMEA2737814) | human gut metagenome | biome: human gut; feature: human-associated habitat; material: faeces | place: China | collected 2012 ...
CTTATTGAACTTGTTGTAGTAACCGTAGTAGGGGGTGGGGAACTTGTGGAAAACTTGGAAAAGTCCTGTCGGAATGCGGGGGTTTGGGTTTCCACGGCATTGTGAATGTGTTGTGAATGGATCGTGGAAAGGTGAGAAAGACCCCTTCTTTCCACAGCCCATGTGGAGAACACAGGTTGAATGTTGAAAACTCTGTGGAAAGTGTGGAAAGGTTTGCGTTTTTACCACAAGATATGGGCCGTTTTTCCCCATTTTCTTCCGGTTCTTCCCCATATTTTGGGGTTAGAGGTCAAAATGAGTATGACTTTTACCCTGTTTTTCCCGGTCAGGCCTTCACGTTTTTGATGATGTCGCTGACGGTCTCCCGCAGGTGCTGGTCGTTCTTCATGTCCCGCTCCATGGTCTTGAGGGAGTAGACGATGGTGGAATGATCGCGGCCGGAGAACTCGCGGCCGATCTCCTCCATGCTCATGCCGGTGACCTCCCGCAGGATGTAGATGGCCACGCGGCGGGCAGAGGCAACGTTGGCGTTGCGCTTGGTGCCGCGGATGTCGGCAGGGGAGACGTTGAAGGTGCGGGATACCTCGCCGATGATCTTCTCGATGGTGACCGGCACCGGCTGGGTCTCGTTGAGGATGTCCTTGATGGCATTCTGGGCCACGCTGATGACCGGCTGGATGCCCTCCAGCATGTAGTAGGCGTTCAGCTTTTTCACGGCACCTTCCAGCTGGCGGATGTTGTTCTTCAGGTGGTTGGCGATGAACTCGGCCACATCCTCGGGCAGGTCCAGATGCAGAAGCTCTGCCTTGCGCTTGACGATGGCCACCCGGGTCTCAAAATCCGGCGGCTGCACGTCGGCGGTCAGGCCCCACTCAAAGCGGGTGCGCAGACGCTCTTCCAGACTTTTGATCTCCTTGGCCGGGCGGTCGGAGGCAATAACGATCTGCTTGTGTGCATCGTGCAGGGAGTTGAAGGTGTGGAAAAATTCCTCCTGGGTGGACTCCTTGCCGGCGATGAACTGGATATCGTCCACCAGCAGCAGGTCTGCCACGCGGTACTTCATGCGGAAGTCCTCGGTGCTGCCGGCGCGGATGGCGGCGATCAGCTCATTGGTGAACTGCTCGCAGGTAACATACATGATGACGAAGTCGGGGTGGGTGCGCTTGATCTCGGTCTGGATGGCGGTGAGCAGATGGGTCTTGCCCAGACCGGAGCCGCCGTAGATGAACAGCGGGTTGTAGGCGCCGGATGGATTGGCCGCCACCGCCTGCGCAGCAGCAAACGCAAACTGGTTGGAGGGGCCTTTGATGAAGTTCTCGAAGGTGAACTCGTAGTTGCCCTGCGGGGAGGCGGGGTTTGCCTCGTACTGCTGGGCCAGCACCACCTCGTGGGGCGGGGTGCTGGGCACCACCAGCGTGATGTCCACGTCAAAGCCCAGCACGGTCTTGAAGGCCTCCTTGAGCAGGCCAAGATAACGGTCCGTCACAATCTTGCAGATGAAGTCGTTGCGCACCGAAAGGGTGATGTGGCTGGAGTCCTCAAAGCTGATGGGCTCCAACCCGTCGATATAGAGATTATAGGTCGGCTCGGCCATCTGCGTTTTGCAGTACGCCTGCGCGGCCTCTAAAACGTCCTTGAAAGAATCCATAAAACATCCACTCCGTTAAAGTTTTCAACAATGCTGCTGATACCAGGTTAGTATACCACAAAAATGGCTGTGCGTCCATATTTCTATAATGTAATTTATAATACATAAGAAAAGCCCCTGCGGGGCCGTTGTGTCCGGGGCAAAACCGGGCCACAATATCTTGTGGCAATAGAGTTTTCCACGGCAAAATGGTGAAAAAGTTGAAAATCTTTTCACAGAAAAATCCGCAAAAAGTTTGCGGAAAAGCGAAAAAAATGCTTGACAGAACGCCATACTATGCGATATACTGTTGAATTGCAAGCCTGTCCCCAATCTGGGACCGCATCAGACCCCATACCGGGGATAAGTTTTTACGGAGGATACAACCATGAAGAGAACTTTTCAGCCCAAGAAGCGTCAGCGCAAGGAAGTTCATGGCTTTCTGACCCGCATGAGCACCAAGAACGGCCGCAAGGTCATCAATGCTCGCCGTGCAAAGGGCCGCAAGAGCCTGACTGTCTGATCTCTGCCTTTATGACGGGATCCGGCGCAGAAATGAATATGCGCACAAAAGACCGCTGATACTGGATTGGCGGTCTTATTTTTTTTTTGAGAAACGGAAAACTGCCGGATTCTTGAAAGAATTTTTGTAAAATTGCCCGCATGGGCTTTCAAAGTAGAAAAATTTTTGATATACTGGCTGAAGAATGCACCTTCCGGGTGCGTTCCCAGTCACGGAAAGGAGGCGCGGAACCATGCGCTATCGTCCCATCCGCCGCAACAGCGAGTTTGGCAGAGTGTATGCCCGCGGCAAGTCCTACGTGAACCCGGCCCTTGTGATGTATGTGCTGAAGACCCGCGGCAAAAAGACCCGCGTGGGCCTGACCGCCACCAAAAAGATCGGCCACGCCGTGCAGCGCAACCGGGCCCGCCGCGTAATGAAGGCGGCCATCGACGAACATCTGGACTACAACATCGGCGGCTATGATCTGGTCTTTGTGGCCCGGGGCATGACCCCGCGGCTGAAGAGCTGGCAGCTGAGCAGCGTAGTGGCAAAGCTGTTCGCGCAGGCCGGTCTGCCCGATAAGGCCAAACGTCCGGACGCACCGCCGCCCGCCACAGTGCCCCCGGCACGCAGGGCAAAGGCGGAAAAGGCGGAGCCCACCGCATGACAGGGCTGCAAAACGCCTGCAGGAAGGCGCTGTGCGGGCTGATCCGGGTGTATCAGTACACCCTGAGCCCGTGGATCGGCCGCAGCTGCCGTTTTACGCCCAGCTGCAGCAACTACACCATGCAGGCCATCATGACCCATGGGTGCATCAAAGGCATCCTGCTGGGGACATGGCGCATCGCCCGGTGCAATCCCCTCGGCAAATGGGGCTACGACCCGGTGCCGGAGCCGGGCCGCTGGCAGAACCCTGCCCGCCGCCTGCAGCCCGCAAAGCTGTTTTCCACACGGCACAGGCAAAAGGTGGAAAAATAGAGGATTTTTTGTGTTCTGCCGGTTTTAAGTCGCTGCGCGACGAAACGTAAGGGCAACAGCATATGCCGTTTACCGTTACGACCTTTCCCGTGAAAATGCGTTTGGAGCGGCCCGCAGGCCGCTCCAAACGCAAATATAAAATAATTTTTCCGCTATTTATGCCCAGAGCAACGCGGAGGGCATTTTAGATCATAAAGCTTCTTGTGACGCGGTGCACTGTGGGCAGCGTGTCCTACGATAAAAAATAACAAGTCCCGTGCCACAGACGGGGCAGAATGGACAAAGGTATGAACTTCTTTTACATCCTGAGCGGTCCTCTCGGCTATGTCATGGAGTGGATCTACAAGCTGCTCCCGAGCTACGGCTGGGATATCATCATCTTCACGCTGCTCATCAACATCGTCAAGATCCCTCTGCAGCTGAGCCAGCAGAAGAGCATGGCTAAAATGTCGGCCTTCCAGCCTATGATGATGGAGATCCAGAACAAGTACAAGGACAAGCCCGAAAAGCAGCAGGAAGAAATGCTCAAGCTGCAGCAGAACTACGGCTATAACCCCACCGCAGGCTGTGTGCCCATGCTGCTGAACTTCCTGGTCATGTTCGGCGTTATCGGCGTCGTGTACAATCCGCTGGAGCGCATCTTCCACATCAGCGCTGCTGCCCTGACCGCTGCCGGTGAGGCCCTGACTGCCTCCGGTGTCGCCTTTACCGCCATCACCCGCGATACCACCATTATTTCTCAGCTGGTGGCAGGCAACAGCAGTCTGGCTGCCTGCTTTACCCCGGAGCAGATCGCGACTGTCACCGAGTTCAGCCGTCATATGACCTTCCTCGGCATCGACCTGACCCGCGTGCCCAAGCTGGGCCTGTCGCTGGACATCGTGCTGCCGCTGCTGTCGGTCATCACCATGCTCCTGTCCACCCACATCAGCATGAAGGCCAGCGGCCAGCAGATGCAGGGCAGCATGAAGGTGACCATGTATATGATGCCGCTGATGTACCTGTTCTTCTGCTTCACCTATCCTCTGGCATTCTCTCTGTACTACGTCATTTCCAACATCGTGATGACCGCGCAGACCCAGGTCATGCGCAAGGTGTACGACCCCGATAAGATGCGCAAGGAGATCGAAGCGCAGATCGCAGAAAAGAAAAAGCAGGAAAAGCGCGGTGTGAAGAATACTACCGTTAAGGTCACCGATCCCAAGACCGGCAAGACCACGGAAAAGAACCTTTCCGCCAGTGAAATGAACAAGCGCCGGCTGGAGTATGCCCGCAAGCTGGACGAGGAGCGCTACAAGGACGAGCGCACTGTGCCGCTGAGCGAGCTGAACAAGCAGGATAAAGAATAAGAAGGAGGAGAACGGTTATGATCCGTAAGCAGGAAGCGACCGGCAAAACGGTCGATGAAGCCCGCGCAAAAGCCTGTGCCCTGCTGGGCGTGCAGGCCGATGATCTGAATGTCAGCTGCGAAGTGCTGGAAATGCCCCAGAAGACTGGTTTTCTGGGCCTGAAGCTCACCCCCGCCAAGGTGTGCGTGAGCGTGGAGGAGCCGGACGCTCCGGCAGCACCCGCCGTTGAGGAAAAGAAGGCTCCTGTTCAGGAGAAGGCCGCGCCTGCTCCTGCAGTGGAAGCACCCGCTGCACCGGCAGAGCCGGAAGCCAAGGCCGAGGAGGCAGCAGCACCCGCCGTGGAAGCTGCTGCAGCGCAGCAGCCTGCCGCCGAGGAAGAGGAGACCGAGGAGCCCATCATCATTGAAGAAAACGCCAAGGTCAAGGCCGCTGTGGACTACCTGCGTGAGGTCATTGCCCTGATGGGCGTGGAGAACGTCTCCTTCAGCGCTGTGCAGAAGGGCGAGGCCACCATCATCCGTCTGGACGGTGAAAAGCTGGGCGCCCTCATCGGCCGCCGCGGCGAGACCATGGAGAGCCTGTCCTATCTGGCAAGCCTTGTGGCAAACCGTCTGGAGGGCGATTACATCAAGCTGGGTCTGGACGTTGCCGGCTACCGCGACAAGCGCGAGAGCGACCTGACCGCACTGGCACAGCGCATTGGTGCCAAGGTGCGCAAGACCGGCCGCAGCTTTGCCATGGAGCCCATGAACCCCTACGAGCGCCGCATCATCCACTCTGCCATCAGCAAGATGGAGGGCGTGCGCAGCGAGAGCAAGGGCGAAGGCCGTGACCGCCGTGTGGTCATCTACTCCACCGCACCCGATGCACAGACCGAGAACACCTATGGTGAGCGCCGTCCCCGCGGCGGACGCGGCAATGGCCGTCGTCCCGGCGGTCCGCGCAGCGGCGGTTATCGCGGCGGAAACCGTTCCGACCACGGCGACCGCAATGGCAGCCGTGGCGGCTACCGCGGCAGCCGCAGCGGTGCACCCCGCGGCCCCCGTCCCTCCGGTGTGCCGGAGCGCACCTATGCACCCCGCGATGCCGAGAATGCCGCACCGGTAGCACCCAAGCGCACCGAGCGGGTGGATGATTTTGCCGATTTCAGCTTTGGCAAGATCGAGCTGTAATTTTGCGGAATTATTTTTGAAATCAGGGTCTCCGGAAGATCTGCGGATTTTCCGGAGACCTTTTTTCACGCAAAAAAGGATTTTACCCAAAACTGACGCCAAGCTGGTTTCAGGCCGGGCGGCAGCTGCGGTATACTAAGCCCAGAAAAATCAATTTTTGCAGCTTGACCCGGAGCTAAAGCCTTCACCCCTTGGGGGGAAGGTGGCGCGTAGCGCCGGATGAGGGGTATTTAGGGCAAAATGCTGCTGTCCTGCGCCCTCATCAGTCACCTTCGGTGACAGCTTCCCCCGACCGGGGGAAGCCTTTATTCGGAAAGCTGATTTCCATGTACTGAGCCTGTCAAAAGTCATTCTTCTCAAAATTTGGAGAAACTGCCTGTTTTTTGCCGAAATCTTTCTCTCAAATGGCAATTGTAAAACAATTGGTCAAGGATTTATACTGTAGTCAAGAGCGTTCTGTTCGTGAAGAACAGACAGAATGATGAGAAGAGAGGTAATCAACTATGGCTCAGAACAAGATCTCCCGCCGCAGCTTCCTGCGTGGTGCAGGGGCATCCGCGACCATCGCAGCCGCCAGCTGCATGGCACCCTCTGCAGCCGCCTGTGACATCAAGTCCCTGTGGAGCATGGATCTGCAGATCCTTGCCACCAGCGACACCCACGGCAAGTTCGATCCCTGGGACTACGCCGCCAACAAGGCAGATGCTTCCGGCAGTGTGGCCCAGCAGGCGACCGCCATCAAGCAGTGCCGCACCCGGAACACGCTGGTGGTGGATGCAGGCGATACCATTCAGGCCAACTCCGCAGAGCTGTTCCTGAACGATGACCTGCATCCCATGGTCGCTGCCATGAATGCCATCGGCTATGATATCTGGACCACCGGCAACCATGAGTACAACTACGGCATGGATGTGCTGAAAAAGGTCATGGGACAGCAGAAGGCCAAGGTGCTCACCGGCAACGTTTACGCACCGGACGGCACCCCGCTGGCCGACGGCTACACCATCATCAAGAAGGGCACCGTCAAGATCGGTGTCATTGGCATGGTCACCCCCAACATCATCCGCTGGGATGCCAAGAATCTGGAGGGCTGGAAGGTCACCAACCCTGTGGACGAGAGCCGCAGGATCATCGATAAGATCAAGGATCAGGTGGATGTTCTGATCGGCGTCATGCACATGGATACCGAGAACGAGTACGGTGTCTACGGCTCCGGCGTCACCGATCTGGCCAATGCCTGCCCCGAGTTCGACGTCATCGTGGGCGGCCACGGCCACAGGAGCATCCCCAACATGATGATCAACAACGTGCTGGTGGTGGAGAACAAGAACGCCGGTGCCACCCTGTCCGAGATCCACGTCTATCTGGAGCGCCAGCTGGACGGCAAGTGGAAGGTCGTGAACCGCACCTCTGAAAACCTGCAGATCAAGGAGTACGAGCCCGATCCGGAGCTGACCGCTCTGCTGGCTCCCTACGACACCCGCGCCAAGGAAGACGCTGTCACCCCCATCGGCGAGCTGAAGGGCGGCGATCTGGCCCCCGAAAACGAGATCGACTGCCTGCCGCAGGCCATGGTGCAGGACACCGCGCTGCTGGACTTCATCAACGAAGTGCAGATGTACTACACCGGTGCGCAGGTCTCCGCAACGGCCCTGACCTCCATGACCTCCCAGATGCGCGCAGGCACCATCCGCAAGTGCGATATGGCCAGCATCTACACCTACCAGAACACCCTGTACAAGCTGCAGATGACCGGCGAACAGCTGCGCCGCTTTATGGAGTGGTCTGCTGCCTTCTTCAAGACATGGAAGCCGGATGAAGTGACCATCGCCTTTGACCCCTCGGTGCGCTACTACCTGTACGATGCTTTTGAGGGCGTCAACTATGAGCTGGACGTCTCCAAGGAGCCGGGCCACCGCATCAAGAACCTCAAGTGGCCGAACGGCAAGGCCGTGAAGGACACCGACACCTTTGTTGTGGCAGTGAACAACTACCGCGCCACCACCCAGCTGCTGACGGCTGCGGACATCTTCCTGCCCGGTGAGGATCTGCCCAAGCTGCTGGAGATCGATGTGCGCGGCGATGTGGGCGGCATCCGCGAGCTGCTGGGCGAGTACATCCGCACCGTGAAGGGCGGCACCATTGAGCCGCACGTGAACAACAACTGGAAGATCGTGGGCAACAACTGGAAGGCCGCCGATCACCAGAAGGCTGTGCAGCTGCTGCGCGAGGGCAAGCTGGCCCTGAATGAGAATGCCGATGCACGCACGCTGCCCGGCAAGGCTATCACCACGGCAGATATCGCCAAGTTCTAAAAATCAGTTTCCTGTAAAAAGGGGCTTTCCGTGTTGGGACGGAAAGTCCCTTTTTTTGTGTGAGAAACGGGCGGATTTTCAACCGTTTCCCGGGAATTGGTTGAAAAAACAGTACCATTCCGCCGCGTTTCGTGGTACAATGAAACTGTATTGGTCTCGCTGCTGTGGGCAGATGGGAGCAAGCGGCCAGACCGGGCGCGGAAAGGAAGCCAGAAAAACCATGCAGGAAGCGACCATTGCAGCAATTGCAACAGCACCGGGCGCAGGCGGCATTGCCGTGGTGCGGCTCTCCGGTGCGGAGAGCTATCAGGTGGCGGCCCGGGTGTTCTGCCCGGCCAACGCCGCAAAAAAAGTGGAACAGGCCAAAGGCTATACGGCCATGTACGGGGCCTTCCGGGAAGGAAACGAGACCTTTGACGAGGGCGTGGCCCTGTTTTTCCGTGCGCCCCACAGCTATACCGGCGAGGATGTGGTGGAGCTTTCCTGCCACGGCGGAAATGCGGTGGCCCGCCGTCTGGTGGAAGCCTGCCTTGCCGCCGGTGCGCAGCCTGCCGCTCCCGGCGAGTACACCCGCCGCGCCTTCCTGAATGGCAAGCTGGGTCTGACCCAGGCCGAAGCGGTCATGGATCTGATCTCGGCAGACGGGCGGCAGGGGGCCGCACTGGCCAATGCGGCGCTGGGCGGTGCGCTGGCCAAAAAAATCGATGCCCAAAAGCAGGAGCTTACCGCTATTCAGGCACACCTTGCCGCATGGGTGGATTTTCCCGAAGAGGATGTGCCGGAGCTGGACGATGACCACCTGCACCGGGTACTGAGCGGGGTAAAGGCAGAGCTGGACGGTCTGATCCGGAACTATCAGGCAGACACCATCCTGCGCGAGGGCGTGGACTGCGCCATCGTGGGCCGGCCCAACGCAGGCAAGTCCACGCTGCTCAACCTGCTGGCCGGGTTCGACCGGGCCATTGTGACGCCGGTGGCTGGCACCACCCGCGACGTGGTGGAGCAGGCGGTGCAGCTGGGGGATGTCCGGCTGAACCTGTTCGATACCGCCGGCCTGCGGGAGACGGAGGACGCCATTGAAGCGGAGGGCATCCGCCGCAGCTGGAAGAAGCTGGAGGAAGCGGGCCTGATCCTTGCCGTGTTCGATGGCTCCGAGCCGCCCACACGGGAGGATCTGGAGCTTGCACAGCGTTGTGAGGGCCGTCCGGCCATTGCACTTATCAACAAAGAGGATAAACCGACGCGATTCGACCCGGAGTTGATTGCACCCTTCTTTGCCATGGTGCTGCCGGTGTGCTGTCAGGAGGAGGGGAGCCGCAAGGTGATCTCCGCTGCGGTGGCCCGGCTGCTGGGCACCAGCCAGATCGACGCCCATGCCGCCAGCCTGTCCGGCCAGCGTCAGCTTTCCGCCGCACTGCGTGCGCGGGATGCCGTGGCCGGTGCACTGGATGCTGCCGCAGGCGGCTTTGGGCTGGACGCGGTGTCTGTCTGTGTGGACGACGCACTGGCCGCCCTGTGCGACCTGACCGGCGAGAACGCCTCGGAAGCCGTGATCGAACAGGTGTTTGAACGCTTCTGTGTGGGAAAGTGATCCATTCAGCCTTGCATCCACTCGACAGCTCCCCCGGGGGAGCGAACCCTCTCAGTCTGCTCCCGATGGTCGCAGCCAGCTCCCCCGAAGGGGGAGCTTTTGGGCATCTTCCGGTCAGCACGAATAAAGCTCCCCCTTCGGGGGAGCTGGCACGGCGTAAGCCGTGACTGAGAGGGTTAAGCCCAAGGTAAAATTTGCATTTTAAATCATTTATTAGAGGAAACCCGAAAGTATATGAACCACTTAGGAGATTATGACGTTATCGTCATCGGTGCCGGTCATGCCGGCATCGAAGCCGCCCACGCCGCCGCGACACTGGGCGCGAAAACGGCCGTGTTTACCATGAGTCTGGATGCCATTGGCAACATGCCCTGCAACCCCAGCATTGGCGGCACGGCAAAAGGCACGCTGGTACGTGAATTAGATGCACTGGGCGGCGTGATGGGCCTTGCCGCGGATGCCACCTATCTGCAGAGCCGGATGCTCAACCGGGGCAAAGGCCCGGCTGTCCACGCCCTGCGTGTGCAGACCGACCGCAAGCGCTACCACGAATATATGAAGCACGCCCTTGAGCTGACGCCCAGCCTTGCCATCCATCAGGCAGAGGTCGTGGGCATTGAGACCGAGAACGGCCATGTGAAGGGCGTCGTGACCCAGCTGAACGGCGAATACAGCGCCAAGTGCGTGGTCATTGCCACCGGCACGAATCTGGGCGGCAAAATTTTTGTGGGTGATGCATGGTATGCCTCCGGCCCGGACGGGATGCACGCCGCCAACGCCCTGACCGACAGCCTGAAGG
>ERZ773169.3292-NODE-3292-length-10335-cov-7.466342_pt1 | contig 10335 bp, 8 predicted proteins | sample MGYA00580536_ERZ773169 | MGnify/ENA primary metagenome ERZ773169 (study PRJEB29015, sample SAMEA2737814) | human gut metagenome | biome: human gut; feature: human-associated habitat; material: faeces | place: China | collected 2012 ...
CTTGGTCTTATTTTCTTGAAATATATTTCGGATCGTTTTGAAGATAAGTATAATCAGCTGGTTGCAGACGGTGATGGCTTTGGGGAAGATCGTGACGAGTACACATCGGAAGGAATCTTCTTTGTGCCTGCTGGTGCGCGTTGGAGCGATGTTTCTGCAAAGGCACATGATCCCGAAATCGGTCAGGTAATCGATGATGCAATGCGCGCTATCGAAAAAGAAAACGTGCGCCTGAAGGATATCCTACCGAAAAATTTCGCGCGCCCGGAACTGGATAAACGGCGGTTGGGTGAAGTCGTTGACCTGTTTACGAACATCAAAATGATCGAACATGGCAGCGAGAAGGACATTCTGGGACGCACTTATGAATACTGCCTGTCGATGTTTGCAGAGCAGGAAGGCAAGCGTGGCGGAGAGTTCTTTACGCCGTCCTGCGTTGTGCGGACGCTGGTAGAAGTGCTGCAACCGTTCAAGGGCCGTGTGTATGACCCTTGCTGTGGCAGCGGCGGTATGTTTGTGCAGTCGGCTAAGTTTGTAGAAAACCACAGCGGCAACATCAATGATATTTCGATTTATGGTCAGGATTCTAACCCTACAACGTGGAAACTGGCGCAGATGAACCTTGCCATCCGTGGCATTGAGCCTGACCTTGGCAAGTATGCAGCAGACACCTTCCTTGATGACCAGCACCCCACGATGCGTGCAGATTACATCATGGCAAATCCGCCGTTCAACCTGTCCAACTGGGGTGCAGAGCAGCTCAAAGATGATGTACGCTGGCAGTATGGTATGCCGCCGGCTGGAAACGCCAACTTTGCATGGCTTCAACACATGATCTATCACCTTGCGCCCGGTGGTCGGATGGGCATGGTTCTGGCAAACGGTTCCCTGTCCTCCCAGTCCGGCGGCGAGGGCGAGATTCGCAAGAACATTGTGAATGCTGATTTGGTGGACTGCATTATTGCCATGCCAACGCAGCTTTTCTATACGACCCAGATTCCCGTTTCGCTCTGGTTCATCTCCAAACGCAAAAAGCAGCCCGGCAAAACGCTGTTCATTGATGCTCGTAAAATGGGCGTTATGGTAAGCCGTAAGCTGCGTGAGCTGACGGATGGTACAAAAGAAGAATACAAAAATGAAGATGGCACATTAAAAAATGACATCAAAAAGATTGCCGACACCTACAACGCTTATGTTGCAGGCACATTGGAAGATGTCAAGGGCTTCTGTGCTGTTGCTACCACAGAAGAAATTGCAAAGCAAGATTACATTCTGACACCGGGGCGTTACGTTGGTATCGAGGAACAGCAGGACGATGGCGAACCTTTTGAGGAAAAAATGGCACGCCTGACTTCGGAACTGTCGGATTTGTTCGTACAGTCGCACAAATTGGAAGCGGAAATCAAGGAGAAGCTGGGGGCGATTGGATATGAAATCTGAGTGGGAATATCGCAGGCTGGGTGAATTGGTTTCTTTTTCATCCGGAGGAACGCCAAGCAAGAAACGAATCGATTATTGGAACGGGGATATTCCATGGATCAGCGCAAAAACATTGAAGTCCGAGAAAATTACATCCTCTGATTTATTTATAACGCCTTCCGGTCTAAGTTCTGGAAGCAAAATTGCACCCAAAGGCAGTATATTGCTTTTAACCCGCGGCAGTGGTCTTTTTAATGATCTCCCGATTGGGATGGTAGAATCCGAAGTCGCTTTTAATCAGGATATCAAATGTCTGAATTCATACGGTGAGATTGAAAATGAGTTTGTGTTTTATTGGTTACAGTCTCAAAAGAAATATTTAATGGCAAAAGTGGATGTAACGGGTATAGGTGCCGGAAAATTTGACTTGGATTTTTTGCAAGAACTACAAGTTCCTTTTCCTGATAAGAAAGTTCGAGAAAAGATTATTGCTATTGCTACAGCTATTAGTGACAAGATTGAGGCCAATAAAAAGGTAAACGATAATTTAGCGGCTTAAATTTTGATGTTGGAAACATCTAATTCACCAGACATGAGTTTCGGAAGAAGTTCATCTCTGAGTGCAGCCAATTTATGGGCTTCAATCCTATTTGAAATTATTAAGTCAAATATAGGGGCCATAATAGATCGAATATTTTGATAGTCTATATCTGAGGGAATAAGAACCTCAGCTTTTGCGAGTTCTTCACGCTTGATATGTCCCATAGTTGTTGCTTTATCAGCAGCAATGGCAATAAATCGGTCAAGGTGGTGCGCAGTCCACAAATAATAGAACCACTTGTCGTAGACCTTAGAGGTGACTTTGAAGAGATGCTGATTCAAGCCGCAGGTTCCCCCACACCAGATATCTACAAGCAAGCTACCCGACCAAGAGAATACAACATCACCGTCTTTGATGATGTACTCAGATTTGATACCGGGAGAACAAAGTTCACTATCAGTATCGCAGAAGCCCTGTCGAAGCTCTTTAATCTTCAGTACAGGAAGCCCCGTTTCACTCTCAGCTGGGCGAAACTTCTGCATTGCAAGGCCATTTAGATAGCTGGCAATATCCAAAAGACTACCCTTTTCCCACCCAGTTGGAATTGTGTCAATATTGATAAAGTAATTAGAGAAAATTGCTTTAGCTTGGGCATATAAATTATCGTTTATTTGCTTCTATCAAAAGAAAGGATGTATATAGTGAAAGATGACATGAAAGAAAAGGTGGCAAATTTTATTCTTGACTTTCAAGCACGTAACAGGCAAGTACGGGATGCAAGAGAAGCTGAAATTATTCAGACAGAGCAAATTCGTTCTGTAATGAGAGGCGCTTCTGCATTGGTGGAAGCAAATATTCCTAGAGAACAGAGCGTTTTTCTTTTGCAAAAATACTGGGATTTACGGCCAAGTGAGGCTGAAAAAGCTATTTGGCAAGCTGAAAATAGAGCGAAAAAGGGCTGATCTAATCTAAACCTCACAGTGGCGAGGCTTTACGGAGAAACTGCCACTGCCGTCGTTCTCTGAAATCGTAATAAGGAGATACGGCGATGAAAAATCAGGTTATCAATGAGATACAGCGAAAAATGCTGCCGTATCTCAATAATGAACAGCTTTTACAGCTGAAAATGGTGCTGGAAACATCGTTTCAGGGACTGATCCTTGAAAAGGGCGAAGAACTCCCAAAAGCTGAAGAACAAAATGCAGTAAAAGCATTTATCACTGCAAAACGAATCGAGGGATGCTCAGAAAAAACGCTGACATACTATTCTAAAACCATCGAAGCAATGCTGAATGGTGTTGGAAAGTTGCCGCAGCAGATTACAACAGACGATTTGCGAAAGTATCTGACCAACTATCAGACGCAGCGGCGGTCCAGCAAGGTGACGATTGATAATATCCGGCGCATCCTTTCCAGCTTTTTCTCATGGTTGGAGGATGAAGATTTCATTGTGAAAAGCCCCGTCCGAAGGATTCACAAAGTAAAAACGGCAAAAATCATCAAGGAAACATACACGGATGAAGCACTGGAACTGATGCGCGATCACTGCTCAACGGTACGAGATTTAGCGATAATTGATCTGCTGGCTTCTTCTGGAATGCGTGTTGGTGAGATGGTGACTCTTAACCGGGAGGATATCAATTTCAATGAACGTGAATGCGTGGTCTTTGGTAAAGGCAACAAGGAACGGTTGGTTTACTTCGATGCAAGAACGAAAATCCACTTGCAGAATTATCTGGATGAACGGGAAGATAGCAACCCGGCCCTTTTTGTAACACTGAAAGCTCCGCATGAGCGATTGATGATTGGCGGCGTGGAAGCCATGCTTCGGGAGCTGGGGCGGCGATTGAATCTTAATAAGGTACATCCGCATAAGTTCCGGCGAACTTTGGCAACATCGGCAATCGACAAAGGGATGCCGATTGAACAGGTGCAGCAACTTTTAGGACATCAAAAAATCGACACAACGATGCACTATGCAATGGTAAAACAGCAAAATGTGAAATTGGCACACAGAAAATTTATTGGATAGGACAGTAGATATGGATATTGTTAAATTGAAAGACTTGACAGTTGATGGAAAGGGAACGTATGGGGTAGCTGCACCTGCTGTTGAATATCAAGAAAATCTTCCGACATATCTCAGAATTACGGATATTTTGGATGATGGAACATTGAATTTGTCAGAACTCAAAAGTGTTAATGTACCTGATTCGGAAAGGTATATGCTAAGACCGAATGATATTGTGTTTGCACGGACTGGAGGAAGTACCGGACGAAATTATTTTTATGATGGAACGGATGGTGCGTTTGTTTATGCGGGATTTTTAATCAAATTTAGTCTTGATCCTAAAAAGGTTAATCCTAAATTTATCAAGTATTTCTGTCAGTCGGAACAATATAAGCAATGGGTTCGGTCGTTTAATACTGGCAGTACTCGTGGAAATATTAATGCGCAAACATTTGGAAATATGGAAATCGCGTTGCCAGGACGTAAACAGCAAGATCATTTAGTTTCGGTACTTGAATCAATAGGTAAAAAAATAAAGCTCAATAAACAGATAAACGATAATTTAGAGCAGCAAGTAATGACGCTGTTCCGAAAAATGTTTGTCGATACCAATAACGATAATCGTTATGAATGCCGTGTAGATGAATACTTTGATATCTCGATAGGAAAAACACCGCCCCGTAAAGAATCACAGTGGTTTTCTATGAATCCGGTAGATTGTGTGTGGGTGTCGATTTCCGACATGGGAAGCTGTGGCTTATACATCTCGGACAGTTCTGAATATTTGACACACGAATCCATTGAAAGGTTTAATGTCAAAATTGTCCCTGACAATACGGTTATTCTTAGCTTCAAGCTGACGGTAGGACGCGTTGCAATTACAGATGGCGATATGACAACCAACGAAGCCATCGCTCATTTCAAAACCGACAAGACCGAAATCAACGAATACCTGTACTGCTATTTGAAAGAGTTTAACTACCAAACAATGGGTAGTACATCGTCTATAGCTACAGCAGTCAATTCAAAGATTATTAAAGCAATGCCTTTTATCGTCCCAGCCGATGATGAATTGGTTGAATTCCATGCTTTCGCAGCTCCGATGTTTGCCATGATCAAAGCGAATCAGAAGGAAAACGTGCGATTGACAGAACTTCGGGATTCATTGTTGCCGCGACTCATGAGCGGTGAGATTGATGTCTCTGACATCCAGCTCTAAGCCGCTAAATTATCGTTTATAAAAGAAATGAAGGGATAATATGGAAGATTTTGATAATGCTAAGACAAGAAATCCGAGGGAATGCGTTGTTACAAACCTTAATAGCTACCTGACCTACATTTCTGATATAAAGGAAACCATAAAGAAAGAAGAAGGCGCGGAAGTGAGCACAAAGCACTATTTCTTCCGTGGACAGGCCAGCAACGAATGGAACGTCATGCCGGGAGTGTTCCGTGGTGGGATGCTGCCACACGAAGCAGAATTGATAAACGCTGCCTATACACGGAATCCTGATGACTTCCGAAAACTGACAACAGATTTTGAAAAGCTCGCAAAATTGCAGCACTATGGGTTGCCAACAAGACTGTTGGATGTGACGGAAAACCCACTGGTGGCACTGTATTTTGCTTGCCAAAACAATCAAGAGAAAAAGATAACTGACGGGAAGACTACGTTATTGCCGCCGACCGATGGGGAAATCTATTATAAGCGCGATTACGGAAAAAGTTATAGCGACATAGAGATCAAAGTGCTGGCATATTTAGCGAGTCATGAAATTTCGGGCGATTATACATTAGAAAAGCTGCTCTCGGATTTGAACAAGTATGGAATTTATACAGATAAAGAGGTAAAAGAGTGCGAGGCAAGCGAGTATAAAAGCTTGCTTTCGATTATTCAAAGAAATTATTTTGTGATTTCCAACTTGAATAATGAAAGATTGGTACGGCAAAGCGGCTCTTTTTTGATCTGCGGAAAATATAATGTTCAGCTGAAAGAAAAAATCGGACAGAGCATTGTTAAACGGGCATATAGTGATGTCCAAGATGAATTTGAACTTCAAAGTTTTAGAATACCAGCGGGAAGAAAAGACGCGATTTTAGAGGAACTGAGTTTTTACAATATCAACGAAGGGACGCTGTTCCCGGAACTTGAGCACCAGATGGCATATATTAAAAGCAATTATGCGAACACACAAAAGCCTATGGTTGATCGGTTTGTGAAAACAGAAGTTCCGATAACAAATATTAGAGAAGTGCGTGATTCAGATGTTTCAGACGATAAAGTGGACGAGATTATTCGAGAAGCATTGCATAATGCTGTGCATCCAGAAATTTTTGATGATTGTTATGTTGCAATTCAAAAGAATCTGATGCCGGATTGGTATCGTAAGGAAATTGGACTCAGTAAAGTTCGATTGGCACTAACGGATACATTGGATAATGGTACGCCGATGGGACGTGCGGTGGCAAAAAGAGCGGCGCATTCTATCGTTACAAAGATTGTGAATGCCATTGCGCAAGAATCGAATACAACAACTTCGGATAATAGTTGAGGAGAAAAGTCATGTTTTCATTTACCGAAGATACCTTTGAACAAGCCGTCATAGAATTATTCGAGAATATGGGATACACCCATATCTATGCTCCCGATATGAACCGGACGGATTACAGCCGCCCTCTGCTGGATGATGTTTTGCGGGATTGTCTGGTGCAGCTGAACCGGAATCTCCCGGTGACGGCGATTGACGAAGCAATTTTGAAACTGAATGATTTTGACGCAGGAAGCCTGTTGCAGAAGAATATTGTCTTTATGGACTATCTGCAAAACGGCATCACTGTCAAATATGCAGTCAAGGGTGAGGAACGGTCTTCGGTGGTGCGGCTGATTGACTATACAGATGCAGCAAAGAACGATTTCTATGTGGTGAATCAATATACCTTCGTGGAAAACGGGAACAACCGCCGCCCGGATATTATCTTGTTTATCAACGGAATGCCGCTGGTTCTGATGGAACTGAAAAGCCTTTCCAAGGATGAAGTGGGCGCTGAAAACGCCTACAATCAGATTCGGAACTATATGCAGGACATTCCCTCCATGTTCTATTATAACGCCATCTGCGTGATCAGCGACCTGTCCACCAACAAAGCAGGTACGATTACTTCCGGGCTTGACCGTTTCATGGAGTGGAAAACAAAGGATGGCGATTACGAGAACACCGCCTATGCGCAGTTTGATACCTTCTATGAGGGAATGTTCCAGAAAGAGCGGTTGCTGGACATCCTGAAAAATTTTATTCTGTTCTCTGGAGATGGACAGAAGCAGTTCAAGATTCTGGCGGGATATCATCAGTATTTCGCAGTGCGGAAAGCAATCGAAAAAGCCAAAATTGCCACCAAAACGGACGGCAAGGGCGGTGTGTTCTGGCACACGCAAGGCAGCGGAAAATCGCTGTCGATGGTGTTTTATGCGCATTTGCTGCAAGAGACTCTGGACAGTCCGACCATTGTTGTAATGACCGACCGCATTGATCTTGACGATCAGCTTTACACGCAGTTTGCCAAGTGCGCGCCCTTCCTGCGCCAGACACCGGTTCAGGCGACCAGCAAGGAAAATTTGCGTGAACTGCTGGATGGGCGGCAGGCAAACGGCATCATATTTACCACCATGTTCAAGTTTGAACGTGGGGAGTGTCCGCTGTCGGAACGGCGGAACATTGTGGTGATGGCAGATGAGGCCCACCGCGGACAGTATGGCTTTGATGAAAAAATCGTCGTGAAGGAAAACGAGCAGGGCGAAAAGGAAGCGCATACCGTGGTTGGCAATGCGCGAATCATCCACGATGCCCTGCCCAACGCAACCTACATAGGCTTTACGGGAACACCCATTTCGGCAAAAGACCGAAACACTCGCGAAGTTTTTGGTGATTATATTGATATTTACGACATGACGCAGGCAGTAGAGGACGGCGCAACCCGACCTGTCTACTACGAAAGCCGCGTCATCAAGTTGCATCTGGATAAGGACACGCTGGCTCTGATTGATGCGACTTATGATGCGTTGGAACAGCAATCGGACACAGCGACCATTGAAAAAAGCAAGAAGATGCTGGGGCAGATGGAGAGCGTGCTGGGGGCAGATTCTACGGTGCAATCGCTGTGCGAGGATATTGTCACCCATTACGAAAAATACCGGGCCAACCTGCTGACCGGCAAAGCGATGATCGTTGCCTATTCGCGCCCGATTGCCATGAAAATCTATCGGAAGCTGTTGGAACTGCGTCCGGCATGGAAAGAGAAAATCGGTGTGGTCATGACCAGCGGCAACAATGACCCGGAAGACTGGAAAGCGATCATCGGGACAAAATCGTACAAGGAGGAACTGGCGCGAAAGTTCAAAGATAACGATGATCCAATGAAGATCGCTATCGTGGTGGATATGTGGCTGACCGGTTTTGATGTTCCCTCGCTGGCGACAATGTACATCTACAAGCCGATGCACGGTTATAATCTGATGCAGGCGATTGCTCGTGTGAACCGTGTGTTCAAGGACAAAGAGGGCGGCTTGATCGTGGACTATGTGGGCATTGCATCTGCCCTCAAAGCTGCCATGAAGGAATATACCAAGCGCGACCAGTCCCGGTATGGCGATATGGATATTTCCAAAGTTGCATATCCGAAGTTTCAGGAAAAGCTTCAGGTGTGCAAGGATTTGTTGCACGGGTTTGATTTCAGCAGTTTTATTGACGGTTCGCCGCTGGTTATGGCAAAGCTGGTAACGGGTGGTGTGAACTTTGTGCTGGATGCCAAAGCACCCAAGCGCAAGGACTTGTTCCTGCGAGAAGCAATGCTGCTGAAACAGTCGCACTCCCTGTGCTCCAGCATGACCACAGAACAGGAGCGTCATGAAGCCGCCTACATGGAAGCTGTGCGTTCTACCGTGGTGAAAATTACTTACGGCGGCAGCGGCGGAAAGACGCTCTCGCTGAAAGAAATCAACACTCAAATCAATGAACTTCTGAAAGCGAGTATCCAGAGCCAAGGTGTAATCAGTCTGTTTGACAGCAAGCAGGCAGATGAAAATATCAGCTTGTTTGACCCGGCGGTATTGGACGAAATATCAAAAATGAAAGAAAAGAACATCGCTGTGGAAATTTTGAAAAAGTTGATGGCAGAACAGGTATCACTTTACAAGCGGACAAATGTTGTGCAGTCGCAGAAGTTCTCGGAGAAAATTGCGCAGCTGATGAACTCCTATTACAATGGGCTGATTACAAACGAGGAAGTTATCAAGGAACTTCTGAAAACGGCACAGGAAATCACAGAGTTGTACAATAATGGTGAGAAACTGGGGCTGACGCAGGAAGAGCTGGCGTTTTACGATGCTCTGACCAAGCCGGAGAACATCAAAGATTTTTACCAGAACAACGAACTGATCGACCTTACCAGAGAACTAACCGAGATGCTGCGTAAAAATCGGACGATAGACTGGCAGAAAAAAGAAACAGCGCGTGCCAGTATGCGGAAGATGGTGAAGCATCTTCTGAAAAAGTATAAGTATCCCCCGGAAGATTACGACACAGCAATCAGCACGGTTATCAGCCAGTGCGAGATGTGGACAGATAACATGACAGCGTAAAATGCGAGAAATATTGTTGATTTCCTCTTGACAATACACAGTCCAGCTCTTAAAATGATTTTAGAGAATACTATTATTGAAAATACGAAAGGCTGCTTTATGGGAAAGATGATTTTAGACGACCTCCACAAGCGTCTGGAACGGCTGGACGAAGATGCCGACCTGATGATCGACAACGACGACCGTTACCAGATGGTAATTGTTGGCGGAAGTGCGTTTATTCTGCTGGGCAAGCTGACCCGTGCCACCCATGACATTGATGCCTTGAGCGTCCCGAAAGAGCTGTACGGACTACTTGGCAAGTACGACATCAACACGGATGTGGAAGCCTATATTGATAATTTTCCGTACAACTTCCAAGATCGGCTTCAGCCGCTGCCTTTCGGTGGTACAAAGGTACAGTTCTACACACCCAGTCTGGAAGATCTGGTAATCGCAAAGCTCTGCTCTTTCCGTGACACTGACAAGGCAGACGTAGAGAGCGAGGCTGTGCGGAACTCTTTGGACTGGAATTTGCTGGAACACCTTGCAACCGATGAGGATGAGCTGAAAGCCAGCATTTTGAACGACTGGCGGTATCGAGATTTTTATATCCGTTATCAGGAGTATGTGGAGAGGTGGAGACCGTGAGAAAGCTGACATTTGAAGGCTTTTTGAAGCAGTATGTGGTAGAACTTTCCGGGGTTCAGACGGCAAGTGTCCATAAGCTGGCAGATTGCATGACAGAAA
>ERZ773169.3298-NODE-3298-length-10327-cov-47.204050_pt1 | contig 10327 bp, 4 predicted proteins | sample MGYA00580536_ERZ773169 | MGnify/ENA primary metagenome ERZ773169 (study PRJEB29015, sample SAMEA2737814) | human gut metagenome | biome: human gut; feature: human-associated habitat; material: faeces | place: China | collected 2012 ...
GAAAGAAGAGAAAATGAAAACCGACCGCATAACATCACCTATACGCAAGCAGGGGTTTCGTGCTTCGTAGGACAGTTAAGTGGTAAATTTAAAGTTCAGTTCTTCGTAGGAAGTTCAGTGGTTAAAATCCCTGCCTGCGTATAGCTGAGAACCGTTATTTGATGATGAGGGCTATTCATATAAATGTAGGTTAAATTTTTCTGACCATTTCAAACTGTTGTCCTTTTGGGGTAAGTCCTAATGATGACAAGAAACCAGTGACTGATTCACAATCGCAATCAACATTAGTAAATTTGAGTACATCGCTTTGAAAATGACTGACAGCACTTTTAAGCAAGGACTTACCTATTCCTTTACGCCGGTAATCTTTTGCAACTGCGAGGGATGAAATATCGCCTGATGCCGGTTCAAAGATAACAAATCCGACAAGTTCTTCTCTTTCATAAGCTCCCAATATGTCCAAATTGTCGATTCCGCGTTCCAGTGAAGCCCTGTCATTTTGCCATGAAGGATGAAAATCGAACCAGGCCGTTTGGTTAAGGCAGTTTTTTAAATCCGATGGGAGTATGCGACATGCGGTATGGTTTACTTGCAATACAGGAACAATATCGCTCAGTTTGGCAGAGTAGTAGTTGAAATTTCTCTGTGTTTCAAAGCCTAATTTGCGATATATTTTTATTGCTTTGTGATTGTGTTGCAAAACTTCCAGTACATATTGCCGAACTCCTTGTTGATATATCAATTCGAGGCTGAAAGTGAATATTTTTTGGGTTAGGTGTAATCCCCGGAATGAAGGTACGGTTCCCGTCCCTGTGTCATAGGCCGTCAAGATGTTGTTGTACATGCCTGTTCCGTTAAACACAAAAGAAATCAGCCGTCCTTCGAAAAATGCTCCGAAAGATAGTTGTGGATTGTATCCTCGTCGGTCGAGCATGCGTCGCAATTCATCCGCATTCAAAGAGAAATCATAATCTTTGAATGCGGATGAGAATGCCGCATACAAATCTTTGAAAGAAACGGACTCTAAAGAATGAATGATGATTCCCATATCGGACGGTGTTATGTGTTTGGATTTTTATCACTATTCTCTACGGTTAAACCGTGCTGTTTGAGAAAGCTGAGCTTATCCCAATAACCTCTTTGGAAAACGATTTTATCGTTTTGCACATGGAAGAATCCGCATCCTCGCAACCCGAGCGGATCTTTCCATTCCATGATAGCCCATTCTCCATCCTCGAATATATGCTCAACAATACAAACCATTTTTGAGGTTGCAAATTCATTTACAAACATTTTATGGATAGCTGTTTTTCCTATAACCGGGGTGTTTGCGACTTGATGGTTTATGGCATCCTGAGCGTATAAGTTTGCCAAAGCGACTGCATCGGCGGCGTTGAAGCAGTCAATCCATTCTTGTAGTATCTCTTTTGGCGTCATATTTTTCGTATCTTTTATTCTTTAATATTTAATTGTTGCTTTTTCCTCTATAAGTTAGAATTAGACATTTTTTCTAATTCCTTTTGAAATGATCATCAAAAACAAAATTAGTATTTTTTTCTGTTTTACTGATGATTCTGTAGAAATATTCTCGTTCATATTATTGTGTCATAAGGAACGTGTCAAAAAAGCGGTTTCCACATTACAGCTTTATGGTAAAATGAGTTTAACCAACTACATAACGCAATCTGTTGTCGGTACTGTTATCTATTTCCCATTCGTATTCTATTTAGCCCCTTATTGTGGGTATGCAGCAAGTTATCTTATCGAATTCACTCTCTTTGGGAGTCAAATATGGTTGTGCAAATGGTGGCTGACAAAACATAAACAAGGTTAGTTGGAATGTTTTTGGTATAATGTTTATAAACATAAATCAAGAAAGAATAAATAAATTTAATAGAGGCTGCCCAAAAAGAAAGAAATTCTTGCAATCACTCTTCTACAGATACTTGCAGAGGGGATAAGATTTACTTTTAGACCTTTTGGATAGCCCCTATTAATATTTTATATAAAATTCATAATTTTAAATTTTTATCCCTTTCGATCGGTTTTCATCCTTAAACTGAAAACCCGGACGCCCGATAATGATATGATTGGCAATGAAATTGCCAGACGGACTTCGTTTATCCATCGGGCTGCGAATCTGCGGGACATCATCGGTTTGTTGTGGCGATATGCTCCGTACACCTTCCGCATCTGGCTTGATCTCCTGCCCGTTCTTTTCTTTTTCGGTGACTTCCTGCGCGGGCGGCGCAAGCTCCAACTGTATCTTGCGGTCAAGCGCGGCAAGTTCGGACTTCAACTGTTTCAGTTCGTCCTCTTTCTTCCACACCTTGCCCGCTATCTCCTGCAACTGCGGAACCTCCTTTTCCAGCACCTCGTTCTTCGCCTTATACTGGTCGATGATGGACGGAATCCTCTCCAATGCATTCAGGAAATTACGTGCGGCGGCTACCGGGTCAGCCATCGCCAGATGCCCGTTGTTATAGGTGTATTTGTAATTCCCTTCCACCACGAAGCGATTGTCGGTAAATTCCAGCCCCTCTTTGAGTATCCTCTCGCTGACCACCATTATCGGGAAACCGTAAATCTCCCCGACAGGCTTGTACAAACCGCCCGTCGTGGCGTTCTTGGCTATCTCCTGCAAACGCTTTCCAATAACTTTTTCGTCGGTTGAATCCACGCCGTCCACCTTGACAATATTAAGGCGACTACCTTCCTTATCAGTCTGCACAACGGAAAGAAAACGGTTCCAGTCCTCCGTCATGGCTTCGATGACAGCCGTGTTGTTGCGCAGTTCCCCCGTCTTGGCTTCCAGCTTGAACTCCGAATCGCGCTTGCCCTTGTTGAACGACTTGCGTTCCCCTTCAAGCGATGCGATACGCTTCTCCAGTTTCGCCTTGTCCAAAAGGTCGGTATTGCCGGAGAGCAACGCCATGTACTCCGAGAAGTTCATGCCCGATTTCTCGTCCATAGCCCCCTCGTCGATGGTACGCGCGCCCATCGCCCCGCTTTTGAGCTGCGAGATGAACGTCTGCTTGCAGTGCAGCAGGTTGAACTTGTAGCTGTCCAACGACTTTTCCACCGCGTAGATGATGACATCCACATTGTTCCCGGCAAAACGCTTGGCAATCTCGTTGCCCGCCCTAACTCCGCGTCCGTCACGCTGTTGCAGGTCGGATGGACGCCACGGCGTATCCAAATGATGGATTGCGACACACCGTTTCTGCGCGTTCACACCCGTTCCGAGCATGGAAGTGGAACCGAACAGCACGCGCACCGTTCCGGCGTTCATGGCGTCTATCACCCCCTTGCGTGCCTTGTCGGTCTTGCACTCCTGAATGAAGCGCACCTCGCTTGCCGGGATGCCGTAGTCCTCCGTCAGCTTCCGCTTTATCTCGCTGTACACGTTCCATCCGTCGCCCGGCTGGTATGTTCCCAGATCCGAGAACACGAACTGCGTGCCTTTCTGCGCGTCGTATTTGTGGTAATACTCCGCAATCGTCTTGGCGCAGTGGGAAGCCTTGTTGTCGGGGTGGTCCTCATAATGCGGGTCTATCATGCGCATGTCGAGAGCCATCTTCCGCGCGTAATCGGTGGCGATAAGCATCTTCGCCTTCTCCTCCGTTTCCGACAGGGGCGGTCTGCCCAGCAGCGTGGCGTCACCCGTCTTGGCGAACTGCATCAGCTGTTTGATGAAATACTCTTGGTCGGGCGTGGGAGGTATGTGATGCAGTATCTCGTTCTTACGCGGACGATCCACACCCACGTCCTCCGCCGTGCGGTAATCGGTAATCTCGTTGTAGAAGGCGGCAAGCTCCGGCACTTTGATGAAATATCGGAAACGCTCCTTCTGAACCACATTGTTCGTCACGTTGAACTCGAAGTCGGTTGTCTTTTTGGCGAAAATTGCCGCCCATGCGTCGAAGCATCGGATATCCTGCCTTTCCAATTCCTTCGGACGCAGATACTTGAAGAGCAGGTACAATTCCGTCAGACTGTTGGAAATGGTTGTGCCGGACAGGAACGTAGCCCCCAAGTCCTTGTCCGTGCGCTCCTGTATAGTTCGTATGGCAAAAAGCATATTCAGGGCTTTCTGGCTTCCTTCCGAGTTTCCCAACCCCGCCACACGGTCATGCCGGGTGTTGAAAGTCAAGTTCTTGAATTGGTGGCTCTCGTCAATGAAGATGTGGTCGATGCCCATCTGCTTGAAGTCCACTACGTCATCCGTGCGGGATTTGATGGCGTGTTCCACTTTCTCCAACTTCGCCACAAGGTTGTGCTTGCGTTTCTCCAATCCTTTCAGCATCGCCCGCGACACGTTCTTGCCCTGCTGCCGCAGCACTTCAAGGTTTTCCTCCACCGTGTCAAGCTCCGCTTGCAGGATGCGCTGTTGCAACTCCGGCGACTGTGGTATCTTGCCGAACTGGTCGTGCGACATGATGACGCAATCGTAGTCGTTGTTCTTGATGTTGTTGAAAAAACGCACGCGGTTGGCAGTCGAGAAATCCTTTTCCGAAGCGTAGAGAATCCTCGCATTAGGATATGCCGCCTGATAAGTGGCTACTATCTCCGCCACGTTCGCCTTCAAGCCGATAATCATCGGCTTGTGCGCCAAGTTCAGACGCTTCATTTCATGCGCTGCAATACACATTATCAGTGTTTTACCTGTTCCAACTTCGTGGTCACAGATCCCGCCTCCGTTCTGTTTTATCATCCAGACGCAATCCTTCTGCGACGGATAAACGCTTTGAATACCCCGGCTTGCCAATCCTTTCAGATTGAGGTCGGGAAACGTCTGGTGCGAACCGTCATACTTCGGTCGCACGAAACAGTTGAACTTGCGGTTGTACATTGTCGTCAGCCGTTCCTTGAACTGCGGCGACTGCTCTTCCAGCCATTCCGAGAACCCGTTACGGATTTCGTCAATCTTGGCGTTGGCGAGCTGTATGCCCTCGCTGTCGCGCACCTTGATGTCGTTGCCATGCTCGTCCTTGCCGATGGACTTCATCATGTCGGGGCAGGTGTTGTGCAGGGCGTGTTTCAGAAGGTGCATGCCGTCATAGTTCCGGTAATAGCCCTTCACTAAAAACTCGTCCGTGATTTTCATGGTGCGGTAGCCGCACGCCACCGAATACTCGTCCATGCTTGCGGAGTAGGCGATTTTCACGTCCGTGTCGAAAAGATGGCTCATGTAGGCGGCGTACACGCCCGTCGGAATCCAGCGTTCCCCGAAATTGAAGTCGAGGTCCTCGAAGGCGATGCGCGGCGGCTCGGCTTCTTTCAGAGCCAACAACGCCTGCTTCACTTCCGGCATACGCCCGTTTTCTGGGTTGTCACCCATCCATGCCTTGATGCGCTCCGCCTTCTCTATCACGTTCCCGGCGATGAACCTGTCCTTTATCTCGTAACCGGTTACGAGCGGGTTGTAGAAGATGCGTCCTTTGAGGGCGTCAAGCAATCCCTCTTCCGTGCTGTCGGTTATCTCCCGCATATAGTCGAGATTGACCGTGCCGAACTTGTTGAGCGATGCGGAGAGTGCCTCTTCGGGAGAGCTTACGTTGGCATGGCTCTCCACCGAGAAGGAAACGGGACGCTCGAAGATGTCCGCCTTGACGAACCTGCCGTCTTCCGCACGTTCCAACGAAAGGATGTCGCGCCCGGCGGCATCCATCATCAACAGTTTCACGTTCTGCTTGGCATTGAGGTTGCCGTAGCGCATGACAAACTCATCGTAGCAGGTGTTCAACGCTATGCGTTGTGCAGACCCTTCATCGTGATACTCCGCCTCGTAGCGGTAAAGCCGCTCGTATGAATCACGGAGTGACACATACAACATCGCTTTCTCCTTCTGGTAGCCAGTCAGGTCAAGCGGTTGGAATGTCGCGCCGTAAGGCGTGAGGTCTTTCAAATAACCGAGATTGCGTGAAGCATCCAGTACCATAGAGCCGTCACGATAGTGCGGCTCCAGCATGCCGTTGAACGGACGGGGAGAAAGGTCGAGAGGTTCCTCCTCCGGTTTTTCCGCTTCCATTTCGGGGAAAAGGGAGGTTGCAGCCGTTTCCGTTGCGGGAGCGGCAGGATTGGCGGCAATTTCCGGCTGTGTTTTGGGTCGCCGTGTTTCCTGCTCCGGTGCGGCTTTCACGCCCGTGACATGCTGCCGTTTCTCCTGATGCTGTGCCGCCAGCCTGCGAAGCTCCTTGCGTCGCTCCGGCGTGAGGTCCATCATCATTTCATAGAAGCCGTTGATGGGCGGGTTGGTATCCCAATCCAAAGTGGCGTAAATATCATCCGGATCGGCTTTGGCTGCGACACTCACCGGCTTTGTTTCTTGGCTGTCCCTGTTCTCCGTCGGTGGTGCGGCAGACGGCTGTGGCGGTGCGGTCGTAACCTTCGGCGTAACCTGCGCCTGCGGTTTGGGAGGCATACGTCTTGCCGGGCTTTCCTTTTTCGCCGTCTTTTTCTTCTTGGAGGGTGCTTCCTGCTTGCGTACCTCCTCGGTCATGCCCCAGAGGTCGAGCAGGGAGAGCTGCACGCCCTCCGAATAATCGGGACGGTGCGGCTCTATCTCCGGCTTTTCTTCCTCCGGCTGCGGTGTTACCGCTTCGGGCTTGGCTGCCATTTCATTACGTGGCTGTATCTCAGGAGTGACAACTGGTATGGAAATGGTTTCCGTAACCGTGCTTTTCCCCTGTGCCGGATGCAGGCTGTACATTTCATACAGTTCTTTGTCAAACTGATGCAACTCGATTTTCAGATGTTCCCGCAAGTCCTCCGCCATTTGCCCGATGCCGCCCCGGTGCAGGAGTTGATAGGCAGGTTTCCCGTAAGGGTCTGTGCCTCTGATTAAATCCGTATTGGAAAGAGAGCTGATGCTCCATACATACCCGTTCACCGAAGTGCCGATGGGCGTCTGTTCGGTCTGCATGAAAAGTTTCTCGTTGTAGTACAGTTCCCCGTTCTTTCCGCTGTTCTTTTGCAGGATAATCAGGTCGCTGCCCACCTCCGTACCCGCGTTGTCCGTGAAGAGATTGTTCGGCAGGCGTGCGACACCCACCAGATTGGCATTACGCATCATATACTCGCGTATGGGTGCGTTGGACGGTGCGTCCAGCACCCCCTGCGAGGTGATGAACGCCACGATGCCGCCCTCACGCACAGCGTCAAGGCTTTTCAGGAAGAAGTAGTTGTGTATTGCCTTCGGTGCGGAACGCCTTGCCGGGTCTTGGCTTCCTGTAAACTCCGGGTCGAACACAGCCACGTCGCCGAACGGGATGTTCGAGATGGCAAGGTCGAAATAATCCGTGAAGGGCTTCTCTATCTTCTCGAATCCCTGCACCCTTACCTTTTGGTCGGGATGCAGGTGTCCCAATATCTTGCCCGTCATCAGGTCTTTCTCGAAAGCCATGATGTCCGCGTCCGGCTTGTTTTCCAGCACGGCATCCACGAATGCGCCCACGCCCGCCGACGGCTCCAACACACGGTCGGGACGTATGCCGTGTTCATGCAGAGCCTCCGCAATCGTGCCGGTTATCTCCGGCGGTGTGTAGAATGCGGTCAGCACGGACTGCTTCATGGCATCCGCGTACCGCTTGTACTCCGTATCGTCCTTGCTGTTTTCACGCACCAGCCTGTGCAGTTCCACCGTAGGGGCAAACAGTTCGAGGTCCGATTTCGCCCAATGCACGGCATCCGTCAGTTCCTTTGCCGGGTTCAGTATGCACTTCAACCCGCCGAAACCGCAATACTTCCGAAGTATGGCTTGTTCCTCGGCGGTTGCCGTCCTCCGTTCCCTCTCAAGGATGAATGCCGTCCGTATCGCCTCGATGTTGTCCCGCAGCCGTTGTTTGCGGTTAAACGCCATATTCCCCGATATAAAGGACGACGGCTCCCGTCAGCTCCGTGTAGAGCAGGTCGTATTCGGGCGACAGGGCGAAGTTGTCGTCCGAAAGATCATAGGCGGAGAATACGTTGCCGACAGGCGGCAGCAGCTTTCGGATGAAGGCTTCGCGTTTCTTTTCCGGCACTTCGTCGGCAAACTCGTTTTCCACGACTTCGCGGAGGATGGCGTACTTGGAATAGCGAAGACCACGCAGGAGCGTGTCCATCGCCAACTCCTGCGCCCCCTCGGACGGATAGCCTTCGAGCCGCGCACGCTCATACGTTTCGGCGGCACGGTCGGCACGTTCCCGGATGAAGGCATCGTCGGAAGCCTGTTCAAACCTGTTCGTGCGGAGATAGTCCAGCAGGTACAGACCGTAATAGGAAAAGTCGGTCTGACCCTCGTTTTTCTTCTTGTTGTTCATTACTTTGGATTTAGCGGATTGATAATTAACGGGATAATCGGTTGGAAAAAGGAAGAAAAAGGCACTCGGTATCCCTCCGAGTGCCACCACTAAATCCAAAGTATGAGTGTAATCCGGTATCGAAGAACAATTCATTACTCTGAACAAGTGGCAAAGTTAATACTATTTCTTCCGTCCTGAAAATTTCCTGCTCGTTTTCCTTTCGGGGAACACGAAAGTCGTGTTATAGTCCCCGTCAAAGGCGACTATGGCGTCGAAGCTCTTGCCCTGCTTGCTCTTGAAGCCTTTGAGCAGCTTCGTATGCCCGTCGGTGAGCAGTTCTTTGATCTCGTCGTCGGAAAGGGTGCGGTTCGCTTTTAGGCGGAACACGGGCAGCCCACACTCCGCGTTGTCGCAGCGTACCACCTTGCCGTAGAACTGCATGTTGCCCGTCCCACACTTGGGACACTTGCAGCCGGAATCCCTGCGGGAGAACAGTTTGTCGCACGAGAGCAGTTCGGAGGTGATTTCGCGTGTGTACGCCTCTATCTCCCTGCGGAAGGTGTCGGCTGGCAGCTCCCCGCGCTCGATGCGTGCCAGATTCTTCTCCCATTCGCCCGTCATGGCTACGTCGGCGATGCGCATCGTCTTCACGACCGAGTAGAGGGCAAGCCCTTTTTCAGTCGGCACAAGCGACTTCTTGCAGCGTTCCATGTATCCGCGCTTGAAGAGCGTTTCGATAATCGCCGCACGGGTGGCGGGCGTGCCGATGCCGCAGTCCTTCAACGCCTGACGGAGTGCGTCGTCCTCTATGTCCTTGCCCGCCGTTTCCATAGCGGACAACAATGTCGCTTCGGTATGCAGCGGCTTGGGTTTGGTCTTGCCTTCCGTGATGGAGCAGCCTTTCAGCGTCAGCGTGTCGCCTTCCTCCCAACCGGGGATGGCGGTTTCCTCCTTGTCCTCCTCGCCATAGACGGCACGCCATCCGGCTTGCCTGATGACGCTACCTTTCACCGTGAACTCCACTCCGGCACACTCTGCCGTGACGGTGGCGGTATCCTTGACGCATTTCTCGGAAAACGCCTCGATCATGCGTCCGGCAACCATCTGATAGACGGTGCTGTCCTCTTTGGAGAGGAACAGCGGCTTCTCGCCCGTGACGAGCAGGGCGTGGTGGTCTGTCACCTTGCTACCGTCCACGCTTCTGCGTGTCGGTACGGCTTTCGGCTGCACCTTGCCTTTCCATTCGGGCAAAGCCCCGATGAAGGCGAGCAGCTTGGGGATTTCGGCGAACACGTCTTCGGGAATGTAGCGGCTTCCGGTTCTCGGATAGGTGATGAGCTTCTTCTCGTAGAGCTTCTGCGCGATTTCAAGCGTCTGTTCCGCCGTGAAGCCGTGCTTGGCGTTGGCTTCCTTCTGGAGCGTGGTCAAGTCGTACAGGAGCGGTGTTTCCTCCGTCTTCTCCTTGCGTTCGGCTTTCGTGACAGTGGCTGTGCCTGCCGACTTCACCTTATTATACAGTTCCGTCGCGGGCTCTTTCTCTTTCCATTTTTCGGAAGATGAAAACTTCACCGTTCCTTCATCGCAGCCGTCCGTCGCGATATGGAGCTGCCAGAAGGCTTCGGGGCTAAAGCGGCGGTTCTCCCAATAGCGTGCGCACACCATCGCCAATGTAGGTGTCTGCACCCGTCCGACGGAATATGTGCCGTGTCCGGCGGCGATGGAAAGTGCCTGCGTGCCGTTGATGCCCACAAGCCAGTCTGATTCGCTCCTTGCTTTGGCGGCAAGATAGAGGTTGTCGTATTTGCCGCCCGCTTCGAGGTTGCGCAGTCCCTCGCGGATAGCCTTATCTGTAAGCGAGCTTATCCAGAGGCGGACGAACGGGGTGGTGCATCCGGTATAATGGTAGAGGTAGCGGAAGATAAGCTCACCCTCGCGTCCTGCATCGGTCGCCACGATAATCTGTTCGCTTTCCTTGAATAGTCGGGCTACGGTCTTGATCTGCGTCACCACGCCGCTGTCGGGCTTGTAGCCCTTCTCCGTCT
>ERZ773169.3306-NODE-3306-length-10305-cov-6.340878_pt1 | contig 10305 bp, 11 predicted proteins | sample MGYA00580536_ERZ773169 | MGnify/ENA primary metagenome ERZ773169 (study PRJEB29015, sample SAMEA2737814) | human gut metagenome | biome: human gut; feature: human-associated habitat; material: faeces | place: China | collected 2012 ...
ACATTCCGCTCTGCATCAGATCCAGAAACAGCTTCAGCGCATCTTCACTGAACATACTGCTGTCTTTTGCAGAATCCGTGACATTCAGGTATTTTCCATGCGCATACCCGGTTTTGCCGCTGAAGCTCACCTCTTTCCCTGCATCCGTCTCCTGTGCAGCGGTACTGACAAACGTGTTCTTCTGCCCATCATCGCCCGTATAGGCAAATGCAGTGGTCGTAAAGGTTCCTGCCGCCATCACGCTGGCAAGCAGCATTGCCATCATCTTTTTCATTCCATATCCTCCGTTTCTTTCTCATCCAGTTTCAGGTTCTCCGGGTTGGGAACCGCAGCCTGCGCCATCTGAATGATGACTGCCAGCTGTTCCGGGGTCAGGCTCTGGGCATGTACCATTTCACAGATTTCGCTGTTTTCCTGCTCGTGGTACTTTCTGTCCCATTCCTTTCTGCGCTCCTCCCACTCATCGCGTTTCCTGCGGGCTTTCTCACGCTCCGCAGCAATCTTTTCCAGTTTCAAACTCATATAGCGTCCTTTCCGGGCGAATAACCGCCCTGTTTTTATCGAATTCTTCCCATGCAGTAGTAATGCTGACGCCAGTAGCTCGTCTCAATGGAAGCATAGGAAATTGGGTTGCCGCAGTGAATCATCATCCCGTTGCCGACATAAATGCCCACATGGGATGCTCCGCTGGTGTTGTAGGTTTTCTGGAAGAAGATCAGGTCTCCGGGCTTTGCTTCACTCTTCGGAATAATGTCGCATTTTCCCATCAGACCATTGGCCGTCTGCCTGCCTACATTCCAGCCATTGCCGCAATGGTTGATAACCTAGCTGACAAAACCGGAACAATCAAAGCTGGTACTCGGTGAACTGCCGTCCCAGACATAGGGATAACCGAGATATTTTTCTGCTTTGGTATAATCCGTCTCCACGCCCTTCAAATCTTCATCTTCTGCCGTGTAGGAAGTCCCCAGCACCGCATTGCCGCCACCATTGATAAAGGAGATTTCAACAACCTGCTCTCCAGCATTCCCATACTGGCTCACCTTCTGAACGACCCCCTCGCGCTTCGTTAGGGGGCCTCTGCAATGGCGTTTCACTGCGGCATAGGGATTCACATACCCCAACGCCTTCGTCACATCGCTTGACGGCAAAATTGGACTTCATTTGCTCCTATTGTCCACCAGTAATTTAACCCATAAGAGGTCAAAATGGGCTTGTCCACCAGTAATTTGGCCACTATAAACCCATAAATTTCCGTTCAAATTCCATCAAAACCGAACAGTCCAGACAGAATTTTGGGTATAGAAAAAGCCCGGAAAATGGTGTATTTCCGGGCTTTTCCGGCTTTCTGCTTCTCAGTTATCCGGTGTGCGATATGGAATTTTCTTTCGTTGCTCTCAGACAATCCACCAAACACTTCGGTATCGGAATATCCCTTTTTGATTCTGGTCCTATAATATAGGACACCTCTTTTCATGACTGTACCGTATTGTGGAATTGCTCTTTTTCTATTTGCCAATTCCTCCACCTCCTAAGAATAATCTCCAGCGCTGTATCTTTGTTTTATCAGACACTCCTGATTCCATCAAGGATACGGACCGGCTCACACTCCAGCTCTGCGAGATCTACGATAAGTTGCGTTCTTTTCTGCTGGCTTTGCCCTGTGCGTGCATTTTGCGATATACTCCTGAAGGCCCGCCGCAGTAAAATACACACAGCCATTCTGAACATACTGCACATAAGAAATAAGACCATTGTTACGGGCCGCGTCCAGCGTTGCAATGCTGATACCTAAAATTTCTGCTGCTTCTTTTCGTGTAATAAGTTTTTCCAAAGCATACATCGCGCCAAATCTGCCACCATTCTTTTATGAAATCGTAGATCGCATACAGCGTTTAGTCCTACAATGCAGTCATCGGGAACAGGAGCTTTTACTTGCCCTGATTGACAAAATGCTCGACACAAGGGGAAAACCCGAGAAAGAATAAACGCGGCTGGGTATCTGCTTACCCGACCGCGTTTATTCTTTGTCCGCTGCTATTACGGGCAAACAGTCTTTTATTGTAGAAGGGGCATTCCAGTACACATGTCGTTTGGAATGCCCCTGTTTTAATTTTTAATTTGCTGGTAAAACAACTTACTTTCTGGCTCCATCCGCACCGATGGTCTTGCCGTCTACGGTGGTATTCACCGCTGTCGTTCTGCACTCAGCCGTTGGCAGTCTGCGGATCGATGACGATCTCCACGAACCGCCGCAGGACGGCAGCGACTTCGGCTCTGGTTGCGGTTCCGGCAGGGTCGAAACAGTTGTTTGTCTTGCCCGCAAGGATGCCCGCCTGCTGCATGGACTTGACCGCTTCTTTTGCCCAGGAAGAAATACCTGCGCTATCCGCAAAATTCACAACTTCCAGAGTTTTCGGGATGGTGTAGCCCAGTTTGGCAGCGTAGTTCTTCATAATGACCGCCATCTGCTCGCGGTTGATGTTGATATCCGGGGCGAAAGCAGTATCTGTCGTTCCACTGACAACGCCAGTCTTTGCCGCCCAGTTGACATAGGGGGCGTAGTAAGCATCTTCTTTCACATCGGTAAACCTGCTGGCCTGGTAATCCGTCGGGTCAACACCTGCTAATCGCCCCAGTGCGGTGACAAACATTCCTCTGGTCATGCCGGTATTGGGACTGAAGGTGGTGGCACTGGTACCACTCAGCAGCCCACGGCTAACAACAAAGAGCATATTGTCCTTTGCCCAGTGGTTGTTCACGTCGGTAAAGGCAGGAATCTGATTCTTGTAGCCTATGCCGTAGATGCTGAAATGCTCTGCTGCAAAAATCACTGCTTTCTGATCCATATTATAGCTGGATTTGCTGATCCACTGTACATTACCGTTTTCGTCCACATAAACCGCATACAGGTTGTCAGGCTGCTCGTTTTTCGCCGGAGTATACGGAATTGCAATGCTGACGGTCTTCCCGCTCAAGTTGACAGCAGTTTCCTTGCCGTTCTTTACTTCCCATAAGGTAATATCATAGACCGGGCGATTTCCAATGGCTGTTTCTGCTTCCTGAGAGGTAACTGCGGTCTTCTTCATTTTTAGAATAAGATCTCCGGTAGTCTGACGGTTCAGTTCCTTTAGGGTATCCAGCATAAATCCAAAGTCAGCCATACTGTCGGTATCAATGGTGAACCGTTTGACACCAGAGGACACTAGTTTATCCAGTGCATCTGCTTTCAGCGTAATCTGCACACCAGCTAACGCTTTGCTGATTTCCACAGGAACAACCACCGCGATACCGTTTTTCGTATTCCCATGCTTTATTGAGTCAGACTGGGCAACGGAGATAACATCAGCAACTATGCTTCTTGTAATCACTGCATTTCCCTTACTATCCACTTTTACAGGATTTGATTTTGCTGTGGTTGGTGTGGTCGGGTTATCCTTGTTCGGACGATCAGTGATAAAGGCGTTGCCGGAGGGATCGTCCCTGTCTTTGGAAGATGAACTGCCGCCAGTATAGATCCAGTAGGCATATAGGGTGGTATTTGCCGTATAAACCTGATTTAAGGTAACTTTTATGCCGCCGGTCTGTTCGGTGTACCATCCATCAAAACGATAGTTGCCACCACGGGTTGGTATAGGTAAAGAGGCCAGCTTGCCGGAACTATCTGTGGTAGCAGCAACCGGATCGACACTGCCGCCATTAGGGTCAAATGTCACGGTATAGGTATTTGCTTCCCACTTCGCCCAGTATTCCTTGTTGCCCGTTTCGGTGTTGCTGATCGCCGTAACAGGATTGCCGGTCAGATTTTCGTTATCATACCAGCCCTTGAAGGTGTACCCGGTGCGCGTCACATCTGTCGGGAGTGTTGCGCCCACGCCGTAGGTATATTCAGTGACATTGCCGCTGTTGATCGTGCCGCCGTTCGCGTGCAGGGTTACGGCGTAGGTCGGGGCTGTCCACTGTACCGTCAGGGTCGTCACATCAGCCGGAACACTGTCGCCGGGTTCGTAGGAATTGCCATTGCCGTCAAGCCACATAAAGAAACTTCCTGCATCCCCGTCCGGGCGGGTCATGCCGTCGGACGCAGGCGCGGTAAACTCGCTGCCGTTTTTCACGATGATCTGAATATCCTCGGAGCTGCCGCCCAGCTTGCCGCCGTTCAGGTCAAGGGTAACGACCTTCATCCCGTCAGAGCCCAGTGTGTCAGCGTTCAGGACTTCAAGGACGGGGCGGAAACCGAGGAACGCGTACCGACTGGACGAGGTACTCCAATCGCAGCGGCGGGCCGAGCGGTACCCGCGAATCGCGCGGTTCGACGTGTCTGACGCGTCTAAAGAAACAGTATCCTGTCCCCACGAATACATTTCATTCCAGTTTTGGATATATCCGTCTTTCTTATCCAGTATCGTGTCCCATTCGTTGCTTTGGGGCACGACGCGTTCGGAATTGCCCGAGCCTGTAGAGTTACTTCCCACAGACGGTGTGCGCAGGGTATAGTCCACGCCGCCGCTGGCATAATCTTTGCCGAAAATCAGACTCGCAGTATCTAAGTTATTCCAGTTTACCTTATGCGTTACGGCATAGTCCGCCACAAACAGGCTGTGGGCGTAAGGCTTTACTGTATCATCAGTGCTTACACCTTCAGAGTTGCGGGAATAGGCGTTCACCGTTCCGGCATAGGTAAAGGGAACATAGTGCAGGGTGCTGTCCGGCAGTCTGCCGTTTACCGTTCCGGGAATATCCATCGCCGAAAGGTCAAAATAGTATCTGCCGCCGGGAGCGAGGGAAAACTGCTCGTCAGGCGAATCATTAGCCAATAGCATTGGCGCAGCCAGCGCCCCCAATGCAGCGGCAGCTTCCGCATACCGGGTCATATCCAGCTCATCGATTTCCTCGTCGGAGAGCTGCGCCTTCGCCTCGTCGATGGCCTCAAGCTGCGCCTCGACTTCTTCGGCGTTCTCTTCAGTGATTTCTTCTGCGTTCGGTAAACCGTCGATCATGGCCTGTACCTGATCTGCGGCACTCAGCTCTATGGGACCATTCGGATCATCGGCTCCCTCGGTGCTGCCGTTTTCGCCGGTTCTGTCCTCAACAGGGATGTATTGACCGCAGTTCTGCGGTATGGCATTCTCCGCTCCACAGACAGGGCATTCCTTGTTCATGTTGTCCGTCGTGCAGGCCGTTTCACAACTGCAAACAAGCGGTTCTTCCGCAAATGCCGTTGTGGGCAGCAACCCTATCAACATCACGCAGCAGAGCAAAAGGCTTAAAATTCGTTTTCTCATCTTGTTTCCTCCATTTCTTCCGCAGCCTCCATGCGGATCGTTTTTTTCTTTTTGCATCGGATGCAGATCATGGTCACTGTCACCCCCACCGCAAAGGCGGCGATGCCGACCACAACGTATGCGCTTGCGCCTCCTCGCAGCAGCACAGAGCCATAGCTGTCCGCCACGGTGGCGACGCCGCCTGACTGTACCCTCCGCAAAAGAATACCGATCCCGGCAAAGAGAAGCAGACTGCACACGCTTAAGGTGGAAAGCACGCGCCCTTCGTACCGCTTCCTGTATTGCCTCGTCCGTCGCCGGATCTCCCGAATCCGGCGCTCCGTTCTGCCGGTCATGGTCAATGCCTCCTTTCGCTTTTTGTTTCCAGGGTCAATCAACGACCCTCTACTTCCTAAAAGACATGAAATCCAAAATCCTTCCACCCAAAATCGAAAAAATTTCAAAAAAATAGAGCCGCCCCGAATTTGAGACGGCTCGCGCGCGAAATCTGTACTTATTCAAAGGAAATGTTCTGTCTTGGCAGCAGCTGCTTTGCTGCGTATAGGCAGAGGAGGAGCAGCGACGGAAAGAGGTATCCTGCCGTTTTCCACACACCGTCCGCTGTGATGAGCAGATTATAGATGGCGTGGAAGCCGATACAGGCTCCGAGAATGCCCACGGTGCCGGTCGCTGCCAGCCAGCGGCGGCGAAAGACATAGGAAACACCGAAGCCGGAAAAAACGCCGCAGAGAATATGCAGCGCTCCGGCGGAGATCCCGCGAATCAGCAGAAAATTGAAATTGGCCGCGCCGTTTTCCGTCAGATAGCAGACATTTTCAAAGGTAGCAAAACCAACGGCGATGGCGATGGCTGCCGCCGGCATCTCTTTCGGCTCCGGCTCAAAAATCAGATAGAAAAACAGCAGCGGCAGAAGTTTCATGACTTCTTCGCATACGGGCGTGATCTCGATAGCGGCAACCGTGCCATCCACTCCATATTGCCCCATGAAGAAGCTGCTGACATAGGCGCTGAGCAGGCAAACGGCCATACCGACGGTCAAAAACAGCGCATAGCGCCGAACGCGCCCCTTGATGAAAAACATGGATAAAATCAGCGGAAGCGCAAGGCAGAGGAAAATATTTTCAATATAGGTCAAGCCTGCTTCACCTCCCGCAGTGTCAGAGGCAGCAGCGCCGCCATAGACAGCGTCAGCGCAAGGTCTACAGCATAGTAGAGCTGAAAGCGCGTGTAGTCGTGCGTGAAGTCAGAAACCAAATATAACAGCACCTGCAACATAACGCAGATGATCATAAAAAAGTCTCTTTTTCGGTACAAGCTGCCGTTTTGTATATGAGATACCGAGAGATACATGATCGCGCCCGCCGTGAGCGCAAACAGTGCGGAAACAAAATAAGACGGGCCAAAATCGTGGTCGAGAAAAGCAACCGCCGCAAGGCACGCAGCCGCGGCTCCGGCAGGGAGCGAAAAACGGCACTTCATCCCCTCCGTTCGCAAAATCTGTGCGGACAGGTAGAAAAGCCACGCAGCCAGCCATGAGATCTCCGCCACATAAAATACTTGCGGCCAGATACCAATGATGACCAGATACAGCACATAGTATATCGTCCCCATGGCAAAGCAGGCATAGGCGAGAGATAAAATCAGGAGGCTGCGGTTCCTGTGCCGAATGGCAAGAATGCCGGCAGCGACACAGGCGCAGAGCAACACCGTGATCTGAAAAAGGTTATCAATGAGTTCAAAGTTCTCCATCTCCGGCATCCTCCTGCTTCTGTCGTTCACATCTCCGGTGCAGACGGTATAAAAGAACCGTCACGCAAACCCCAAGAAGAAACGCCAGCAGCCCCATTATGATATAACCCAGTGCAGCATGACTTCCGAGCAGGCTTGCCGTCCCCGAAGGGTGGACGATGCTTCCGTCCGCTGCGCCCTTCATCAATCCCGGCATCATTGCGCCGATGCCGATCACCAAAAACAGGCAGGCCGCCATGCACGCCGCATCCAGTCGCCGCTGTCTTTTTATTCGACGCTTCTGTTTGATTTCCGCTGTCCGCCTGTGGATCAGGCGGGCACGTTCCTCACTTGTCCGCATAAGTAAATCCCTCCTGCTCCAAAATTATTTTCAGGCTTTGTTTTCCACGGTAGACCAGTTTTGTGATCTGGCTCTCACTTTTGTTCATGACCGTTGCCGCATCGCGGTAGCTCATATCTTCAAAATAGACAAGATAGAGTACTTCCCGGTATTCCGCCTTTAATCTTTCGAGAGCGTCATACAACTGGCGATCACGTTCGCTGCGGAGCAGAGCCGTCTCTACAAGGGAGTCACTCCGCGGCTCAAAGTCCAACTCATCCAAGCACAGAAATGCAAGACGGTGTTTCTGCTTATGCCGAAGCGCAAGGTGACGAGCGGTTTTGTAAAGATATGCCTTAAAACTGCCCACACCCTCAATCGGCCGCTCCTTTGCGAAAAGCTGTGAAAAGGCCTCGATCATCAGATCCTCCGCCTCGTGGATGTCCTTGATATATCCGTTGATGTAAAGCGTCAGCGCATCGCCGTAGCGTTCCACCAGCAGGTCGGCAGCTTTTTGCTCTCCGTCAAGATACCGTCGGTATGCGGTTTCATCGGAGATCATATCCACCGCCTCCTTCCGTGGCCTTCCTGCGCGGGTCGGACGGTTTCTCCGCGTTTTCCGGGATCGCCCATGAGCGCCCGAACCGGGACGCGCCGGGGATGCGTCCAGCTGCGCAGTATTGGTTGACTCTCCGCTCTGACACGCCCCAGCGATAGGAGGCCTCCCTTATGGAAATATAGCCCTTGATCCCGTTCATACCGCACCTCCGCATGGATAATACTCAACATGATACATTATATACGAATATCAGAAGAAATACAAGGCGTCCGGCGAAGTGGGCAGCGAAAAGTTACATCGCTGCGAAGGACGGGAGAAAACGTGGCGTAGAGGAACCGGCGGTACGCAGCTGCGAAAATCGCCTGCTGCAACATTACCAACAATAGTTAAGCTGCCCTGCGCACATGCAGGGCAGCTTTTTGTCTGCGCACCGGCGTGGAGAGATACAAGGTGTTTCGCTCTGCGTTCGTTTGCGTCGCAGTGTCCGGTGCGAAATATTTCCGCCATGCCGAAGGTGACGAAGCTCCACACGGGAGACAGCCAACGGTAAAGAAGGTATCTCCGTGCTGAATGTTCTCTTCATTTTTGATCCTCCAAACAAAAAATGAGCCTTCTCCGTTTGGTATAGAAACGGAAAAAGCTCATTTATATTGTACCACGCCTGTCAAGCGGCGCAGAACTTTGGCAGCGCTATGCCTCATCCTCCGCCAGCATCCGGTATCCGACGCCAAGCTCATTGATGATGTAGCGCTTTTCACCGGGCGTCACGCCCATTTTCTTGCGGATGTTCTTCATGTTGACTTGCAGCTTCTTGACGCTGCCATAGTCTGAATACCCCCAGACCGCGCGGATGATGGCGGCATACGTCAGCACCTTTCCGGCGTGAACGGAGAGAAACGCCATGATGTTGTACTCCGTCTGAGTCAGGTCGATCTTCTCTTTGCCAACAAAGACCTGCCGCGTATCATAGTCGATCAGCAGATCCTGAAGGTGGAATTTTCCGCCGGGGGAGCTTTCTTCCTCTTCGCTGTGCCGATGACTGCGGAGAACGGCGCGGATACGGGCCAGCAATTCCTCCGTGCCAAAGGGCTTGGTGATATAATCATTCGCCCCCAGATCCAGGGCTTCCACCTTATCCCGCTCGTTGGAACGGGCGGAGAGCACAATGATGGGCACGGTGTCCGATTCCCGGACTTTCTGAATCAAGTCCATACCATCCCGATCCGGCAGGCCGAGATCCAGAACGATGAGATCCGGACGATGGGAGGCGTACATCATTATGCCGAGCGCACAGGTCTCCGCGCAGAGCACCTGATAGTCACTGGTTTCCAGATTGGCTTTGATAAAGCTTCGGATGTTGGCCTCGTCTTCTACGATCAGGATCTTGTACTTGTTATTGCCCATCGTCCTCACCCCCTCTTTCCAGCGCAAAGCGGAATACCGCGCCGCCGCCCTTTCTGTTTTCTGCGGTAATGTCACTGCCGTGCGCTTTGACGATGGCAACGCACACAGATAGCCCGATCCCCATATTGCTGCGTGTCCCGTCCACCGGCGCGGCGGACTTTTCATAGCTCCCGCTGAAAATCTTTTGGAGCGCATCCTCCGGAATGCCGCAGCCGTTGTCGGCGACCTCAAATACCGCCTTGTCTCCCACGAGAGAAACGGAAAGCATCAGCTCCGTCATGCCTTTTGCATGGAATACAGCGTTTTCCAGAAGATTCAGCAGCACTTGCTCGATGAGAAGCGAGTCCATGGGAATATCCACAAACTCATCCGGTATCTGCGTGATGACCTTCTGGTTCGGATGCTTTTTGGAAAACTTCATGAGAACCGAGTCGATCAGCTCATCCAGAACAGTCGGCGTCTTCACGACCTCGACCTTTGCACCGTCGATCCTTGTGACGGACAGGAGATTTTCGACCATGCGGATGAGCCATTCGCTGTCCTCCCGGATCTCTCCCAGCAGCTTGAGCTGCTGTTCCTTCGGCAGCTCATCATACTTGGAGAGCAGCGTGGAGGATGATCCGTATATGGAGGTGAGGGGTGTGCGCAGGTCATGGGAGATCGCCCGCAGCAGATTGCCGCGCATTCTTTCCTTTTCGTTTTCTGAGCGCAGCTTTTCCTGATCGCGGATGCGAATATTCAGCGTACTGGTGGAAACGGCGACGACCATCATGATGACAGCGGATAGGATACTTTCTTCTACGAAAAAGTCAAAGACATAATAGGGATAGGTGAAGGCAAAATTCACCGCAAACACACTGACGATCGCCGAAGTGATGCCATAGCAATACCCATGCGTTTTCAGCGAGATCAAAAATACGCCGAACACAAAGATCATGGGCACCAGCGTCTGCGTGGTAAAGAGCTTCTGAATCAGCAAATTGACGGCA
>ERZ773169.3307-NODE-3307-length-10305-cov-2.674049_pt1 | contig 10305 bp, 10 predicted proteins | sample MGYA00580536_ERZ773169 | MGnify/ENA primary metagenome ERZ773169 (study PRJEB29015, sample SAMEA2737814) | human gut metagenome | biome: human gut; feature: human-associated habitat; material: faeces | place: China | collected 2012 ...
CTGTATGGCAACTTGGGGAACAAGTAGTTTTAAGCTACAACTAGCCATAAAGAAATTTCTTGCTAGCTTACTAGGAGGAAAACCATATCGTTTTCTTAGAAAAATTGTAAAGAGAAGAACTACTAAGAATTGATAATAAATGTAAAGAGAAGGGAAATAAATGAAAATATTATATATCACTCCTTACAAAATTAATGATAATGGAGTTTCATCAGGTACAGTAGTATCTGTTAAAAATGCATTGATTGATGCTGGAAATGAAGTGACAGTAATTGATGATTTACATATTCCAAAATGGTTTTCATTTTTTTTGAAAATAGTAAGTAAGCTTTCGTCTAAACAGACAGATATTCTGCGAGAACCCTATGTATTGAAAAAAATGGCTTCTGAAATTGAGAAACGATCAAAAAATTTAGATTTTGATGCAGTATTTTCTCAAACAAGTGTACTCTGTGCATTTTACAAAGGAAAAAAACCTATTGTATTTTATACGGATGCATCGTTTGGTGGAATGTTGGATTACTATTGGAATCCTAAAGATTGGGCTTCATTTAGTCTTAAACATGGTAATTTAGTAGAGAAGATGGCATTGGAAAATTGTAATCGTGCAATTTATGCATCACAATGGGCTACTAATACTGCAATAAAGTGTTATGGAATAGATCCTCAAAAATGTGTGGTAATAAATAGGGGCGCTAATATTTATCATGGATTGAAAATGAATGATATAAGAAAGTGGGTAGAAAATAGAGCTTGCGTGACATCCAAGGGTGAGTATCGTTTCTTATTTGTCGGAAGAAATTGGGAAAGAAAAGGTGGCCCGTTGGCATTGGAGATTGTAACTTTGTTGAATCAAATGGGGTATCATTCTCGTCTAATTGTTGTTGGATGCAAGCCGGTTATTAACGATTCTCAAAAAAAATATATTGAACTGATAGGATTTTTAGATAAATCTATTCCAACTGAAAATGAACGTCTTCAAAATGAATTTTTGAAATCGGACTTTTATCTGCAGCCGAGTAAACAAGAGGCTCAAGGAATCGCATATACTGAAGCAAGCGCATTTGGTGTTCCAGTAATTGCAACGAATACAGGAGGAGTAAGTGGTGTAGTCACAGAAAGAAATGGTTTTTTATTGGAAACTGATGATACTGCAAATGAATATGTAAAAAAGATTCTTCCTGTTTTAACGGACAAAGAAATGTATAAATCGCTTGCGATGAATACATTCGCATTTTATCAAGACTCATTAAATTGGGGAAGTGTTGGAAAAAGATTGACAGCAACAGTTGAAGAGGCAATTGAGGAACAAAATAGGAGAAAATTATGAGTGAATTTTTTTTTACAATATTTACTCCAACTTACAATAGAGCCTATAAGTTGAGAGATTTATATAATTCTTTAAAATTACAGTCTTTTCGAGATTTCGAATGGCTGATTATCGACGATGGATCGACTGATGACACTAAAGAATTAGTGAATGAGTTTATTTCTGAGAAAAGAATAAATATTCGATATATATATAAGTGTAATGAAGGAAAGCATGTAGCTATAAATATAGGGGCAGAAAAAGCCAGAGGAAAATGGTTTTTTATTGTTGATAGCGATGATATGCTAACTGAGGATGCTCTTATAATTTCAAAAAGATACTGCGATCAAATTGATTTTCTTAGTGGGTTTGCTGGCGTAGTTGGTTTACGAGGAGACTCTAAAGGTAAAGTGTGGAGTACAGGAAATATTCAAGAAGGAAATATTGAGATTACAGAAGAAAATAAAAAAAGAGATTTTATTGATGCCACATCAGTTCAGTATCGCTATGGAATGAAAATTGCTGGGGATAGAGCTGAAATTATAAGGACAGATATTCTCAAACAGTATAAGTTTCCAGCATACACTAACGAGCGTTTTATGCCAGAAAGATATTTATGGAATCAGCTGAGCAAAGATGATTATAAATTCAGGTGGTTTAATTCGGTGATTTATATCACTGAATATTTGGAAGATGGTCTTACCAGAAATGGAAAAGAGATGGCAAAAAAAAGCCCTAAATCAAGAGCTAGTGCGGATAATCTAAGTTCTGGTATAAAAGAAATTCCATTTAAGGAACGTTTGTTCTTTTGCATTAATTACTATAGATATGGAATGTATGGAAAAATAAGTATAAAAGAATTGCTAGCGAATTCAGAAGCTAAAGGTATAAGTATCCTTGCATTTCCTGTAGCACTCTTATATAGAGTGAAATGATAGGAGAAATATGATAAAAAATAAGGAAGAATTACTTTTTTATCTAAAACAAGATAAAATCGCACTAATGCTTTATGAGAATGAAAAAAAGCCTCGACCATTCTATGATGAGGTGTGGAAATTTCAAATAGCTTTAAGAAAAGCGGAGTATGCGGTTAACTGTAAAAACGGAATTTTATATCTTCCATATAAATTAATGAGAAAAATAGTGTTTCATTGGTGGAGTGTTAAATGTGGTTTTAGTATTCCACTTAATGTATTTGGACCTGGACTTTCTATTGCACATTATGGAACAATCGTTGTGAATTCCAATGCCAAAATCGGTAAAAATTGTAGAATGCAAGAAGGTGTAAATATAGGTGCATCTGGGAATGAAAAAGCACCTCAAATTGGCAACAATGTATTTATTGGAAGCGGTGCAAAAATTATAGGAGATATAGTTATTGCTGATGATATAGCGATAGGTGCAGGTGCAGTTGTTGTAAAGTCGTTTATGGAACCAGGAATTACAATTGCAGGAAATCCAGCAAAAAAAATAAGCGAAAATAGCTCTAAGATATTTATTTGTGATAGATTGGATTAGGAGGAACGTCATGAAAATTGTTCATATAGAATCAGACTTGGGAAATCAGATGCTGAGCTGTTGCGAATATATAGCATTAAAAATGATGAATCCGGAGGATGATGTCTATGTTGAAACTGTTATTTATGACATCCCGGAATGCAATGATATTATTTGTCAATGGAATGGATATGAGTTGAATCGTATATTTGGGATAAATGCACCTAATATTAGAGAACGATTCGACGAAAAAAAATGGGAAAAATTCATGGGAGAAATTCGATCGAGTGAGAAAAGGAATTGGAACTATCCAGTCTGGTTTACGAAGGCATTTAATGATTGTGGATTTCCAGTGAAGAACATAAGAGGAGATTTTGAAGAACCCAATTTTCTAGCGCGATACTCAGGAAGGAAAACACTTCGTTCGAAAATTGTGGATACGAAATTAGGTGATACATTGAAAAGATTAATGTATCATATTCAAGAAAAAAAGAAACTTCAAGAGGTAGATAATAGAGAAAATATATTTTTGAATGCAAATCAAGATAATGTATTTACAGGTCAATGGTTATCTTTTAAGTATCGAAATAATGATATTGAGAGAATTGATGCCGCAATTCGGAATACATTTATTTTTCCTGAGTTTCGAGATGAAAAAAATAATGAAATGGCTAGATTTTTGGGAAATTGTAATTCGGTAGCGATTCACGCAAGGCGTGGAGATATGTTGAGTTTTAATGGAAGCTGTTATAAATATGGCTATTTTCAAAGGGCAACAAATCTAATTAGAAAATATGTAGATAATCCCGTTTTTGTTTTTTTCTGTGATCCAGGAAGTGTACAATGGTGTAAAGATAATGAAAAAATCTTTGGATTGAATTTTGAAAAAGATCAAGTATATTTTGTGGATTGGAATAAAGGCGAAGAGAGTTATAGAGATATGCAATTAATTAGTCTTTGTAAACATGCGATTATTACAAATAGTTCATTTGGATGGTGGGGAGCATATTTAATTGGAAACAAAACTAAGATTACTGTTTCTCCGGACATTACAATTAATACAACACACCATTGCTAACGAGGAAAAGAAATGTTTAGAAAAATATATTATTGCTATTGTAATTTATGGAATAAACTTGAATTTTATAGAAAACATGCAGAGATATCAAAAGATGTAAAGATATTTGGTCGAGTGCGTTTATGCGGCGGAGATGGTTTGCTTAAAATCAAGAAAAATGTTCGTATTGTATCAGACTGGCGCGCAAATCCAATAGGCGGAGAATATACTGTCTTTAATCTTGTGTGGGGAGGCAATAACCATAGGAGAAAATTCAGGATTATCCAATACGCATATTACGGCAAGGGTATCGGTAACGATAGGCAAGGATGTTAATATTGGGTCTGATTGCAGAATTTATGATAATGATTTTCACTCTGTGAATTATGAAGATAGAATTCATGGTGACAAAAATATAAATGCTGCACCTATTATGATTAAAGATGGAGCATTTATCGGAACACGTTCTATTATTTTGAAAGGTGTCACAATTGGTGAAAGAAGTATAGTGGGAGCTGGATCTGTTGTAACAAAGTCTATTCCACACGATGAAGTTTGGGCTGGAAATCCAGCACAATTTATCAAGAGGTTGTAAAAGATAAATGGAGGTGCGCTTTTGCTGGTAAAAGTAAGTACATTAGCATACTGGGGACTAATCCTTACAGTATTGTTAAGTGAAAATTTTTTGAGTTTGATTGGACCAGATCAAAGAATTATGGGTGTTCCAATAATTGATAGCGTTCTTATTATTACAGTAATATGGATCATAGCAGTAACGCAACATTATAAAAATACTAATGAAGTGAAATACAGATTTAAGTGGATTATGATATTCTCTGTATTTTTGGTTTTTCTTAGTTCGATTCAAAGCTACCGTTTATATGGACAGGGAATCGGTTTGGGAATTCGTCCACAACGTTACTTTTTAGTTTTTGCGTTGTCCTATTTTCCAATAAGGAAGTTGATGGGTAACGAGATATTAGCGTATGAAAAAATCGAGAAACTGATCTATAAAGTTGGAATAGCTGAGATAATTTTGTACTTGGGACAGTTCATTCTAAGAAATATGGTTACATTTCTTGCAGTGAAAAAGAATAATGTGTATTCATCAACTAGATATTATATCAGTACGATACTATTGTGTCTGTTGATTTTTATTTGTTTGGATAAAATTTTTCATAAAGAGAAGATTATTTTTAATTCTTTTGTGATTCTCGCTGCTATGCTTGTGATTCTTGCAGTTGGAAAAATGAGATTGAATTTTATTTCTGTCGCTGCAGCTATAATGATAGGCGTTCTTCTTTGGAGAAAGGGAGGATCAGTAAAAATGCTCTTTGTGATATTAGGAGTTGTTTTTGCTGTCATGATTAGCAATACAGAGGTAATACAAAGTATACTGCCAGCAATTAACAGAACTGGGAAAATTGATACATTAGCTATTAGAGATATTGGCCGAGAGTTTTATCTTCAAACAGTTTATGAACATCCTATTCTTGGAGCTGGCTATATAAATACGCAGTGGCATCCTGCATATGTTGCAGCACGAGCTGGAGAGGGGATATCTTGGGTAGATAATGGGGTATTTGGTATAGTGTTCTTTTACGGAGGAATAGGATTTCTGTGGATAATTGCTATATTTGGAAAGATTTATAAATATGCGTATAAACTGTTGAAAAATGGCGTATATTTATTTTTTGTAATGCCATTATATTGGATTATTGGATGTATGAATGAAGCACATTGGTATTGGAGCAATTTTCTTATACTTGTAGTGTTTATGTGCTTATTGGAGCAAGTAATGGACTCATATGAGGAGGCGCAAAATGAGTTTTGATACTTTTTTGATTGTTGGAGGTAATTTCAACAATAAAGGTGCAGAAGCAATGATGTATATTGCGATTTGCGAAATTAGAAGAAGATTTCCACAGGCGGAAATTTATACATTAGTTGGAAATGCTAAATTAGAGGAAAAAAAACACTCTAATTTAAGAACTGTATTTATAGAAGATAATGTTGAAGTACGTCGTTATTTAGCTAGAGATTTTCGCTTGGAAAAAATAAAATCATTTTTGAAATATTGTATATTAAATATGGTTACAGGCGATTTGAAAAAAATCGAGAAGATTTATAATCAAATTTTAACATCGAAAACTGCCATTGTTGATATTAGTGGCTATGGTTTGGCATCCAACTGGCCAATTGCCGCAAATATGAATTATATAAACTTAATACGGTATGCAAAAAAGCATAATACAACAGTGTATTTGTTTCCACAATCATTTGGACCGTTTGAATACAATAACTCTAAGGTTGCCATTGAAAAATATATTAAGGAGTATCTGCCATATTGTAAAACAATTTTTGCAAGAGAAAAAGAAGGTGCAGATTTGCTTCAAAATAAATACGGATTAAGTAATGTCAGAGTGTCAACAGACTTAGTTCTTGAAAATAAAAATTTGGATTTTTCTCTTGTATTTTCCCATAGACCATCTTTGATTTATCCTAAAGCAACAGGTAAGTTTAATATAGCAGTTTTGCCGAATTACAAGTTGTTGGAAAATAAAACGGAGAAAGAAGTGATTTCTTTTTTTGTTAAGGCAATTGAAGGTATAAACGTACGATATAAAATTTATTTAGTAAGCCATGCGCATGAAGATTTAGAACTTTGCAGAAAAATAAAATCATGTTTTGAGGACAGTGAAAGAGTTGAGTTAGTAGAACAAGAATTGAATTGTCTGGAATACAGTGCATTTGTTACTCAAATGAATTTTGCAATAGCATCGAGATATCATTCAATTGTACACGCTTATAAAAATGATGTTCCTTGTATTGTATTGGGATGGGCAACGAAATATGTGGAGTTATTGGCCTTATTTGAACAGAATAATTATATGCTAGATATTCGCAAAGGAGTTGGAGAGGAAAAACTTGTATCTGCAATAAAAGAGATGGAAGAAAGATACTTATTAGAATCACAAAAGATCTCGAGTATTCGTAAGGTAGTACAGGGTCAAAATTGTTTTGATATACTTATGGAGGAATAATAGGAAGATTTTTTATGAAAATAGAAAGATCAAAAAATACATCAAAAAATATAGTATTTGGTTCAATACTTAAAATCTACCAAATCGTGATGCCGTTTATTATAAGAACGGTTATGATATATCAACTTGGCGTTGGATATTTGGGATTAAATAGTCTATTTGCATCTATATTGCAGATTCTTAATATGGCAGAATTAGGGGTAGGAAATGCAATGGTTTATAGTATGTATAAACCTATTGCAGATGATGATGAGAAAAAAATATGTGCCTTAATGCGGCTATATAGATTGTATTATCGTATTATTGGATTGATAATTTTATGTGCTGGAATTATTATAGTGCCATTTTTGCCAAGACTGATTAAGGGAGATATTCCAGGTGGATTAAATCTATATATTTTATACGGATTGAATCTGGGAGCGACAGTTTTGACATATTGGTTGTTTGCATATAAGAACTGCATTATCGTTGCACATCAGAGGAATGATGTGATAAGTAAAATCACGTTATTTGCCGAGAGTTTCAAGTATTTTCTCCAAATTTCTATGTTGGTTATATTTAAAAACTATTATGTTTTTTTGATTATTGCTATTGCATCACAAATTATAAATAATGTTGTAACAGCGATTTGTGCTCAAAAAATGTTTCCTAATTTTAGACCAGAGGGAAAACTAGATTATAAAGAAATTAGGGAGATAAATAGAAAGGTTAAAGATTTATTTACAGCAAAAGTAGGAGGAACAATTACATCTTCAGCAGATACGGTTGTGATATCTGCCTTTTTGGGTCTTACAGTGTTGGCTATTTATCAAAATTACTATTTTGTTATTTCCTCATTGATGGCGTTTGTTGCAGTGATATATGATTCGTGTGCAGCAGGTATTGGAAATAGTCTCGTTATTGAAAGCAAAGAAAAGAATTATCAGATTTTTAGTGCGATTTCACTTGTCATTTTTTGGCTTACAGGATGGTGCACAGTTTGCTTGTTATGCTTATTTCAGCCATTTATGAAGATATGGGTGGGAGATAAATTAGTATTAGATTATAGTATTGTTATCTGTATATGTATATATTTCTTTGTATATGAGCTTGTCAAAATGTTTTGTATGTTCAAAGATGCAGCAGGAATTTGGCATCAGGATAGATTTCGTCCATTAATAAGTTCCCTAATCAATCTGGTGTTAAATTTGATGACGGTTAAATGGCTTGGTTTATATGGAGTTGTTTTGTCTACAGTTATAAGTCAAGTTGTAATAAGTATACCATGGTTGCTTCATAATTTGTTTACTACGATGTATGAAAGTAAAATGAAAGACTATTTGAAAAAAATTGGGCTGTATATAATAGTACTGTTCTTGGGTGTCATTCCTGCATTTATTATTTGTGCAATAATTCCAGATAAGGGTATATGGTTGTTTGCTATAAAAATAATTATTTGTATTATTTTGCCTAATATCATATACATTATACTTTTTAGAAAAACAGCCGAGTTCAAATATATTTGCACATTAGCAGAAAAAGTTCTTCCTTCAAGGTTGAATTTTATTGTAAGAATAATAAAAGGATAATTTAAGTCTTTTTAGTGAAAGGATTGGACATAAATGAAAATTTTGGGAAAGATTAAACGTAAATTAGATGTAAAAAAACAACTGAACAATAAAAGTAAAGAATACGAGAATCGTTTTGATGAGTGCGCTTTTAAAGGGAATAAATGTTCGAATTTTGAACAATATGAAGCTGTTATTACTAGATGGTATCATACAATTGAAAAGGGTCTAGCATATGTGAATTTTAGAGCAGGATTTGGAAAAAATAATATGGATTCATTGCTTGAAACAATGGATAATTATATAAAAGATGGGTATGATGAAAATGCTTTTTTCTTTCAAACTTCATTGAGCGTTATCCAAAAGTACATTAGAAAAAATGCTGAATTTGGTGTGAAAGTACCGACAATTGAAGATAGGATAAAAAGGTTGCCCGGAGTTGCCAATAATTATGGTGGAATTATTAAATTTGAACCATTAGACGAAAAGGAGCTTCAAAGCCTTAATTATAAGGATTTTATCTGTAACCGTCATAGTATGCGTCATTTTTCTTCTGAACCAGTTGATATGGAAAAATTGAAAGCAGCATTAAAATTAGCACAGTATACACCTTCTGCATGCAATAGACAAGGCTGGAGTGCTGTGGTTGTTAACGATAAGAAAATATTGGCAGAAGTGTTAAAAAATCAGAATGGCAACGAGGGATTTGGGCAAGAATTCGATAAGCTACTTTTATTAGTTGCAGATCTGAGTTTTTTTAATCATGATAGAGAGTTATTCCAACCATATATTGATGGTGGCATGTATGCACAAAGTGTACTAAATGCATTGCATTTTTATCATATTGCAGCTGTTCCTTTGAGTGCGTCATTAACGGAACAACAAGAGAAACACGTAAGAAGGCTTCTTTCATTGAATGAAGCTGAAGTGTTAATTATGTTTATAGGAATTGGAAATTATCCGGATATTTGCCAGACGACGAGAAGTGAAAGACGAACTCCAAAATATAGAATCGTATAATCTTTTTATGTTAGACCTTGGGATTAAACCGTAAATCCAAATGTAAAATAAATATAAGAGGATATCGGGTGCCAGACCTCAGGTACTAAAATGTAAACGCAAAATGAACAAAATATGACTAAAAAGTCAAATGCTGTCGAATTAGCGTCTGTATTAAGCAAAATAAAGCCGTGTGAATTCACACACGGCAGCTGCTCAAATCTTTACACACCGCTACGAGGTGAGCAGTAGGCAACGATCTATTCGGATCGGCTGAGATGTGAAGAACGAAACTTATGATATAAGAATATTGTCAGAAAAAGGTACGAAAAACTATGAATACAACATTACTTATCATGGCGGCCGGTATCGGTAGCCGTTTTGGAACAGGAATCAAACAGTTGGAGCCGGTTGATGCTTCAAATCATATCATCATGGATTACTCGATTCATGATGCAATTGAGGTAGGCTTTAACCATGTGGTATTTATTATCCGTAAGGATATCGAGAAGGAGTTTAAAGATGTCATTGGTGATCGCATTGCCTCCTTTTGCTCTTCTCATAACGTAACAGTAGACTACGCTTTCCAGGATATTAATGATATTCCAGGAACTTTACCAGAAGGCCGAACAAAACCTTGGGGAACCGGTCAGGCGGTACTGGTAGCTAAAGAATTACTGAAGACTCCGTTTATCGTTATCAATGCAGACGATTACTACGGCAAAGAAGGCTTTAAGGCTGTTCATGAGTATCTGGTGAACGGCGGTAAATTTTGCATGGCTGGCTTTGTGCTGAAGAACACGCTGTCTGATAACGGCGGTGTGACCCGTGGTATCTGCAAGATGGACGAGC
>ERZ773169.3320-NODE-3320-length-10257-cov-3.203490_pt1 | contig 10257 bp, 7 predicted proteins | sample MGYA00580536_ERZ773169 | MGnify/ENA primary metagenome ERZ773169 (study PRJEB29015, sample SAMEA2737814) | human gut metagenome | biome: human gut; feature: human-associated habitat; material: faeces | place: China | collected 2012 ...
GCATCGTGAACTACGTCATGGGCCTGTGCTTCGTCACCGAGGGTGCCATCCCCTACGCCGCCGCCGACCCGCTGCGCGTCCTGCCCAGCTGTGTGGCCGGTGCCGCGCTGGCCGGTGCCCTCTCCATGACCTTTGGCTGCGCCCTGCGCGCTCCCCACGGCGGCATCTTCGTGTTCCCCGTGGTCGATCATGCCCTGCTCTACTGCGTGGCTCTGGCCACTGGCAGCGTGGTGGGTGCCGTGATCCTGAGCCTGCTCAAGAAGAACCGCACCGACGCGGCCTGATCTGCCATTCTCCTTCTTCCTTTACCATATAAAAAGGGCCCGTCTGCGCGCACCAAAATGCGGCAGGCGGGCCCTTTCGTGCTTATCCCTTGATGATCCGGAGCAGGGTCTTGTCCAGCTGGATGGTGCGGTTCCATGGGTTCAGGATGATGCCGTTGATCTCCGGCACCTGCAGTGCGGCATCCAGCAGCTTTTCAAGCTCCACCAGAAAGGTGGACTGCACCGCTTCCGCCCCCTTCATCTCCTCTTCAAAGCTGGTAAAGGCATACCACCAGCTGGCCCCATCGGCCGTGCGGAGGGCCCGCAGCTGCATCTGCTCACTGGCCGGGTTCGGCTCCACCGCCACCACGACCTGTCCGTTTTCCCGCATCCGCCGCCGGATCACGGTCAGGGTATGCGCCAGTTGCTCCTGTGTAGGCTCCTGCTGTAACTGGCAGACCGCCTGTTCGATCTTTTCGTTGCCGTTCAGGCCCTCGTCCTTCTTCTGCGCCATAAGCTCTCCCATTCTTTTCATTGTATTTTATGCTTGTATTATATCCGGACTTTACGAAAAATGGAAGCGCTGGCCAGAGATTCTTTCTTTTTTCGTCTGCTTTCGGGCGTTTTTTCAAAAATCAGTAGCCCCCGCCCCGAAAAAGTGTTACAATATTTTCGTCTGGTATCATTTCAGAAACGACAGGACGCGCCGTACACGATCCGTTTTTTCGTGAGCCGTTTTGTCGGAATGGGAGAGATAAGGTAATGAAACGAATCCTTCGTTCTGCCGTCAGTCTGCTGCTGTGCGCCGCCGTGGCGCTGGGCGGCACTGCCTGCGGCCGAAGCAAGCTGCCCACCACCATCACGATCTGGACCTATTACAACGGCGACCAGCTGGAATGCTTCAACCAGCTGGTGGAGCAGTTCAACTCCACCGTGGGCAAAGAGAAGAACATCCGGGTCGAAAGCTCCAGTCAGGGCAGCGTGAACGACCTGGAGACCAGCGTGCTGGCCGCCGCCGAGGGCAAGGTGGGTGCCGAGAAGCTGCCCAACATCGTCTCCTCCTACGCAGACACCGCCTTTACGCTGGATCAGATGGGCCTTGCCGTTGACCTGAGCCCCTACCTGACCGAAAAAGAGAAGTCTGCCTACATCGCCGGTTTTCTCGAAGAGGGCGACCTGATGAACAACGGGGAGCTCAAGGTCTTTCCCATAGCAAAGTCCACCGAGCTGCTCTACCTGAATACCACCGACTTTGCCCCCTTTGCCGAGGCCACAGGCGTGACCTATGCGGATCTTTCCACTGTGGAGGGGCTGAACGAGGCCGCACACAAATACTACGACTGGACCGATGCCCAGACGGCTGCGCCCAACGACGGCAAGGCCCTGTATGGCCGCGACGCGCTGACCAATTACCTGCTCTGCGGCGCACAGGAACTGGGTACGACCATCTTTGATGCCGAGAACGGCGTGAGGGCCCTGCACTTTGACAAGCCGACCCTCCGCAGGCTGTGGGATAACTACTATGTCCCCTACCTCAAGGGCTGGTGCAGTGCCAGCGGCAAGTTCCGCAGCGACGATATCAAGATCGGCAGCCTGCTGGCCTATGTCGGTTCCTCCTCCAGCGCTTCCTTCTTCCCCACCCAGGTGCTGACCAGCGACACCGAGAGCCACGGCATCCAGATGGCCGCGCTGCCCTGCCCCAGCTTTGCAGGCTGTGAGCCGGTGGCCGTCCAGCAGGGGGCCGGCATGGTAGTCATCCCGGGCACCGAGGACGAGATCAGCGCCTGCGTTGCCTTCCTGAAATGGTTCACCCAGCCGGAAAACAACCTGCAGTTCTCGGTGCAGTCCGGCTATATGCCCGTGACCTATGCCGCCAACAGCATGTCCGCCCTTGAGAACAGCGGCCTGACGGTCTCCGAGCGCATCCACAAGGTGCTGAGCCTGTCCATTGATGCCATCGATCGCAGCAAGCTCTACACCACCCATGCCTTCCCGGATGCCCTGCGCGCCCGCAATACCCTGCAGTACGCGCTGGAGGACCGTGTCACTGCCGACCGTGCCACGGTGATGGAGCGGCTGGCTGCCGGGCAGACCCCCGAGGAAGCCGAAGCCGAGTTTCTGACCGATGCCTATTTTGATGCCTGGTACGACCAGACTCTGGCCGCTCTCAGCGCCTTTGCGGGCTGAGATGCCCTTGGAACAACCACAAAAGGAGAGCCCTTCAGATGCAGAACCGCAAGCCGCACAGTCAGAAGGCCCCTCAGACGGGCCATTCTATCTTCGGCACCATCCTTTTCTCCCTGCTGGCTGTGCTGGCGGTGGAGATCCTGCTGCTGACCTTTGCCGTCCACGCCACCCGGCTTGGCCCCCAGCTGAACCAGAACGCCGAGGATATCCTTGCCATGCAGGTGGACAACCGCAGCCGGTATCTTCAGTCCATCTTCCACGATGCACAGGAGCTGACCAGCCTTTCCGATGCCATCAATGGCCTGACCCAGCAGCTTCTGGACGAGGGAGAGATCAGCCTGAGCACGCTGGACAGCAGCAGCGACGCGGCCTATCCCCTGCTGGAAGCCGCCGCGCCGGAGCTCATCAGCACCCTGCGCATCAAGTCGGTGACCGGCGTATTTCTTATCCTGAACACCCATGATCTGGATAAGCGGAAGCAGGACAGCCTCATGCCCGCCATCTACCTGCGGGATCTTGACCCGGATGCCGCTCCCTCCCAGCGCAACGCCGACCTGACCTTTGTGCGGGCACCGGCCCAGCTGGTGCAATCCCTCTCCATTGCCACGGACAACAGCTGGGCCCCCACCATCCGCTACCGGGCACTGGGAAACCGCGGCTTCCTTTATCCCCCTTTTCAGGCCGCCTATAAAGACGGAGCCAGCCTTGCCGCCTCCGATTATGGCCACTGGACCTCACGATCCTATCTGGTGCCCGGGGACACCCACGAGGCCATTGCCTACAGCCAGCCCCTGATCCTGCCGGACGGCACCGTTTACGGCGTGATCGGCGTGGAACTGCTGGCCGACTACCTGTGGGAGAACCTGCCCTGCTCTGAGCTGCAGAACAACGGCACCTATTTCCTTGCCGTGACCGATACGGAGGAGCTCTCTGCCTCTGAACTGCAGCTGCGTCCGGTGCTCCGTTCCCGCTGCGACGGGCAGCCGGGTACTGCGGACGAAAGCCTTACGCTGCGCCTCCACAGTGCCCTGACCCGCCGCTACCTCTTCAGCAATGACCTCTACATTGCCTCGGTCTCCCCCTTGGACCTCTACAGCCGGAACGCTCCTTTCTCGGGCGAGCACTGGCTTCTCGTGGGCTCCGTTCCCGCGGTGCAGCTCTTTGCTTTTGCCCAGCGGCTGCAGCAGTTGTTCTCCTTCATCATTCTGATCACGCTGGCCGTTGGCTTTGTTTGCAGCTGGCTGATCAGCAGGCGGCTGGCCCGGCCCGTTGCCAAGCTCTCGGCTGAGGTAGCCGCTGCCGAGGCGGATTCCTCCGCCATCCCGCATCTGTCCACCACCGGCATCAGGGAGCTGGATCAGTTTTCCTCTGCCTTTACCCAGCTGAGCAAGGACGTGCTGGACTCCTCCACCCGCTTTTTGCGTATTATGAAATTGGCCAGCGCGGAGCTGGGCGGCTATGAGCTGCGCGATGACAGCGTTTATGTGACTGATAACTTCTTCTCCATGCTGGGCCTTGCACAGGAGCAGCCCGATCCGCTCACGCCAAAGGCTTTCCGCGCCCTGATGGGCACACTGGAGCAGCGGTGGTTCTACCGCCTGTCCCCGGCTAACAACAAGGTCTTTGCCATCCCCCAGCCCGACGGCAGCACCCACTACATCACCCTGCGTGTCACCCATATCCTGGGCGAAAGTGCCTCCGAGGTGGGTCTGGCTGAGGATATGACCACCACGGTGCTGGAGCAGCAGCGCATTGAGCACGAGCGCGATTACGATACCCTGACCGGCCTGTACCGCCGCCGTGCCTTTGACCGCGCCTGTGACGCGCTGTTCCAGCAGCCCGAAAAGCTGGGCTGTGCCGCCCTGCTGATGATGGATCTGGACAACCTCAAGCAGATCAACGACACCTACGGCCACGACTGGGGCGACCAGTACATCCGCCAGACCGGCCAGTGCTTTGCGGCCAATACGCCCGCCAACACCATCTGCTCCCGCCTTTCGGGCGATGAGTTCCTGATTTTCTTCTATGGCTACCAGGATCAGGTACAGCTCCGCGCCCAGCTGGAGCTGCTGAGTTCCGCCCTGCAGCGCAGCGTGTCCATCCTGCCCAACGGCAAGCAGCTGCACATCAGCATCTCGGGCGGCATCGCCTGGTACCCCACGGACGGCCACGACCTGCTCACCCTGAAAAAATATGCCGACTTTGCCATGTATCAGGTCAAGCATTCCCACAAGGGCCGCATGTGTGATTTTGATATCGGCAGCTACCATCAGGAGGCATACGCCGCTCAGACCCAGCAGGACTTTGAGCGCCTGCTGCGGGAGGAACTGGTGACCTACCACTTCCAGCCCATCTGCTCTGCCCGCAGCGGCCGGATCGCAGCCTACGAGGCCCTCATGCGGGTGGATCTGCCCACCCTGCACTCCCCCGCTCAGGTCATGCAGCTGGCCCATGAGACGGGCCGCCTGTATGAGATCGAACGGATCACTGTGTTCCATTCCAGCGCGATCTTCCAGCGTATGCAGGCACAGGGCCTGTTCCAAAGCGATGCCCTGCTCTTCATCAACTCCATCGCCAATGTCAGCCTGACGAATGAGGATGTGGAGGAATATGCCCAGCGCTACCCCGAGCTGCTCAAGCGGCTGGTGGTGGAGATCACCGAACAGGAGGATCTGGACCGCGCATGTCTGGAGCGGAAGCGGAACGTTCCGGGCTTCTCCGGCTCCTTTGCGCTGGATGACTACGGCAGCGGCTACAGCAACGAATTGAACCTGCTGGAGCTCTCGCCCCGGTACATCAAGATCGACATTTCCATTGTGCGCGGGATCGACACCGACCGTGATAAGCAGCAGATCGTCTCCAACATTGTGGCTTACGCCCACGCCCGCAGTATGCAGCTCATCGCCGAGGGCATTGAGACCGGGGCCCAGCTGCGCACCGTCATCGGTCTGGGTGTGGACCTGCTGCAGGGCTACTACCTCAGCCGCCCCGCCGCAGTGCCCGCCCCCATTGCACCGGCAGCGCAGGCGGTGATCGACCAGCTCGAACACCAGCGGTTTGATCCCCTCGGTTTATGATCTTTCCGGCTCCCCTGTGGGGGAGCCTTTTGTGACCCCATTCAGAGAAAGGAGACACGATGAACCACGAATCCAGTTCTGCTCTCCCCGCCGCCATCCGGGTGCGGGGCGCGCGGGTGCACAACCTGAAGAACATCGACGTAGATGTACCGCTCCACAAGATCGTCGGCATTGCGGGCGTGTCCGGCTCCGGCAAGTCCTCGCTGGCGCTGGGGGTCCTCTACGCCGAGGGCTCCCGCCGCTATCTGGAGGCCCTTTCCACCTACACCCGCCGCCGGATGACCCAGGCCGAAAAGGCGCAGGTGGACGAGATCCGCTATGTTCCCGCCGCACTGGCCCTCCACCAGCGGCCCGGCGTGCCCGGAATGCGCTCCACCTTTGGCACCATGACCGAGCTTTTGAACAGCCTGCGCCTGATGTTCTCCCGGCTGTCCCACTATCCCTGCCCCGCCTGCGGCTGCATGGTGCCGCCCAGCCTGAACATTGCGGCCGAGATCCCGCTCTACTGCCCCCGGTGCGGCGCGCAGGTGCCGGTGCTGGGCGCGGAGCAGTTCGCCTTTAACAGCACCGGAGCCTGCCCCAGCTGCGAGGGCACCGGCATCGTGCGGGTGGTGGACGAATCCACTCTGGTGCCGGACGAGAGCCTTTCCATCAACGAGGGCGCAGTGCTGCCCTGGCAGACCCTGATGTGGTCACTGATGAAGGAGATCGCCGAAAAGATGGGCGTGCGCACCAACGTCCCCTTCCGGGAGCTGACCCCGGAAGAGCGCGACATAGTGTTCCACGGCCCCGCCAAAAAGGTGCACCTGCTCTACCAGAACAGCAAGACCGGCGCGGCGGGTGAAATGGATTTCACCTATTTCAACGCCGTTTATACCGTGGAGAACGCCCTTGCCAAGGTAACGGACGAAAAGGGCATGAAGCGGGTGGAGCGGTTCCTGAAGCAGGGCCCCTGCCCCGCGTGCGGCGGCTCCCGCCTGAACGCCGCGGCCCGGGCTCCCCGGCTGCGGGGCATCGGGCTGGCCGATGCCTGCCGCATGACGCTGGACACACTGGTACAGTGGGTGGAGGGGGTGCCCGCCTCCCTGCCCGTGGAGATGCGTCCCATGGCTGAGAGCATCTGCGAGTCCTTTCAGGCCACCGCCGCCCGTCTGCTGGATCTGGGGCTGGGCTACCTCTCCCTTGACCGGGAGGCTGCCACCCTTTCCACAGGGGAGCGCCAGCGGGTGCAGCTGGCCCGCTCGGTGCGCAACCGCACCACCGGCGTGCTCTATGTGCTGGACGAGCCCTCCATCGGCCTGCACCCCTCCAACATCGAGGGCCTGCGGGGCGTGATGCACGACCTGATCGCGGACGGCAACTCCATCGTGCTGGTGGATCACGACACCGAGATCCTGCGGGATGCCGACTGGCTCATTGAGATGGGCCCCGGTGCCGGTGAAAACGGCGGCACCATCCTGACACAGGGCACTGTGGAGCAGGTGGCCCAAAGCCCGGCCTCCCGCATCGGGCCCTTCCTTGCCGACCTGCACACCCTCTCAGCCCGCACCCGCACCCCGGAAGCGGAACTCTTTGCGCTGGGCACCATCACCCTGCGCACCCGGGCCATCCACACCGTCAAGCCGCTGGAAGTCCGGCTGCCCAAGGGGCGGCTCATCGCGGTGACCGGCGTGTCCGGTTCCGGCAAGACCACGCTGGTGCCGGAAAGCCTGATCCCCGCGCTGGAGGCCGCCGCCAAGGGCGAAGCTCTGCCCGCCCATGTGGAAAGCATCACTGCACCGGGCATTGCGCAGGTCAAGCTCATTGACGCAACGCCCATCGGCATCAATGTGCGGTCCACGGTGGCCACCTATGCCAATGTCCACGATGAACTGCGCAAGATCTACGCCCGCTCCCCCCTTGCCAGGGAGAAGGGCTATAAGGCGGGCGATTTTTCCTACAACACGGGCCGCCTGCGCTGTCCCGGCTGCGACGGCACCGGCACCATCAGCCTGGACATCCAGTTCCTGCCGGATGTGGAGATCACCTGCCCGGATTGCGGCGGCTCCCGCTACCAGAAGGATGCCGCCGCCCTCTACCGCACCCGGAAGGACGGCACCCAGGCCGAGAGCCTGCCCCGCCTGATGGAGATGAGCGTGGACGAAGCCCTTGCCGCCTGTGCCGACCTCAAGCTGGTGGCCAGCCGGCTGCAGACCCTTTCCAGCCTGGGGCTGGGCTACCTGACTCTGGGCGAAGCCACGCCCAGCCTTTCGGGCGGGGAGGCCCAGCGGCTCAAGCTCGCCAGCGAGATGGGCAAAGGGCAGGCCGACACCGTGTTTGTATTCGACGAGCCCACCATCGGCCTGCACCCGCTGGATGTGCGCACTCTGCTGGGCGTATTCCAGCGCCTCATCGACAGCGGGGCCACTGTGGTGGTCATTGAGCACGATCTGGATGTGATCCGCAACGCCGACTATCTCGTGGACCTTGGCCCCGGCGGCGGCGAGAGCGGCGGACGCATCGTGGCCTGCGGCACACCGGAGCAGGTGGCCGCCGATCCCGCCAGCATCACCGGAAAATATCTGCACCTGTAAACCAAGAGGGAGAGCCCCGCAAGGAGCTCTCCCTCTTACTATTTTATTCTGCCTTTTTCGGGTAGCGGACGAGGTCATACAGCGTGCCGCCCGGCCCCAGGTCGCGCGTACCGTAAAGTTTCATGCCCAGGTGGACATACTTATCGCACTTGGATTTTGCATCGGTGTCCAGCACCACGGGAATGCCCAGCCGGTCGCCTTCGGCAAAGGCAAGATCCATGACCTTGCGCATATAGCCCTGCCCCTGATAAGCTTCCCGCACGCAGACCATGCCCACATAGATGCAGGGCTTTTTTTTCTTATTCAGCACATCTTCCAACGAGGGCCCGGCCTTGGAGAGCATCCGTGCAAAGTGAAACAGCTCCCCCAGGCTCATGGATTGCAGCATCCCCCGCAGCAGGATCCGCGCCGCCTTGAAACTGACCTTCTGCCCCGGCAGCTTGTAGGCAATGTAGCCCTCGCCACGCTCACTGGTGGTGTGCAGAAAGCCGTCTGTCAGCACGCACCGCACAAAGCCGCAGATGTAGGTCACAACCGCTTCCTTGTCACGGAACCAGCTGGCCATGCCCTTTTCTTCGCCGTAATCATAATAGCCAAAGGCGTGGCCAATGTCCTGGATGTGCTGCTCACTGATCTCTTTTACCAGCATAAACTTCCTCCTCATTTCTCCCTGCACCCGGGCTTTTCCGCAGAGCTGAGTACGAGTTATATAAAACTAACCGAAGTATAGCATAGCTGTGAAGCGATTGCAAGGTGGGGTCGCGTTTTCTCGTGAGTAAAAAGACCCCCGGAAAGAACAGCCTTTTGCGCCTCTGTTCTTCCCAGGGGTTATAATTATACTTTTTTGTATCAGACTGCAACTCGACCTTCAGCCCTGCCCTGCGAAATATAATGCTCGTAGTATTTTACGTTGTCATCGCCAAACACTGCCACCAAATCAGGGTTGTTCGCCTTATAGGCGCTTAGGTTGAATCCCGCGCTTCCCTGTCGGCCTTCTTTCATGCCGCTGGTAACAAAGTGCTCGAACAAGGCTTTCTGGTTTGCGCCGATTATATCCGCAAGGTCGGGGTTGAGACGCAAATAATCCTGATAGTTGTAGACAGCATCATATTGCGCAAGCTGCTGAGCAAACGGAGGGTTTTGCAAAGTCATACCACGATACTTTGAGTTCACATTTGTGACCGTCTCTGCGCTTCCGTCCATGTAAGTTATGACGACTTTATCCACTGCAAGATAATCAATCGACCAGTCTCTCCACCATACGTCAGAAAATTCACAACCACTGTAGTCAAACATCGCGTTCTGGATTTCATCTTCGCTCAAATAAGTATAGCTTTCAGGATTGTTTTCATCTGGTTTTACAAAGAGATTACCGTATGCATCCTGATATACGAACTGAATGCCATCGGCTGCAGCAATCGCATACGGAACTATTTTATAATGCCGAAACGGGCTATCCTCTCTTGCATTGCTTTGAACCATCCATTCAAAATCTACATTTTTTCCAAGGCTGAACGGCTCCAACGGCCCTACCATTGTCAATTTTTTCGTTGGAAACATCGAGGCTTTATCACCTACACGATTATATGCTGATACATACCAATCTGCGTATTTAATCGCTTTACTGGAATTAACTCGAAAATATATAATCGGTTTCGATACCATAGGCTCATCCCATATGGCATATAAGCCCATTAGCTCTATGCTCGGTTTCTTTGCCGCAAATGCTGTTCCACACAAACATGCGCATAGAACTGCCAACGTACAAAACAACGCTGCAATTTTCTTTCTCATCATTCTTCCTCCTGTCTCTGCTCAAGTGTCGTGCAGTTTTATCGTAATAAAATTATACCACCTAAAAAACCGCCTATCAATCCCTGAAACTTGCTATTCATGCAAATTTCAGGACATTTCACGCAGAGACAAGCAAAAACAGCCAGAAAAAGCGCACTGGCCTTTTCTGGCTGCAAACAAAAAATCGAATTCTATTTTATCAGGTATCCTGCAGTTCCCCGCGGCTGGCGGCCTTGAGGTAAGCAAAGATAAAGCCATCCAGATCACCATCCATCACGGCATCGACATTACCGGTCTCGTAGTTGGTACGGTGATCCTTGACCATGGTGTAGGGCATGAACACATAGCTGCGGATCTGGTGGC
>ERZ773169.3323-NODE-3323-length-10249-cov-8.016676_pt1 | contig 10249 bp, 9 predicted proteins | sample MGYA00580536_ERZ773169 | MGnify/ENA primary metagenome ERZ773169 (study PRJEB29015, sample SAMEA2737814) | human gut metagenome | biome: human gut; feature: human-associated habitat; material: faeces | place: China | collected 2012 ...
AAACATTTCAAATAGCAATACCAGATGAATATAAGGAAAAGTAAAATTTCAGTTTTGTGTTGAATCTCTAAGCAAAATAGCTTATAATTTGACATGCTACATATAGTTATTATCCACAGTTATCGAGTAGGTGTTATCAATGCCGATAACAAAATGATAACATTAGCTCGTATAGGCAGGATAATATGGATATATCAAATAATCAAAAGAACGAGAAACATTACAGAGAATAATTCCTAAACAAAAAGCGTTAGTCTTTGTAGAATTTGAATAATATTCGCAGAATCTATATAACAAGAAAGAGAAGCATCATATGAGACATACATTTACATTAGCTAATGGAGTGGAAATCCCAGCAGTGGGGTTTGGCACCTATAAAGCCGCAGACAACACCGATGAAGCGATTATAAGTGAAGCAATCAGACAGGGGTATCGCCATCTTGATACGGCAGCCTTTTATTTCAATGAAGAAGCAGTAGGAAAAGCTGTACGCGAGAGTGGAATTCCACGAGAAGAAATTTTCCTGACATCAAAGGTATGGAAAGATCAGCTTGGATACGATTCAACTTTGCAGGAGTTCGAAAGCACTTGTAAAAGATTAGGTACAGATTACTTGGATCTCTATCTGATTCATTGGCCAAGACCTTCTGATCTGAATGCAGAGTGGAGAGATTTGGATGTGGAGACATGGAAGGCATTGGAGGATCTCTATAAGTCGAAAAAGGTACGGGCAATCGGTGTCAGCAATTTTCTGCCACATCATTTAAATAATCTGTTAGAGCGGACAAGCATTACTCCTATGGTGAATCAGTTAGAGTTCCATCCGGGATATATGCAGAATGTTACACTTGATTTCTGTAAGCAGATGGGGATTCAGGTAGAGGCATGGAGTCCAATCGGTCGAGCCAGAGTTCTCAAGGAGGCACTTCTTATGGAACTTGCAGAAAAATATCAGATATCTGTCGCACAGATCTGTATCAGATTTGCTCTGCAGTGCGGTGTGTTACCGTTGCCAAAATCCTCTTCCAGTGAGAGAATGCATCAGAATCTGGATGTTTTCGGATTTGAAATAGAGGAAAATGATATGTATCAGTTGATGACTTTACCGCAGATCGGATGGTCGGGAGAACATCCGGATCGGGAGCGGGTAAGATTTTAATACAATGAAAATAAAGCTATTGAAAATGACACCCCTAAATGAGGTGTCATTTTCTTATAAGAGCTTTTTATAGAAGAGAAGTAGTCGTTTATACAACTTCTATCATAATCTGAATGTCTGCTCATAATTTATTTCTTATTTTTAATCTGGCCATATTTGTAGAGAGCGACCATAGCATTTACGGCTTGTTCAGCAGTCGGATAAGCTGGGATTCCATGATCTCTCAACTTCATGATAGCTTCCTGACATTCTTCACCACCCTGGCATTCCATAATGAACGGTTTTCCAAGATGCTTATATGTCTCGTAAATATCGATAACCAGATCTGTTACAGCCGGAACATCTGTTACTGCTGTCGGACAGATGGATCCAAGTATTCCATGTACATTCGGGTCACGCATTACCTGTGTGAATGCACCTTTATACTGAACAGGTGAAGCTGTTCCGGAAATATCAACAGGATTAAGCGGAGAACCAAACATTGGCATATATGCACGGATTCTTCCTGCTAGATTAGGAGAGATCTCTGCCAGCTCATGCATTGGCATTCCCCGACGTTCAAAGTGATCACAGCTGAGAAGACCTGAACCACCACCGTTGGTAATCATAACGATATTGTCACCCTTTGGTGCAGGCTGCATTCCTAATGCCATTGATATATCGAGGAATTCCTGCCATGTGGTCGCACGGATAGCTCCAGCCTTTTCAAAAATATCATCATAAAATGCATCATTTGTTCCTTTGTTTTCAGAAGCAGTATGTGCAAATGCAGCTTTTTCACCAATCTTTGAACCACCGACTTTTATTGTTACGATCGGTTTATCAACACTGCGGCAAGCTTCAATAAATGCATCAGGACTATCCAGTCCTTCAATATAAATTGCAAGACATTTACTGTTTTCATCTCTTCCGGCGTAGGATATAAACTCACAGAAATCAACGTCAGCTTTATTTCCAAGTCCTACGAAGAAGCTCATTCCAAAATGATCTTTCTGTGAGGTTCCAAGTGCCGCAAGCAAGTTGGCACCTGACTGAGAAATCATTGCTACAGGACCTTTGATTGGAAGATAAGGGATAAATCCGCAGTTGAAATTAAGGTATGGACTTCCCATTCCTACAAGGTTTGGTCCAATCAGAGGCAGCTCATGATCACGACAATATTGAGTGAGTTCATCCTGCAGTGTTCCACGTCCGATTTCTTTAAATGCACTTGTGGCAATAACAACAATCTTAACTTTCTTTTCAACACAATCTTCCAAAACAGATTTAACAATGTGTGCAGGTACAGCAAGAAAAGCAAGATCGATTTCATCAGGAATATCCTTTACAGTCTTATAAGCTGTAAATCCGGCAACTTTATCTGCTCTTGGATTTACAGGATAAATCTTTCCTTTATATCCCCATGTTAAAAGGCCATCAACAACTTTATAGCCGACCTTTGTGGAATAACGGCTGGCTCCGACTACGGCAATCGTTTTTGGATTTAATGCATATTGAAGTTTATCAACAACATATTCTCTTGGATGTTTTACGATCATATTACTGCACCTCCTCTGAGTCAGTTGAGAAACGACATTTTACGGAACCGGATTCCAGTCTGTTCTGTAAAAAGTCATCCGTCATAACGCATTCTTCCCAATATCCGTTATCATCATCAAGACGGGCTACCCAACGTCTGAACTGTCTCTTTGAATTTGCTACCTTTACTTCTTCAATCTCAGCGTATCCTTCCAACATTCTTCTGATTGCTTCGACGTCATTTACCTCAGTATAAACAGTCAGCATACAATCGTAGAAAGAATCACCGAACTGAAGAATGTCTACAAATTCCGGCATAAGTGAGAATTCATCTACAATTTCTGCTTTTCTGTAACTCGGAACGTTCTGGAACATACGAACCAGATACATATGCATTGATATTCCAAGTGCTCTGTAATTAATATAAATCATTGGCAGCATAAATTTTCGTTCATCAACACACATTACAATGTCTTTTTTCATTTGTTTGCCATCCAGGCCAGATAACTTCTCCAACATATCAAAATCAAACATATCTGCGATGGATTTTGTGCTGTTAAGAGCTTCAATAATGGCAAAATCTTTTTTATCTATTTTGTTCTGAACTTTAAGGAATTTCTTCCGTTGTTCTTCTCCAAAAATAAATTTTCTGTATCTGTCTTCCGGAACATCCCACTGGTTCACCAATGATTCTCTGACATCTGCTCTGATCGGGCAAAGATGTACATATTCAACCTCCGGTCTGTCTTTCCATGGCTGGATAACATCTGCAAGAAGATTGTCCAGAACTCTCATGTGATTTCCGTTAAAGAAATCGAAATCGCCCTCTGCGAGATATCCTGTACAAATATCATCTTTATTCTGATACCATTTGGCAAATTCAGCTTTTACCTTTGGATCTGTACCGTCTTTTAATTTGACAACCCAATAATAAAGTCCCCAACCGTAAACACCAACATTTGGATTCATAACGAACATGATAAGATGTTCATCATACATTCGTTTTAATCGATCCTTGATATCATCGGGTTTGATTCCGGTTTCTTTTTCAATATAATCGATATTCCAAACTTCCGGATAGACTTGATAAAATGACTTCGCGACATTGTATGCTGCAACTTCTGTAGCATCGAGAGAATATGTTCCCGGTTCAGAGTAACCGTATCCTCTAGGTGGAAAACAGTTTTTTTTCATCCATGCCTGCTGCTGATCCGTTCCTATTGTGTATAATGTTTCTCCCATAGAATACCTACCTCCTTCTATTTTTATATACACGCTTCTTATATACCCAACATAACATAAACAAATCGATAAACCAATCTCTTTCAGATGTGTTTGAACAAAGCTAATCAGATTGTTTGAAATAGCCTAAAAACTGGAAAAAATACTTTATTTTTATGTCAATTTATACTATAATTACATATATATTGCGGAGCTTTTAAAAATATATGAAAGAAGAAAAAACAATTTTATTTCAAGACAATTTTATACATAATTCTATTAAAGATGCATTCCTGCAACTCCTTATGAAAAAGGATTATATGCAAATCACTATAACGGATCTTTGCAAATATGCAGGTGTTAGCAGAGGAACATTTTATGCTCATTTTGGTAACATAGGGCAGGTGGTTGATGAATTGTTTTCAGATGCATTATGTGATATTAAAAATATGGCGTTGCTATCAGAAAATGCATCGAATTCAAATTCAAAGAAGGGGCTTTGTTGGGTTCTTCGAAAGAATCCAAAATATCAGCCGCTTTTTTTCTCAGAAGCGTTGTTTCTTCAAGCTGTAAAGCATACTGTTGCGGCACTAAGACAAGATTTTCTTGATTTAATGAGTGGCAAGACGGAATTGGATGAAGCTTCATTAACAGATTTATTGACAGTTCAAATTATGGGATGTTTGGGGATGTGCAGAAAGCATCTGGGAGAGTCTGATGAGGAATGGTGCAGATTCCAGAGTTGCTTTGATCTCTTCCTTAAAGCAGGTTATCAGGGGATTATTCAAAAATAAGGAGAGTATTTCTACTCTCCGTTAGCGAAGAAGGGACATTGCCATTCTTCGGTATGTGTGGCGTTTTCCACGAATTGCCACGCTATAGGCTGTGATATTCTCAGGTAATGCCATGCCCATATATCCGCTGTCTCCAATATGATGAATATCCGCACCGGCCATTTTACACATAAGAGCAATCTGACGAATGGTATCTTCATCTGCACCTTCCTGAGATGTTCCAATCGTTGTCATCGCCAGAGCACCTTTCTCATGCGCCTTTTTAATTAATTTACCGGCATATTCCATTGTGATCCCAGGAACTGTTCCAGGTGCCGGAAGTAATATCACGTCGGCGCCAGCATCGATAAAATCTACAATATCTTTTTCAGTAAGAATTTTTTCGCCTGTTTCTGAAATGATTCCGGATGCATGCATTTTCCCGGCTGTAAGGATTACTCGGTCACCAACAGCATCTTTTAGCTTTGAAAGTGCCTGCATGATTGCTTCATTGTCTACCCCTACTCCAGGATTGCCTGTCAGAACAATCATGTCTACTCCCATATCGGCAGCTTTTCTTGCATTATCAACGGTTGCTTGGCGACCTGTTGTCAGATTCCAGACAGACTCCTCGTCATTGTTTTTAATTGTAGCCGGTTCTAGATTTATCGCAACCATTCTTCCGGTAAGACGTTTTACTTCACGAATAGTATCTTCCGGTGATACATGTGGCAATCCCTGGATAACAGGCTGATCGACATCGAAAATATTTAGCATGATCAAGTCTGCGCCAAGGGAAGTCACAAATTCTGCGTTTGTAATATTTACTAACATTGGGGTTACGGTTCCAATTGTTTCTGCAGCAAGTGTTCTTCCTTCACTATCTGCAATAGAAGTTAATAAATCTGATTTGCTATAAGAAGATAATTCAGTTGCTGTTGTGTCTATAAGTCGTTTTGTCATAAGTCACTTTTCCTTCCATATAATACTTGATTTTCTCAGAATTCGATATTCATTGCATAATGTTCTTACATAACATTACCATAAAGGTAAGACAAATGAAAGGAAATAGGAAGCAGTTATAGACATGTATGCTACTCAAGTGTTACAGTAAGAGAAATGATCAAAAACAAGGCTTATGAGTAGACATGTTGAAAAGGAGAATGGCAATGGATTTAAATAAAAAATCTATGAAAAAAATTCGAGAATTGATTGTATTTACAGCAATTCTTGTGGTTGCATTATGGAAATTCGATACTGTGCTTGAGGGAGCTAAAAACATATGGGGAATTCTGTTTCCATTTGTACTTGGTGGCGCAATTGCTTTTGTAATCAATGTGCCAATGAGTTTTTTAGAAAAGAAAATTTTCGGCAAGACAAAAGATGGAAATAAGATGGGAGAAAAGTTAGCAAGACCGATCAGTCTTCTTCTCACAATTATATTGGCGGTTGGTGTGATCGCACTAGTAATGTTTGGTGTGATTCCACAGCTTACTCGGACAATGGGAAGTTTGATGATAAGTATCGCGAATTTTGTTCCACAGATGCAAAACTGGATTCGAGAGTTTTCACATAATAATCAAGATATTATGAAATTAGTAAATCAGGTTCAGTTTAATCAAGATCAGGCCATTAAATGGGGGATCAGTATTCTTGGCAGCGGAGCAGGAAATATGATGAATACGACAATGTCGGCAGTGGGCTCTATTGTCAGTGGATTTGCTACATTTTTCATTGCGTTTTCTTTTGCATGCTACATTCTTTTTCAGAAAGAAAAATTGCATGTACAGATAAGAAAAGTATTTTTTGCATTTATTTCGAAACAAAAAGCAGAGGCATTTCTGAAAATTTGTTCTCTGACCTATCAGACATTTGCAAATTTCCTTACGGGGCAGTGTGTAGAAGCTGTGATTCTCGGAAGTATGTTTGTCGTTACACTCAGTATTTTAAAAATGCCATATGCACTTTTGATCGGAACTTTAATTGCATTTACCGCATTGATTCCGATCTTTGGAGCTTTTATCGGATGTGCAGTGGGTTGCTTTTTGATTTTTATGGTAAGCCCAAAACAGGCAGTTCTATTTATTATTGTATTTTTGATTCTTCAACAGATTGAGGGGAATCTGATTTATCCTCATGTGGTTGGTGGATCAGTTGGACTTCCGTCAATCTGGGTGCTTGCTGCTGTTACAATTGGTGGCAATCTCATGGGGATCGTAGGAATGCTTATTTTCATTCCATTAGTTTCGGTTCTGTACACTATTTTCAGGGAATTTGTATATCTTCGTCTGAAGGAAAAAAATATAAAACAAGTGACAAAGACAGTGGTGGAAGAATATACGGCAGAGGAAATTGCTGCAATGGAAAAAAATATAAAAAAGAATAGAGAATAAGAGGAAAACAAAAAGCGGAAAATCTCATTAGATTCAGAGGTTTTCCGCTTTTGAGTGCTTTGCTTTACAAGAGAAACGAAGGAGAGTCGCTATTTGAAGTTTTCTTCATGATCGTTTTCTTTTGCTTTTTTCTGTTTTTTGAATGTTATTTTTTTGATGCTTTTCTTAACTATAACTACGATAACAGCTATGACTGCTGCACATACGATAAGGATCGGTAATGCACCAAGAATTCCAATGATGAGATTCCTGAAACCGTGACCTACTTTATACAGGTTGTCTCCGAATCGTTCTTTGATTTCTTCAAAGAAGCCTTTCTCACCCGCGTCTGTCATACGTTCGACTTCAAATATCTCCACATGCACTGTGCTGTAATCAATCTGATTGTCCAGAAGTCTAAGTTGACTTTCGTAGCTTTCTATTTCATATCGGATATCGGATAATTTACTTTCAATGGCTAAGAGGTCTTCCATATTTTCTGCTGTAGAAAGCAGCTCCATCAAACGTGCCTGTTCCGTTTCTAAAGCTTTTTTATGACTTTCGACATCTACATACTGAAGTGTCACATCTTCCACGGATTCATTTTCCTGTGTTACATTTCCAAGTTCACCAACGATATCCACAAACTCATTTAACTTGTCTGCCGGAATTCGTATGGTGTAGCTTGCATATCGGGTTGTTGTATAAGAATAACTATTGCCGCTGATAGAAGAATTCTCGACATAGCCACCTAGTTCAGTAGTTTTTGTTTTTAGGCTATTGAGTACAGAATCAAATTCTTTTGTCTGCAAAGAAAGAGAAACCGTTCGGATCAGTTTTCGTCCGTTTTCTGCCTGAGCTTCCAGTCCATTTCCGGAAGTGACTCCTGCATCGGCCGTTTCTGCAGGTTCTTCGCAGTATTCGTTTTCTGAATAATCTGTACCGTAGACTGATTCCATGGTTGCACTGTCCTCGGATGCTGACATTGATTTGCTGCCACATCCGACAGTCAATAGTGCCATCATAATTGCTGTGAAAAATGCAATTCTTTTTTTAAATTTCATACAAACACCTCCATTCTATCAGTAGGTCTTGAGTGAAGGTTAAAAGGGGAGTAGATTTACTTTACATTGGACAGCTTCTTTTTTCTCCTTTGTCCATGTCTCCGCGTAAATAGTGTCAATTCCATATTAATGTCACGGATCTCTTTTTTACCTTCGATATACTCATCGTACATTTCTGAAAGTCTTGCCATGCAACCATCGCAGCTTGCAGAAATGTTGCCTAAAGATTCTTTTACAATCTGTTTTCTTTCTTCTACAGTTGTGTCCTTTATTAAAATGCTTTTGAATTCCATGATAGTTACCTCTGTTTTTCGTTTAGATTTAATAGCTATTTCTATTAAGAGTATAACATAAAATATGATTAACTGCATAGTTTCTGGAGAATATAAAATGCCTGGGAAAAAGCTCTTTAAAAATGGGTTTAATTATAAGCTATAATGAGGTACAATAGAAAGAGTTATCATATCAGATTTGAGATTGTTTTCCGTCATCATAAGTGGTAAACAACAAATTGGTATTACTGGAGAGGCGTAGGTATGGCGAAAGTACAAGGGGAATCAAAGCTGACTTTTTTGGAGTCGACGAGTATTATCATAGGACACGGTGTGGGATCGGGAATTCTTTCGGTTCCATTCCTTGCATCCAGGAATAACTGGCATGATATCATCTGGATTGCAGCAGTGGCTTATTGCATGAATCTTTTACTGCATTTTATGATTGCGGAACTGTCTTTGAATAACAATGGCGCGCAGTTTATCAAATGCTTTGAAAATGAGCTGTTTGTGGGAAAGCTGAAGATGGCATGTACATGGCTGGCGTTTGGGCTGCTTGGCTTTTCGGTTGTAGTGAATGTGAGTGGATTTATTACCGGTGCGGCAGCTGTATTTTCTGCATGGTTTCACCTTCCGTCAGTGGTCGGAATGCTGCTCTTTTATGTATTGGCAGCAAGTGTGGTCTATATCGGAATGAAACTGGTTGGTATCTGTGAGAAAATTGCAGTGATTTCCATGTTTGGAGTCATCGGGATCCTTTTTGTAGCAACGATGCTTTCAGAGACAACAGAGCTTTCGACAAAGTTCTATTCGAATAACAATATGCTGGCACTTTATAGCATGATTGCATTTTCCTTATCTGCAGTCATGTCTGTGCCACAGGTTGTGAAAGGTTTAGAAGGAGACGAAAAAGGTATTCGTAAAGCGATTGCAGCAGGCACGGGCTTGAATATGGGACTGATTCTTTTGATCACATTTATGACGCTTCTGGGATGTTCTAATGTGACAGAGAATGGAGCACTGGTGGATCTTTCCGGCCATCTTGGCGGATGGGTCAGCATTATCGGATATGTTTTTTCACTGTTGGCTCTTGCAACATCTTTCTGGGCAAATACACTGAATCTTCGAGATATTGTGAATGAACAGACGAAATGGGGCAAAAAGATCAGCTGGCTTGCAGCTACATTACCTTGTCTTGTGATCGCACTTGTGGGTGTGCAGAGCTTTGTTGGTTTCACAAGAATGGCAAGTGTGGTTCAGGTTCTGACCGGAGTAGGAGTTATTGTTGCATACAATCGTTCCAGAAAACGTGCGGGAACTAGCCTGATTTGCGGACGACTTGGTAGTTTGCCGTTCCAGATATTAGCAGTAGCAGCTTCGTTGGTAGCATCTGTAGGAGCAGTACTTACGGTGACAGTATGAAATTACAAATATGTTATTATAAAAGTTGATGGAGAAGGAGATAAGAAAATGCAAGGACAGATTGAAGTGAACAGTAGTATTTTAGAAAGATTTGAATTCAGGGATATTAGACAGGAAGAGGCAGATCAGGCAGTCTTGATTGAGAAAATTTGTTTCCCGCCAAATGAAGCATGTTCTGAGAAACACATGAAGGAGCGAATTGGTGTGACTCCAGAATTGTTTTTAGTCGCGGTAGATAAAACAACTGGGAAGTTAGCGGGATTCTTGAATGGAATAGCAACGGACGAGGAAAAATTCCGAGATGAATTTTTTACAGATGCATCTTTGAATAATCCAAAAGGAAAGAAAGTTATGATCCTTGGCTTAGATGTATTACCGGAGTATCGAGGACAAGGTCTGGCACGAGAGATTGTAAGATGTTATCTGCAAAGAGAAGAAGAAAAGGGAA
>ERZ773169.3324-NODE-3324-length-10245-cov-48.248381_pt1 | contig 10245 bp, 9 predicted proteins | sample MGYA00580536_ERZ773169 | MGnify/ENA primary metagenome ERZ773169 (study PRJEB29015, sample SAMEA2737814) | human gut metagenome | biome: human gut; feature: human-associated habitat; material: faeces | place: China | collected 2012 ...
CGGAAATAAGAAATTTAGACGCAAGATTGTTCGAGAAATCAACTTGTTGGCACACAAGCAACAAGAGGAGAGAAACAAATAATGGATATTATTCAGGTAATCACACAGGAATTGAAGGTGGAGAAATGGCAGGTAGAAGCCGCAGTCAAATTAATTGACGAAGGCAACACCATCCCATTCATTTCCCGATACAGAAAAGAAGCAACAGGTTCCCTTAATGATGAGCAGCTTCGTGCACTCTTTGAGAGACTGACGTATCTGAGAAATCTGGAAGATAAGAAGAATCAGGTATTAAAGAGCATCGAAGACCAGGGCAAGCTGACTGAGGAACTGAAGAAACAGATTCTGGATGCCCAGACACTGGTTGTAGTAGAGGACTTATACAGACCATATCGCCCGAAACGCCGTACCCGTGCGACAATTGCCAAAGAGAAAGGGCTGGAACCACTGGCAGATATCATTCTTCTGCAGATGACAGGCAAGCCGGTAGAAGAGGAAGCCAAGGCATACGTTTCCGAAGAAAAGGGGGTTAAGAATGTTGCAGAAGCATTGAACGGAGCCAAAGATATTATTGCAGAGCGCATTTCCGATGAAGCAGACTATCGTATCTACATCCGTAACCTGACAACAAAGAACGGAAGTATTTCTTCCACAGCAAAGAATGCGGAAACTCAGTCTGTATATGAGATGTATTATGAATTTGAGGAGCCGGTCAGGAAATTGGCAGGACACCGTATTCTTGCGTTAAACCGTGGTGAGAAAGAGAAATTTATCACTGTTAAAGTAAATGCACCGGAGGAAGACATCCTTCGTTATTTAAATAAGAGAGTGATCAAAAAAGACAACCCGAATACAACTCCGATTCTGAAAGCAGTTGTAGAAGACAGTTACAAACGTCTGATCGGACCGGCTATCGAGCGAGAAATCCGCAGTGATCTTACTGATAAGGCAGAAGACGGCGCGATCCATGTATTCGGCAAGAATCTGGAACAGCTTCTGATGCAGCCTCCAATCGCAGGCAAAGTCGTACTTGGATGGGACCCTGCGTTCCGTACAGGCTGTAAGCTGGCAGTTGTAGATGCAACAGGTAAAGTTCTGGATACAACAGTTGTTTATCCCACAGCTCCGACTACTGAGAAAAAGATCCGTGCTGCCAAGGATACAGTGGAAGGTATGATCGAAAAATACGGTGTATCCCTTATTTCAGTAGGAAACGGTACAGCATGTCGTGAATCCGAGCAGGTGATCGTAGATATGCTCAAAGAAATCCCGGAAAAAAAGGTGCAGTATGTTATCACAAATGAGGCAGGAGCATCTGTGTATTCTGCAAGCAAACTGGCTACAGAGGAATTCCCGAATTTTGATGTAGGACAGAGAAGTGCGGCTTCCATTGCAAGACGTGTACAGGATCCGCTTGCAGAACTGGTTAAGATCGATCCGAAATCTATCGGTGTGGGTCAGTATCAGCATGATATGAACCAGAAGAAACTGGATGAAGCATTAAGCGGCGTTGTAGAAGACAGCGTAAATAAAGTTGGTGTAGATTTAAATACAGCATCTGCATCTCTGCTTGAGTATATTTCCGGTATCAGCAAAGCAATTGCCAAAAATATCGTAGCTTACAGAGAAGAGAACGGTCAGTTTACAGACAGAAAAGAACTTCTCAAAGTAGCGAAATTAGGACCGAAGGCATTTGAACAGTGTGCAGGTTTCATGCGTATTTCCGGTGGAAAGAATCCTCTGGATGCAACAAGTGTACATCCTGAAAGCTATGAAGCAGCATCTGCACTTCTTTCAAAACTTGGATATAAGCCAAATGATGTTGTGGCAGGAAATCTCCTTGGACTTTCCCTGCAGGTAAAAGACTATAAGAAGATGGCAGCAGAACTGGGAATCGGTGAGATTACACTTCGTGATATTGTAAAGGAACTGGAGAAACCGGCCCGTGATCCTCGTGATGACATGCCGAAACCGATCCTTCGTTCAGACGTTCTTGAAATGAAAGATCTGAAAGAAGGAATGGTGCTGAAGGGAACTGTCCGTAATGTTATTGATTTCGGTGCATTTGTAGATATCGGTGTACATCAGGACGGTCTGGTGCACATTTCCGAGATGACAGAGAGATTTATCAAACATCCTCTGGAAGCGGTGAGTGTAGGGGATATCGTAGATGTAAGAGTAATCGGAGTTGATATGAAGAAAAAACGTATCAGCTTATCCATGAAAGGATTAAATAAATAACATCAATAAAACAGGGATTACCACTGCAGACCGGATATCTGCAGGAGTGATCCCTGTTTTTGGGGGTACTGCTGTCTGCAGTAACAGTTATTCTGTTTCCCGGTGTGATGTGAGGTGTTCTTCAAGGCTGCGTGCTGCAATGCTCTGTGGCCTTTTTACATTGCGGATCAGACAGATCTTTCGTTCAGGAAGAGGCTCTTCAATGGGAATCTGGACGATTTTCCCCTGAGCAATATGTTCAGCAGCAAGCTCTTCAGGGAAGAATCCGATTCCCAAGTTGTGCTGCACCATAGGGAAGATCTGGTCAGTAGTTGCCACTTCCATATCAGGTGAGAAGGGAAGGTTATGGCGCATAAAATACTGTGTATATAATTCTCTTGTACTGCTTCCGGGAGCAATCCCGATCAGAGGGATATCCTGCAGATCCTGAAGACAGTGTTTGTTGGAAGCTGTTTCCGCATATTCCTCTCCACCTATAAGGATCTCGCGGAAAGAATAGAGGGGAATTCTCTGAAGTGGTTTTTTCAGAGCGACAGGTGTGGTAACTACTGCAAAGTCTACCAGACCGTTTTCCAGTGCCTGAACTGCCTGTGGTGTGGAATGATTAGAAATCCTCAGCTTTACATGTGGATAACGGTGATGAAAGACTTCCAGTTCGTTCAGCAGGAATAAACGCAGTGCGATCTCACTGGCACCAATATTTACAAGTCCGCTTTCCAGACCTTTATCTTTGAGAAGTTCATTTTCTCCTGATACAAGCTGTTCTATTGCAATTGATACATGTTCAAAAAGTCTTTCTCCTTCAATGGTCAGCTGTACTCCGCGATTGGAACGGATAAAAAGTTTACATCCCAGCTCATTCTCCAGAATATTCATACACCGGGTAATGTTAGGCTGATTGTTTCCCATAACGTCGGCTGCTTTGGAAAAACTCTTATACTGGGCAACATAGTAAAAAATACGATAATAATCAAGAATCATGATACAGTCGGCTCCTTATGCTATATAAAAATAGAATATCTGATATAGAAAAATAACGTTTGTATATCAATGTGTGAATCAGTATAATACGACTGGGTCAAAAAATCAATATAAAAGTCCGGACAATAGGACGGAGACCAAAAGGGAAGGGAGATTACCGAATATGACAACAGCAAATAAGACAATTAAGATTAATGACGTAGAGGCAGCAAAGAAACTGGTCTGTGCGGCAGTCAGATGTCCATTTGATATTGACATTGTATCTAAAGGAAAAATTTTTATTGATGCCAAATCTATTCTCGGAGTATTAAGCCTTGATGTGGAAGAACCTCTGGAACTTAAATATGATGGTTATGATGAGGATTTTGAATCAGTGATCGCAGGTCTGGCATGTTAAGATTAAAGAAAGGAATTCGCAGGTGCAGATGACATCTACAAATCTTCTATATATTTATGTGATTATCATTAATGTAGTCACATTTTTTATCTATGGCTTGGATAAAAGCAGGGCAAAAGCCGGACAGTGGCGCATACCGGAAGCGCAGCTGATATTTCTGGCGGTGATCGGAGGGTCGGTGGGAGCTCTGGCCGGTATGAAGGTATTTCATCATAAAACAAGAAAGCCGAAATTTAAGACAGGAGTTCCGGCGATACTGATTATTCAACTAATTATTTATTTTCTGTTTTCGGGAAATGAGGGGATTATTCTGCGCTTATAGCAATCCTTATAAATAATGCATATTGATTTTAGCTCATCAGAGCGTGAAATCCTGTGTCAGTAAAGCGGATATATTGTCCGCTTTCTTTTTTTGCCCGAATAAAATTGATTGTTACAGAGAATGAGGTATGTTATGCTACTCTTATATGAGAATTGCGGGATCTGCAAAGCAGCGGAGTAATTCGTAGATATCAAGTCAGGGGAAAGACATCTTTTAACCCTGATATTATATGAAAAGCTGCCTGTTAAGTGAAAGCAGGGCAGAAAAATAATACATGACAAAATATAAGAGAGCAGGTGAAAAATATTGGAACAGGAAATTCAGGAGGCAAAAAGTTTATATTACAGCTATAAGCAGTATTTTTCAGACTATCTTCCGGCTTTGACGAAACTGGGATTGAAAGTAGTAATGGCATTGCTGGTATTTGTGGGCGGGCGCAAAGTGATCCAGTGGTTTGTTTCTTTCATAAAGAAGTCCATGGAGCGTGCGTCTGTAGACAAAGGTGTGATCCAGTTTACAGGGTCGCTGTTGAGAATTGTACTTTACATTTTGCTGGTATTTAGCATTGCCACTCATTTTGGTGTAAGGGAATCCTCTATTGCAGCACTGCTTGGTACTGCCGGTGTAACGGTAGGTCTTGCATTGCAGGGTGGCCTTGCAAATATCGCAGGCGGGATCATGCTTCTGATCTTCAAACCATTTCAGGTGGGGGATTATATCATTATCGCACAGCAGAATGGGTGCGAAGGAACTGTATACAAAATAGAAATCTGTTATACAACTCTGATTTCCATAGATAACAAACACATTGTAATCCCAAATGGAACGCTGTCCGGCAGCATTATTACAAATGTAACTGCCAGAGATCTTCGTAAGCTGGAGATCAAAGTAGGAATTTCTTATGATTCAGACATTAAGAAAGCAAAAGCAATCCTGGAAGAAATCCTTCATAATGATGAAGATACGAAAGACGACCAGGGAATGGTGGTGTTTGTAGATGAGCTTGGAGAGAGCGCAGTGGTCATGGGCCTGCGTGTGTGGGTAGCTACGGAGAAATACTGGCCTGCCAGGTGGCGGCTTAATGAACTGATTAAAGAAGCATTTGATGCAAACGGAATTGAAATCCCGTACAATCAGTTACAGGTTCATGTGAAGAAACAGATATGATAACAACATAAGTCCTCTGAACCAACTATAAGGTTTAGAGGATTTATTGTTTGTACAGATTATAGCCAAATAATACCAAACAAGAATAAATAATCCTTGATCCATAGTGATTTATACCAATTTCACTGTCAGATATTGGTATAATACCACCAAAATAATATAAAATACGATAAAATAATTGACAATAGGACAACAGATTGCTATACTGGAGTCAAGTTAAACAACTAAGTGTTTTTATGAAGATGCAAAGGCGCATGTAAGTAAATGGATTGCTGCACGATTTTTATACATTGCAAAGACGCAAAAATATAAAAACACTTTTTTTGTACCCAAAATTAACTTCGTGATTGTAACTAAGTAACAATGTACAGAAAGAAAAGGAGAGAAAACTATGAAAATGTACAAAAAAGTTATGGCAGCAGCTCTTGCAGGAGTAATGACAGTTTCCATGTCCGCTACAGCATTTGCAGCAGATGATGACGGCTATATTCTCAAAGCCACAAATGAAGATTCCAAATCATCCGACAATGATCTGGTGATCGCAATCGAAGGAAGCGTAAGCTCCATGGATCCGGCAAACATTCCGGATACAAACGCAATCTCTGCTACACGTGGTGTATACGAGACACTGGTTTCTTTTGATGAGAACCAGGAATTAACAGGCAAACTTGCTGAATCATGGGAAGTTTCCGATGACTCTCTTACTTATACTTTCAAACTTCGTCAGGGCGTTAAATTCCAGGACGGAACAGACTTCAATGCAGCAGCAGTTAAAGCAAACTACGATCGTGTAGTTAACAAAGACAACAACCTTCGTCAAAGAAGAACATTTATCGTAACTAACGAAGACGGATCTGAAACACCTCGTGTAGACAGCATTGAAACACCGGATGATTACACACTGGTTATCAAACTGACACAGGCATGGGCACCATTTATCAACCGTCTGACACAGTTCTGTATCATCAGCCCTGCAGCTCTTGAAGAGTATGGCAATGATATCATGAACCATCCATGCGGAACCGGCCCATATGTATGTACAGAATGGGAAGAGGGAGACCACACAAGCTTTAAGCGCAATGATGATTATTGGGGAGACAAACCGGGCGTTGACACTGTAACAATCAAAGAGGTTCCGGAAGCAGGTGCACGTACAGCTATGCTTCAGACAGGTGAAGCAGACTTCATCTATCCTACACCGTCTGACCAGATCGAAGCAATCAAAGGAACAGACGATGTAAATATCCTTACAACAGACTCTAACATCATGAGATATGTAACTCTGAACATGGATCTGGAACAGCTTTCTGATGTAAAAGTACGTCAGGCTATGAACTATGCGATTGACAAAGATGCATACATCCAGTTAATGTATTCCGGATACGGAAAACCGGCTACATCTGTAGTTCCATCTATCATCGGCGGATATGAAGAGCAGGAAGCTTACACATATGATGTAGACAAAGCAAAAGAACTTATGAAAGAAGCCGGATACGAAGACGGATTCAAACTTACTCTGTGGGGCGATAACACAACACAGGAAATCAAAGGTATGACATTTATTTCCCAGCAGCTTGCTCAGATCGGTATCGAAGTTGACGTTCAGCCAATGGAGCCTGCAACTGTAAGTGACAAGATTTATGTTGACAAAGAAGATGCTGAGATCAATATGTGGTATGTAAACTGGTCTGCATCTGACTTCACAATGGATGGTTCTTTACGTTCCCTGCTTTACAGCACAATGTGCCCTCCTACAAGTGCAAACACAGCATATTTCAACGATGCTGATTTTGATAAAGATATGGATGAAGGTCTTGCAACAGCTAACGAAGAAGAACAGGCTAAATACTATAGCGATGCTCAGAAGATCGCATGGGAAGCATGCCCGTGGTTATTCCTTGGCAATGACCAGATCATCTATTCTACAAAATCTTATCTGTCTGGCGTATATGTATCTCCGGACGGAGCATTTAACTTCGCAAATGCAACTTTAGCACAGTAAGTAATTTGTTTGAGAACAGGCTGCGAAGAACATAAATCTGGCTGCCTGATCTGAAATTGCAGCAATTCCATAAAAATACTGCCGATACAGCAGTGTGAATACAGGACAAAGATGTTCAAACCGAAGAACTGCCATAAGATTCACTATGGCAGTTCTCCGACTATAAAGCATCAAATATAAACAACAGGTAAGAAAATGATAAGGAGGAAAAATATGGGACGTTATTTAGGTAAACGTTTGATAAGCACGATCCCGCTGCTTCTGGTTATCTCATTCGTAGTATTTATGTTTATCCATATGATTCCCGGTGATCCGGCAAGACTGGTAGCCGGTCAGGATGCAACAAAGGAAGATGTGGCAGTTGTACGTGAACAGCTGGGACTGGATGAGCCACTACTTGTACAGTATGGCAAATATATGAAAGGTCTTTTTACAGGAGATCTGGGAAGCTCTATCAAAAACGGTAAAACCGTAACAGAGACAATCGCACCAAGACTGAAACCAACTATCATGCTGACATTCTCATCCATGATATGGGCTGCGATCATCGGTATTGCGATTGGTATTATCGCTGCCGTATTTCATGGCAGAATTCTTGATTATGTAGGTATGATCATAGCAATCGCAGGTATATCTGTTCCAAGTTTCTGGTTAGGTCTGGAATTAATCCAGCTTTTCTCAGTAAGCCTGGGATGGCTTCCAACCAGTGGACTGGAAACCTGGAAGAGCTATATTCTTCCATCACTTACAATGGGAGCAGGAATCATGGCCGTACTTGCCAGATTTTCCAGATCTTCCATGCTTGAGACCATGCGTGAGGACTATGTGCGTACCGCACGCGCCAAAGGTCTTTCTGAATCACTGGTTGTTATGCGCCATGCATTTAAGAACTCTCTGATCGAGATCGTAACAGTAGCCGGACTTCAGATCGGTGGTCTCCTTTCCGGATCTGTTATGGCAGAGACAGTATTCTCCATCCCCGGGCTTGGACGTCTTCTGGTAGACTCCATCCAGATGAGAGATTACAAAGTTGTTCAGGCATTACTGCTGTTCTTTGCTACAGAATATATCCTGATCAACCTGATCGTAGATGTTCTTTATGGCGTGATTAACCCAAGAGTACGTTATGAGTAGAGGAGGAGAGAAGATGGCAGATAAGAACACAACATCAAATATTAACCTTGCTGCTGCCGAAGAACTCCCTAAGGCACAGAGCAAGTTCAAAGAATTTGTCAAGAAATTCATGAAGAGAAAAACAGCAGTGATTTCTCTGGCATTTATAGTTTTTATTATCTTAATGGCGATCATTGGACCATATGTAGTTCCGTATGATCCGCAGGCACCGGATTACACAGCTATGATGCAGGGGCCAAGCGCAGCCCACATTTGGGGAACCAATGAATACGGACAGGATGTTTTCTCCCGTCTGATGGTTGGTACCAGACTTTCTCTTACATGCGCGCTGACAGCGACGATTATTGGTACGGCTATCGGTGTTGTTCTCGGACTGATCGCAGGTTTCTACGGCGGAATTATCGATGCCCTGATTATGAGATGCTGTGATGTACTTTTCGCTTTCCCTGATATCCTGCTGGCTATCGCAGTTGTTGCCATCATCGGACAGGGTATGGTAAACGTTATGATCGCAGTTGCGGTATTTACAGTGCCGTCCTTCGCACGAATCATACGAAGCGCGACGATTTCCGTAAAGCAGGCTCCTTATGTAGAGGTTGCCCGTTCCCTGGGATGTTCAAACACAAGAATCCTGTTTGTACATATTTTCCCTGGTACGATCCAGTCTATGATCGTTAACTTTACCATGCGTGTAGGCACTGCAATCCTTGCTGCATCATCCTTAAGCTTCCTGGGATTCGGTGCAAATGTTACAGAGCCTGACTGGGGTTCCATGCTTTCCACAGGACGTAACTATCTGAATACAGCTCCTCACATGGTACTGTTCCCTGGTATTCTGATCTTCCTTACAGTTCTGGCATTCAACCTGCTGGGCGACGGTCTCAGAGATACCCTGGATCCAAAGATGAACTAGGAGGAAGAAACCATGGCAGAAAAATTATTAGAAGTAAAGAACCTCCGTACGGAGTTTAAAAGAGATAAAACATGGGTGACAGCAGTTAATAATGTAAGTTTCTCCATTCAGCCAGGTGAGATTCTTGGTCTGGTAGGAGAGTCCGGATGCGGTAAATCCGTAACCTCCCTTTCCATTATGAAACTTCTGGCACGTAACAGTAAGATTTCCAACGGTGAGATCCTGCTTAATGGCAAGGATCTTCTCAAAGAAGATAAAAAAGGCATGAGAAAGATCAGAGGACGTGAAGTTGCCATGATCTTCCAGGAGCCGATGAACTCTCTGAACCCATGTATGAGAATTGAGAAACAGCTGACAGAAGCAATCCTGCTCCATAACAATTTCTCAAAAGAAGAAGCGCACAACAGAGCATTCGAAGTACTGAAATCAGTAGGTATCCCTGAACCGGATATGACATTAAAGAGTTATCCGCACCAGCTTTCAGGCGGTATGTGCCAGCGTGTTATGATTGCTATGGCAATGTCCTGTGAGCCGGAGCTTCTTATTGCGGATGAGCCGACTACAGCCCTTGACGTTACCATTCAGGCACAGATCCTGGAGCTGATGGAGGACATCAGGGCAAAGAAGAATACAGGTATTCTGATGATCACACATGACCTTGGTGTTGTTGCTGAAATGTGTTCCAGAGTTGTTGTTATGTATGCCGGCCGAATTGTAGAAGAAGCGCCTGTGCAGGAACTTTTTGCAGATCCGAAACATCCATATACACAGGGGCTGATTGGTTCTGTACCGAAACTTGGAAGTGGTGTGGAATCTCTTCCGTCCATTCCGGGAAGCGTACCGGATCTGTCCGTAATGCCGAAAGGATGTAAGTTTGCACCGAGATGTAAATATGCAATGGATATCTGTCATCAGCAGGAGCCGGAGCTTGCAGATATCAACGAAGCAGGCACCAGAAAATGCAGATGCCATCTGCTCAACAAAACTGGAAAGGAGGCGTAACCTGTGAGCGAGCCGTTATTATCAGTAAAGAATATGAAGAAAACATTCCAGGCAAACGGAGGAATGTTCAGCAAGAAGAAATTTGT
>ERZ773169.3328-NODE-3328-length-10237-cov-2.853860_pt1 | contig 10237 bp, 6 predicted proteins | sample MGYA00580536_ERZ773169 | MGnify/ENA primary metagenome ERZ773169 (study PRJEB29015, sample SAMEA2737814) | human gut metagenome | biome: human gut; feature: human-associated habitat; material: faeces | place: China | collected 2012 ...
AGGTGAAGGAGACGGTAGGAATTGAGAATCTGATTTCAGTTCCGGAGACAACAGGTACCCAGTTGGCTGACAATCTGCGCTTGCATATGCGGCAATATCCGATTGACCTGCTGGAGCATCGTCGTATAGAGAAGGTAACGATAGAAGGAAACGAGAAGGTTTTATCTACGGCTGGAGGTGAGATATTCAAGGCTCCGGCGGTTATTGTCGCTACGGGCGCTAGCTGGCGTAAATTGAATGTACCGGGTGAGGCAGAGTATATAGGGCGTGGAGTGGCTTTTTGTCCTCATTGCGACGGTCCGTTTTATAAGGGAAAACATGTTGCCGTGGTTGGCGGTGGAAATTCCGGTATCGAGGCGGCTATTGATTTGGCGGGGATCTGTTCGAAAGTAACCGTTTTGGAGTTTATGGATGAGTTAAAAGCGGATCAAGTCTTGCAAGAGAAAGCGAAGAGTTTGCCGAATGTCGAGATCTTTGTTAGTTCACAAACAACCGAGGTGGTTGGAAATGGCGACAAGGTAACCGGTATCCGTACAAAGGATCGTAAGACAGGGGAAGAGCGTGTTATTCATTTAGACGGTATTTTTGTTCAAATCGGCTTAGCCGCTAATAGTGGTGTCTTTAAGGAGATTGTCGAAACAAATCGTCCCGGTGAGATCGTGATTGACGCACATTGCCGGACGAATGTCCCGGGTATTTATGCAGCGGGCGACGTTTCCACCGTACCCTTTAAGCAAATCATTATTTCTATGGGAGAAGGCGCCAAAGCGGCCCTTTCGGCCTTTGAAGATCGGGTACGTGGTGTACTCGGTTGATGAAATACCTACAAATAGGTAATTTTTGAACAGCGTATCTCTTTTATCGGTTATATTACTATATTTGCGATCGAGAGAAAAGAGATGGATAGATTAAGAAAATATCTGAGGATATTACTCCCTGCGCTGTTCATAGCCTATTTGGGATGTATTATTGCGTTTACCCACGTTCATATTGTCAACGGGGTAACAATCGTCCATTCTCACCCGTATCATAAAACGGACGATGGTCGTCCGGACCATGAACATGGCTACGCCGAGTTTCAGTTGCTTCATCAGTTATCTGTCTTGCAGATAAGAGGTGCGGCTTTCGTCGCTATTCTGCTGGCGGCTTTTTATTCCTTTATCCGTAACTTATCTTTCGCTCCGGTCTATCCGGACTATATCGTTCCCTTCCGGGGAAGACGTACGCTTCGGGCTCCTCCCATATTCTGATATTGTGAGATTAATAACATTGTATTACTTATCAGAATAAATTAAAATGAATAAATTTTTCATCTTTATACTATGCCTGTGCTGTGCCCTAACGGTAGCTCAGGCCACGGGAGAGGACCGTCTAAACGACTCAGACGCAAATGTTTTCGGACATGTCTTGGATAAGAAAACAGGGGAACATCTTCCCTTTATCAACGTATTGTTAAAAGGTACCACGATCGGTACGACCACCGATAACTCGGGACATTATTTCCTGAAGAATCTGCCGGAAGGTAAATTTACGCTGGAATATAAAGCGCTCGGGTATAAGACTGTCTCTAAAGAAGTGAGCCTAAAGAAAGGAAAAACCTTAGAGATTAATGTAGAACTGGAAGAAGACCAGATCGCCTTGGATGGCGTGGTGGTATCTGCGAATCGTGCGGAAACTTCCCGCCGGTTGGCTCCCACATTAGTGAATGTATTGGATGCGAAGGTTTTTACTACGACCAATGCGGTGAATTTGGCACAGGGACTAAATTTCCAACCGGGTGTACGGGTGGAGACGAATTGCCAGAATTGCGGTTTCCAGCAAGTCCGGATCAATGGATTAGACGGACCTTATACCCAAATACTGATTGATTCACGTCCCATATTCAGTGCTTTATCCGGCGTATATGGGCTTGAGCAAATACCGGCGAATATGATCGAGCGGGTAGAGGTGATGCGAGGAGGGGGATCGGCACTGTTCGGCTCGTCCGCTATCGCCGGGACAATTAATATCATCACGAAGGAGCCCTTGAGAAATTCCGGGGAATTGTCGCATACATTAACCTCGATCGGTGGGACATCTGCTTTCGATAATAATACGACCCTAAATGCCTCTTTGGTATCGGAAAATGGGAAAGCGGGCTTATATCTTTTTGGCCAGAACCGTCATCGTTCGGGTTTTGATCAGGATGGAGATGGTTTTACGGAGTTGCCTAAATTGAAGAATCAAACGGTTGGTTTCCGTTCGTACCTGAAAACGAGTACTTATAGTAAATTGACATTCGAGTATCATCATATGAATGAATACCGCAGGGGAGGAAATCTGTTGGATCGTCCGCCTCATGAAGCGGATATCGCCGAACAGTTGGAGCATTCGATTGATGGAGGAGGTCTGAAATTCGATCTTTTCTCCAAGGATTACAAACATAAATGGAGTGTTTTCACTTCTGCCCAGAATACAGACCGGGATAGTTATTACGGGACGAACCAAGATCCGAACGCTTACGGCAAGACTACGGACCTGACGGTTATGGCCGGTACGCAATATGCTTATAGTTTTGATAAATTCTTATTTATGCCATCGGATTTGACTGCCGGTTTGGAGTATAGTTTCGATCATTTGAAAGACGAGATGATCGGGTATAATCGCTTTACGAATCAGAAGGTGCATATCGAGAGCGCATTTTTGCAGAATGAGTGGAAAAATAAGCGATGGAGCTTCTTGATTGGCGGTCGTTTGGATAAACATAATATGATGGATCATGTAATATTCAGCCCTCGTGCGAATATCCGTTTTAACCCGACGGAAGATATCAATATCCGGGCTAGTTATTCCAGTGGTTTCCGTGCCCCGCAAGCGTTCGATGAGGATATGCATATCTCGGCGGTCGGCGGAGAGGTCGCTATGATCCAGCGTGCGAAAGATTTATCCGAGGAGAAATCGCAAAGCTTGAGTGCTTCGGTCGATTTTTACCATCGTTTTAAGAATGGTATCCAGTTGAACTTCTTGGTGGAAGGTTTTTACACCAGCTTAAGTGATGTGTTTGTCTTGGAAGATATCGGGAAAGATGAGCAAGGCAATCTGATTAAGGAACGTCGTAACGGTTCCGGGGCGAAAGTGATGGGATTAACCTTGGAAGGAAAGTCGGTGTTAACTTCATGGCTATCTTTGCAAGCGGGCGCTACTTTCCAGCGAAGCCGTTATAAAGAGGCCGAGAAATGGAGCGATGACGAGAATGTGCCAGCCGAGACAAAGATGTTCCGTACGCCGGATATCTATGGTTATTTTACGGCTACTCTCACGCCTTTCAAACGTTTCACGGCTTCCCTGTCGGGAACCTATACGGGAAGTATGTTGGTGCAGCATTTGGCGGGATATATACCTTTGGATAAGGCGGTGGAGACTCCGGATTTCTTTGATATGAATATCAAGCTTGCGTATGAGTTCCCGCTTTACAAAGAGCTGAAACTAGAAGTAAATGGGGGCGTGCAGAATCTGTTCAACGCTTACCAATCCGACTTTGACCAAGGTAAGAACCGGGATTCCTCCTATATCTATGGCCCGGCTAGCCCGAGAAGTTATTTTGCCGGTGTAAAGATGAGCTTTTAATCATGTAATGCCCTTTGAAAAAACATGTACGTGTTTTTTTGAAGGCAAAATAAATAAAAAGACAGTGTTCCCAAGCGTATGATCGCCCTACGGAAACACTGTCTTTTTTATGGGATAAATCGGGATGTTTTATTTAACGAACGGAGCGGCTTGCAAATAGGCGGCGCTCTTCTCTACGCCCTCGAACTGGGTACGGCCTTTTTTGTCACCTTCCAGTTCCACGTAGTAGCCGAGGATACCGATCTCGTACGCTTTTTTGAATATATTCGGGAAATTCATCATACCGGAATCACCGATGATCCAACGATCCTTGATGTGCAATAACTTAAAACGATTCGGATAATTCTCCATCCATTCCACGGGATCTTGCTGCCCCATAACGGCCCAATATACATCCAACTCGAACATAACCTTATCCGGATCGGTATTTTTCAGGAATAACTCCTCGATATAAGTACCCTTAGGAGGTGCCCACGGATTCGGGTTCTGTTCCGGTTTCTCGCCGGCTTTCAATACCCGTTTGAACTCATTGCTGTGATTATGGTAGCCCCATAGGATTCCCGCTTTCTTCGTGATCTCTCCGGCACGGTTGAAGATCTCCGATACTACTTTGGCGTCATCCTCGTTTTCGATACGGGGTAAACTCGGTTGTACCATACAACTAACACCTAGCTCGGCATGGATATCGGTTGCCTTTTTCCAGAACTCGTCGAATTTGGGCATATTCTCTTTCGTGTACTCACGAAGAGAAGGGGTCAGGTGTGAGCTACTGATTCTCAAACCGGCATCATCCACCATTTTCTTATAATCCTTGGAGGCGATGAATGTCGTATTTTTAGGATTATAATCACCGAATTTACCAGTGTCTTCCCTATATCCGAAAATCTCCAGATCGGTATATCCCGCTTTTGCCAATCGGTTCAATCCGTTAGGCATATCTTGCAGTAACTCCTGTCCGAGCGAATAGGTTTGCAACCCCATCTTTTTCCCGGCGGTTGCCGAGGATATCGCATCCGTGGCGGGTATGGATCTGGTGGGATTTGAAGCCATTACTTTTTGGCTGGCTATGCCCCCTAAAGTAAGTAATGAAATGTTTCTCAAAAATGTTCTTCTGTCTGTCATGGTGATAAAGAATTAAAATTAAACATCTGTTTCTCGCAAATATAGTTAACCTTTTTGAAGTTTATTAAGAAAATGTCTCTCAAAAACTTGCGATTGGGTTTAAATAGATTTAAAATTTGACATAACTCAATTTTACGAACTTACTCCATACATCCAATTACCTGAATAAGGGGATTGTTTGGTATACCTCCGTGGATTTTTAATGTGATTTTACCCATTCTTAGGTATTGTGGGACGGTAGTCTCTGATCGTAACTTTGCAGCGTTTTAAATAACATAATTGATTAAATGATGATGAAGAAAATCAGAGGGCTTTTCCTCTCCTTTTTACTGTTGCTTATTTCCATCTCGGCTTTTTCTCAACATAAAACAATGATATCGGGTAAAGTCCTGTCCACGGAAAAAACAACCGTGGATTTCGCTACCGTTTATCTAAAAGGTACGAATTACGGCGGGACTACGAATGAGGAAGGTATCTATCATCTTCAAGCTCCCGCGGGAGAATATACATTAGTAGTATCGGCTATCGGATATAAGACGGTAGAGAAACCCGTGAAACTGATGCGTGGGGAACGGACAAAGATGAATGTGGTAATCAGCCCTCAAGCTACGGAGTTGGATGAGGTGGTTGTCGTTTCTAATGGCGTGACCCGGCTCAAGCGTTCTGCGTTCAATGCCGTGGCCCTCGATACGAAAGCCTTGCAAAATTCAACCCAGAACTTGAGTGAAGCCTTGGCTCAAGCGCCCGGAATGAAGATCCGGGAGTCCGGCGGTGTCGGCTCGGATATGCAACTGATGATGGATGGATTTACCGGCAAGCATATCAAGATCTTTATCGATGGGGTTCCGCAAGAAGGTGTCGGCAGTTCTTTCGGACTGAATAACATTCCGGTGAATTATGCCGAGCGTATAGAGGTCTATAAGGGTGTGGTACCGGTGGGTTTCGGAACAGACGCTATCGGAGGTGTTATCAATATCATCACCAAAAAATCCGAAAAGCCTGAATTTTCCGTTGGTGTCGCAACAGGAACAAACGAAATGAGCAATTACTACCATTACGATACTGGTAAAAATGGTAAAGTCAGTGTCAATTTCGATGTTAATTTCAGTAAGCTTCGTAATATTGACAGCAAAGCCGGGAAAAATCTCCTGCATGGCCCTAAGCAAGCTTATAATTTAAATCTTGATTACGAGATGGATGAAAATAACAACCTGAATTTAATGCTTGATTATGCCAAGGATAATCTGGAAACCAGGATGCGCGATTTTTCAGTCAGTTCATCAGCTCCTGATGATTTAAAATATCCCATCACTTCTTTTACTTCCGAACGAAAAACCATAGCCCTGACCTATGATGGTAAAAACAGTAACAGCGACTACAGCTTATCGGCATCATACAGCCAACTAAACAGAGACCCCTATGCTGCAGATACGCCTGGCACAAATGAAAAAAAATACAAAAGCTGGAACATAGAGGCACGCGATACAATTCGTACCTCCGACAATAACAAGCTTATTTTCGGCGGCGAATACCGAGGCGACAAAGCAAGCATCTACAGTGGTGACAACACTGTCAAAAATACTGACCAATATTCCCTGTATTTATATGATGAATACCGAGTAGATAATAAATTATTGCTTACACCAGCCATACGTTACGATTATCATAAATCCTTCGGCAGTCATACTTCACCAAATCTAGGAGCAACCTACTTCATCAGCGATAAGTCGCGTTTTAAAGCAAATTATGGTACCTCCTATCGGGCGCCTTCTGTTGATGAACTTTACGGAGCTTTCACGCACGGCGGAATTTGGGGCGGTATGGCCATAGTCGGTAATCCTGATCTGAAACCTGAGAAAAGCAAAGGCTGGGAAATTTCTTACGAGCAGGAATTCGGGGATACTACTTCTGCCAAATTAACCTATTTTGACAATAAAAAAGAAGACGCTATTTCTTACAAAATCGAAATGGCTTCCCCAAGCCAAATGGGTAAATTTTATAATATTGACAGCACATCTTCTAAAGGCGTTGAATTTGAAATCAAACACGACTTCGGCAAGGGCTTTACTTTGGTCGGCAACTACAACTGGCTTGATTCTGTTGACGATACCACCGGCGAACGTCTAAATTATAACGCCCGCAACACATATATGGCGAAGCTGATGTGGACAGAACCAATCAAAAAAGAATGGAACATCACGGCCTGGAATAAATGGTACACTGACTTCCAATACGACTCTGATACCGTTTACAGCGTTAACACCTTCAATTTTACAGTTACTAAACGCTGGGGTGATAAATACCGTGTTTTCGCCGGTATCGATAATGTATTTAACAAAGATTTATCCGATATGGGATATTACGGACGTCTGTGGCGTGTCGGCGCAGAAATGAAATTCTAAAATTGCTTTCAATAAATAAAAAAACAGAGTGCAAATGCACTCTGTTTTTTATTTATTTTTCGAATTTTTATTAATCCTCTTTGCCGACTTTAGGTCCCAGTCCATATTTTTTCAAATAACGGTACAGGGTAACACGACTGACATCAAGCATTCCTGCCAGTTTACTGATATTACCGCCGGCAGATTTCCAGGCCGCAATAAAAGCGTCTTTATCATATTTCCAGGATTTTTCAAGCGTCCGGTCACCAGGCAGCTTGATATTATCTGATTCAATGATCGCGCCGGGAGTATGGAAGAAAGCCTGTTCGATAACGCCCTGCAGCTGTTTGATATTACCTGGCCAGCTGCAGCCTGTCAAAAGATTCAGCGCTTCCGGCGACAAACGTTTCGGCGGCAGATTATGCTGCGCCGACATTTCAGCCAGAATATGGGAAGCGATGACCTCAATATCTTTCACACGCTCGCGCAGAGGCGGAACGCGCATTGTCGTATCCAATACCAGCTCATATAAGGATTTTGAGAAAAGCCCCTTATCAGACAAACGTTTCAAATTAGAATCGCAGGCAGCGATCACACGCACGTTTAACTTCTTGCGAACACCGGTTTCACGGTTTACCAAACCATTTTTCAGGGCATCAGCCAGCTTATCACCCATTTCCACAGGCAGCTTTTCGACCTCGTCCAGGAAGAGTGTGCCGCCCAGTGCCAGCTCCAGTTTACCGGCCATTGGCTGACGGTCACCGTCTACACTGCCGAAAAATTCTTCTTCCAGCGCCTCGATCGGCGCATTCGAACACTTCACAACGATCAACGGCGCAGCCGCACGCGGACTGGCCTGGTGGATACCATGGGCCAAACGCTGCTTGCCTGTACCAGGCTCGCCCTGAAGCAGAATATTATTATCGCTGCGGGCGATACGCGAAGCCTTATGCTGCAAAGCCAAAAATTCGCTGGTCTCGCCCACCATGCTGTACAGACTGTAGCGGGAGCTGTAGCCGGTAGCATGGGCAATCGTAGTTTTCAGATCTTCGATCGACATCGACATCACCAAAGCGCTTTCGACCTCACTGCCAACTTTGATCGGCATGACTGTAGTAATATCTTCATAGGTACGGTCCTGCGTGATCCAGGTGATCTCACGACGATGCGTTGGTACACCCTGCAGGGCTTTTTTGATGGGAATATGCTCATAATTCAAAAAGACGTCTTCCAGGTTCTTTTTGCCATCCAGACGCTTTTGCGCATTGTTATTACAGTATTTCAACTGCTCGTCCTGACCGATCCAGTACACGGCCACCGGCAGTTCATTCATCATCAGCTGATAAATGCTCCAGTATTCCAGCATGGAAAGATGCTGCTCGATAGAATATTTCATTGTCAAAAGCAGCGACAGCAGCAGGTCATAAGGCAGATCGTTCTGATCCAGCGAAAAGAAGGAAATAATGTAGCGGATCTTGCCGTTGACACAGATCGGCGCACTGCAGGCATCGCCGGAATGACTGTCTTTGATCCACATTTCCGGGCCAAACATTAAAAACGGTACATTATGCTCACGCGCAATACTGATGCTCGAGGTGCCTACGTCCTCTTCCAGTACGCGCATCCCCTGGATATCTTCGATCACTCTCTGAAAAAAGGGCAGTGCATAATTTTTGATCACATAACCGTCTTCATCGATCAGCAGCATGCTCAGATTATGAATATTGAAATGCTGTTTGCTTTGTTCATACAAACCGTCGACATACTTTACGATAAACTCATGGGTCTTCTGATGTTCAACGATCTCCTCACGGCTCAGTTTATTGAGCTTAGGCATCGTTTCATGGGGCAGTTTCATCGCCCGGCAGCGCTGCCAGGACTCAGCCACCCAGGGATGGACGTTCGGATCGATGACACCGTCTTCCATAAACTTACGATAATAGGAAGCCAGTTTTTCCTTGTTACGTTTTTCACGGATCATTATTCAGACCCCTCCTCGATTTCATCAAATATCATAAAAGCACCTGTTGAATATTACACTTCACCGTTATCGACAAGAATACGGCGCGCCCCATAATAATGGGATTTCCAATAAGTATTGTCCAGTGAATCGAGTACTACGCCGCGAGACGTCGATGCATTCCAGAACATGCCTTTTCCGGCATAAATTCCAACATGAGATGCGCCCGGCTCATAAGTCGAGAAAAAGACCAGATCGCCTTCCTTCAGCTGGTTTTTAAGGACAAAAACACCCTCTAAGACCTGCACATCCGCAGTACGCGGCAGCTGCGCCCTGTGCTTGCCAAAAACATACTGCACATAGGCCGAGCAGTCAAAGCCTTTAGGCGTTGTCCCTCCAAATTTATAAGGAGTACCTTTATATTTAGAAGCCGTTTTCACGACATCCCTGCCCTTGACATTGGTAATCCCTTCCTTTTTAAAGGCTTCCCATGTGACCTTTTTATAGGTTTTATCGTCCAGGCGTCCATTCGCTTTCAGTTTATGCTTTTTCTGAAAGTTTTTCAAACTGTCGGCAGTTGCTTTACTGAACTTACCGTCGGTACGGTCAGTAGCATATCCCAAAGTTTTCAGCTTCTGCTGAGTGACCATGATTTTCCAGTCCTTGTCACCCTCTTTAAAGGTTTTGGCAAAAGCTGCGGCAGGCAGCAGACAGATTATCAGCACAAAGGTCAGCAATGCGGTCATTTTCCTCATTACCATCGATCCCCTTCCTTGCACACTCAATATCTCGTATTGTTATAAACGTCCCAGTCCTTGATCTTACCTAATTCGGAAGCGCTCCAGGCAATCTCGCCCAGCAGCCTCTCCTTGTCTTTCGGCAGGGTCCCTGCCAGCTGAACATAATTAGAAACATGGTTACTGCGGAAAATGCACGGATGATCTTCCGGCAGTTCGACAGCAGCTAAAATACTATACAATTCTTCCATTAAACCCTGTGGTGGCAGCGGTTCAAATTCTCCGCGTTCAAACTGATCCAGCAGCTGTGAACGACTGAAGCCGATTGCCGGTGAGCTCAGAATACAGCCTGTCAGCTCCTGCGCAAATTTCTCCAGACACAAGGCAGCCAGACAGCCTCCAAAGGAGCCGCCCCATATATACAGGCGCTT